>OEIU01001454.1_pt1 | contig 15238 bp, 17 predicted proteins | sample 1539221 | NCBI WGS metagenome assembly OEIU01 (sample SAMN03792071, study PRJEB22550) | activated sludge metagenome | feature: wastewater treatment plant; material: activated sludge; isolation source: Wastewater treatment plant of a petroleum refinery complex | place: Argentina: Zarate | collected...
GTATTTTTAGAACACCCAAGCGTAATTACAGAAATTTTACCATTCATAAAATCATTAGCGGTGTTTTAGAAGAATATAAGTACATAAGGTTTTTTTCAGACATTCTAAATCCAGTTCCATGATTTCTAACACCTCCAGTGTCTTTGAGATGCATCCTTATATCTATCATAACTTCACTTTTGTCAAATGCTTCAAGAAATTTTTCTGGTGTCGGATGCTTTAGTAGATATGCTTCATTAAAATGAAAATATTCAAACCCAGCTTCAATTTTATTATCAGCAATTATAAGCACTAATCTATCCAACTTGGTCATGAACTTACCAGCAATTACATAAGTACTCCATTCAGCAATATTATCTTTGTAATTTATATTTTTAAGCAATATTAAATGTTTATAAGGGTCGGATTGTAAATAAAAACCTTGTGAATTAGGAGTCTTATTGTTTACGATATTATATAGGGCTTGTCTACCAACTTCATCTTTATAACCATATCTTTCAACAACTTCTTTTTGCTTAATTTTCCAGACACTTCTATTAAAGGTAAAAAGTGTAATCAAAGAATTAACATTTCTTCTTGTTGCTTTGAGCTCAACTCTTCCTCCAATATCTGGTATTGCAATATTAGTTTCTTTAAGTCCTAGTTCACTTTCGAGAAGATGTCCAATTCCAGTAGGGCCGTTTCGTAGAGTTCTTATAAACCCTCTTTGTTTTAGTTCTTCAAGTTTCTTTGTCAATTCGTTCAACTTCATCTTAATTCTTTCGGCAAATAACAATATACTCGTTTTTCATAGTTAAACCTGTTTCCCCAACAATGTTAGAAGGACTATTTCGAGATGGCATCCTTTTATTCGGTATATTTCTAATTATTGTTTCAATATAATTAAAATTATTTTTCTCAAAAAGTTGCCTAGTTATTTCATCATTAGGAATTGTCGTCCCTTTAACCGTCCGATTTCCGACTACATAACAAACAAACCCTCCCTTTTTCAGTGTTGTTGAGACATTACTAATTGATTTTTCATAATCTTCATAAAAAGAGATTACATCTCTAGCTCGTTCTTTATCTTTTCCCTGAATCTCATAAATTACATCATTCAAATAATCACTATTAAAAACATGTTGGTGTTTTCTTTTCTCTCCTCCCATTAACAATTTATCAACTTGATTAGCTTTTTCATAACCTAACCATTCATTTGCAAATCGCGAATATTGACCATATGCTACTGTCGTTCTCGAATCACCATACGGTGGAGAAGTAACAATTATATCAACGCTGTTTGGTTTTATAATGTTGTAGGGTATTTTGTTAACTGAATTGAAGCCATATATGGAAGTGGAAGATAAATTATTTGAAGATTTTTCAAATTCAATTAGTCCTCTTTTATTTCTAGAAAGCTTAGAAATCATTATTCCAAATACATCTATCTCTGATTTATTTTTTGAATTTTTATTGCGAACTAGTTTAAACTCTCCTTGTTTAACTAAAGAACTCTCTCTTACTGTTTCACTAAATGCAACCTCAAAAAAATTTCTTATATCAATATCATTAATATTATTAATATAGTTTAGAAGCATTGCTAATTTTTGTTGGACATCTTTAGAAAACCAAAAATCAATATTTTTTACTTTTGGTATTAATACAGAATGAATTCTTTCAATTTGAAAATTTATTGAAAAAAAATAATTAAAAAAGTCATGCAGAAATAAATCTAAAACTTGAATATCTAATTTGGTAGTTTTTGCTTTTGCAATTAATCTTGCTAACGGATTTAAATCTGTTCCAATAGCATTTATCCCCTTTAAATTTGCCTCCACAAGTGAAGTCCCTGTCCCACAGAATGGATCAAATAGAATCTCTGATTTTTTACCATAATTTTCAATTAATCTTCTGGCAACTTGCGGAATCATCATTGCCGGATAACTATGAAAGCAATGTGTGTATTCTTTAGTGTCTGCTTTTTTAAAATCCCATGTTTCATCAACAAAAATAGAAGTATCAGTATTATATAAAACTTCAGGTTCTTTAACAATCTTTCTTGATCGCTTTATAATTGTCTTAGCATTATCTGATTTTGATTTTTTCGAGTGTCTTTTATTTTTTACGTTTTTTTTCATATTACACAATTATAATTCAAAGGTTTAAAGAAAAATAAGTTAAGTACAAATAAATTATCGGAGATGAAAAAAGTAATGAGTCGAAGCGGTCAAAAATTCCGCCGTGACCCGGAATTAAGTTTGATGAATCTTTTACACCTGCATCTCTTTTAAGTAATGATTCCACTAAATCTCCTAGCTGTCCAAACGTTCCGACTATAAATCCAATTACTAAAGAATCTTTAAGCGATAAAAAATCAAGCACAAGATACTTGGCTAAAATCATAGCAAGGATTGCAAATACAAATCCAAAAATTGCACCTTCCCAGCTTTTCTTTGGACTAACACGCGGAAATAATTTGTGCTTGCCCAATGCGGTTCCACCAAAGAATGCAGCGGAATCACAAATCCAAATTGTTGCAAAGATTGAGATGATTAAATATCCTCCGTGCGAATATAAATTATCTATGTTTGGATAAAACTCTCTTATACCAATGAGTGTGCTTCCAAAAATTCCGAGATAAATTAAACCCAGCAATGTTGCACCAAGATTTAAAATCGCTGATCCATTATTACGAAAGAGTTCAAATATCAAAAGGATAACAAAGAATGCTATCAGAAAGTGAAAACTGTTAAAGAAAAATCTGTAACTATTAAGAATGAAAAATATCAAACCGATAATTGCCAAATTAATATTTACATTTGCACCTTTAGCTTTTGCCATCACAGCAAATTCATAAAAAGATAATCCTGCAATGATGAGTACAAAGCTTAAAAAATAAACTCCGCCTAAATATGATAACAATACAAGCGCAGGTATTGCAATTACAGCAACAATTACTCTTACAGCAGTATTACCTAATGACATTATTCTTCTTCGTTATTTTCTGCTTTTTTAAAGTCATCAATAAATTTGGCGGCTGCTGTTGCATCTTCACTCGGTACCAAAAGTTTTATCACAGCAAGATCACCTGTAACGGGGAAATTATGATCTTTTTGTGATAAGATGTTTGCAGTAATTCCGGCACTTTCTAATTCATCTTTAAGCATCTGTATCTCATAATCTTTATCAGACGTATAAACTACAATCCATTCGTCTTCTACAAGATTATCAACTAAAGGCGTACCGCAATCGGGGCAAACCTTTATCCCTTCTTCGTATTCATATCTGCAATTTGGACATACTGGCATGGTTATTCCTCCTGTGTTATGATTCTAGATGAATAATATTTATTTATAACTGCAATTAGCAAAACAAAAAGTAATGTTAAAACAACCAGCATCATTAAATAAGATGAAAGCTCTTCTCCTTTTATTGCCGCATCTGATTTAATCAGTTCATCACTACCTAATATATGATAAAGCAAAATTGCAGAAAAGTTATTTAGGAAATGAAGAATTACCGGTATAACTAATGATCTGCTCATATATGCAGTAAAACCAAAATAAGCACCAAGTATAAATAGTGGAATAAATCCATAAGGATTAAAATGATATGCACTAAAAAACATTGCCGTTAAAAATATTGCCAGATAAGGTTTAAGCTTCAACTCAAAACTTCTCTGAATAAATCCTCTGAACATTGCCTCCTCAGAAATTGCAGGAACAACAGCAACAACAAGTATTACTAAAAGTAATTCAAAAATGTTTGATGCTGAAAGCAGATTACCATAAGTTTTTTCTACCATTTTATTTAATGTATCAAAAAAACTTTTAGCAGAATTGATAAACTGCGAGTTTTGCGCCCATACTTCTAAAAAATAATTTTGTATGAATAAAAAACTCTGAAGCAGCGGTGTAAGGATTATAATGCCAACTGTAAAAAGACCTAATTCTTTCCATTCCGGTTTTCGTATTCGAATAATTTTTCCTGTATCGATGTAAATCCATTTGGCAAATATCAGTGCAGGTAAAAGAATGAAGAGGATTTGTCCTGCCATAGTCATTAAACGCATAGAGTTGGCAGGTATTGATTCAAGATCAAGACCAAAAATCAAAACTGTTAATAACGCCCCTATGATTTGATAAAGAAAAAATCCGCCAATCAATCCAATAAATGCTGCGCCTATTGGAGAAATTAACGGATGTACATCATTATCAGGATCGAATGGAATTTTGCCATCCTCATTATTTGATTGATGTTCAGTCTCTTCAGGTATTGGTACTTTATCTTCTTGCATTTTACTTAAATATGAGTTGAATAATTATATTGAAAATTAGTGATATAAGGAGAGACTCTCAAATTTAAAGAATTGATGTTTTATGTCGTTGTCTAAGAACTACCATCCCGGCTTAAAACAGAAAATTATCATTTTAGAGACTTCTGCAAAAGTTAACTTACAAAACAAACGCACGAAAGGATCAGCGGCGGAGTACGCTATATCTATTTATTTCCGTTTTGAAGTCAATTTGCCGGCTAATCCCTCATAAGCAGTTAAATCCGCATCAATAGCGCCGACTACAACTTTTGTTTTTACCCGCACAGGTATTCTTGCTTCATCGTTTGACAGCCAAATCATAATGCTTCCCTCACTTTTAAATAAGCCGCCTTCCTGAACTAACGGCTCAACTATTATACAATCAAATTTTCCTGCTTCTACTTCAATTGTTTCTTTGCCATGATAAACAACATCTAAATCATAAACTTTATTTTTATAAAAATTCTTTAATGGAATTTTATCACCAACTTTTAAATTTGAATAATCAAGTGTACGTGCATAGAAAAATGCTGAGACAATATCATTTACATATTTCGGGATATCAAATTCACCTTCGCTGGTTTTTGCTTTCCCTTTTCTTTGATCAAAGAAGGCAGAAAAATCCCGCGAGTATTTCCCTTCACGAATATGCTGTTCAAATCTCCAGGGAAATATTCCTTCAACATCAATATAAGTTTCATAACGATCACGTACTTTATAAAACATATCAAAACTCGGAACGGTATTAACTTCAAAGACAACGTGATATGCATCCCGACCGGATATTTTTTTAATCTTTGGGATTTCAAAAGTTGCTATTCCTGCTGTAACAAATCCATATTTCACATCAAAGGTTAGCTTTTCACCAACTTTAAATGCGGTATTTTTTTGAACTCTGAAATCATCTTTTTGTGCGTAAGTATTTAAATGCAAAAATGATATTGCAAATAATAAAGTAATTATCGTTTTCATCTTTAATCGGGATTTCATTATCACTCCATTTCTTTTATTTGAGTCAAGGTCTTTTTTATATCTGAGTAAACTACATCTATATTTATGCTCTCCATACAATTTAGCTGTTCACATTTTTTTCTGTCACAGTTTGAACAGTCAATTTGAGGGACATAAATTAATTTTTTCTCTGTATAAGGTGCCCATCGTTCTTTTGAGCATGAAATAATTTTGGGATAAAATCCCACTGTAAATTTTCCCAATGCCGCTGCAATATGTATGGGTCCGGTTGAGTTTGAAATAAACAAAATTGATTTACTGATTAAAGCAATTAGCTGAGCAAGATTAAATCTACCTGCTAAATTTTTAACTCTCTCAGATAAAACGAGCTTATTACAAATATCAATTTCGTTTTTATTCCCGGTTATAATTATCTGATAATCATCTTGCGAAAGATTTTTTACAAGCTCAATAAACTTATGAACAGGTAAATCAATTGAACTTCCGCCGCTGCCGGGATGAACGATTATAAATTGTTTATTAGTATTTATCTTTTCATTTAATAAAATTTCTTCAACTTCTTTTAATGCATTTTCATTAACATTCAAATTATATTTAACATTTTTTTGATCTATCGTTTCATTGATTCCAATTTTTTGCAGTATGTTAACATTAAATTCAAGCTCATGTTTCTTTGCATATTTTCTGTGTTCAAAAACTTTTTGATTGAATAAAAATGAATACCAGCGATAACCTGTGCCTACTCTTTTTCTAATTCCGCTAAAAAATAAAATTAAAGCAACGGCAAGTGTCGGATTAACAACAAGACAAGCGTCAAAATTATCTGATGAAATATTATTAATGTTATCAAAGAAATTTACTCTACCATTTTTTTCTTTTAAGATTAATACTTTATCAATAGATGGATGATTAGATAAAATATCCTTTGTATAATCACGCACTAAAAAAGTTACTTTACAATCAGGATAATGTTCTTTGATTAAACCCGCCATTGGCATAGACAAAACCACATCACCAATGCGATCAGTACGAACAATTAAAATATTTTTTACTTCACTACTCATCTTGATAAAAATGGATTTCCTTTTTCAAAAAACCGCCAAGGCAAATCAACTGATTTTGAGATTCCAACTCTTTTGGAAACACCCATTTTGCTTTTATTAATTTTTGGTTCATTCACTATAAAAATAAAATTATCAGTTAAATCAATTCCTGAATGCTCACGATTTATACCAAAAGCTTTACAAACTTTACCGGGACCACTGGTTAAATTAAAAATCTCATTATCATTTTTTAATTTTCTACCGAATCTCCTTTTTATCATAACATCAATTCCAGTTACAGGTTCAACTGCTCTTATTAAAACCGCAGCACCATAATTTTTTTTGCCGGCAACAACATTGCAGCAAAAGTGTGCACCGTAAGTAAAATAAACATACAAATAACCGCCTTCATTAAACATCACTTCATTACGTTTCGTTATGCCTTTAAATGAATGAGAAGCTTCATCAATTTTTCCGTCATAAGCTTCAACTTCAACTATTCTACCTGCAAGCAAATTTTTCCCTTCGTTCTTTACGAGCATCTTACCAAGCAACTCCTCTGCCACTGTAAGAACAGGTCGAGTATAGAACTTTCTTGGCAATACGGAGTTAAAGTGTGTATCAATCATAGGACAAATGATATAAAATAATGAGCAGGTAAATTTTTTGATCAGTTATTTTTTAGCAATGATTTTAATTCTTCAATCTTTGAATTGAAATAAATTTCCTTTTCCGGATTTTTCATTATCAACTTTTTATAAACTGATATTGCTGCTTGAATTTCGTTTTGGTTAGTGTAAATTTTTGCAAGTGTTTCAGACGCAATTAAATCGCTGCTTAGATTTTCTTTCAATCTGTTTTCTTCGATCTTTTCTCTAGCTTCTTTTATTGATTGAGATGCACCTTCAAGTTCTTTTGTCAACTTTGCCAGGGTTTCTTCTGTAGTTTCATCAGTAATAGTACGATAATTTTTTGATTGATTGGTATCAGGATTGGCGGGATTATTATCGTTTCCATATTCCGCCCATCTGGAAATATTAAAAAACGAACGCTGCTTTTTTATTTCATCAATTTCGTTAAAATAGTAATCGAAAGATTTGGGTGAATGAATTAGCTCGCTGCCTTTTTTTATAAATGATAATGCTTGGGAATAGTTTCCTTTGAGAGTATGTATTTTTCCTAAAAGAAAATATGCGACGGAAAACTCCGGATAATTTTTTAAACCCTCAGTTAAAATATCTATTGCGCTATCAAGATTGTTTTTTTCAATTTCAATCCCCGCTAATCTTGCAAACAGCGGGGATTTATTATTGTACTCGTAAATTAAACTTATCTTCTGATTTAAAGCTTCAAGCGAACCGTTCATCGTTTTTACTTAGAATATGCATGTTTAATTGAGGTATATGCAATAAAAGAAAATCCAAGGAAAAACAACATCTGAAACGGGATCGACGCAAGCTCAAGGAAATAAATTGAAGAAAGCACACCGATAAAACAATAAACAGCAAGTATGGCTTCTACAATTACAGAAAAACCAAGTTTTCTGTTTAAATATTTATTACCAACCCAGGAATCTTTTTCACTTTCCTGCTTAAATTTTGGCGTGCGCACAAACTCACTTTTTCTGTTCATCAAACCTTCAAAAACTGCGCGGGAATTATTAACCGCTAGTCCCATACTGCCAGCCATAAACAATGGGAAAAGTACAATCTTTTTCCGCCAATCAGTTCTGATATCTTTTTGTGAATAAAGATAAAATAAAAATGAGCTGATAAACGCAAGCACAAACAAAGACATAATCGCAAAGTACGCCTCGTGCGATCCGCTGTTCTTTACAAATATAAGCGGAACATTTAAAATTGCCGCAAGCAAAATAAATGGAAATACTAAATTGTTGGTTAAGTGAAAAGTTGATTGAAGCTTAACTCTTAACGGCACTTTTGATTTCCAGACAAGCGGAAGAATTTTTTTAGCGGTTTCAACAGCGCCTTTTGTCCACCTGAATTGCTGAGATTTTAATGCATTAATCTCTGAGGGAAGTTCTGCTGGTGAAGTGAAATCTTTTAAGAACACAAATCTCCAGCCAATTAATTGAGCGCGATAGCTTAAATCAAGATCTTCAGTAAGTGTATCTGCATGCCAGTTGCCTGCTTCTTCAATACATTTTTTTCTCCAGATTCCTCCGGTACCGTTAAAGTTTATAAAGAATCCGGATTTATTTCTAACAGATTGCTCAATCACAAAATGTCCATCGAGCGCTAATGCCTGTGCTTTTGTAATAATCGAATAATCGCCGTTAAGATGTTCCCATCTGGTTTGCACCATTCCAACTTTATCATCATTAAAAAAGGAAAGAGTTTTCTTTAAAAATTCTTTATGTGGTATAAAGTCGGCATCAAAAATTGCAATGAACTCACCTTTGGCAATTTTCATTCCCTCCTTAAGTGCGCCGGCTTTAAATCCTTCTCTTGTTCCTCTTCTGATATGGGAAATATCAAATCCAAGTGCTTTTTTCTGTTGAACAATATTTGCAACAATAGATGTTGTTTCATCAGTTGAATCATCAAGAACCTGGATTTCCATTTTATCTTTTGGATAATCTATTTCACAAATTGCGTTTATTAATCGCTCAACCACATACATTTCATTATAAAGTGGAAGCTGTATTGTAACCATGGGATCTACATCAAAATGTTTTTTAGCTACGGGAATATTATGCCCGTATTTTCTGTGATAATAAATCATCACAAATCCATGCAATCCAAATATGAATAGGATTGAGAGTGAAAGAAAATATCCTATTAATACTATTTGATCCATTTTATTTATTCGTCCTTTCTATTTACCAACCTGATACGGTGTCTAATAATATATCTTCGCTAATTTTATCTAATGCTAACTTTATGGCGTCAATTCTTCCTTGCACTGGGCTTGAAGAAGAATAATCGCTATAATTAGTAAAAGTTTTATCAAAAATTGTTTTTCTTTCTACAAGATCACGATATAAAACCTTAACTCCAATAGTAACTCTTCTGGAATTTATATCTTCACCAGCAGAGACTATCGCCGGTGCATCATTAAGTGAAATAATTGTGCATTCAAGTATTGCATTTGCATTAGTCCGCTCTGCAACCTGCAAAGTATTATCATCTATAAATTTCTGAATTAATTTTTGTGTGAGTGATTCCCGTAAACCGGGCTCACCAGAACCACTTCGATCATCTGCAATAGGAATTGCTATTGTCTTTAAATGCGCCGGAACTGAAGCTCCGGTAAAAGAATATCCACAACACGAAGTAAAATTAATTGCTGTTAAAACTACAAACAATATATTTAATACTGTAAATAAGATGATTTTATTTTTTTTAAGATTCCACAAGATCATATTCTTTTAATTTTCTATATAATGTTCTTTCGCTGATATTTAACAGTTTTGCTGCTTTTCGTTTACTACCTTTTGTTTTATCCAACGCTTTTTTGATTGCTTCTTTCTCTAATTCTCTTATCGATAAAATATCATCATTGTTACCAGAATTTTGTAAATCCGGATTATGATACTGATGAACAATCAAATCTTTTATTTCCATAATATCTTTTTTTAATTCAAATAAAGCGCGGTACATCAATTCTCTGTCGGCATCCTCAGAAGATTTACGTAAAAAAACCGGCAGGTTCCTTTGTTCTTCAAAATCCACATATTCTGAAGTTAGATCTGAAAACATTTCTTCAGTTAAATTTTTACCTCTGTTTAATGCCAATGCGGTTTCAACGGTGTTTTTTAGTTCGCGAATATTCCCTGGCCAACTATAGTTTCTAAGTATTTCCAAAGCACCTTCTGTAATTTCAGGAACGGGAATTTTATTTGCTTCACAATATCCTTTTACAAAATACTTTGTCAGTTCTTCAATATCGGCTTTTCTTTTTCTTAGCGGTGGAATAGTTAACGTAACAGCTTTCAATCTAAAGTATAAATCTTCTCTAAATCTTTTTGAATCAACTTCTTTTTGTAAATCCTTGTTGGTAGCGGCAATAATTCTTACATCAACTCTGGTAACTGTTTCCGCACCAAGTTTCATAAACTCTTTAGTCTCTAAAGCTCGCAGTAATTTAACTTGCGTTGTAAGAGGTAACTCGCCAATCTCATCCAAAAACAATGTGCTTTTATCAGCAATTTCAAAATATCCTTTTCGGGAATCAACAGCGCCAGTAAATGAACCTTTTTTATGTCCAAACAATTCGCTTTCAATAATACCTTCAGGTATAGCTCCGCAGTTTACACTTACCATTGGTTTTGATGATCGGTTGCTAAATTCGTGAATAGCTTTTGCAAATACTTCTTTGCCAACTCCACTTTCACCATAAATCAAAACAGAAATATCTGATTGGGCAACTTGCATTATAATATCAACCAAATCATTAATCTCTTTTGATTTGCCAATAATTCCCTGTTTGATTTTAAATTCTTCGCGTGTCATTTAAATTTGAAATAGTTATCTGCCATATTGTAAAATTTGTGTGACAAATATAACATAAACGCAGGTTCAATTAAAGAGATAAATCAGGAATTGTGCTGTATGATAAATCCATCTTGAGTGGTAATAAAGCTTGATTTCTTATCATCTGAAAGAGAATTTATGAATTTTTGGATCGCCTCTTCTGATTCATCATCAATGTGGGTTAATAATATCTTTTCAGCATTGTTTTCTTTTTGTAGAATCAAAAGCTCGTTCAGATCGATGTGGGATACTTCTGTAATAAACCAATTAACCTTATCCTTAAAAAGATACAGGTCCTTTGCCGATCCAATATCACCGGTGTAAATAACTGATCTGGTTTTCTCTTTAAAAAGAAAACTAAGCGATACAAAACTTAACTTGCCGGTAAAATCATTTATACTATACTTTTCTAAGTGCGAATTTATTTTAGCCGAAAAATAAAATGATTCGCTGAGCCGGATTTCCATTTCAGTCTCTATTGGAATTATCTTCAACTCAAAATCCATTCTCTCAAAAAAAAGATATGAGTTAAAAAGATAATCTTTGATAAAATCAGTTAACGACTTATGAATATAAATTGAAAGTGGTTCTGTCCTATTCAGCAATTTCATTTGAGTGATAAGCGAAGCAAGCCCTGAATAATGATCTGCGTGCAGATGAGAAATTAATATTGAGTCAATATTAAGATATGAAATATTTTGTTTTAGCAGCGCGGCTGAAACTCCATCACCACAATCCACTAAAAGATCATGATTATCAGATGAGATTAAAAATGATGAATGATGACGCTTTAAAGAAGTTTTACCGGAGCCGGTTCCAATAAAATTTATTTTCACTTTTCAATCTCAACAACTCTTCCGGAAATATTGAACTGCGAATTAGCTATAGCTTTAAAATCTTCAGCTTCATTTTTTCCTACAAACTGCCCGACATATACAACATTAAAAATCGTACCGCCAACATTTTTTTCTTTAATAAAAGATTTCAATCCTGCATTAACAAATTCCTTTTGCAAAGTAACTGCGTTATCTTTATTTGTAAACGCACCTGCCTGCACTGTGTATTTATAAACCGTTTCATCTTTCTGATCAACTGTTTTAACTGGCGGTGTAGTGTTTTCTTCTGTGGTTACATTCATTGATGCCATTTTGATGTATGGAGATTCCGGATAATCTTTTTTTAACTTTTCAAAATTTTTATCCGCGGTATTATAAAGCCCGAGTGCAAAATAATAAGAGTAAATTCTATAAAGGGCTGCATCGGCGTAAGCGCTTTTGGGATACTTATCCACAATTTTCTGATAAATAACTACAGCATCCTGCGCATTTTCAGTAAGCACTCCTTCAAGAAATAAAACATTTGAACTGTTAGGATAATCTTGTTTCAGTTCAGATAATTTTGTTTTTACTTCTCCGGCTTTACCTTGCTCGATTTGTTTAAGATATGGAATGATATCGACTTCCTGTGCATTAATAAAAACAGGAGCGATTAGAAAAGATAAAATCAAAAACTTAAATGTTGTTTTCATTGTTTAATAAAATTCTCTTATCTGTTTATTCAAAGATAAGAAAGAATTGAAATAATAGCAGAGGTAAAAATGGGTTTTTATTTGGAACTTATCATTACGAATTTTCTATCTGGTGTTGATATTATTTATTAACAAAATCACCATAATGTCATTTCGAACGAAGAGAGAAATCTGTAATTTAAATTGATGAAAATGATGAATCGAAATTATTACATATACATTCTGACTAATTGGGACAATACAGTAATGTATATTGGAGTTACCAATAACCTTAAAAGAAGACTATTCGAACATAAAATTAAATTGATTGATGGATTCAGCAAGAAATATAATTGTAACAAACTAGTTTATTTTGAATTATTTTTTGACATAAATGAGGCTATCAGAAGAGAAAAAGAAATTAAAAAATGGCGGAGAGAAAAGAAAAATAATCTCGTGGAATCAATGAATCCTGAATGGAAAGATTTAAGTGATCAATTCGAGGGTTAAGATTTCTCGTCGAGGACTCCTCGAAATGACTAGCATTCGTCATTTCGAATGTAGAGAGAAACCTTTTTCCTTTGTAATTTTTTTCTACAATAATTTGACCTCTACGAGGTCTAAAAACATCGTAGATGTTTAATTATTGTAGTGTAGTAGGACAAATAAACCCGGCAAATATAATATCCTCGTAGAGGATAAATAAATAATTTTAGTCTGGTATTGATATTATTTATTAACACTCAAAATGACTAGCATTCGCCATTTCAAATGTAGAGAGAAATCTTTTTCCTTTATTGTTTAAAATCTAAACACCTACCTCAATACCCTCTTTTAAAATTTCAATATGCGAGATGTAATCACCAAATAAAGTTCCTGATGTGGCTTTAGTGATATTAACTTTAACATAATCACCAATTTTTATCTTATCATTTACAGCAACGATAACAACTTTGTTGCTGTCCGTTCTGCCGGCAATAAAATCATCTGACTTTTTACTTAATCCTTCAACCAAAATTATTTCATCTTTACCAATAAGTTCCTGATTTTTCTCATACGATATCTGCTGCTGCAAATCAATTATCTCCTGCAGGCGTTTGGTCTTTATCTCTTCAGAAACATCATCATTCATTTTAAATGCTTTTGTTCCTTCGCGTGGAGAATATTTGAACATATAAGCACCATCATATCTTACCTGCTTCATAACTTCCAGAGTTGCAAGATGATCTTCCCAGGTTTCTGTTGGAAATCCGGAAATAATATCAGTTGAAAAACTTACACCGGGAATTATCTTCTTTGCTTTTTCAATCAGGTTAAGATAATGCTCAACCGTGTAAGTTCTGTTCATAAGCTCAAGAATTCTGTTTGAACCTGATTGTACAGGCAAATGAATATAATTACAAAGATTTGGATTCTCTGCAATTGTGTATAAAAGTTTATCGGATAAATCCTGCGGATGAGAAGTAGTAAACCTTATTCGCATTGATCTATCAACCTTTGCGGCGGCTGCAAGCAGATCTGCAAAATCTCCGCCTTTATCAGAACCTTCATCAATATATGAGTTTACATTTTGCCCGAGCAAAGTAACATCTTTAAATCCGCGATGAGAAAGATTTTCTAACTCCGAAATTATTGATTGAAGTGAACGGCTTCTTTCTCTGCCACGAGTGAAAGGCACAACGCAAAAAGTACAAAACTTATCGCAGCCGCGCATAACAGAAATCCACGCAGAAAGTCCATCTTCACGATGCGGCTCAATATCATCATAAGTTTCCGTGCGGGAAAGCTTAACTCCGATTCCTTTATCACCGTTAAAAGCTATATCAATATATTCCGGTAATCTTCTGTACTCATCGGGTCCAACAACAAGATCAACAACTTTTTTTTCTTCAATCAAATCTTTTCTTAATCTTTCAGCCATGCAGCCAAGTATTCCAAGTACAAGTCCGGGCTTATTGTATTTAAGCGTTTTCAGGTTGCCGAGTCTGCCGTAGATTCTTTGCTCGGCGTTATCACGTATGCTGCAAGTGTTAAGTAAGATCACATCTGCATTCTCAGGTTTATCCGTAACATCATATCCCTGCTTTTTTAAAATGCCCAACACAATTTCTGTATCGGCAACATTCATCTGACAGCCATAAGTTTCTATGTACACATTATTTTTTTGCATAATTTTTTTTGATAAGAATGGATGAAGATTAGAACTATGCTCTGGTAATTAGATAAAGGATTAAATTGAGCAATGCAAAACTTAACACTCCGAATACGATATTAAAGATTTTTTCTCTTCGCTGTTTCTCCTTGCGGAAATCAACTTGATTATTGTCTTTAAATTTTTCTTCTGTTTTAACGAAACCTAACATTTCTTTTCTATTTTTTTAATGATTGACCGGACAAAAATAACTAAATAATTTTTGTTATGCACATACTTAATTACTACAACATAATGTTATAATATGGCACGCCTATTACGTGGGGCACTCCTTTGCGGTGGACTTTTTTATGCCACTGTTTTTTTCGTAGCCACACGAATCCTTTCGTGTGATATTGCTTTAAATCGCGAGAAGGGATTCTCGCGCTACGTATTATAATGCATTGCACACCTGTCCCTACGGGGAATCCCTTTGTGCACGTGATTTATTGATTTTAATTTTTCAACATACGCACAATGGGAATTACACGTTACAAAATTTTTGTAGGGCACGAATCCATTCGTGCCTTTTTTTTGTTACTTTATTTTAACAGACGCAAGAAAGGATTCTTGCGCTACGTATCTTCGTATGGGGCACTCCGCAATGGCGGACTTTCGTGCCGCTGTTTTACTGTGTTGATTCGCGAGAAAGGATTCTCGCGCTACATATTACAATGTAGTGCACACCTGTCCCTACGGGGAATCCCTTTGTGCACGTGATTTATTGATTTTAAT
>OEIU01001455.1_pt1 | contig 15236 bp, 13 predicted proteins | sample 1539221 | NCBI WGS metagenome assembly OEIU01 (sample SAMN03792071, study PRJEB22550) | activated sludge metagenome | feature: wastewater treatment plant; material: activated sludge; isolation source: Wastewater treatment plant of a petroleum refinery complex | place: Argentina: Zarate | collected...
CCCCCCCCACGTGAACAAAGCCCGACCCCGCGGCGGTGGGGACGGGGAGTTCGAGCGGGGTCTGGCAATTGCCGCCCGGCATTCCCGCCACTTTGCATCAAGGCGATGCCGGTCCCGGGGTCGCCTGGGTCAAGGCGCAACTGGCGCGGATGGATGGCGGCAAGGCCGACGACACGGGGCCTGCCTATTTCGACGCGGTGCTGGAAGAACGCGTGCGCAAGCTGCAAATCGCCTACGGCATCAAGCCGGACGGCATCGTCGGGCCGGAGACCCTGTTCGCATTGTCCGCGCTGGCCGAATCCGGGCCGCACCTGTACCGCAAGGTAGAATAGGCGGCTGCGAACCCGCCAATGCATCCATGTCACTGATTCTCGAAGCGTTGAAAAAGTCCGAGGCCAACCGGCGCCTGGGCCAGGCTCCGGACCTCGGCACGCCGTTCTCGCCAGCGCGGCGCGAGCGCAGCCCGCTGTGGGCGGTGGTTGTGATCGTGCTGGCGCTGGGCGCTGGCGCGTGGTGGTGGTTCGGTGGCGGTCACGACTCTGCTGCTCCGGTCGTACCGCCGACATTGACGCCATCCGCAAAGCACACTGTTGCCGTTCAAACGCCAGAACCGAGCACCCTGCCCGCGCAGCAGGATACGGCACGTGTTAACCGACAGGCGCCGACGAACCAGCAACAATTCTGGGTTGCTGCGCAACGCACGCGGGATGGGCACCCACCCGCGCAACAAGACATCAAGCCCGCACCTGCACCGCTTCCTGCCGTGGAGCCACATCGTGCACCTGCCGCGCCCATAGCCACGCAGGCGGTGGCAAGCACGCCGAAGCCAGCCGAGCTGCACACGCCACAGCCGCACCCGGAAAACGTAGTGCCGTCAACTCATCTCGCACCCGCGCCACCTGCCGTTGCTGCACCGCCTGCGCTGCCAAGACTCGACGTTCCGACGTATTACGACCTGCCCTTCGCCACGCGCAAGGCGCTGCCCGCGCTCAGCATGAGCATGCACGTCTATACCGCCGATCCGAAACAGCGTTTCATCATTCTCGACGGCACCCGCATGGCCGAGGGCGACAGCATGCCGGACAACGTGTCGCTGCGTGAAATCCGCCCCGATGGCGTGATCCTCGAATTCCAGGGCCAGCGTTTCTTCTTCCCGCGCGACGGGCGCTAGAGCGACGTGTTCGTCCGCCTCGAACAGCGACGCAAACCGGCGCCGCCGTGGGCGACGATCACGTTGATCACGATCTGCGTGGTGGTCTTTGCCGCACTCACTTTTTTGCCGCCGGATGCGCGCGCGTCGATGCTGCGGCACTGGGGCACGATCCCGTCGAGCCTGTTTGATGCAACGACTCCGCTGACCGCACAATGGCTGCTCCTGCATCCGGCCCGCCTGTTCACCGCCTTGTTCATTCATGTCGGCTGGCTGCACCTGATCGGCAACATGCTGTTCCTGATGATCTTCGGGTTGCCCGCCGAACGCAGCCTCGGCTCGATGCGATTTCTGCTGCTTTTCCTGGTCGGCGGCGCACTGGCCAATCTCGCCGGCGCGCTGACTCTGGCAAACGCGAATGCGCCGCTCGTCGGCTCCAGCGGCGCGGTATCGGCCATCGTCGGCGCGTATTTCGCCCTGTTCCCGCGCGCGCGCCTGGGCCTGGTGTTGCCGCTCGGACTATTCCTGGAATTCGTCCGCGTCCCCGCCGCCGCCCTGATCGGGTTCTGGATCGGCCTGCAATTCCTGTTCACCTTCGTCGGTCCCGCGTTCGGCGCAGTCGCGTGGTGGACCCACATCGCCGGTTTCGGCATCGGCATCGCGTTTGCGCTGGTTTCCAGGCCAGCGATCGCCCGCAGGTTACGCGAATAAACCGTCTCAGTTCTTGGCAGGAGCCCCCGCGGGCGCCTGTCGCAGTGCCATGCCCTTGAGCACAATCAACGCCTGATTGAGCGCGTAATCGTCGAGCAGACCGTCGCTGGCGCCGTCGCGTTCACTGTTCTTTTCGCCCTCGAGTTCGCCTTTCAGGTGACCCGGCAGATCGCGCTCGCCGCGGATGACAGACGGTGCCGCATCACGCACGCTCAGCTTGAGGTTCGCCAGTTCGATGTCCGGTGTGATGCCAGCCGCCTGGATCGAAGTGCCGTTCGGCGTGTAGTAGCGCGCCGTGGTGAGCTTGACCGCGTGCGTGTCGTCGATTGGCAGTACGGTCTGCACCGATCCCTTGCCAAACGTGCGCCGGCCGATGACCACGGCGCGATGGTTGTCCTTGAGCGCGCCGGTAACGATCTCGGCCGCCGAAGCGGTGCCGTTGTCGACCAGGACGACGAGCGGTGCGCCGTCGAGCAGGTCGCCGGGCGTCGCGTTGAAACTCAGGTCCGACTGTTTCAGGCGCCCGCGCGTGGTGACGATCACGCCGGAATCCAGGAAGTCGTCGCTGATTTCCACCGCCGAGGTCAGCAGTCCGCCGGGATTGCTGCGCAGATCGAGTACTGCGCCGCGCAGCGGATGTTCCTTCGCCAGCAACTTGCCGAGCTTGCTGCGCAATTCGTTGCCGGTGTCTTCCTGGAACTGGACTACGCGGATGTAGACGTAGCCCGGCTCGAGCTCGCGCACGCGCACGCTGGCGACACGGATCGCCTCGCGCGTGAGCGTGTAGTCCTCTGGCGCGCTGGCGTCTTCGTGCAGGATGGAAAGTTTCACTTTCGTCCCGGCCTTGCCGCGCAACAAGTCGACGGCCTGGTTCGCGTTGTCCGCGGTGATCGCGGTGCCATCGATGCGCACGATGATGTCGCCGGGCTTGATCCCAGCGCGCGCCGCCGGCGTGTCGTCGATCGGCGCGACCACGCGCAAGGCGCCGTTCAGGGTAACCACTTCGATGCCGAGTCCGTCGTAACTGCCGCTGGTGTCCTCATTCAGCGCCTGCATGCCGGTGGAATCCAGGTATTCGCTGTGCGGATCCAGACCCGTGAGCATGCCGCGGATGGCGTTTTGCATCATGGTCTTGTCGTCGACCGGATCGACGTAGGCCTGCTTGACCAGATCGAACACCGCCGTGAACTGGCGGATGTCGGACATGCTCACGCCGGTTTTTGCCGCAGGCGGCGGCGCTGACTTGACCTCGTCGGCGTGCAATGCCAGCGGAGCAAGCATCAGGAAAACACACAAGGAAGTTCGCAACATGGGAATCACCAATTGCAGCTTGCGGCCATTATAGGCACCGCGCGTGGGTTCAACGTGAAGCGGACTTCAACCAGGGTACGGGGTCGATCGCCTTGCCCTGATGGCGCAACTCGAAATACAGCCCCGGCGACGGCCGGCCGCCGCTGTCGCCGCTGGTGGCGATCGCGACACCGGCATCGACCCAATCGCCGACGTCTTTCAGCAGGCTTTCGTTGTAGCCGTACAAGCTCAGGTAGCCATCGCCGTGATCGATGATCAGCAGCAGGCCATAACCGCGCAGCCAGTCGGCGAACACGACGCGGCCATGCGCGACAGCGCGCACGGTCGCGCCGGATGGCGCGGCGATGAGCAGACCCTGGTTGGCGCGGTCGGTTCCATTCCCGGCGCCGAATTTTTCCACCACGCGGCCGCGCATCGGCCACGGCAGTTGACCGCGCAAGCTGGCGAACGACTGCGCGCCAGCGAGATTTTTCGGGATGTCGGCGAAGATATCGCGTAGTTTCGCGATCAGGTCGGTCAACGCCTTTTCGTCGCGACTGAGCGCGGCGAGGCGGCTTTTCTGGTCTTTCAAGGTCGCATCGAGGTTGCTCAGCGCCTGCTGGCGCGCAAGACGCTCGGCATCGAACTGCTTGGCCCGGTCGACTTGATCGGCGCGTGATTTTTCCAGGGTCGCTTTCTGCGCCACGATGTCGTCTTGCACCTTCGCCAGCGCATCGAGATTCTGCATCAACGCATCGATCTCGCCAATCCGCGCATGCTCGAAGTAGCGGTAGTAGGCAAGCATGCGCGCGATGTCGGCGGCCTTGTCCTGCGCGAGCAGGAGCTTGAGTTCTTCGCCGCGGCCCATCGCGTAAGCTGAACGCAGCAGCGCGGCCAACGCGTCGCGTTGATCCTTGAGCTTGTCGTCCAGCGCGGCTCGTTGTTTGAACAGATCGTCGAGCCTGGCCTGTTGTTCCTTGATCCGGCCGTCGAGCATGCGCAGTTGCTTGGCTGTCGCAGCGATCTTCAATTCTTGCTCGCGCAACGCCGTCAGCGCATCGCCGCGCCTGGCGTTGGTGTCCTGTTGCGCAGCGGCCAGATCGTGGATTTGCGCGCGAACCTGTTCGAGCTTTTGCCGGGCTTGCGCCTCTTGCGCGGAACGCCGGGCATCATCGTCCTGGGCGCTTGCATTGGCGAAAACGCACATCAGGAAAAGAAATGCGATGGGAAAACGACGGATCAAACAAACGTCACCAAGGAGTGCCCCGTCATCTGTGCCGGCTGCGTGACTCCCATCAGCGCGAGCACCGTCGGAGCGAGGTCGCGCAGCGATCCCGGCACGAGTGTCGCTGGACGACCAACATAAACCAGCGGCACCGGCCCGACCGTGTGTTGGGTGTGTGGCTGGCCATCGTCGGCGCGCATCTGCTCCAGGTTACCGTGGTCGGCGCTGATCAGCATCTCGCCGCCGGCCGCACGGATCGCGGCTTCGAGCCTGCCGAGCGCGACGTCGACGGCTTCCACCGCCTTGATCGCCGCGTCGAGCTTGCCGCTGTGCCCGACCATGTCGGCGTTGGCGAGGTTGCACACGATGAAGTCGTACTTGCCGCTTCCAATCGCGGCGACGAGTTTGTCCGTAACTTTAGGGCAGCTCATTTCCGGCTGCAAGTCGTAGGTGGCGACCTTCGGACTCGGCACGAGGATGCGGTCCTCGCCGGGATACGGTTGCTCGCGTCCGCCGGAGAAAAAGAACGTGACGTGCGCGTATTTTTCCGTTTCAGCAATACGCAATTGTTTCAAGCCCAGCGATGCCAAATACTCACCGAGCGAATTTTCCAGCGATTGCGGCGGATACGCCTCGGCGGTCACGCGCAGATCGTCGCTGTAATGCGTCAGCGTGACGAAGGCGGATAGGCGAATCTTGCGCTGGCGCGCGAAGCCGGAAAAATCCGGATCAACAAAAACCTGCGTGAGTTGGCGCGCACGATCGGCGCGGAAATTCATGAACACGATGGCGTCGCCATCTGCAATTTTCGTCGCCGCACCGATGATCGTCGGCTTGACGAATTCGTCGGTTTCGCCGCGCGCGTAGGCGGCATCGAGCGCCGCGAGCGCGCTTTCGGCATGGCATTGGGCCGCACCATCGGCGATTGCATCGTAAGCGAGCCTGACGCGTTCCCAGCGCTTGTCGCGATCCATCGCGTAGTAGCGCCCGCCAACGGTGGCAATGTGCGCATTGCCGAGCACAGCACATCGCGCCTGCAATTTCTCCAGCGAAGCGCGCGCACTTTGCGGCGGCGTATCGCGACCGTCGAGGAACGCGTGCACGGCGACGCGTTCGACGCCGTTCCTTTTCGCCATGTCGAGCAAAGCGAAGATGTGATCCTCACTGCTGTGCACGCCACCGGGACTGAGCAATCCGAAAACGTGCAGGGTCGTATGCTTCGCTGCCGCGCAGGCGCCGAGCAGCGCAGGATTGGCGAAGAACGTGCCGTCTTCGATCGCCGCATCGATGCGGGTCAGATCCTGGTACACGATGCGCCCGGCACCGATGTTCATGTGGCCGACCTCGGAATTGCCCATCTGCCCGTCCGGCAGGCCGACGAACTTGCCATGGGTCTGCACCAGCGTGCGCGGGCAGGTCGCGAGCAGGCGTCGCCAATTCGGCGCGTTCGCCTGCGCGATCGCGTTGTTGTCGCGCGCCTCGCGGTGGCCCCAGCCATCCAGGATCAGCATCAACACGGGTTTGGGTCGGGACACGGCGAAGTCTCGCAATGGATGGATAATGGTAGCCGATTAAACCTTGCGACGGTCCTCCGCATCTGACCGAACAGGCATCCTGGAGAATCCCATGAAACGAATTACGTTGTTCGTCATGTCCGCCTTGCTCGTCACTGGTGTCGCCGCAGCGGCCGGCAACGCTGATCTGGACATCGACAAGGTCAATGGCAGCATCCATGTTCCTGACAACGCCACGGTCGGCAAGTTGTCCACGGTCAACGGCAGCATTCATGTCGGTGACGGCGCGCATGCCGCTGACGCGTCCACGGTCAACGGCAGCATTCATCTGGGCGCCAACGTGACGATCGACGCACTGGACACCGTGAACGGCGGCATCCACGTCGGCGCCGGCACGAAAATCGCCAAGACCATCGAGGCGGTCAACGGCTCGATTTCGCTGGCGGCGGGCACGGATGTCGCAGGCAAAGTGTCCAACGTCAACGGCGGCATCGCGCTGACGGCGGCACATGTCGGTGGCGGCATCGAAACGACCTCGGGCGCCATCGACATCGGCGCGAATTCCCGCGTTGATGGCGGAATCCTGGTGAACCAGGACAACAGCTGGTTCCACTTCGGCGTCAGTCGCGATCCACGCGTCGTCATCGGCCCGCACGCGGTCGTGCAGGGCGACATGGTGTTCAAGCGCACCGTGCAGCTTTATGTGAGCGACAGCGCCACGGTGGGCAAGATCGAGGGTGCGAAGCCGGTCACGTTCACGGGCGACAAGCCGCCGCAGTAATCCTACAATCGGGACTTCGCGTTCGCCGGAGTCCCTCATGCGCAAGCTGCCCGCACTAGTCCTCGTCTGCCTGCTCGCCGCCTGCGGGCAGTCGACCGCGCCGGAACCGGCCAAAACAGCCGCAGCGCCCGCGCCAAAACCCGAACCGATCAAGCCCACCACCGACGGGCATTTCTCGCCGCAAATCAACGCCGCAGACTTTGCCGGCTACGACAAGCGCCTGTCTTCGGACGAATTCGAAGGCCGCAAGCCGGGCACGATCGGCGAGCGCATGACGACGACCTACCTGATCGACCAGTTCAAGAGCATGGGTCTGAAGCCCGGCAATGGCGACAGTTACCTGCAAGCCGTGCCGGCCGTGGAAACGACCTTGCTCGATGGCGCCAAGGTCGCGCTCGATGTAAGCGAGGGCGGCAAAGTGGAAACGTATACTTATCGCAACGACCTCATCGTCGGTACGCTGCAGAACGTGCCGGACGTGGCGATCACGGACGCCGACCTCGTGTTCGCCGGCTACGGCATCGTCGCGCCGGAATACCATTGGAACGATTACGCCGGTCTCGACGTCAAGGGCAAGATCGTGATTGTGCTGGTCAACGATCCCGGCCATGCTGACCCGGCCCTGTTCAAGGGCAAGAACATGACCTACTACGGGCGCTGGACGTACAAATACGAAGAAGCCGCGCGCCAGGGCGCGGCCGGCTGCCTGATCGTGCACGAAACCGGCGCGGCCGGTTATCCATGGGAAGTGGTGGTCAACAGTTGGAGCGGTCCACAGTTCAGCCTGGTTCCCGAAGCATCCACGCCGCCGCGCCTGGCCGTGGCCGGCTGGCTGACCGGCGATGCGGCGAAGCGCCTGTTCGCGGCTGCCGGTGCGGACCTCGACACACTCGAAAAAGCCGCCGCGACGCCGGGCTTCGTGCCGGTCCCGCTCAAGGCGACGGCATCGATCGCCTTCCACAACCAGATCCGCAACATGCAGACCGACAACGTGCTTGCACTGGTGCCCGGAAGCACGCGCAAGGACGAGGTCATCGTCTACTCCGCGCACTGGGATCACTTCGGCCGCGACCCGACGCTGAATGGCGACCAGATCTACAACGGTGCGGTCGACAACGGCACCGGCTTGTCCGCTCTGCTCGAAATCGCCGACGCGTTCGCGCACCAGAATCCACCGCCGCAGCGTTCGATCCTGTTCCTCGCACCGACGATGGAAGAAGCAGGACTGCTCGGTTCGCAGTACTACACGCTGCACCCGGTTTTCCCGCTGACGAAAACCGTCGCCGACATCAACATGGACGAACTCATCCCCATGGGCCGCACCCGCGACATGGAGATTATCGGTTTCGGCCAGTCGCAGATGGATCAGTACCTCGCCGACGCACTTAAACCCGCGGGCCGCACGATCAGTCCCGACGCGGAGCCGGAAAACGGATTCTTCTATCGCTCCGACCAGCTCAACTTCGCGCGTCGCGGCGTGCCGGTGCTATACGCGCAAGTCGGCTTCGACAAGCTCAATGGCGGTGTCGCCGCAGGTCGCGCGGCGTATGATGATTTCACCGCGCACCGCTACCACAAGCCCGCGGACAACTACGATCCGAACTGGGATCTGTCCGGCGTGATCGAAGACGTGCGGGCGTTGTATGCCGTCGGCAAGCGACTCGCGGATGAATCCACATTCCCGCAATGGCTGCCCGGCAGCCAGTTCGGTGCCATTCGCGAAGCATCGATGCAGGCGGCGGAAAAGCACTGACGCGAATGCCGCGATGGATTTTTCTTTCCTCATTCCGTTGCTCTACGCCAGCGCCGTCATCGCGACGCTGATCGCGCTGGCTCAAGCCTTCGCCGTGCGCCGACATTGGCGCGCGCAGCGACGATTCGCTTGCGCGTATCGCGGCGCATGGTTTGCCGTTTTCCTGCTGCTCGCGATCCTGCTCGCCGGCATGGGCTTGGCCTTGCGCGGCTACGCCCTGCTTAGCGCCGAAGCGCCGGTCGCAACCGTGCAGGCGCGCCAACTTGGATCCCAGTGGTTCGGCGTGCGCGTGGATTTTCCCGATGGCACGCATCGCAGCGTCGACCTGCACGGCGACGAATGGCAGCTCGACGCGCGCGTGATCAAGTGGGCGCCGCACGCGGTAGCGCTCGGGGCCAAACCCTTGTTTCGCGTCGATCGGCTTTCCGGTCGCTACCGCGACGCCACGCAAGCAGGCGCAACCTTGCCGACCGTTGTCGCGCTGGACGCGGATTCCGTCGTCGATCTGTGGCAACTCAAACAAAATTTCCCGCACTGGCTACCGTGGCTGGATGCCGATTACGGCAGCGCCGCCTTCCTGCCGCTGGTCGATGGCGGCAATTACGCCGTTACCATCAGCCCGCTCGGTGGCCTCGTCGCGCGTCCGGCAGACGCGGCAACAGCGGAAAAACTCAAGGCGAGCTCTTGGTAGATTTTTCCACGCGCAGGATTTTCTCGTACCGCCACGCGTCCGCGCCGTCTTCGTAAAAACGGGCGCACGCGCCGAAACGGCGATAGCCGAGTTTTTCGTACAGCGCGATCGCGCCAATGTTCTTCTGCGCCACTTCCAGGCGCATGCGCGTGCAACCCCGCGTGCGCGCACCGCGCTCGACAGCCCGCAACAGCGCCTTGGCGATGCCGCGGCCACGCGCCGCATCGTCCACGGCGATGGAATACAGACGCGCGACGCTGCTGCCCTTGCGGAACAGCACGACCGCCTTGCCCAGCAGGCCGCTCGTATCCACCGCCGCGAGTACGAGTGCGCGCGGATTGGTCAGGTGATGGCGGTACTGGCGCGGCGAGAGGTGATCGGTCGTGAACGCGCGCCGCTCCAGCGCGACCAAAGCGGGCAGGTCGGCGAGGGTGGCGTGGCGGATGCGGATCGTGGGAGACATGGCCGCGCAGCCTAGGCCAGCGCTTCGAATGACGCAATGCTGAATGCGAGAACACTCGCGCTTGCGCACGGTTTCGACTGTGTCAAACTAGCCCCCCGAGCCTTGCGCCGACACCCATGTCCGAGCCTCCACAATTTCAGCGAGCTTCCTTGCCCGCGCCAGAGCGGCCATCCGGTCCGCACTTTTTGAATTTTGTGTACTGACCACCGATGAGTCGATTAGTCATCGTGGTGGAGAAGGCATCGGACTGGGGTTCGTATTTCCCGTCCGACAATGTTGTCGCCGCGCAGGATTACCTCAAGGAATCCATAAGTCTGGACGACGAACGCGTGCAGGTGATCAACCTGTGCCGCAGTTACAAGTACCTGGGCATCGGCTACTACGTCTCGCTGCTCGCCGAGGCACGCGGGCACAAGGTGATCCCGTCGGTACGCACAATCAACGATCTGCGCAAGCGCGCGCTGTACGGCCTCGACATCGAGGACCTCAACCAGAAGCTCACGAATTTCCTGCCCGCCGGCGGCCGCGACACGACCGACCTGGGTGTACTGGTGTACTTCGGCGAGACCAGCTACGCGGCGCTGTCGGATCTGGCGCGCCAGGTTTTTGAAACCTTTCCCTGCCCGATCCTGCGCCTGGAGTTCGAACGCGACAAGGTCTGGCAGATCAGCGCGATCAAGCCGGCCAGCCTGCACACGCTTGCCGATCCGCAGGAAGATTCCTTCGCCGAGGCGCTGGACAAGTTCTCGAAGAAACTCTGGCGCAAACCGCGCGCGCGTCGCCAGTATCGCTACGACATCGCCATGCTGGCCGACCCGAACGAGCAGATGCCGCCATCGAACAAGCGCGCGTTGAAGTCCTTCATCGAAGCCGGTCGCGAACTCGCCATCGAGGTGGAAACGATCGGCAAGAACGATTACTCGAGCCTCGCCGAATACGACGGCCTGTTCATCCGCGAAACAACGGCGCTGGACAGCCACACCTACCGCTTCGCCAACAAGGCCGAGAAAGAAGGCATGGTGGTGATCGACGATCCGGGTTCGATCCTCAAGTGCACGAACAAGATCTACCTGCACGACCTGCTCAAGTCGCGCAAACTGCCGACGCCGAAAACCGAAATCATCTACCGCGACGACGGCAAACGCCTGGAGGAATTGCCCGACTTACTCGGTTTCCCGATCGTGCTGAAAATTCCAGACGGTTCGTTCTCGCGCGGCATCGTGAAAGTGGAAACGCCCGAGCAGCTCAAGATCGCGGTGGACGATCTGTTCCAGCACACCGCGCTGGTGCTGGCGCAGGAATTCGTGTTCACCGAGTTCGACTGGCGCATCGGTGTACTCGACGGTGAGGCGCTGTACGCCTGCCAATACTTCATGTCACGCGGCCACTGGCAGATATACAACCACGGCGCTAACGCGACGCAGAAGTCCGGCGGGTTCAAGACACTGCCCGTGCGCAGCGCGCCGGCGGACATCGTCAAGCTCGCGCTGAAGGCGACTGCACCGATCGGCGACGGGCTCTATGGTGTCGACCTCAAGCAGGTCGGCAGCCGCAACGTGGTGATCGAAGTCAACGACAACCCGTCCATCGATGCCGGCGTGGAAGACGCTTATCTCGGCGACGACCTGTACCGGCGCATCATGTCCGAATTCCTGCGGCGCATGGAGAAGAAGCGCCTCGGCATCAAGGACTGATCACGGCGCAAGCGCCGGGCTTGCCGCGCGGGCCGGCGGCGGTGCGTTCGCCTGACGAGGAACGAACGCGCCACCGCCAGCAAACTGTGCCGGCGCAGCAGGACAAGGTCGATCACGGGCGCGACGATCAGCCAGAACGGCAGCCAGCCCAGCAATGGATCGTGTCCGCGCAGTGGCGGGAATAGCCCGCACATCACCGCGCCGGCGGCAATCCAGCTCCACAGCAGGTTTTCGATGGCGTTCGTACGCGTGACCGGATTCGACATGCCCGACATGGATAATCTCCCTCGTTGCGACGGGCGCATCTTCACCCTTGCCGGTCTCACTGATTGAGATCGCGCGCTCGTCTATACTGCCGCGCGTGGAAACCCCGCACTTCCTGCAGTACGCCGTAATGTTCCTCGCCACCGCAGTGATAGCGGTGTCGCTATCGCGGCGTGCGGGCCTGGGCGCAGTGCTCGGCTATCTGGCTGCCGGCGCCGTGATCGGCCCGCATGTGCTCGGGCTTGCGCCGGACATGAGCCAGGCCTCGCAATTTTCCGAGCTCGGCGTGATCTTTTTGCTGTTCATCATCGGCCTTGAGCTTTCCCCACAACGGCTGTGGGTCATGCGGCGCGCGGTTTTCGGCGCAGGTGCCGTGCAGGTCGTGGTGTCGGCCTTGCTGCTCGGTGGCGCCGCCTGGCTGGCGGGTGTCCAGCGCAACTCCGCACTGATCATCGGCCTGGGTCTCGCCCTGTCGTCGACCGCGCTCGGCTTGCAGATCCTGGCCGAACGCAAGGAACTGGCGAGTCCGTATGGGCGCATCGCCTTCGCAATCCTGCTGTTCCAGGACATCGCCGCGATTCCAATCCTTGCCCTGATCCCGCTGCTCGGCACGCATGCGACTGCCGTGTCGCCGGAGGCCGAAGGCCTGACCGTGGTGAAAATCATTACCGTGATCGCCGCGGTCGTGGTCGGTGGCAGGTGGCTGCTGCGTCCGATTTTCCGCACCGTCGCCGGCCTGGGCATTCCCGAGGTTTTCACGGCGACGGCACTGTTGGTCGTGCTCGGCGTGGCCTGGCTCATGCAACTGGCCGGCATGCAGATGTCGCTCGGCGCGTTCCTCGCCGGCGTACTGCTCGCCGATTCCGAATACCGCCACGAAATCGAAGCGCAGATCGAGCCGTTCAAGGGTTTGCTGCTCGGCCTGTTCTTCCTCAGCGTCGGGGTCTCACTGGATCTGGGTCTGATCGGGCGCGAGCCGTTGCAAATCGCAGCGATTGTCGCGGCGCTGCTCGCGCTCAAGTCGGCGGTCCTGCTCGCGATCGGCAAGCTGTCGGGCAAGCTCGACGTCGCCGGCGGCTTGCGCCTGGCGACGGTTTTGGCCGGTGGCGGCGAATTTGCTTTCGTCGTCTTCGATCTGGCCGCGCAGCACGGCTTGCTGGTGAGCGCGCAACACGATGCGCTGGTCGTCGCGGTCACCTTGTCGATGGCGCTCACGCCACTGTCGATGATCGTGGTATCGCGCTGGCTGGCGACGCGCAAACCACCCGCGCCACCGCCATTCGATGCGATCGTCGACGAGCATCCGCGCGTGATCATCGCCGGCTACGGCCGCATGGGCCAGATCGTGTCGCGCATCCTGCGCGCCCAGCGCATCGCGTTCACCGCGCTGGAGACTTCCGCCGAGCAGGTTGATTTCTCGCGCCGCTTCGGCAGCCACATCTATTTTGGCGACCCGGCACGACCGGAGCTGTTGCGCGCCGCGGGCGCGGACAAGGCTGAAATCTTTGTTCTCGCCACCGATGACCCGGAAGCGAACCTGCGCACTGCGCGCATGGTCAAGCGCACGTTTCCGCACCTGAAAATCGTCGCGCGCGCGCGCAATCGCCAGCACGCATTCCGCCTGATGGACCTCAGCATTGCGGATGCCGACGTCGTACGCGAAACCCTGTACTCGAGCCTGGAAATGACGCGTCGCGTGCTGATCGACCTCGGGCTGGATCCCGCACTGGCAACCGAACACGTGGAGAAATTCCGCGTGCACGATGCGCACCTGTTGCAGGCCCAGTATCTGGTCTACGACGATGAAGCGGCACTGGTGCAAACCAGCAAGGAGGCGCTCGTCGACCTGGGGCGCTTGTTCGAGGCTGATCGCGGTGACGAGACGCCTGCCGCGTGAGCCTGCCGCGATCAGATCGCCCAGCGCCGGGTGGAATCGCCGCCGAGTTCCGCCGCAACGTCCACGAAGCCGAGCCGGTGCGCCACTTCGCGCGGCGTGCGCTCAAGCAGGTCCCGCGCAGAACGATCCGCGCCTACCTTGAGCAGCGCGCGCGCAGGCAAGAGCAGGCCGTGCATCGCGCAGGCGTGCAGCGGCCCGACGCCGCGTTCATCCTGCACGTCGATCCCTGCACCGTGTCCACGCAATACCTCGAGCAGGCCGAGCAGAGCCTTCTGGTCTGCGCCACTTCGCGGCGGTGCATGTGCGCCGAGCAGGATCAGCAACGCGGTTTGTCCGTCGGAATTGCGCGCATCGACAATTGCGCCGGCATCCAAAAGCATTTCGAACAGAACACGCGCCGCTTGCGCATCCCCGCCGGCGAATGCAAATTGTGCAGCAGCATGCAGTGCGCGCATGCCGTTCGCGTCGGCGTGATCGGCCTGTGCAGCGTGCGCAAGTAGAACCTGGACGGCCTCCACGTCGCCACGTCCCGCCGCCGCCATCAGCGCCGTGCGGTCGCCGGCCAGTGGCTGGTCGACGCTGGCGCCACGCGCGATCAGCAATTCCATGATGTCCTTGTGGCCCGCAGCCAGCGCCGAGCTCAACGCCGTTGCGCCATCGCCTGCCGCGTGCGCAGGATTCGCGCCCCGATCGAGCAGTAACGCAACGACCTGTGCTTGCCCGCGTCCGGCCGCATGCAGCAAGGCGCTGGCGCCGTAGCCGTCGACGGCATCCACAGGCAGTCCCAATTCCAGCAACTTGCCCACCGCATCCGCGTCGCCGATGGAAGCCGCAGCGATGGTGTCAGTGCCGCGCAAGCGCCGGCACGGCAACTTCCAGGCTGGCCAATTCAGCCAACGCTGTACGCCGGATTGTCCGCGCGCCAGAGCCGTTCCGAGCGGGGTTTCATTATTGCTCGCGCGCACTTCCGGGTCAGCGCCGGCGCGCAGCAGCATCTTGATAGCTGCTTCGCAGGCCGCTGCCGGTGCCACAAGCGCGGAGAACAAAGGCGTGCGGCCATGCCGGTCGCGTGCCTGCGGATCGGCGCCACCGTCGAGCAAGCGCTTGGCAAGGTCGAGCCAACCGTGGGCAATCGCGAGCATGAGTGGCGTCCTGCCGTCGGCTTCAGCGCGGAAGACCTCGGCTCCGCGATCGACGAGGATCAATGCAAGGGTTTGCGCGTCCGCACCGGCGGCGTCTGCTGCGCAGCCGGTGCACAGTTGCGCGATGGCATTCGTGCCCGCAGGCTGCACGCCGGCATCGACCAGATCGCGCGCGGCCCGGATTCCGGCTGGCAGACAGGCGATGGCATGCTGCAAGAGCGTGCTGCCTTCCAGGCTCGTGTTCGGGTCCAGGCCATGCTGGAGAAGCCAGCGCCGCGGCGCCGCATCCGCATGCACGATCAATTCGACAAACAGCTGTGCAAGCGTTGCTGCCGGCCACTCACGAACGCACACAGAAAATCCATCGACAATATGCCAATGCCCAAAGCGCAACGCATCGAGTAAATGCGCGGGGGAGTCGTTCGCGTGTGTTTGCGCCGGCGCAATGCCGGGCTGGTTTGCCGGGCGCGGAAAATCCGGATCGATCAAGGCGACGATATTCCAGCGTCCGGCAGCGGCCGCGCACTCCACGGCGCGTCTTCCATCCTTTCCGACAAGTTGGCGTGAGATGCCCAGGGCAAGCAGTCTCTTTACCGTTTCTTCGCCAGCGCGCAACGACTGCGCGGCGATCGTGAGCGCACTGCGCCCGGCCACATCGATG
>OEIU01001456.1_pt1 | contig 15222 bp, 18 predicted proteins | sample 1539221 | NCBI WGS metagenome assembly OEIU01 (sample SAMN03792071, study PRJEB22550) | activated sludge metagenome | feature: wastewater treatment plant; material: activated sludge; isolation source: Wastewater treatment plant of a petroleum refinery complex | place: Argentina: Zarate | collected...
CGCGATCCGCGCCGGATCAGCATCGCCGACATCGTCACCGCCATGGAGGGGCCGCTCGGCATGACCGAATGCAGCGCCCAGTCCGGATTGTGCGGGCACGAGCCGCACTGCGGGGTCCGCGTCAACTGGCAGCGCATCAGCCAGGCCATCCGCACGGCCCTGGAAAGCGTGACCCTGGCCGACATGGTGGCGGCGCCGGCGCGACGACCGGCCGCCATTCCATTGCGGGTGGCCATAGCCTGATGGCATCGAACATGACAACCGATATCGAACATGCTCCGCGGCGCGAAGTCGAATTGCCCGTGGGCGGCGGCAACGAGCGCATCGTCGAGGCGATGAATCGTCGCTATGAGGCGGGCTTCGTCACCGACATCGAGACCGACAGCCTGCCACCCGGCCTCGACGAGAACGTCGTGCGCTGGATTTCGGCGCGCAAGGGCGAGCCCGGCTGGATGACCGACTGGCGGCTCAAGGCTTATCGCCACTGGCTGACCATGATTCCGCCGGAGTGGGCCCAGTTGCGCATAGCCCCGATCGATTTCCAGGCGATCAGCTATTTCGCCGCGCCGAAGGAAGGCCCGAAGTCGCTGGCCGATGTCGATCCGAAGCTGCTGGAAACCTACGAGAAGCTTGGCGTGCCGCTGCACGAGCGCGCGCGCCTGGCCGGCGTCGCGGTCGATGCGGTGTTCGATTCGGTCTCGGTCGGAACGACCTTCCGCAAGGAGCTCGCCGAAGCTGGCGTGATCTTCTGCTCGATGTCCGAAGCCGTGCACGATCATCCGGAGCTTGTGCAGGCCTATCTGGGTACGGTCGTGCCGAGCAGCGACAACTACTTCGCGGCGCTCAATTCGGCCGTGTTCTCCGATGGCAGCTTCGTGTTCATCCCGAAGGGCGTGCGCTGCCCGATGGAGCTCAGCACCTATTTCCGCATCAACGCGATCAATACCGGCCAGTTCGAACGCACCCTGATCATCGCCGAGGAAGGCGCCAGCGTGTCGTACCTGGAAGGCTGCACCGCGCCGATGCGCGACGAGAACCAGCTGCACGCAGCCGTGGTCGAGCTGGTCGCGCTCGATGATGCGAGCATCAAGTATTCGACCGTGCAGAACTGGTATCCGGGCGACGAGAACGGCCTCGGCGGCATCTACAATTTCGTCACCAAGCGCGGCGACTGCCGTGGCGCGCGCTCGAAGATCTCCTGGACCCAGGTCGAGACCGGATCGGCGATCACCTGGAAGTATCCGAGCTGCATCCTGCGCGGCGACGATTCGACCGGCGAATTCTATTCGGTCGCCTTGACCCACCATCACCAGCAGGCCGATACCGGCACCAAGATGATCCACATCGGCCGCAACACCAAGTCGAAGATCATCGCCAAGGGCATAAGCGCCGGTCGCGGGCAGAACAGCTATCGCGGCCTGGTCAAGATCGAGAAGGGCGCCAGCGGCGCGCGCAACTACACGCAGTGCGACTCCCTGCTGATCGGCAAGAAGTGCGGCGCGCACACGTTTCCCTATATCGAGGTCAAGAACCCGGCCGCGATCGTCGAACACGAGGCGACCACCTCGAAGATTTCCGATGACCAGCTGTTCTATTGCCGTTCGCGCGGCATCGCCGAAGAGGATGCGGTTTCCTTGATCGTCGACGGGTTCTGCAAGCAGGTTTTCCGCGAGCTGCCGATGGAGTTCGCCGTCGAGGCCAAGAAGCTGCTTGAAGTCAGCCTCGAAGGCGCGGTTGGCTGACGCGGGTTGGCAGGCCTGAAGGAGGCGCCATGTTCGGTCCGAAGTGCCAGAGCTGTGGAATGCCGTTGAGCAGGGATGAGCATGGCGGTGGCAGCGAGGCGGATGGTTCGCGCTCGACGGAATACTGCAGTCACTGTTATGCCGGCGGGCATCTGCTCGACGAACAGGTGACCTGCGCGGAAATGCAGGCCAGGGTGCTCGGCAAGTTGCGCGAAATGAAGGTGCCGGGGTTCCTGGCCAAACGCTTCGCCGGGCGGATTCCCTACCTGCGACGCTGGAAATAGCACGGCGGGAACCCGCCATGGACAAGGGACGCAGTTGATCGTGGATCTGAAGCTTCACTACAGGATTGCCAACGAAGCAGACATCGACGCGATGAGCGCGATCCGTCTCGACGTTCGCGAGAACCGCTTGTCCGATCCCGCCTGGCTGACGCGGCAGATGTGGATCGACGCATTGCAGGCGAGCGGCAACGCGAACACCTGGGTATGCGAGAGCGGTTCGCGCATCGTCGGTTTTTCCAGCGGACGCATCCGCGAAGCGGATATCTGGGCCCTGTTCGTCGACCGCGAATACGAAGGCAGGGGCATCGGCAAGGCCCTGCTCGGGCTGGCCGTCGACTGGCTGCAGGCGGCAGGCGTCGACGAGATCCGGCTGGGCACCGGCACGCAGACGCGTGCAGACGCGTTCTATGCCCGCCAGGGCTGGCAGCGCGGCGAGCTGGCGTCCAATGGCGACGTCATCTATCGCCTGCGCAAGGCCGCGTCGCCAGTGCGGGAAGCCGAACCCTCGCCAACGCAAGCCATCGAAAACCGACAGGCCGAACCCTGTCCCACGGAATGAACGAAATGCTGAAAATCGAAAACCTGCATGTGCGCATCGCCGGCAAGGACATCCTCAAGGGCCTGTCCCTCGAAGTGAAGGCTGGCGAGGTGCACGCGATCATGGGTCCGAACGGCGCCGGCAAGTCGACGCTCGGCAATGTCCTGGCCGGGCGCGAGGGCTACGAGGTGACCGAAGGTTCGATCACCTATGAAGGCCGCGACCTGCTCGAGCTGGAGCCCGAGGAGCGCGCCGCCGCCGGTGTGTTCCTGGCCTTCCAGTACCCGGTCGAGATTCCCGGCGTCAACAACACCTATTTCCTGCGTGCCGCGCTCAATGCGCAGCGCAAGCGCCGCGGTGAAGCCGAGCTGGATTCCATCCAGTTCCTCAAGCGCGTGCGCGAGAAGCTTGCCGTGTTGCATCTGAAGGACGAATTGCTGCATCGCGCCGTCAACGAGGGCTTCTCCGGCGGCGAGAAGAAGCGCAACGAGATCTTCCAGATGGCCCTGCTCGAGCCGAAACTCGCGATCCTCGACGAGACCGATTCCGGCCTCGACATCGATGCGCTGAAAATGGTCGCCGATGGCGTCAACGCCATGCGCGATCCGGCGCGCGCGTTCGTCGTGATCACTCACTACCAGCGCCTGCTCGACTACATCGTGCCCGATTTCGTGCACGTGCTGGCCGACGGGCGGATTGCCGAGAGCGGCGACAAGTCGCTTGCGCTCAAGCTCGAGGAACACGGCTACTCCTGGATCGCCGAGCGCAAGCTGGCCGGGGCGGCCTGATGGCAGCCGGTTTCCTCGAGCCGCTGCTGGCCGCAGGGGCCGCCGCACACGCTGGCGATCCGGCTTGGCTGGCCTCGATCCGGCAGCGCGCCTTGCGGCAGCTGGAGCGTGACGGCCTGCCGGGCGCGCGCAACGAAGCGTGGAAGTACACGAATCTGCGTGCGCTGGCCCAGCGCAGCTACCAGCGCGGGGATGCCACGGCTTCGACGCGCGAGATCGACGCCGCGATTCTCGAAATGCCCGGAATCGACGGTCCGCGGCTGGTTTTCGTCAATGGCGTGTTCCGCGCGGACCTGTCACGGGTTCCCGCAGTGCAGGGCCTCGTACTCGAGGCCCTGTCGACGGCCATCGCGCGCGACCCGGAGTCGCTGCGCGATGTGCTCGATCGACCCTACGATGAGCCATCCGAGGCCTTTGCCAGGCTCAATTCCGTGCTCGCCGCCGATGGCCCGGTGGTGCGCGTGGCGGCGGGGGCACAGATCACGCCATTCGTCCATCTGCTTTTTGCCGGTGCAGGCGCTGCGGCGGACCTCGCCTGGCAATTGCGCAGCATCATCGAAGTCGGCGCAGGCGCCTCGTTGACGCTGGTGGAGCATCACGTCGGGGAAGCCGGGCAGGCCCATTTTGGCAACACGGTCAGTCAGATCCGGCTGCAGGATGGTGCGCGGCTGGACCTGCTGCAGGTGCAGAATGCGCCGGAAACGGCGTCCCTGGTCCGGCGCAGCGAGGCAATCCTCGAGGCGGACGCCCATCTCGAAATGCGCACGATCGAGGCCGGCGCGCTGTGGATGCGCCACGACCTGGCCGTCAACATGGTCGGCGACCGCGCGCGCTTCGTCTCGCGCGGCGTCTTCGCCTTACGTGGCCGGCAGCACGCGGATACCCGGCTCGACGTTCGCCACCAGGCGCGCGACACGTGTTGCGACATCGTCTGGCGCGGCGTGGCCGACCAGCGTTCGCGCGGCGTGTTCCATGGTGCGATCACCGTGGCGGCCGGCGCGGATGGTGCGAATGCGCAGCTCAGCAACAAGAACCTGCTGTTGTCCGCACAGGCCGAGATCGATACCCAGCCCGTGCTCGAGATCCATGCCGACGAAGTGCAGGCGGCGCACGGCGCCACGGTTGGCCAGCTCGACGAACAGGCCCTGTTCTACCTGCGCACGCGCGGTTTGCCCGTAGACGAGGCGCGTTCGATGCTGACCCTGGCCTTCTGCCGGGTTGCCGTCGATTCGATGGAGAATGTTCCGCTGCGCGAGCACGTTGATGCGCTGCTGCTGGAACGCCTGCCGCAGCACGGCACCGGATCGGCAACTGGAGAATGAATCGCATGGATGTGACCGACGCCCGGAGTGCGGATCCTGCAGCGCTCGACATCGCACGCATCCGCGCGGACTTCCCGATACTTGCGCGCACGGTGCACGGCAAGCCGCTGATCTATCTCGACAGCGCGAATACTTCGCAGAAGCCGAATGCGGTGATCGAGGCGGTTGACCGCTTCTACCGGCAAACCAATGCAAACGTGGCGCGCGCGGTGCACACGCTCGGCGAGGAATCGACCAGCGCCTACGAGGCGACTCGCGACAAGCTGGCCCGTTTCGTCAACGCGCCCTCGCGCGACGAGATCATTTTCACCTCGGGGACCACCCAGGCCATCAACCTGGTCGCCTACAGCCATGCTTTGCCGCGCCTGAAGCCTGGCGACAGCATCCTCGTCACGCAGATGGAGCACCATGCCAATATCGTTCCCTGGCAGCTGGTCTGCGAACGCACCGGCGCGCAGCTAAAGGTCGCGCCGATCACCAAATCGGGCGAGCTGATCGTCGATCGGTTCGTCGAGCTGCTGACGCCGGATGTCAGGCTCGCCGCCGTCACCCATGTCTCCAACGTGCTTGGCACGGTCAACCCGATCGCCGAGCTGGCGCGCGAATGCCGCCGGCGCGGAATCCCGCTGCTGGTCGATGGATCGCAGGCCGCGCCGCACCTGCGCATCGACCTGCGCGCGCTGGGTTGCGATTTCTACGCGCTGACCGGCCACAAGCTGTTCGGGCCGACCGGCACGGGGATGCTCTGGGCGCGGCGCGAGCACCTTGAATCGATGCCGCCATTCTTCGGCGGCGGTGAAATGATCCGCGAGGTGCGCTTCGAGGGCACCACGTTCGCGGAGCCCCCGCACAAGTTCGAGGCCGGCACGCCGAACATCGCCGGCTTCGTCGGTCTCGGCGCGGCGATCGACTACATCGAAGCGATTGGCCATGGGCGCCTCGCCGCGCGCGAACAGGAACTGCTCGCGCATGCGACCAGGGCTTTGCGCGCGGTGCCGGGGTTGCGCATCATCGGCGAGGCGGCGAACAAGGTGCCGGTGATCGCGTTCCTGATCGATGGCGTGCATGCGCATGATCTGGCCACGCTGCTCGATCACGAGGGCATCGCCGTGCGCTCGGGCCACCACTGCGCGCACCCGCTGATGCAGTTCTATGGCGTTGCCGCCACCCTGCGCGCGTCGATGGCGTTCTACAATACGCACGAGGAGGTCGATGCCCTGGTGGCGGCGATCGCCCGCGTGCGCAAGCTCCTGGCCTGAATCCCGGCATCCCATGAACGCTACCGACCTCGCATTCCGCAAGGCCAGCCTGGCCGATGTCGACGCCATCATCGCCCTGGTCGAATCGGCCTATCGCGGCGAGGCGAGCCGCCAGGGCTGGACCACCGAAGCCGACCTGCTCGATGGACAGCGCATCGATCGCCAGCTTCTCATCGAGCTGCTCCGGCGCGAGGACGCGAGGGTCATCCTCGCCGAGTCGGGCGGTCGCCTGCTGGCTTGCTGTGAACTGCAGATGCAGGATGGCAACGCCTATTTCGGCATGTTTTCGGTGCGACCCGACGGGCAGGGCGGGGGCATCGGCAACCGCGTGCTCGCCGAGGCCGAACGGATCGCCAAGCAGGAATGGCACTGCGCGGAGATGCGCATGACCGTGATCGACGTGCGCCACGAGTTGATCGCCTGGTACGAGCGGCGTGGCTACCGGCGCACCGGCGTGCACAAGCCGTTCCCGTATGGCGATGAGCGTTTCGGCATCCCGCGCCGCGACGACCTGCGTTTCGAGGTCCTCAGCAAGACCCTGTAGCCGGTGGGCGCACCTGTTTGCGACTTCTCCAGCGCCTGAGAAGTCGGCGCGAAGCGCCGGATGATGGTGCGCGGGGCGCGGCAACACAAGCAGTGCCGCGGCAGCCAGCCATCCACCTTGCGCCTCACCCGCCATCGTGCCCCTTCCATAACCGCTTGCAGGTTGGTCGAACTCGGGTTACGCTTCAATTCAATGTACTAGCGCGTTAATACGTTATGAAGCGTCGATCGATAGAAGCGGAGACCCCGGCCGCCCGCGCCGAGGAGAACCTGTGCCGGGCCCTGCTCGCGCTGGACAAGGTGTCCGAAATGCGCGCTTTCCTGCGCGACCTGTGCACGCCGGCCGAGCTCGAGGCACTGAGCGATCGCTGGCGCGTGGTGCCCTACGTGCTCAAGGGCATGCCATATCGCGAGATCCACGATCGCACCGCGGTGAGCATCACGACCATCGGCCGCGTCGCGCGCTTCCTCAGCCAGGGCAATGGCGGTTACCTGGCCGCGCTGGCGCATGCCCAGAGAGCCGCCGGTGGTGCGAAATTCGCGCGCCGCGTCGCCTCTGCGCGGAGTACACGCACATGAGCAGCCGCGACCGCCTGCGCATCGCCATCCAGAAATCCGGTCGGCTCAGCGATGCGTCCCTCGACCTGCTGGCCCGTTGTGGCCTCAAGTTCCGTCGCAGCCGCGACAAGCTGTTCTGTTTCGGCGAAACCCTGCCCGTCGACCTGCTTCTGGTCCGCGATGACGATGTTCCCGGCATGATCGCCGATGGCGTCTGCGATCTCGGCATCGTCGGCCGCAATGTCCTCGGCGAGCAGATCCTTGGCGCGGGGGCCGCTGGCCAGGCCGCGGCCTTCCGCGAGCTGCGCGCGCTCGGATTCGGCCAGTGCCGCCTGTCCGTGGCCGTACCTGACGAATTCGACTATGCCGAAATCGGCCAGCTGGCCGGGAAGCGCATCGCCACGACCTACCCGAACCTGCTGGCCGACTGGCTGCGCAGGCAATCGATTCAGGCCGCCATCGTGACCCTGTCCGGCTCGGTCGAGATCGCACCCCGCCTCGGCACGGCCGACCTCATCTGCGACCTGGTTTCCAGCGGTGCCACGCTCGCCGCCAACCAGCTGAAGGAGGCCGCCATCGTGCTCGAGTCGGAGGCCGTGCTGGCCGCCGGCGCGGTGCTTCCCGGCGATGCCCGCGGCGAGCTGATCGACATGCTGCTGCGGCGCATCGACGGCGTCATCCAGGTTCGCGTCTCGAAACTCGTGATGTGGCACTCGCCGCGTTCGGCACTCGAGCAGATCACGCGCCTGTTGCCCAATGGCCAGCGCCCGACGGTGACTTCGATCGAGGGGCTCGACAACGAAGTCGCCGTGCAGGCGATCTGCAACGATGCGATCACCTGGCAGCATCTGGAAGACATGAAGCGTGCCGGCGCCCGGCAGATGCTGGTGTTGCCGGTGGAGCAGATGCTCGCATGAAGCGCATTGACTGGGACCGACTCGACCAGGCCGGCAGGATCGCTGCATTGGCCCGGCCCGCATGGCGGAATTCGGCGGAGACGCGTGCGGCCGTGGCGCGCACGATCGCCCAGGTGCGTGAGCGTGGCGACACCGCATTGCGCGAGCTGACCCGCCGCTTCGATCGCTGCGAACTGGAATCCCTGCGCGTCGGCGAGGCCGAATTCGCCGCGGCCGAAGAGTCCCTGCCGGACGATCTGAAAAGGGCCATTGCAGAGGCGCACGGACGCATCGAGACGTTCCATCGCGCCTGCGCGCCGCAGCCGGTGCGCGTCGAAACCGCACCCGGCGTGGTCTGCGAGCGCATCCTTCGCCCGATCGATCGCGTCGGCCTCTACGTGCCGGCCGGTGGTGCGCCGTTGCCATCGACGGCGCTGATGCTCGGCGTGCCGGCGCAGATCGCCGGCTGTCGCGAGGTGGTGCTGTGCACGCCGCCCCGTGCCGACGGCCGCTGCGACGAAACCGTGCTGTATGCGGCCCGCCTGTGCGGGATCGGCCAGGTGTACAAGCTCGGCGGCGCGCAGGCCATCGCGGCCATGGCGTATGGCAGCGAGTCGGTGCCGCGCTGCGACAAGCTGTTCGGTCCGGGCAACGTATGGGTGACCGAAGCCAAGCTGCAGGTCGCCGCCGATTCGGACGGCGTCGCGGTGGACATGCCGGCCGGGCCTTCCGAGGTCCTCGTCATCGCCGACGCAGAGGCCGATCCACGCCACGTCGCGGCCGACCTGCTGGCCCAGGCCGAGCACGGTCCCGATTCGCAATCCATGCTGATATCGCCGAGCGCGCGCCTGCTCGATGCGGCAAGTGCCTGCATCGATGTCCAGCTATTGAGCCTGCCGCGCGCGGAAACCGCCGCGAAGGCGCTCGGGCACGGTTGCCTGATCCTGGCCGGGTCGTTGCAGCAGGCGGTCGACATCAGCAACGCCTATGCGCCCGAGCACCTGATCATCAACACCGTGGCGGCGCGCTCTTTGCTGCCCGGCATCGCCAACGCGGGCTCCATTTTCCTCGGCGCATGGTCGCCGGAGTCGGTCGGCGACTACTGCAGCGGAACCAACCACGTCCTGCCGACCTATGGTGCGGCGCGTGCCTGGAGCGGGCTTTCCGTGGCAAGCTTCCAGAAGCAGGTGACCGTGCAGGAACTGAGTGCGGACGGATTGCGCGGCATCGGGCCCTGTGCCGTCACCCTGGCTCGCGCAGAGCAGCTTGATGCGCACGCCAGGGCGGTCAGCCTGCGCCTGCAAACCCTGGAGGATGCGGCATGAGCGTGCTCGACCTGGCCCGGCCGGAAATCCTGGCACTGCAGCCCTATGCTTCGGCGCGTAACGAGGCCGGGCATGCGGAAGTCATGCTCAATGCCAACGAGGCACCATGGCCGCCGGCCGGCGTTCAGGAGAAAGCGCGCGGATTGCCGCTCAACCGCTATCCGGATCCGCAACCCCGCGAGTTGCTCGAGCGCTTTGCCGCGCTGTATGCGGTCGACAGCAGCCGGATCCTGATCGGCCGCGGTAGCGACGAGGCCATCGATCTGCTGGTGCGGGCATTCTGCCGCCCCGGCCTCGATGCGGTGGCACTGACGCCGCCGACCTTCGGCATGTATGCGGTCTGCGCCGCCGTGCAGGGTGCGCTGCGCATCGATATCCCCCTGCTCGATGATTTTTCGGTCGATGCGCAGGCCCTGGTCGATCGCCTGCCACGTGCGGCCAGGATCGTTTTCCTGTGCTCGCCGAACAATCCCACCGGCGGCACGACCACGCTCGCGCGGATCGAGCGCATCGCCACGGCCTTGCGCGGACGCGCCCTGCTCATCGTCGACGAGGCCTACGTCGAATTCGCCGATGTCGCCAGCGCGGCGAGCCTGCTCGACCGGCATGAAAACCTCGGCGTGCTGCGCACCCTGTCCAAGGCCTGGGCCCTGGCCGGCGCGCGTATCGGCTGCCTGCTGGCCAGCGCCGAGATCGTCTCCCTGCTGCGGCGGATCATGTCGCCTTACCCGCTGCCGACTCCGAGCATCATGGCCGCGCTGGCCGCCCTGACCGCCGAGGGCATGGCCCTGACCAGCCGCCGCATCGCCCTGGTGGTTGCCGAACGGGAACGCATGGCTGCCGCACTGGCCCGGCTTCCCGACGTTGTCCAGGTCCTGCCGTCGAGCGCGAATTTCCTCTGCGTGCGCTTCCAGGACGCCCCGCGCGTCTATCGCGACCTGCAGGCCAGCGGCGTGATCGTGCGCGACGTCGGTCGCTATCCGCGGCTCGCCGGCTGCCTGCGGCTTAGCATTGGCACGCGCGAGGAGAACTCGCGCCTGCTCGAAATCCTGATCCGTCGCGAGGTTTCCGCTTGAGCGCGCGCAGGATCCTCTTCGTCGACCGTGATGGCTGCGTGATCGAGGAACCGGACGATTTCCAGATCGACCGGTTCGAAAAATTCGCCCTGGTGCCGGGTGTCATCGCCGCGCTCTCGCGTTGCGTCGCCGCGGGCTACGAGATCGTCATGGTCAGCAACCAGGACGGCCTCGGCACGCCGGCATTCCCCGAGGCGGACTTCAGCGGGCCGCATGACCTGCTCCTGCGCATCCTCGCCTCGCAGGGCATTCCGCTGCTTGAAGTGCTGATCGACCGCAGCTTCGCGCATGAAGGGGTGGACACGCGCAAGCCGGGCGTGGGCATGGTTCGCCACTACCTGGCCGACGACTCCTGGTCGCGGGCGCAATCGGCGATGGTCGGCGACCGCGAGACCGACATGCAGTTCGCGGCCAATCTGGGCGTGCGCGGATTCCGCGTCGGTGCGGACGGGACAGGCTGGCCCGAAGTCGCCCATGCCCTGTGTGCGTCGCCGCGCGTGGCCGAGGTGGAGCGCAACACGCGCGAAACGAAAATCCGCGTGCGCGTGGATCTCGATGCCGGCCCGAAGGCCAGCATCGATACCGGGCTCGGTTTCTTCGATCACATGCTCGAGCAGGTCGCCAAGCACGGCAATTTCGAGCTCGGCGTCGTCTGCGAAGGCGACACCGGCGTCGACGAGCACCACACGATCGAGGATTGCGCGCTCGCCATCGGCCTCGCCCTGCGCAAGGCGCTTGGTGACAAGCGCGGCATCGGACGCTACGGATTCACCTTGCCGATGGACGAGACGCTCGCGATGGCGGCGCTCGACCTGTCCGGCCGTTCCTACCTGGTCTTCGATGGCGTCTTCCCGCGTGACCGGGTCGGCGACATGCCGACCGAGCTGGTACCGCATTTCTTCCGTTCGCTGTGCGAATCGCTCGGCGCCAACCTGCACCTGAAGGTGCACGGCGAGAATGCCCACCACATGGTCGAGGCCAGCTTCAAGGTCTTTTCGCGCTGCCTGCGCCAGGCAATCCGCGTGGAAGGCGACGACCTGCCGAGCACCAAGGGCGTCCTGTGACCGCGCCGGACGTGGTCCTGGTCGATGCGGGGGGCACCAATATCGGCTCGGTGCGCTATGCGCTCGAACGCCTCGGCATCGACGCGCAGGCGAGCAACGATGCGCGGCGGATACGGCAGGCCTCGCATGTCATCCTGCCCGGCGTCGGCGCGGCAGGGCCCGGCATGCATCGGCTGCGGTCCGGCGGGCTCGTCGACGTGCTGCGCCAGCTGCAACAGCCCGTACTTGGTGTCTGCCTCGGCATGCAGCTGCTGTTCGAGCACTCCGAGGAAGGCGATACCACCTGCCTCGGCGTCATCCCCGGACGCGTTCGCCGGATTGCCCATGCGCCGGGTCGGCGCGTCCCGCACATGGGTTGGAACCGTCTCGACGCCGTCCGCGAGGATCCCCTGCTGGCGGGCCTGCCGGACAACGCCTATGCGTATTTCGTGCACGGCTATGCCGCTGCGAGCGACGCGCACACGGTGGCCAGCACCGACTACGGAGTACCACTGGCCGCGATCGTGCGCCACCGCAATTTCTGCGGGATGCAGTTTCATCCGGAGCGCTCTGCCGGCGTCGGCGCCACCCTGCTGAGGAATTTTCTCTCGCCATGAAACTTCAGGTCATTCCGGCCCTCGACCTGCGCGACGGTCGCGTCGTACGCCTGCGCCAGGGTGACTATGCACGCGAAACCGGCTACGCGATCGATGCCGTCGAGCAGGCCCGGCGCTATCGGGATGACGGCGCCTGCAGCCTGCATGTCGTCGACCTCGATGGCGCGCGCGATGGAAGGCTCGACAACCTGCAGACGATCGAAGCCCTTGCCGCGCTGGACCTGCGCATCCAGGCCGGCGGCGGCGTGCGCGGCGAAGCGGACCTGCGCCGTCTGTTCGATGCGGGCGTGGCGCGCGTGGTCGTCGGCAGCCTGGCCGTGCGCGAGCCGGAACGCGTGATCGGCTGGCTCGATGAGTTCGGCGCCGACAGGATCGTGGTCGCGCTCGATACGCGCCACCGCGAGGGGCGCTGGACACTGCCGGTTTCCGGCTGGACCGAGGCGGCCGGCATGTTCCTCGACGATCTCGCGCCACGCTACGAGGGCGCGGGTGCGCGCAGCCTGCTGTGCACCGACATCGATCGCGACGGCATGCTGGCCGGCCCCAACCTCGATCTCTACGCACATCTGTCGCGGATTGCGCCGGCGCTTGGAGTGCAGGCCTCCGGTGGCGTGCGCGACCTCGACGACGTACGCGCCTTGCAGGGCAGGGCGACGGCAGTGATCCTCGGCCGCAGCCTGCTTGAAGGCCGGCTCGACCTCGCCGAGGCGCTGGCATGCTGACCCGGCGCATCATCCCCTGCCTCGACGTGCGCGATGGCAAGGTCGTCAAGGGCGTGCGCTTCCGCGACCATGTCGTGGTCGGCGACATCGTCGATCTCGCCTTGCGCTATCGCGACGAGGGCGCCGATGAACTCGTTTTCTACGACATCACGGCAAGCCCGCAGGGGCGCAGCGTCGATCGGGACTGGGTCGAGCGCGTCGCCCGCGCCATCGATATCCCGTTCTGCGTCGCCGGCGGCATCCGCGATGTCGAATCCGCGCGAGTTGTGCTGTACGCCGGCGCCGACAAGATCTCGATCAATTCACCGGCGCTCGAACGCCCCGGCCTGATCGACGAGCTGGCGACGGCATTCGGCGTGCAATGCGTGGTGGTCGGCATCGACAGCCTGCTCGAAGCCGATGGCGAATGGCGCGTGCGCCAGTACACCGGTGATCCCGAGCGCATGCAGGCCTTGCCGAAACGGACCCTGGACTGGGTCGTCGAGGTCCAGCAGCGCGGTGCCGGCGAAATCGTCCTCAACTGCATGGATGCCGATGGCGTGCGCTCGGGCTACGACCTTGCGCAGCTTCGCGCGGTGCGCGCCTGCTGCGACGTGCCGCTGGTCGCTTCGGGCGGCGCCGGTGCGCGCGAACATTTCCTCGATGTCTTCGTCGGGGCCGATGTCGACGCCGCGCTGGCCGCCAGCGTCTTCCATTCCGGGGCCATCCCGATTCCGGGCCTGAAGGAATTCCTTGCTGCCAACGAAGTGGAGGTTCGGCCATGAACAGCGCAACCGTTGCTGCGCGCATCGACTGGGCGAAGTGCGACGGCCTGGTACCCGCCATCGTGCAGCACTGGCAAAGTGGCGAGGTCCTGATGCTCGGCTACATGACCGCCGAGGCGCTGGCGGCAACCTGCGACAGCGGCAAGGTCACGTTCTTCAGTCGCAGCAGGCAGCGCCTTTGGACCAAGGGCGAGACGTCCGGCAACACCCTGCAGCTGAAGTCCATGCATGTCGATTGCGATGCGGATGCCGTGCTTGTCCGCGCCGAACCGGCCGGGCCGGTCTGCCACACCGGGACACCCACCTGCTTTGCCGACGCCCCGCACCTGCCGCTGGCGTTTCTCCCCGAGCTCGACGCCCTGGTCGGGCAGCGCGCGAGGGACCGGCCCGAAGGGAGCTACACGACGCGCCTGTTTGCCAGCGGCGTGCGCGGAATTGCCCAGAAAGTCGGCGAAGAGGGAGTGGAAACGGCGCTGGCTGCGGTCGTCCAGGGCGACGGGGAGCTGCTCGGCGAAGCCGCGGACCTGGTTTTCCACCTGCTGGTGTTGTTGCGTGCGCGCAACCTGGGGTTGGCGGATGTCGCTGCCGTGCTGGCCCGGCGCCACCGGCAGCCCGCCGTGGCAGGTGGCTGAGCTTGACGGGGGGCAGGGCCAGCCGCAGGGCGGGCCTAACGGAATATTCGCATTTGTGCAAGCGCTCGCGTAAACTCCGCCGCACTGTGTATGCCGGAGTCACAATGCATCGTGACATGGGCACAGCCGATCATTGATCCGACTGTCTGCCGCGTCTCGCTACTTCCTCCTTGCACACCCAGTACCCGCGACGAATCGAAGATTCGCGCACACCATCATGTTCCACTTGTTCAAGGATTTAGTCATGTCTGATCGCGAAAACGGCACTGTCAAATGGTTCAACGACGCCAAGGGCTTCGGTTTCATCACGCGTGAGTCCGGCCCGGACGTATTCGTGCATTTCCGCTCGATCGAAGGCAGCGGTTTCAAGTCGCTTGCCGAAGGTCAGAAAGTCAGCTTCACCGTGACCCAGGGTCCGAAGGGTCCGCAGGCCGAAGCCGTCCGCGCTGACTGATCGGTCGGGACGCATTTCATCCGACCCCGGGCGCACGCGCCCGGGGTTTTTCTTTTTGGTCCTCCAGATGACGAGGTAGCTACATGCAAATCGCCGAACGCAGCGTTGCGTCCTTCCATTACACCCTGACCAACGATGCGGGCGACGTGCTCGACAGTTCCGAAGGTCGCGAGCCCCTTGCCTATCTGCACGGCGTGGGCAACATCGTGCCCGGGCTCGAGCGCGAGATGGCCGGCCACGTGGCCGGTGACAGCTTCAGCGTCGACGTCGCGCCGGAAGACGGCTATGGCAACTATATCGACGAGCTGGTCCAGGTCGTTCCGCGCAAGTCCTTCGAAGGCGTCGCCGACCTCGCCGTCGGCATGCAGTTCCAGGCGCAGACCGGACAGGGTCCGATCGCCGTGGTCGTCACCGAAATCGAAGGCGACGACGTCACCGTCGACGGCAACCATCCGCTGGCCGGCGAAACCCTGCATTTCGCCGTCGAAATCGTCGACGTGCGCGCGGCCAGCGCCGAGGAATTGCAGCACGGCCATGTGCATGGGGCGGGCGGGCATCATCATTGATTCGGGAATGGGGATGACCAGCCATCCGGCTGTTGAAAACCGGGATTCGGGATTAGGGATTAGGGAATAGGGAATAGGGAATAGGGAATAGGG
>OEIU01001457.1_pt1 | contig 15217 bp, 15 predicted proteins | sample 1539221 | NCBI WGS metagenome assembly OEIU01 (sample SAMN03792071, study PRJEB22550) | activated sludge metagenome | feature: wastewater treatment plant; material: activated sludge; isolation source: Wastewater treatment plant of a petroleum refinery complex | place: Argentina: Zarate | collected...
GCGCGCTGAGCCGCCCGGCGTAGTCCACCGAGCACCGAGCAATCACGAGTCGCACGAGTACGAGGCTAGCCGACACACCGTTCTGCCATGTCCCCTGTATAGGCTCGGTGGCCAAGTCCACAAATGAGGAGGAACCATGGCATCCGTAGCACGGGTCACCACACTGAGCGTGAGCTCGGACACATCCTTCGATGACGCCATCAAGGCGGGCATCGATCGCGCGAACAAGACTCTCCGCGGCGTCAGCGGCGCGTGGGTCAAGGAGCAGAAAGTGGAAGTTTCGGCAGGAAACGTCGTCAGCTGGCGCGTCGTGCTCGAAGTGACGTTCGTCCTCGACGATTAAACCTTCGAGGGGTCGCGGGCTGCGCCGGAGGCCACGCCCGCGACCACGATGAGGATGAGCACGAGCAGCAGCGCGTGCAGCAGCCCGAAATGCTGGCCGAGGAATCCGATCGCCGGCGGTCCGACGAGGAACGCGCAGTAGCCGATCATCGCGACCGCGCTGACGCGGGCAGCTGCCGTGCGGGGATCGTCCGCCGCCGCCGACATCCCGGTCGGGAAGCCCAGCGCTGAGCCGAGCCCCCACAGAATTACCCCCACAACGGCGATCCACAGCACGGGCACGAAAATGAACACGAGCAGTCCGAATCCGGCGAGCGCCGCGGATGCCCGCAAAACCGGGACCCGCCCGTAGCGGTCCAGAAGGCGAGGGCCGGTCAGCCGCCCCACCGTCATGGCCGTCACGAAGATCCCGAACACGATTGCGCCGGTGGGCTTGTCCGCGCCGTGCCCTTCCACGGAGGCGAGCGCCAGCCAGTCGTTCGCCGAGCCTTCCGCAAACGCCATGCCCAGAACGATGAGCCCGATGAGAAGCGTCCTGGGGTCTTTCCAGACCGCAAGCCGGCTCCGCCAGCCATCGACGGCCGCATCCCCGGCACCGCCATCGGATTCACGCAGAACATTTTCGGACTGCGTCGCCAGCGCGCCCCAGACGCCCGCTGCAAGGGTGAGCGCGCCGATCACCGCGGTTTGGAGGCTGAGGGGAACATGTGCGAGCTCGGCAAGCGCTCCGATTCCGGCGCCGACCATCGTGCCGAAACTGAAGAACGCGTGAAACACCGGCATGATGGTGCGTCCAAGCACCCGCTCGTTCACCGCGCCGGACAAGTTCATGGCAACATCGCACAGGCCCATGGAGAAACCGAAGATCGCCAAACCGACAATGACGATCCAGAACGCCGCATGAGCCGTGACGCCGAACCCGGCAATGGCGAATCCGACCGGAATGGCCACCATGCATGCGACCATGACGTGGCGCGCGCCGAACCGCGCGATGAGGTGGCTGGACACCATGAGGCCGAAAATTGACCCGGCGGCAAGACCGAAGATGAGAACGCCCATCTCTGCCGTCGAAATGCCCAGTGCTTCCTTGATTGCCGGGGTCCGGGCCATCCAGCTCGCCAGGCCGACACCGCACATGGCGAACACGACGAATACCCCATTGCGCCAGGCGATAATTTGGCGGTGAGTGAGCCCCGAGCGGCGGGCAAGAGTGTCAGACATGTCGCTTCAGCCTATTCGTGTTCAGGCATGCGTCTGGCGCCCCAATGTCCGTCGCGTCACTTAACTCTTAGGCTTAACCTCATGACCGACTCCACACCCCTCTCCTCCGGTATCCACACGGACGAACTGGATCCGACCATTCGCCCCCAGGATGACCTCTTCCGGCATGTGAACGGGAAGTGGATCGACCGCACGGAAATTCCCTCCGACAAGGCCAGATACGGTTCCTTCTACGTGCTTGCGGAGGAGGCGGAGAAGGCGGTACGGGACATCATCGTCGAGGCGCAGGACGCCGCGCCCGGCACTGAGGAGCGCAAGTTTGGCGACCTGTTCGCAAGCTTCATGGATGAGGCGAGGGCGGAGGAACTCGGCAGCACGCCGCTTCAGCCGATGCTCGAGGCGGTCGAGCACGTCGATTCGGCGGATGCCGTTCTGAGGCAGCTGGGGCGCCTAGAGCGCACCGGCATCACCGGTTTCGCGCAATTGTTCGTCGACAACGATCCCGGCAATCCGGAACGGTACCTCGTGTTTCTCGAGCAGGGCGGCCTCGGGCTGCCGGATGAGTCCTACTACCGGGAAGAGAAGTTCGCCGACGTGCGGGCGAAGTACCTTCCGTTCCTGGAGAGAATGTTCGCGCTCGCCGGACTGGACGGCGCCGCCGAACGCGCTCGCCGCGTGTTTGCGCTTGAGACGGAGCTCGCCGCCCACCACTGGGACAACGTCGCCAGCCGTGACAGCGAAAAGACCTACAACCCGAAGTCGTGGTCCGAGGTTGGCGGGCCGGACCTCTCCGGCTGGCTCAACGAACTCGACCCGCCCGAGGGATCCTTCGCGGAGGTCGTCGTGCGGCAGCCGAGCTTTCTGGAAGGCCTCGCCACCCTCCTCACCGATGACCGGGTGGGCGACTGGAAGGACTGGATGCGCTGGCAGATCATCCGCTCATCCGCCGCCTACCTTTCGTCCGATTTCGTGAATGCCAACTTTGACTTCTACGGGAAGACGCTGACCGGAACCCCCGAACTGCGTGAGCGCTGGAAGCGCGGGGTCTCGTTTGTGGAGGGCATGATGGGCGAAGCGGTGGGCCGCATCTACGTCGACCGCCACTTCCCACCCGCCGCGAAGGTTGCGATGGATGTCCTCGTCGACAACCTCACCGAGGCGTACCGGCAGAGCATTTCGAATCTTGGCTGGATGACCGTGGAAACGCGCCAGCGCGCACTCGACAAATTGAACAAGTTCACCCCGAAAATCGGGTATCCCGTGAAGTGGCGCGACTATTCGACGCTCGAGACAAGTGCGACCGATCTCATCGGCAATCTGAGGGCGGGCAGCGAATTCGAATTCCAGCGGGAACTCGGCAAGATCGGCAAGCCTCTGGACCGCGACGAGTGGTTCATGACCCCGCAAACCATCAACGCGTACTACAACCCGGGGTTCAACGAGATCGTGTTCCCCGCGGCGATCCTGCAGTTCCCGTTCTTCGATGAAACCCGGGATGCGGCGGCGAACTACGGTGCGATCGGCGCGGTCATCGGGCACGAAATAGGTCACGGATTCGACGATCAGGGGTCAAAGTACGACGGCGACGGCCGCCTCACCGACTGGTGGACCGCTGAAGACCGTGCGGCGTTCGAGAAACTCACCGGCTCCCTGATCGAACAGTACAACGCGCTTGCGCCGCGGCAAGTGCCGGAGCACCATGTGAATGGCGCGCTGACGATCGGCGAGAACATCGGCGACCTCGGCGGTCTCGGCATCGCGTGGAAGGCATACCTGATTTCGCTGGGCGGCACAGAGCCACCCGTCATCGACGGCATGACTGGCGCCGAACGGTTCTTTCTGTCCTGGGCGCAGGCCTGGCAGTTGAAGGCCAGAGATGAGGAGGTCATCCGGCTTCTGGCGATCGACCCGCACTCGCCGAACGAGTTCCGCTGCAACCAGATCGTTCGCAATCTGGACGGATTCTATGAGACCTTTGGAGTGACCGAAGCTGACGAGCTTTGGCTGAGCCCAGAAGATCGGGTGACCATTTGGTAGCTCCCGTCCGAAACGTTTCCCGACGCGACCGGATTCGCTCTCCACGCGAAGCCCGGCACCGCGGTGCTGGCGGAGCCGAAAACTTCACCAGCACCTTCAGGGCGCTCGGATTTCTGGGGTATGAAGGGGCCAACGTTTCCGCGAGCATCCTCGACCTCTCGAATGGTCTCGTGTTGTGCGCGATCGACGACCGCATTGTGCTCCCCACCGCAAGCGTGGGCAAGGTGCTTCTCCTCATCGAAGTGTCTGCGCGGTTGACCGCGCGGGAATTCTCCGGATACGGGATTCTCGACAAGTCCCCGCTGGACGCCGTCAACGATTCAGGGCTGTGGCAGCACCTTCAGGCGCCGTCGCTTCCGGTGGCCGATCTCGGGGCGCTCGTCGGGGCAACGAGCGACAACCTCGCCACGAACGTTCTACTCCGCCAGGTGGGACTGGATGCGGTGCGGATGCGCGCCGAATCCCTGGGGCTCTCCCGCACGGCGCTGCTGGATTTGGTCCGGGAGTCCAGGGGCCCGGATGACGCCCCGCAGCTTTCGGTCGGCTCCGCCGCCGAACTGAGCTGGTTGTTCGGCGCACTCTACCGCGGCCAGGTCGTCGATCAGGTCACGAGCCGGCGGGTGATGGGCTGGCTCTCGTTGAATACGGACCTCTCCATGGTGGCGAGCGCGTTCGGGCTCGACCCGCTCTCGCACCGTACACCCGACCATGGCATCCAGCTGGTGAACAAGACCGGGTCGGATGTCGGGGTGCGCAGCGAGGTAGGAATTTTGAAGGGGCCGAGAGCCGCCGTCTCCTATGCGGTGACCATGCAGTTCCGCGACGATTCGCTGGCTCGCCGGCTCCGCGCTCTGGATGCCATGCGGACCGTGGGTCTGGACCTGCTCGAGTACGTGAATTAGCGCCCGAAACGTGAGGGAACCATCCGTTTCGCGCAAAAAGTACTTGCCCCGCTAACGGGGGGTAGTGTACGTTAGGCGTCGCACCTGAGTATTGCCTCACCCGAATCTGGCAATGCTGACCCCCGACAGTGTGCACCAAAGAAGGTGATTGCCCGACACCCTTTTTCGGCCACCCCCGGCCGCATCGCTGAGCTACGCGCTCCACGACTTACCCCCGAACGGATGCCTTCTGAATGGCATCTGATTTCCTCGTTGTTGAGCCTCAAGCGCACACCCGACGATGCAACAACACCCGAAAGCACAACTGCTTGTTGTTATCCCAAGGAGAAATCCAATGCGATCCAAAATTATCGCTGTACTCAGTGCAGTGGCCATTGCTCTGGGAATGATGGCCTTTACGGCCAATTCCGCCGCCGCATGGCACAACGACATCACGGCCAGCGTTTCCTGCAATACCACTAACCATCAGTGGCAAATTGTGTGGACAGTCAAGAACTCGATGTCCAATAACGCCGAAGAGATTAAGTCCTCCAACCGCACGAATGTAGTCCCCATTGGGACAATCATTCCCGGAAGCAACGCGGGCCCTGCGCCAACGTTCACGGAGTACGTCAGTGCGCCGGCCAATATCGCGCTGGAGCTTCGTGCTCTATGGGACGACGGGAAGTCGTGGTCTACGAACTCTGGATCGGTCACAACCGCGGACTTCAAGGGATCCTGCGTTGCTCCGCCAACGACCGTGTCCGCCAATGCGACCGCGGTCAGCGAGTTGTGCACGAACGGTACTCTGACGAAGGGCTACATTCAGGTCCTTATCTCGACCGGCGTCAGCTACACGATCACCAAAAAGGGTAGCGGCTCGGCAATTCCCTACGACTCGGCGAGCGGAGTGACCGGAGCCCTTTCTCCTGGCGACTACGTCGCAGTAGCGACGGCGGCCGACGGGTACTCGTTCGATAAGGACAAGGTTGTCACGACGATGACCTTCGACAGCTTGACGATCGGAGGCGCAGGAGCCTGCGCATCCAAGTACGAGGTCGCGATTTACATCTACCCGCTGCTCGATGCGACCAAGCCTGCATCCTGGGCCAATTCGGGAAAGCAAACGCTGATCGCCCACCGCTCGGCGAGCAACACCACCGACTGGTACACGACGCTTCCCGGTGGGTTGCCGACAGAGGTCTGTGGATCGGGCTGGGGTATCCAGCAGGACATCGCCAAGCTTTCGTCGTCCTTTTCGGCGAGTGATTTCCCGCCGATCGTGGAGCGGGCTACCGGCACCGGAGTTCTCGGCTGGCCGCCCATCGTGAATGCGAAGCATCAGCCATTGAGTGCTTTGGTGGGAACGGTTCCACCCTGCGGGACTGAGGTCCACCCGGGAACGCCGACCGTGGTGAGCGCATTCGAGTCCTGCGACACGACCGACGGCACCACCTCAGTTACCACGGGGACGATCACCTTCGCCGCTGGCGACTGGAAGTGGTACGACAGCGCCAAGAATCTGATCTCCAGCGGAGTGCACAACTACGCGAAAGGCACCTACGTCTTCACGGTGGTGGCCAATCAGGGCTTCAAATTCGACACCGCGGGGACGACAACCCTGACGTTCACGGTGACTGTCGGCCTGGACAAGCTCAACGGCCCGTGTCTGACTCAGGTCATTCCGACGAAGCCCGACACCAGTTCACACGACGAGTGCGGGACAGCGAACGACTCGCTGACGGTTGACTCAACCTCCAACCTCGTTGACTACACGGTGACGTGGAACAAGGACCACACCCAGGCGACGGTCACGGCGACCATCAAGGACACGACGAAGTACTTCTTCAAGGACGGCGCGACGACATCCTGGACCTACACGTTTACGGATGAGCCGTGCGTTGTGGATAATTCCATAACGCCCACGGTGTCCAACCAGACGTGTACACCGGTGCAGTCCGTTGGGAACGTGGGATACACGTACGCGGATGGTGGAATCACGGTCAGCCTTGATGCCAACCTGCAGTACACGATCACCGGAACCGGTGGGACCGTTTACGGCCCGACCGTTGTGACACAGGCGTTCACCGCGCTGAGCCCCGGCACGTACACGGTCGATGTGAAGGCCCTCAACGGTTATGTGCTCAAGGGTGGTGGCACAACGGCGAGCTTCGATCGCACGGTGGGAGCCGGACTGTGTGCGGTCGTCTTCGGTGACCCGTACCCGGTGAATGAGAACTGCACCGAGCAGGGCGCGAAGGTTCCCGGTTACATTTGGGTCGACTTCAGCGGCAACCTCGCCAACGAGATCAGCTACCAAATCACGGGTGGCCCGCCGGCGACACCGGTCGATTACACAGCCACTCAGGAGATCAACAACCTGGAAGCTGGCGACTACACGGTGACCGTGACTCCGAAGCCCGGCTACAAACTGGACAGCACCATGAGTTCGGTCTGGAACTTCACGATTCACGGAGTGGAGACGTGCGACCTGGTGACGCATCCGCTCATCAGCACGACTGCATCGTTCACGAACCTGACCTGCAGTTCTGCCGGCAGCTACACGCTGGCGAACACGGAAGGTGTTGTGTGGTTCGTGAACGGCTCGTCGACCCCGACTGCGCCAGGTACCTACACGGTGAAGAGCGCAACGACGGTCAACGTCGAAGCTAAGACGACAGGTCCCGACTACGGATGGGAGGATGGCGCCCAAACTCAGTGGACGTTCAACTTCACCAACCCGGTCGACTGCCTGCCCACACTCGCCTACACAGGATCTGACGGTGGCAACCTTGGGTTGCTGCTCGCCGGCGGATTCCTGCTCTTCGGTGGGACCATAGTCGCCTTCGAGAGGCGGTTCCGCGCGAACGTCAGGTAACACTGGCGCCCTAGAGTTCAGGTGTCCCGCTCTCCCGCTTCGGGTGGGGAGGTGGGGCACCTGAATCTTTAACCAGACAGATGCCTCACAACCCTGTGAACTTGCTGACTGGGCGAACTATCACCGGCGCTACGCTAGGTGATGACCTATCCGACGACCCTCGGGCACGCGAACGGAGACATCATGCGAGGCAAACTGGTTCTACTGGTGGGAATCGGCATCGGCTACGTGCTCGGCGCTCGCGCCGGGCGGGAACGCTACGAAGCCATCAAGCGCGCGGCGGGCAGGTTCTGGAACGATCCGCGCGTCCAACACCAGGTTCGCACGGTGGAGGACTTCGCGAAGGACAAGGCACCGGATGTTGTCGACTTCCTCGGCGACACCGCCAAAAGGGTCGTTCAGCGGAAGTCCCCGGCAGAGAAGTCTGCGTCGCGCAAGCCGACAGCGAGCTCCACGTCGACGACCGCGAAGAAGAGCTAGCCCACGAGGGCAGGAGAGCCAAGTGACCGACGCTAAGGGTGATCGAACGCAGAAGCGCTCCCTCCTCAACCTGATCGCAAGCCTTCCGGGTCTGGTGGTCGAGTTGGTGAAGAGCGAGCTGGACCAACTGAAGCAGGAAATGCTGCGGAAGCTCAAGCACGCCGGGATCGGCGTCGGGCTTCTCGCGGCCGCCGCCGTTTTCGCGTTCTTCGCGACCGGAGTCCTGACCGCTGCGGCCATCCTCGGGCTTGCCGTTGTGGTTCCGGGATGGCTCGCCGCGCTCATTGTCGCCGCGCTGCTCCTCATTCTGGTGGCGGTGTTCATCCTTCTCGGACTCAACCAGCTGAAAAAGGGCAACCCCGAACCCACGGAGACCATTTCCAGCGTCCGCCGCGACGTGAAAGCCATCAAGGGAACCGCGAAACGAGGCACACCGTGAGCGAGACATCGGCAAAGGCCAGAAGCGCGGCAGCGCGCGCAGAACTTGAAGCCACCCTGGACGCGATCGAGGACAAACTGAACGTCCCCAAGCAGGTCGGGGCACTGGGAACGCGCGTGAAAGCGTCGTGGGATGTCAACCCTGTTCCGTGGATCGTCGGCATCACGGCGGCAGTTGTCGTTGTAGGCGGGATCGTCGCCTGGGCGCTGTTCAGCGACGACTGACGCACGGCGTCAACTGCTTTTGGCTGTTTCCGCCACACGGTGGAAGATAGGCATCATGACGCCCGCTCGCACCGTGAAGCCTCTCTCCGGGTGGAGGGTGCTCATCCCGCGCGGCGGAGAGTGGGGCAACGGCGTTGCGGCGGCCGTCCGGCGATTGGGGGCGACGCCGGTGGTCGCGCCGATGATCAACTTTGCGAGCCCACGAAACACGGCCGCGCTCACGGAGTCGCTTACCCGACTGCGAAACGGCGACTACGACTGGCTCGTCGTCACAAGCGCGACAACGGTCGATGTGCTCCTCAGCCAGGAACTGCGCGTCCCCGACCGGACGAAAATCGCGGCGGTCGGGGAAACCACGAGCTCTGCTCTCGCCCTCGCCGGATACCGCGTTGATTTCGTTCCGGAAAAGGACAATTCGTCGCGGGGGCTGGTGAAATTCTGGCCGGCATCTCCCAGAGGGTCCCGCGTGCTCGTGCCGCAGTCCGAGAATTCCGACGACGTCCTGATTTCGGGTTTGGGGTCGCTGGATATCAGTGCGGAATTCGTGACCGCCTACCGAACCGTCGGCGTTCCGGTCAGCGGCGAAGTGGCGAGGGAGGTAAGAACCGGGCGAATCAACGGCGTCCTCATCACCTCGGGCAGCGTCGCCCGCCAGATCCAGGTGCAATTGGCACCGCTGCCGCCCGGAACGGTTGTCGCCGCAACCGGACCGAGAACCGCCTTCGACGCCCGCACTGCGGGCATCAGCGTGAACGTGATCGCCGAGGCGAGAACGGCCGAGTCGCTGGTCGACGCGTTCGTCGATCACGTGACGTGGCAGGCTCGCCACGCCGGGTGAGCGCTCTCAGATTACGGTGAGCGGCGCGTGCACCGCGACGGCACCGAGCAGGAGGCCGATCCCGATCAACGGCACGGCACCCTGAAGGAGGGCTGCACGCCACAAACGACGGTTCGTGATGAGCAGCACGACACTGGCGAGCACCATCGACGCGAGAGCCACGAGGAGCACCCATTTTCCGGCGATCGGGTTCCCCCAGCCGAGCAACAGGAGCCCAAGAACGGACGCGAGCGCGAGAAACAGGTTGTAGAAGCCCTGATTAAAAGCCATGGGCTCCACGACATCCGCGTCGGCCTGCGACTTCAGGCCGAAGCGCCGCCACACCCGAGGTTTGGGCCACAGCACGCTTTCCAGCGCGAAGATCAGAACGTGAATGAGGGCGGCGATGGATGCGAAAACCACCGTCAGGACCTGCAGAGTTGTGGCCATGAGCGTTAGTGTTTCACGGTACGCCCGTTGACGCCACCGTCTCGAGGACGAGTCGCGAACCGGAATGGGCGGGAAGGGCCGCGATGTCCACGAGGAAGCTCACCACGACCTGTTGCATAGCGGGAGGCGGACCGGCCGGCATCATGCTCGGTTTCCTCCTCGCGCGCGCCGGTGTCGACACCGTCGTGCTGGAGAAGCATGACGACTTCTTCCGGGACTTTCGCGGCGACACCATCCACCCGACCACGATCGACCTCATCGATCAGCTTGGGCTGCGAGAGAAGTTCGACGCCATCCAACAGAGCCACATCCACACCCTGGATGTCGTCGTGAACGGCAACCGCCTGACACCGGTGAATTTTTCGAAGCTCGGCGGACGAAACGACTTCATCGCTCTCATGCCCCAGTGGGACTTTCTCTCCCTCCTTGCCCAGGAGGGGGCGAGGTATCCGAACTTTCACCTCATGATGGGCGCCACGGCCACCGATTTGCTTCGCGACGGGGAACGCGTATCCGGCATTGCGGCATCAACGAAGGATGGGGACGTTACGATCGCGGCGGCTCTCACGGTCGCCGCGGACGGCCGCGACTCGACCGTGAGGGATGCGGCAGGGCTCATACCCGTGGACTACGGAGTCGCAATCGATGTGCTGTGGTTCCGGCTGCCGCGCACCAAAGTCGACCCGCCGGACACGCTCGCGTACCTCGACACCGAGTCGATGATCATCACGATCCCCCGGGAGGGGTACTACCAAAGCGGGCTGCTCATACCCAAGGGCGACTTCGCGACGATCCGTGATGCGGGGATTCCGGCGTTTCGAGACCGGATCGTGCGCGTCGCGCCATTCCTCGCCGAGGTTGTGGAGTCGATCGCCGACTGGGACCAGGTGAAACTCCTCACGGTTCAGGTCAATCGGCTCAGCCAGTGGTGGCGGGACGGTTTGCTTTGCATCGGCGATGCTGCGCACGCCATGTCGCCGGCGTTCGGCGTCGGCATCAACTACGCGATTCAGGATGCGGTGGCCGCCGCGAATCTGCTCGTGGAGGACCTGCGCGCAGGTTCCGTGTCGACCGACGATCTGGCAAGAGTGCAAAAGCGCCGACTGCCCCCTGTCGCTCGAATGCAACCCATTCAGTTGCGGCTGCACAATGTCGTCGCGAAACCCGGCGGTGGCGGATTCCTTGCCAACCCCATGACGTGGTGGCAGCGGAGCATCGCCACGGTTGCGCTGCCCATTCTGCGGCTCTTCACGGCGCGGATCGTGGGCCGCGGTTTCCGGCCGGAAACGCTGGAGCGGCAGCTGAACCCGCGGTGACCCGCGAGACTAGCCGAAAAGGGCTCTGGCCTCGTCGTACCGGGCTTCCGGGACTGTCTTCAGCGATCCGAGCGCAGCTTCGAACGGCACATCGACGATCTCGGTCCCCTTGAGGGCGACCATGTATCCCCACTTCTGGTCGAGAACCCTCTGGAGTGCACCCCAGCCGAGGCGGGTCGCGAGCACCCGGTCGTAGGCTGTGGGGGTCCCGCCGCGCTGGATGTGGCCGAGCGTGGTCGCTCTCGTTTCGATTCCGGTGTGCTGTTCGATGAGCGGCGCGAGAACTTCGCCGATGCCGCCGAGACGCGGCCGGCCGAACGTGTCGAGCCCGCGCTCGCTGTGCACGTCCGTCATGGTGTCGAGCAGGAATCCTTCGGCGACCGCGACCAGCGGCGCGCGGCCCCTGTCGTGGGCTTTCGTGACCCAGTCGCAAATCTGCTCGATGGAGGTCTTGTGCTCGGGGATGAGGATCGCGTGGGCGCCGGCAGCGATACCGGAGTGCAGCGCGATCCATCCGGCGTGCCGACCCATGACCTCCGCGACCATGCAGCGATCGTGGGAGTCTCCCGTTGTGCGCAGCCGATCCATCGCCTCCGTGGCGATCTGGACCGCGGTGTCGAACCCGAACGTGTAGTCGGTGGCGTCCAGGTCGTTGTCGACGGTCTTGGGGACGCCGACGATTGGCAACCCGACATCGGTCAGGCGCTTGGCGGCGGCGAGCGTGCCCTCCCCGCCGATCACGACAAGGGCGTCCATGGAGTGCGCAGCCATGACTTCCCGCACGCGCTCCTCGCCGCCGTGGTCGAACGGGTTCGTCCGTGAGGTTCCGAGTATCGTGCCGCCCTGCTTGCCGATCCCCATGATGTGGCGTCGTTCGAGTCGGAACACGTCCTCCGTCACGAGGCCTTTCCAGCCGTTCCGGATGCCGACAAACGCCAGGCCGTGAGTTTGTACTCCGCTGAAGACGATGGCGCGGATGACCGCGTTGAGCCCCGGCGCGTCGCCGCCGCTCGTGAGGATGCCAATTGTCATGCCACCATCTTTGCGCACTGCCGCTGTTTGGCCGAACGCGCGGGACCTCTCAGTGCCCGTCCGCGCGTTCCATTCCCGGTTCGTTCTCGTCGGCTTCGTTCTCGTCGGAGTTTCCCGCGTCCTCCCGCGCGAAGGCCGCAGGCCCGCTTCCGGGTTCGGCGTCGGATTCGGCCAGTTTCTTCAGCAGTTCGTCCGCGCGCTTTTTGGAGTCATCGCGGTGCTCGGGGTCCCAGGCCGCGGGTCCACCCTGATTGGCGAAGGGATCGAAGTCAGCCATTGCGCGCTCCCTTCGCGTCGAACCGGCCGTTTTTGACCGTGGGTGGAGTGTAACCAGCCTCGGTACCCCGGGTAAAGAGCCTGCGCCAGCGGAATACTTCTCGGGTCCACCAAATCATCGGCGCCTAGGCTTCGAACGAATCCAGAGGAAGGATGTTGTGCTCGCGACGCTCTCGAACACGGACGTGAACGTCCACTGGTGCGACGTCCAGAATTCTCGAGATTGCGTGGTCGAAGAAGACACCTGCGCGAAGGTCTTCAGGAACTTCATCCTCGAGAATTTCCACTCGATCAAATTCGGAAGGCTTATCCAGATAGTCAAGAAGAATCAGCCCCGTCGAATCGTAGCTTTCGGGACTATTGAGTTTGCGCAACATGTCAATCGCGCGTTGCAATGTCCCCGATTCGGTGAGCACAGACGCTCGCATAACAAAGAGAAATCCAATCGAAGCGAGGGGGTATCGTCCCCGCAAATTGGCCGCGTCGCCGTATGCCTCTTCGAATCTGTTCGGCAGATTTTTTCGAAACGATGACATCATTGTCTTGGTCGAAATCATGAGTTCCGGACCGCGAGACCACTGGGCAATGACCACATCAACCTGCTTCATGTAGGCACGGCCGAGAATTCGAGCATCTGCGCTGGCGACACCACTTGTTCGCCCGATCAACCTTTCCAGTTGCGATTGCAGCTCGGGTGTCGCGTTCTTGAGGAGCAAGGCAACTTCTCTGGGCAGAACTCGCGGAAATGATGCGCGGGGCCAAACCTCGTCCTCGGGGAATCCGGCTCGCCGTAGTTCTGCAGCTACCCAATCATCGATGGCATCAGCCCAGTTTCCAGACGACGCGATCTTTGATTCATGAAGTGGTTGATCGAGAAGTTCAGCGAGTGCCGAATAGTCGGGCTGAAAACGCGGTGGGTTGGATTGGTCCCACGGCGACATGAAACCTGGCTCCTGATCTTTCGGGATTACCATGTGGGGGCCACAGACTTTGGCGTGTTCCCACGGGTTAGTCGACGTCTCAACAATTCGGATCGTGCCGCCTTGATCACGTCAAAATCAATTCGGCCCGCTGAAGTTTCATGGAGAAGTTCCTCAACAATCTGATCTGCTATTTCGGTAGCACCGGGCAGGTCTCCGTTCTTCATGAGCTTGATTCCCATGGCAAAAACCGAGGAATACAGTTCGATGGAAGCTGATGCGGCATCAGTGCCGGGGACTAGCCATCGAGACGCTTCACGGGGTTCGAGTTTCAAAACACCGCCGCCATATGAACGCCCTTCCAGTTCAGCGGACAACAGCGAGTAGGAGTTGAGCGCGAGGAGCGGGAGTGCCTTCATCGCCAGAGAGCGGGTTTCCGGGGGTGTGCGTAATCCGTGGATTGAGTTGAGGTGTCGTGCGCGTGCCGAATTCGAAACAATTCGTGGGGTCGCACCACTCATATACGAAACAAAGAGATCAGGAGTCGAAGTTAGGGGGACTCTCCACCATGGCGTTCGGACGCGGCATTTGTATCGTTCGGGAATGCCGAGGGAGACACCATGATCGATGTAGCTCCGTGCTGCCTGATCTAGGGGTGCCTGCGGATAAAACAAGAAGGAACGAGCAGAGTTGTCGGCGGATTCAATGTCCTTGGCCGTGACATTTCCCATTGATCCCATGGGGAAACCCGCAGGAAGCAAACGCTGCAGGTCTGAATTGGCGATACCGAGCGATGCGACTTCACTCTGAGAAAGGGCAAAGTAGCGATTTGCCCCTGTGACGGTGCCAGACGATACCGTACCCCAGTCGCTGAGCCTGGTGAATACGTTGGATTCTCGTATCTGTGCAAGCAGGGGCTCCACATCGAAGTCGAGTAGCGCATCGGTCCACCGAACGTTTCCTGACGGTGGAGTCCAACGGCGACCGACCTTCAGATGCAGTGTGGATACGTTCTTCGATTGGTGAACCGTGAAGTGATTGGTGCGACCGCACTTGAATCCGTCAGCCATCAAGACGACGACGTCAGCTTGCACACCGGGAAATACGAGTTCGTCGAAGAGTATGAGGTCGATTGACGCGAAACTATTCTGAAGAAACTCTCGCACCGGCGACGCGTACCTTACGGAAAGCAACTCAGCAGGAAGGACCAACCCGAGACGTCCACCTGAGACAAGGAAGTTTGTCGCGTGCACAGTAAAGGCCGCCCAGGATGACGCAAGCCCAGACAGGTTCACCCCGGCAGCGAGTGCGCGGGCAAGGGACTTCGTTCGGCTTTGACCCGTGAACCCTTGAAATCTGATGAAAGGAGGATTGCCAATTACCGCGGTGAATCTAGCGTCCGGAGCGGTATCGAAAAAGTCTCCCTCGACTAAATTTGCGGACATCCCCTGTTCTGCAAGCGTGTCAGCTGCAGTGTCAAGTGAATGCCGATGAATATCGTGACCTTGAAGCTGGCCAGGAAGGTTAGCGGCACCAAGCGACTGAAGGCGGTACCCGGCGGCGGAGAGGAACACCGCATCGCCACACGATGGCTCGAGGATCAGATCAGCTGAGTCACGGACTGCCCAATTGGCGACGAACTCCGCAAGAGCCGGGGGCGTGAAGTATGCGCCACGGCCCTTGCGCAACTCACGGGTATCCAAGGGTTGCGGCATAGTTCGATTGTCCGTCATGGCTCCGACATCAGTAGACATAACCCGCCACGTTGGCTCAGATCGCTTCGAGTACCGCCATGGCCGCATTGTGGCCGCCGAGCCCGCTCACCGCCCCCCCGCGCTGCGCGCCGGACCCGCACACCAAGACCCGGTCCCACCTGGTTGACACGCCCCAGCGCTCGGCGGGGG
>OEIU01001458.1_pt1 | contig 15212 bp, 10 predicted proteins | sample 1539221 | NCBI WGS metagenome assembly OEIU01 (sample SAMN03792071, study PRJEB22550) | activated sludge metagenome | feature: wastewater treatment plant; material: activated sludge; isolation source: Wastewater treatment plant of a petroleum refinery complex | place: Argentina: Zarate | collected...
AGCTTGGAGCCTCGGCCGGGCGCGGGGAGCGGTCGCGGCTCTCATGGAACTCGCGCCGCCGACGGCGTGCATCAGGCTCGAAGACGGGACCGAGCGTGACATTCCGGCCGCCGAAGTCCGTGTTGGCTCTCACATCATCATTCGGCCCGGCGACAAGGTTCCTCTCGATGGTCGGGTGGCCGCTGGCGAGAGCGAGGTCAACCAGGCTCCGATCACCGGCGAAAGCGTCCCCGTCTTCAAGTCCGAGGGGGACGAGGTCTTCGCCGGCACCATTAACGGTGAAGGCGCTCTCAATGTCGTGACCACCAAGGTTGCGAACGACACTACGCTCGCGCAGATCATCCGCATGGTCGGCTCCGCGCAGGGCCGGCGCGCACCCAGCGAGCAGTGGGTCGAGAAGTTCGCCCGGATCTATACCCCGGTCGTGATGGCACTTGCGATCACCGTCTTTCTGGTGCCACCGCCGTTACTCGGAGGTGGCTGGGAGGTTTGGTTCTATCGCGCCCTCGTGCTTTTGGTGATCGCTTGCCCGTGCGCCCTTGTGATCTCGACGCCGGTGACGATCGTAGCCGCTCTCGCTGGAGCGGCTAAACAGGGCGTTCTGGTGAAAGGTGGTGTCCATCTCGAAACGCCGGCTCGCCTGAAGGCAATCGCCATGGACAAGACTGGAACGCTCACCGAAGGGCGTCCGCGGGTCGTGGAGATCTTGGCGCTCGGCAATCGCAGCGAAGGGGACCTTCTTCGGCTGGCTGCGGCCCTTGAGGCCCGCAGCGAACACCCGCTAGCGCGCGCCATTCTAGCAAGGGCAACTGAAGGTGGGATCGCCGCGCAACCGGCCGAGGCGGTCCAGGCCATCACGGGGCGCGGCATGATCGGCCGCGTCGCCGGTCGCGAAGTCTGGCTTGGGTCACGTCGCTACCTTGATGAACGCGCGATCAGCTCTACGGCAATTTTGGAACGCGCCGATTATCTCTCTGGGGCTGGTCGTACCATTGTCGCGGTTGGCGATAGCCGGGAGGTCTGGGGACTGATAGCCGTTGCTGACGCTGTGAGGGCTGAAGCCAAGGACATCGTAACAGCGCTCCATCGCGCTGGCGTCGAAAAGGTCGTGATGCTGACGGGCGACAATAGGGCCACCGCCGAGGCGATCGCCAAGGAGACAGGCATCGACGAGGTTTGCGCGGAACTTCTGCCCGGCGACAAGGTCGCCGCCGTCGAAGACCTGGTCCGGCGCTACGGAGCAGTCGCGATGGTTGGCGACGGGGTCAACGACGCCCCTGCCATGGGCCGCGCCAATCTTGGCATTGCCATGGGAGCGATGGGTAGCGATGCCGCGATCGAAACCGCCGATGTTGCGCTGATGTCAGATGATCTTTCGAGGTTGCCCTGGCTAGTGCGTCATTCACGAGCCACGCTCACCATTATTCGGCAGAATATCACCTTCTCGATCGCGGTGAAGCTGTTGTTCACCGTGCTAACCATAGTCGGTCTCGCGTCGCTTTGGGGAGCGATCGCCGCCGATGTCGGCGCGTCTCTGCTGGTCGTCCTCAACGGGTTACGCCTCCTCAATCGTGGACAGCGCCAGACGGAAGGTGGTCCAACCGGCGGCGCAAAGGTTCAAGCAAATGAGCCTGAGCATTCCGCTGCGGCTCGCCCCGCACCTGCGCATTGAATCAACAGTGGTCGCGTTCTGTTTGGGCAGCCGCTGTCGGCAGAGAAATGCCGACCTGAACTCCAATAAATGAGGAATTGTCTTGACCGGAAGCTCTCGTAGAGATCACGCGATATGGGTTGGTGGTGGATTTGCCACCGCGCTTCTGTTCGACGTCGCTACAAAGTGGTTGATTCTCAATACCGTGATGGTCCCGCCGCGCACTATCGAGGTTATGCCCTTTTTCAACCTGTCGCTCGGCTTCAACACTGGCGTCAGCTTCGGCATGTTCCAAGATTTTTTTCTTGAGCGTCCGCTGGTGCTGGCCGGGATCAAAGTGGCGATCACGGTCGGACTTCTCGTTTGGGCAATGCGAACCCACAGGACTTTTGAGGCCACGGCTCTCGGTTTGATCGCCGGCGGTGCCGCCGGCAACATCATTGACCGCGTGCATCAAGGCGCGGTGACCGACTTTCTCGATTTTCATGTGGCCAATTGGCATTGGCCTGCCTTTAACATGGCGGACGTTGCGATTAGCAGTGGCGTCGCGCTTCTCTTGGCGGGATCGTTTTTTCCATCCCGATCGCCGCTCTCCGCGCAGCAAGTGTCCAGCGACGGAAAGCGCTGAGGATGGCGGCGCTGGATATATCTCTGCTCGGTCTGGCAACAGCCGCCGCCGGCGGCGCTATCTCTTTCCTTTCTCCCTCCGTCCTGCCCCTCGTGCCCGGCTACCTGTCCTATGTTGCTGGTGGTGCCGGCGTGACCGGTGGCGGTACGGCGTCCAGACTTCACATCTTCCGACCGGCGCTCCTGTTCGTGCTCGGACCACGACCTGAGCCTCCTCGATGAAGCGGACACCGTGATCCTGCCTGGCGCGATCCGCGAGAACGACCGTCGAAGGCGCTGAAAGCGGCCCATGCGCGCGGCACGCGGATCGTCGGCCTGTGCCTGGGAACGTTCGTGCTGGCCGAGGCCGGATTGCTCGACGGGCGTGCGGCGTCGACGCATTGGGCGTGGGCTGACGAGTTCGAGCAACGCTATCCGCAGGTCGCCTTGAAGCAGAACGCGCTCTACATCGATGAGGGCGATATCCTTACCTCGGCAGGGACGGCGGCCGCCATCGATTGCTGCCTGCACATCGTGCGCAAGGATTATGGCGCGGAGATCGCCAACCGGATCGCGCGGCGTCTCGTAGTCGTCCGACATCGGCACGGCGGTCAGGCGCAGTATATCGAAAGCCCCTACCGGCGAGGGCGGACGCGGACCAACTCCACGCCACGGTCAACTGGGCTATCGGGCTTCTGAATGAGCCACTATCGCTTGAGAGGCTAGCCGACCAAGCAGGCATGAGCCTGCGCAGCTTCACCCGGCACTTCAAGAAGAAGACCGGGACAACGTTCACGCAGCGGCTGTTGAACCATCGCCTCGCGGCAGCACAGCGATTGCTGGAAACCAGTTCTTGCTCGATTGAGCAGGTGGCCGATTTGGCCGGGTTCGGTTCGACGGTTTCCTTGCGCCAGCACTTCACGCGAGCTTTCTCGATTTCACCCGCGAGCTATCGTCGCCAATTCAAGAGCAGTCCTATTTCAGAGGCTGCTTGATGCCTTCTCAGCCATAAGCTTCGTCAACTTGAACTCGCTCTGTGTTTGGGAGTGCGAAGGTTGGCCTCCACCTTTCGATTGCCCGATGCCGACGACGACGCCGGCATCGGGCTTCTCGCGGCTCAGCCGAGGTCCTCATAGGTGACGTAGGCCATCATGCCAGTCGCCATATGATAGAGATGATGGCAATGCAGTGGCCACGTCCCGGGGTTGTTGGCGTCGAAGACGATCGTCATCGAGGCTCCCGGGGGGATCAGCACGGTATCGCGAACCGCGCCGGCCAGCTTCGCGCCGTTGATGGCGGTGACCTGGAAATGATGGCCGTGCAGGTGCATCGGATGCGACATCATCGATGCGTTGCGCATGGTGATCTCGATACGTTGCCGGCGGCGTGCACGCAGCGCGCCGCCGCCATCGATCGCCCACGCATAGCCCTGCATCTGTCCGGTCAGCGTTAGCGTGAAACTGCGGTCCGCGGGCTTCACCTCCAGAGGATGGCGCGCGCGCAGTCGCTGCTCGAGATCGGCCCCGACGATCGGACCGGCCTGGTCACCGGCCGTGGCGACGCGCTTTACGGTGGATCCGGGCGTAGCCATGATCACGCCCGTTCGTTCGGCAGCGCCCTCGCGCAGCGCAAGGACGGGATACGCGCCTTCGCCCGTCGGCAGCGAGAGAGAGATGTCGAGGCGTTGCCCCATGCTGACCGGGAAGGTCGAACCCATGATCGGTTCGACATCCTGGCCGTCGACCGCGAGAAGTGTTCCCTTGAGCGCGCCGGTATCGATCGTAAAGCCCGTCGCGGTTGCGCCGTTGATGATGCGAAGGCGAACGCGACCGCCCTTTTCCACACGCACGATTTCGGGGTCGTCGAGCGTCCGCTCATTGGCGAGATAGGCATCGTAGTCGATGTCGTTGAGGTCCATTCCGGCCATCTGCATGCCAGGCATTGCCCCCATCGACATCTTGCCCATGTCGCCGTGCCCCATCCCGGAGTGGCTCATCATCGACATGCCGGCCATATCGCCTGATTTCTTCGCCACGTCATGGCCTTGGCCTTGCTGCAACCGCGCGAGCAGTTCTTCGACGGGCGTGAAAGAGAAATCGTGCAGGAGGATGACGACCTCCTGCTCGTCGCGCGCCAGATCGGCGGCCCGGCGGACGATGAGCGGGGCTGCGAGCAGATTCTGCTCCTGCAGCGTGTGGGCGTGCATCCAGTGCGTCCCGCCATCGCCGACGGGGAACGTGTAGCGATGACTGGTTGCCGGTTTGAGCAATGGCGAGGGATTGTCCGGCACGCCGTCCGCCTGCCACGGCGGCGTCAGCCCGTGCGAGTGAATGAGCGTCGGTTGACCGATCTCGTTCGTAAGCTCGACGTCGAAAAGTGCCTCCGCATCCAATGTCAGGCCATGCGTGCCATTGGGTTGCATGAGGCCGAAGACGCGTGCGGCGCGGCCATTGACCTCGATGGTGCGGCTCGCGGCTGCGAGCTTGGTGGGTGAGCGGCCGGCCTGGGCCTGCGCCCAGCCAATCGCGGGACGAGCAAGGGCGCCAGTCCCGAGAGCGGCCGCGCCGCTCATCATGGTGTTGAGAAAACTGCGTCTGTTCATGATCGTAAATCCTCATCGTGCCTGAATAGGCCAGGTGTGCTGATTGAGCACCGTGAAGGTGCGCGCCAAAACCCGGAGCATCGGGGGGCGAATGGATCAGCGTCGAGGAGGTTTGTGCGGCTGACCGACAAAGATGCCGGCGATCGGGTCGCCGCGATCGAGTCGATGCCTGACCAGCATCGGCCGCGGCCTCTCGTCCGGTCCCGTGGTTGCGGCCGCGTTGCAAAGGCTGCAAACCGATGTGCAACAGCGGTCGGCATGCGTTCGGATCAGTTTGTCGATGGCGCTGGTCTGCGAATGGATGCCGACTGGATTGCCCGCGCTCTCGTTGCCCAGGACGTGCTCGACCAAATGCCCCGTGTTCGGGCAGGGCATGGCGTGTGCGCTAGCGACCGACATACCGAGCAAGGCGAGCATGAGCACGGCGACCAGCGCCGTTCTCATGCAACCGACGACACTGGCCAGTAAACCCATCTGCCTTGAGGACCCGTTTCTAGGAGAATATCTTAGCACGCTTCAATCATGATTGATCGGGATCAATCTGTCGGGGCATTTGCTTATGCAGTCGCCATCGATGGGCGTGCTGAGATCTTCGGCCACCTCTGTCACCGCAGAACTGGCGTCGCTCCGGGCCAACCGAAGTGCGGCAGCACCATGAAGGCTGCGAAGCCGGCCGCGCCCGCCAGCGCAGTGGCAATCGCGAGAGGAAGCCAAAAGCGGATGGGACCGGTCGCACCGGCAACGAGGAGGCGGCCGGCGGCATTGGTTGCAAGCGCGATCAGGACAGCGTGCCCGACGGTCTCCTGATCAGCTGTCGATCCAAGAAGCCGCAGCGCGCTCAGAACCGCAACGTCGACGTCGAAGGTCCCCGAGACTGCCGACGTCGCAACCGTTCCCGCGGCATATCCCGACGCAGCAGCGCTAATGGTCGATACGACGGCGAACAGCGCCGCGAAAGCGAGAAGCGGTGCGAGCTCGAAGGGGTTGCGCGGCGCACTGTCGCCGGTCGCCGCAAGGTGACCGCGGGTGAGGAAGACGCCGCCGCATATCGCCAAGCCGGTGACGGCTGCGAGAATAGCAAGGCCGGCGACGCCGAGTACCGCGGGTGCGACGATGGCCACGATGCCGGCGACGCGCAGGACCGAGACAGCGGAAGCGAGTGTCGCGGCACCGGCAAGTGGCCAGGGATTTTCCCCCGCCGCCGCCGCGCGTGCCAATGCAAGGGTGACAGCCGTAGACGAGACGACCGCGCCCGCCAGTCCGCCGACGAGCACGCCCCTTGTGGTGCCAAGGATTCGCACGGCGATGTAGCCGAGGAAGGAGATCGCGGCGGTGAGCACCGTAAACAGCCACACCTGGCGGGGGTTGAAGCCGCCCCAGGGATCGATCGGCTCTGCGGGAAGCAGAGGCAGGACGATCGCTGTCATGACAGCGAGCACCAGCGCGGCGCGCAGCTCGAGCCATGAGATGCGTCTGAGCAAACCATGGAGGAGATCGCGACTGGCGAGAAGAACGGCCAGCGCGGTGCCCCCAGCGGCAGCAGCACGGTGGTCGCCCACGACCGCCAGGGCGCCGAGGACAAACACGCCGAGCCCAGCGACGACCCCTGTTACGCTGAAGTCGGCATCATGCATGGCTTCGCGGCTCTTGTACCAGGCAAAGACAGCCGTGAAGGCGAAGAGGCCCGCAACGAGCACCGAAGGCGCTTCGAGGCTGCGGGCCATTGTCGCGAACAGTCCGCCTAGCAAGCCTGTGATCGCATAGGTGCGGATACCGGCCGTGCGCGTTCCGTCCGGCGCGTCGCGCTCGCGCCACCCGCGCTCGAGGCCAACCAGCAGGCCGATGGCAAGGGCAAGGCCGAGCTTTGCAATCAGCGATTCCATCGCCAACCTCCCGAAGGCGGGCGGCTCTGGCGCGAGGCGAGCGTCATCGCGCTTTTCGGATCATGCGCCACAAGACCTGGTCGCGACGCCAGAAATGGTGCCAAAGCGCGGCGCCGGCGTGAAGCAGGACGAGAGCGAGCAGCGTCCAGCTGAGCAGGCTGTGAACCGGCGCGATCCGGAACGTCAGATACATGGCGATCGTGCCGGTGACGGGCAGCGCGACCAGGACTGCATAGAGCGCCGCATGCATGGCGGCGGCACTCATGCGCTCGAAAGGGGACAAGCCCGGCACGGGCGCTGGCCGACCGTAGGCGAAGCGCAGCACAAGTTGCGCCAGCACGAGGAAGAGAATCGCCCAGCCGCTCCAAGCATGCACCTGATGCAGAAACAGGTCGATGGGACGCGGCTTCATAAACAGGTGCGCCATGTGGGTGCGCTGGATCGCCCAGGCGGTCGGCACCTGGACGAGGCATAGAAGCAGCACCGTCCAATGCATGAGCCGATGCGCGAGAGGGAATCCGTCCGGTCGATGTGCTCGACGCATCGACCCTGGCCAACGCCATCTCAAGCCTCGACCTCGACGATGTCGCCGGCGCGCGCGGCATAATCGAGCGCGTAGGCGAGCTCACCGGTCGTCTCGGCGTGGACATGGAGGAGCGGCTGGCCGCGATCGATCTCGTCGCCGAGCCTGACCTCCATGTGAACGCCAGCCGCCTTCGCTTCCGGCGCACCCGCGAGCTTGGCGAGCCGAGAGAGCTTGCGGTTGTTGATATGAACCACACGGCCGGCACGGACTGCCGTCAGCGGATGGACGTAGGGCGCCTTCGGCGGCGCACGAAGGCCGCCCTGGGCCTGGCAGATCGCCTCGAATTTCGACCAGGCCCGGCCGCTGGCTAGCGTTGCAAGCGCGAGGTCGGTGCCTTGTCCCTTCGCGGCCTTGCCGCCGATCTCGAGCGCGGCTCCAGCCAGAGCGGCGGCGCGACGGCGCAAATCGTCGGGCGCCTCGGCTGCGTTGTTCAGCACGGCAAGCACGTCAAGCGCCTCCAGCGCGGGGCCGATGCCGCGCCCGACAGGCTGAGAGCCATCGGTCTGGACGCAGGTCGTCGCGAGGTTGAAGCGGGCCGCGACTAAGCTCAGGCGCTCCGCCAGGCGGCTGGCGGCGTCCTCGCCGCGCACCTTGGCAGTGGGTCCGACAGGAATGTCGATCACGACATGGGTCGAACCCGCGGCAATCTTCTTGGACAGCACGGAGGCGACGAGCTGGCCTTCGGTGTCGATGTCGAGCTCGCGCTCGACACGCACGAAGATATCGTCGGCGGGGCTCAGATGCACGGCGCCGCCCCAGGCGACGCAGCCGCCTTCGCTCTCCACGACGCGCCTCAGCGTAGCGATGTCGAGCTCCACCGGCGCCAGCGTTTCCATCGTGTCGGCGGTGCCGGCCGGGGAGGTGATGGCGCGCGAGGAGGTCTTGGGCATGACCAGGCCGTTCGCGGCAACGATCGCGACCACGATCGGCGTGGTCCGATTGCCAGGAAGGCCGCCGACGCAATGCTTGTCGACGACGATCGGTGCGTCCCATCGCATCCGTTCGCCGACATCCACCATGGCGCCGGTCAGATCGGCGGTTTCGTTCTTGGCGAGGGGGGGAGGGGCGCTGGCGGTCAGAAAGGCCGCAAGGTGGACCTCCGTATAGCGTCCGGCAACCACGTCCCGCAGGATGTCGGCAAAGGCGCGTGCGTCCAGCCGATTGCCATAGATGCGCTGACGCACGCTGGCGAGCGAGTCGATCGCGGGCGCATGGCTGACACGGACCACATCACCGTCGCTGAGGCCGAGCCGTTCCCACGCGGTCTCGGAGAGGCCGACCTCGTCGATGGCGATGAGGTCGTCGCCGTCGACCTGAAACAAGGTCGCCTGGACTTGACCCTTGCCGTTCGAGACCAGCACCTGCGAGCGGGCCGCCAAGCCTTCCGATCGGCAGACGTGGCAGTCGGTTCGCATGACGACCACAGCCTGGTGCTGCGTGTGCAGGCGGATGCGGCGGACCCGCAGCGTCGGTTGGGCGGGAATCGTGCTGTCGGCAGGCGTCATAGATCGAACTTCTGGTTCTGCCGGGGAACGACGGCGTTCCATTTGAGCTCGCGGTCGATGCGGACGCGCAGGGCTTCGGAGCCCGCGTCCTCGCCGTGCACGATGAAGACACGAGACGGCGGCCGCCGGAAGCCCGAGAGCCATCGCATGAGCTCGTTGGAATCGGCATGCGCCGAGAGCATCGACAGCTCCTCGACCGCGGCGCGGACCGGAATCCACTCGCCATGGATCTTGGTCTCCTGCGCACCTTGCAGCATGGCCCGGCCGCGCGTGCCGGCCGCCTGGAAACCCGAAAACAGGATCGTATTGCGGGCGTCGGGAGCGAAGGCCTTCAGGTGATGAAGGACGCGCCCGCCGGTCGCCATGCCGCTCGCCGAGATCACCACCTTGGGGTAGGGGCTCGCCGTGATGCCCTTCGAGCCGTCGACGTCGCGCGTGTAAGTGGCGATCGCGCAGACTTCCTTGCATTGCCCTGGCGACAGACGATGATCCTCACGATGGGCATGGAGAAGGTCAGTAGCGTCGATCGCCATCGGACTGTCGAGATAGATCGGCACCTTCGACAGGCGCCCGGCCGTCTTGAGCTTCCACAGATGGTAGAGCAGCGACTGGGCGCGTCCGACGGCGAAGGCGGGAACGACGACCGTCCCGCCGCGCGCGATCGTCCGTTCGACGACAGCGCCGAGCGCTTCGGTCGGATCGGCGGGGTCGTTAACACGGTTGCCCTATGGCGCCTCGCTCAGAAAGCAATCCGCCTCCCGCCCCGCGGCCCGGTCGGGCGGGACCCGCCCGTCATAGCGGCCGAGATCGCCGGAGAAGGCGATGCGCCGCCCACCCCATTCGACCTCGGCGGTCGCAGCACCCAGGATGTGGCCGGCATGGCGGAAGGTGAGCGTCGCGCCGAAAGGCAGCTTGACCGGCTTGTCGAAGGGCACGGTCGAAAAGAACTCGAGGCTGCGCTCGGCATCATGGATGCCGTACAGCGCGAGCGCCGGCTTATGCTTCGAGAAGCCCTTGCGGTTGGCGTATTCGGCGTCCTTCTCCTGAAGGTGTCCGCTGTCCTTCAGGATGAGCTCCGACACATCGCGCGTCGCGGACGTCGCGTAGATCCTCCCGCGAAAGCCGTCACGCACCAGTTTCGGAAGATAGCCCGAATGGTCGAGATGAGCGTGCGTCAGGATGACGGCGTCAATGCTCGCCGGCGCGATCGGCAGCGGCTCCCAGTTCAGCTCGCGCAAGTTCTTGAGGCCCTGAAACAGACCGCAGTCGATCAGGATGCGCTTGTCGCCGTTGGCAAGGAGATGTTTCGAACCGGTGACGGTGCCTGCGCCGCCGAGGGAAGTGAGTGTCAGCATGTCGTCCTTCAATGCGTGGGGGTGGACAGATCGGCGGGTGAACCTTTCCCATCGATAGCGTTGCGCTCGACATTCGTCAGAAAGTCCTCACGCGACCAACCGGCCAGGGGAGCAGCCGCTTCGATCAGATGCGCCCATGAGCAGCGGTTGGCGAACAGCATGCCGGCGACGTCAAGCGTGCCGCCACGGCTGATATAGCCGCGGGCCGCGGTTTGCTTCGGCCCGCCGTCGAGCCGTCGCAAGAGGCCGAGCATCGGTTCGGGCCGCGTGTGCGATACGATCAGCCGCGGAACGCCGACAGGGAAGAGGCGGTTCAGCGCGTCGTCCGTCGCCACGAAGCGCGCCTCGATCGGGTCGCGCGGGATGCGGAAGCGGCCCGGTTCGTTGATCGCCGTCACCAGAACCCGCCGTCCGTGCTCTTTCAGACGACGCGCGGCCTTGAGCGCCTCTTCGAGCTGGTAGGCGCCGATCGCGACGATCTGCAATTGCGCATCCTCGGTCTGCCCTTCGATCGTGGCGGCGCCATCGGCGACGAAGCGGGTCGCGGCCTCACCATCGAAACGATGTGGCATGTCACGCTTGGAGACGATCACACCGGCGACCTGTCCGCGACCCCCGAAGACCGAGGCCCTGGGGCGCTGTTGGCGTCGACGGGAAACAGCACGCGCGCCGTATCGGACATCTCGCCGAGAAGCGCCTCGCCGAGCGTCGGGTCCTGGTGTGATTGCTCGTTCTTCGAGTTCTCCCAGGTGTGCGAGGTGACGACCAGCGGCACCGAAATCCAGCCCGGCTCCTTGCCGTCCTCACGCTGGCGGCGGGCGAACACGATCTCCTGCCGCAGGCCGCCGAGCATCTTCATCGCAAAGGCTTCGTAGCTGACGATGAGGTTGAGACCGCCTTTGTTCGCAAGCGCCGCGGCGGCGACTGCCTCCTCGTTCAGCGCCGTGATCACGCTGCCGTCGCGAGCTTCGGCGACGCCGGTCTCCGGCGCGTTGACGCGATGGCGCAGCCGCTCGAGGGTCGCCCCCATATGATTGGAGCTCAGCTCATCGGGATTGCCGACGCGCACCCGCAGGGCGGGATTGGCGTCGACGAGACGCACGAACCAGCGGTCGAGCGCATGCATGGCGCAATCGGCCGGCGCGCCGATCTCGGTCCAACCGGGCGCAGGCAGGTCCGGCGCCGACGGATGGCGGACCGCGAGCGGGTGGCTGCTCTCCGCTGGCCGGTTCTGTTGTCCATGGACGGCGATCGCGGCGACCGCATCCTCGATGTCGTCAGGCGTTACAAACAGGGCTCGCGCCGCGTCGTTGAAGGCCTTGCGGGCAGCGGCGTCGCGCGAGGGGTTTGCGGTCAGTGGCAGGTTGTGCGCCGCGTTTGTTCCGGCGCCCGGAAAGCCGAAGCCCTTCACCGTCTCGGCAATGACATAGGGAATGGGGGCGGGATAGGCACGGCCTGGCTCGGCGATAAACCGGCCGAGGCGTTCCTCGGCTGTCAGGATCGCCCAGACGAAGGCCGCCGGGTCTTTGCCGTCGATGCCGAAGGGATCGAAGCCGTTGAGCCTGAGATGTTCGGCGAGCCACTCAGCGCCGCCCTGCTGCGCGATCTGCGCTCGCTCCTCGATGCGTCGCCCATTCAGGATCATGATCGGCACCACGAGGCCGCTATCCTCCGCGCGCCACCAGCGCGCCGTCCAGTCAGAGCCGCGCTGCTCCTCGAAGGCGCCATCGCTCAGAAAGGCGACCAGGCTCTCTCCCGGCAGCGGCGCATGGACATACTGGACCTCGGCGAAGCCGAGATAGCCGCCCTCGGAGATCGCTCCGGCCGTGTTCGGTCCGGCATGGCTACCGATCGGCACCGCCGGGCGGCCGCCGGCATCGATGGCGTAGGAATAGAAATCGGCGGCAAGCTGGGACAGGCCCTTCTCGCTGCGGTCGTATCGTCCCTTCTGCGCATCGGAGACATCGCCGGTCAGCGCATTGATCGCCTCGATCGCGGCGACGCAATGGCCCTGTCCCATCACCCAGGAGCGGGTGGTGGCCGAGAGCGCGTTCGCGGTGAGGTAACCGACAAAGGCGGGCACCATGTTCAGCGATCCACCGGTATGCCCTTCCGGGGCCGCCTTGAAGGCTTCGGCCGGTAGCGGCGCGCCGGAGAGGTCGACGCGCTTGGCATAGGTCATGTGGACGACCGTCCACATCGCAGCAGCGGTCAGCCGGTCGGCGGCGGCGAGCAGGCGGTAAAGCGCGTCCGGGTTCAGCTTGGGCGATTGCGCGAGCGCGCGAATGCGCGCGACCGTCTCGTCGCTGTGCCTGATCGGGCCGTAACCGGCGCGCCAGTGTTCGAAGGCTGGGGACGTCGTCGCGGCCATGCGCTGCTGCCTTTCCTGGGTGGATTTGTTTTCTGGATGTTGGCCGACTTACGCGACCCCGCCGGTCCAGGGCGGAGGGTCGCTTGCAGGGAAGGAATCGATGCCGGCGCGTTCGACGTCATCGACCGGCTCGGGTGGGCGGCGGTGACGAATGAATTCGGGATCGGGCGCATCGGCGGCCGCAAGCGCGTCGGCGATCAGCCGCGAGAGCCCGATCGCGTTGGTCGGGTGGCTGACGGAATCGGAGGAGACGATCCTGCCGCAAAGCGGCGCCAGCCGCTCATACGAGTCGCCGGCGAAAATGCCGTGCACGACGGCGACGTCGGGGCGGGCAAATCCGAGCGGGGGCAGCTTGCTTGCCGCTTCGATGAGGGTGTTGCCGGACGAAGCGATGTCGTCGACCAGAACCGGCTGCAATCCGTTCCATTGCGAAAGGTCCGGCAACGCGATCTCGACGTCGCGGTCGCCATGCCGGATCTTGCGTAGCACGGCATGCGGCGCCCCGATCCGTGCCGCAATCGCGGAGACCCACTGCTCGCTTTCCTCGTCCGGACCGATGATGAGCGGCTTGGCGACCGACGCGGCGATCCAATCGGCCAGGAGTGGTGCGGCATGAAGCGTCAGCGCCGGGATCTCATAGAGCGCCGAAAGCGCGGGATAGCGGTGCAGATGCGGATCGACGGTGACGAGCCGATCGAAGCTGGACGAAATCAGGCGTGCGAAGGTTCGCGAGGTGATGGCCTCGCCCGGCCGGAAGCGGCGATCCTGCCGCATATAGGCAAGATAGGGAGCGACCAACGTGACCGTGGCCGCGCCGAGCGATCGCGCCGCGTCAGCAAGAAAGACGAGCCGGAGGAAGCCGTCGTCGGGACGCGCCAGCGTCGAAACCAGCAGGACCGCCTTCCCCGCCACCTCCGTGGCGAGGCGCAGATAGGTTTCGCCATCGGGAAAGTTGCGCGTTTCGATTGCGCCTAGCTCGCCGGCGCCGGCGTTCACAAGCGCTTGCGCAAAAGCCTCGTTGCCGGGGAGAGCAATGATGACGTGGGCGGACGTCTTCTGGGCGGGGGCAGGGGCCATTCTTCGTCTTTCGTCGTCTCGTCTCGGCCTGCATCAGAACGCGGGCGCGGCTTCATGATTTCTTGCGCAAAGGCGAAGACAGGCTCCCGATAAAGCCCGCGCGGCCGCCCGATTCTTTAATCGAGATTAAGTTCTCGCCGTTGTGTGCCGGCCCCGCCGACGCGTCTGAGCGGCATTTCCGCTGGTGCGCGAGGGCGTGCATATCGCTTGATGGTCAGCGACTTTCGGGACGCAATCTTGATCTGAGTTAAAGTTTCGGCCGTCCCGGGCGCGCATTTTCAGGGCCGAGCGGGGCCCGGTTCGCCTTCAGCAGCGAACTTCCGTGGGCCCTGACGCTCACAGATGCGTCGAACGATGCCGTGCCTGGCTGATGGTATCAACCGCATTGGCCCGTCGCGCGGCAAAGAAGTACGGGAATGCGGTCGATGGAGAGTGACAATAAAGCGCCCGCCAAGCGGGTCTTCAAGTTCGACATCCTGTACTTTGTCGCGGTCTTCTTCGCCGTTCTGCTGATCCGGGACCTGCTTGTCGGCCAGGGCCACATCAAGGTCATCCCGTACAGCGAATTCCAGGGCCTGATCGAAAAGGATGGCGTCACCGACCTGGTGGTCGGACCGACGGAGATCACCGGCGCGTACAAGCCGCCGCTCGAGAAGGACGCACCGCAGCATTTCTCCACGGTTCGCGTCGATCCGCAGATCGCCGACGTGCTGACCAAGCGCAACATTTCCTTCTCGGGACAACCGGCGCCGGGCCTCTTCGAAAACCTGCTGTCGTGGCTGATGCCGGCGGCGATGTTCGTGCTGATCTGGATGTTCCTGTTGCGCCCGATGATGGCCGGGCAGCATGGCGGCCTGATGAGCATCGGCCGCAGCCGTGCCAAGGTCTATGCCGAGAAGTCCGTGAAGGTGACGTTCGCCGATGTGGCGGGCGTCGATGAAGCCAAGCAGGAGCTGGCCGAAGTCGTGGGCTTCCTCAAGGACCCGGCGACCTATGGCCGCCTCGGCGCGCGCATCCCCAAGGGCTTGCTTCTCGTTGGACCGCCGGGGACGGGCAAGACGCTGCTGGCGCGCGCCGTCGCCGGCGAATCGGGCGTCCGCTTCTTCTCGATCACGGGCTCCGAATTCGTCGAGATGTTCGTCGGCGTCGGCGCTTCGCGCGTGCGCGACCTGTTCCAGCAGGCGCGCGAGCAGGCCCCGGCGATCGTGTTTATCGACGAACTCGACGCGCTCGGCCGCGCCCGCGGCGTCGATATGCCCGGCGGCGGACATGACGAGAAGGAGCAGACGCTCAACCAGCTGCTCGCCGAGATGGACGGCTTCGATCCGAGTGTCGGCATCGTCGTGCTGGCGGCGACGAACCGGCCCGAAATTCTCGATCCGGCGCTGCTGCGGGCCGGCCGCTTCGATCGACAGGTCCTGGTCGACCGCCCCGACCGTCAAGGCCGCATCGACATCCTCAACGTGCACTTGAAAAAGATCAGCGTGGCCCCCGAACTCGACGTCGCGGCGGTTGCCGCGCTCACACCAGGCTTCCCTGGCGCTGATCTCGCCAATCTCGTCAACGAGGCCGCGCT
>OEIU01001459.1_pt1 | contig 15210 bp, 11 predicted proteins | sample 1539221 | NCBI WGS metagenome assembly OEIU01 (sample SAMN03792071, study PRJEB22550) | activated sludge metagenome | feature: wastewater treatment plant; material: activated sludge; isolation source: Wastewater treatment plant of a petroleum refinery complex | place: Argentina: Zarate | collected...
AGGCCAAGCTGAAGAACCGCATCCGCGAGATCGCGGGCGACCTCATCAAAATCCCCGCCGAGCGCCACCTTCGCGAGGCCGAGCGATTCCCGGTGCATCAGGGCACCTACGACGAATTCTGCGCGCGCTTCCCGTATGACGAGACCGAGGACCAGTTGTCCGCGATCGAGTCATCGCTGCACGACCTCGACTCCGGCCGCCCGATGGATCGCCTGATCTGCGGCGATGTCGGCTTCGGCAAGACCGAGGTGGCGCTACGCGCGGCCTTCGCCGTGGCGCTCGACGGCAGGCAGGTCGCGGTCGTGGTGCCGACCACGCTGCTGGCGCGCCAGCATGCCAGGAACTTCACCGAGCGCTTTCGCGGCTTTCCGGTCAATGTCGCGCAGGCTTCGCGCCTGGGCAGCGCCAAGGAACTGTCGCAGGTCAAGAAGGGGATCGCCGACGGCAGCATCGATATCGTGGTCGGCACTCACGCGCTGCTCGGGAAGAGCATCAAGTTCAAGAATCTCGGCCTGATCGTGGTGGACGAGGAGCAGCATTTCGGCGTCAGCCACAAGGAACGGCTCAAACAGCTCCGCGCCGAGGTGCATGTGCTGACATTGTCGGCGACGCCGATCCCGCGCACGCTGCAACTGGCGCTGACCGGCGTGCGCGACCTCTCGATCATCGCCTCGCCGCCGGTGGACCGCCTCGCGGTGCGCACTTTCGTCGCGCCGTTCGATCCCTTGATGGTGCGCGAGGCGCTGCTGCGCGAAAGATATAGAGGAGGGCAGGCGTTCTATGTCTGCCCGCGCATCGAGGATCTCGCCGAGGCCAAGGATTTCCTCGACAAGAACGTGCCGGAGATGAAGGTTGCGGTGGCGCACGGCCAGATGCCGCCGACCGTGATCGAGGACATCATGTCGGCGTTCTACGAGGGCAAGTATGACGTCCTGCTCTCGACCACCATCGTCGAATCCGGCCTCGATATTCCGTCCGCCAATACGTTGATCGTGCATCGCGCCGACATGTTCGGCCTCGGCCAGCTCTATCAATTGCGCGGCCGCGTCGGCCGCTCGAAGACGCGCGCCTACGCGCTGTTCACCGTGCCGGCCAAACGCCAGATGACGCCGCAGGCCGAGAAGCGGCTGAAGGTGCTGCAATCGCTGGATACGCTCGGCGCCGGCTTCCAGCTCGCCAGCCACGATCTCGACATTCGCGGCGCCGGCAACCTGCTCGGCGACGAGCAGTCCGGCCATATCAAGGAAGTCGGCTACGAGCTCTACCAGCAGATGCTGACGGACGCGATCGAAGCGTTGAAGGCGGGCGAGGAGGAGCCGGCGGAAGAATTGTGGTCGCCCACGATCACGGTCGGCGCCCCGGTCACGATCCCGGAGACCTATGTCGAGGATTTGCAGTTGCGCCTGCAGCTCTATCGGCGTCTGTCCGGCATCGCCGACGAGGCGGAAATCGAATCCTTCGCCGCCGAACTCATCGACCGGTTCGGGCCGCTGCCGCCGGAAGTCGAGCAGCTCATGGAGATCGTGGCGATCAAGGCGCTGCCGCGCCAGGCGCATGTCGAGAAGGTGGAGGCCGGCCCGAAGGGGATCATCATCGCCTTCCGCGACAATTCCTTCGCCAATCCCGCCGGCCTCGTGCGCTTCGTGGCCGAACAGGGGTCCCGCGCGAAAGTTCGTCCGGACATGAGAATCGTCTTCACCGGCGATTTCGACGAGACGCACGAGCGCCTCGAAGGCGCGCGGCGCCTGCTGCGCACGCTGGTCGCGCTGTCGCAGAAAAAGGCGGCGTGAGAGGACCGCGAGCCTTCAGGCTCGCTGAAATCTGCGAGCCTGAAGGCTCGCGGTCCATGCTTGCAAATCGGCCCCCTCGCGGCCACATTGCGCCCGCCAAGAGGACCTTTCGTGAACGACCTGCCGCCGCTCCAGCCCCCGCAACCGCCGCGTCCGCGCGGCATTGGCGGCCGCATCCGCGCCTATTTCCTGACCGGTCTCGTGATCGCGGGCCCGCTGGCGGTGACGGCCTGGCTGGTGTTCTGGTTCGTCGACACGGTCGATCACTGGATCAGGCCGCTGCTGCCGGTCACGCTCTGGCCCAACATCTATCTTGTGAAGGACATTCCCGGCGTCGGCGTCGTCATCGCCTTCGTCGGCCTCACCCTGCTCGGCTTTCTCGCCGCCAATCTGCTCGGGCGCACGCTCATCAGTCTCAGCGAGACGATCCTCGACCGCATGCCGGTCGTGCGCGGCATCTACAAGAGCGTGAAGCAATTGTTCGAAACCGTGTTCTCGCAGCAGGGCACGGGCTTCCGCAAGGTCGGGCTTGTGCAATATCCGGCGAAGGGGCAATGGACGCTGGTGTTCATCTCGACGCCGCCGGGCGAGAGCGTGAAGGCCGCGATCGGCGCGGGCGAGACGCCTTACGTCTCCGTCTTCCTGCCGTGCACGCCCAACCCGACGACCGGCTTCTACTTCTATCTGCCCGCAAGCGACGTGATCGAGATCGACATGTCGCCGGACGACGCCGCGAAGCTCATCATGTCGGCGGGGCTGATCCAGCCCGAGGCGAAGGCGCTGGCGAAGAACGGGAAGATTCCGGCGGCCGAAGCCGCAAGCGCGCAGTAAGCGTACAATTCTCCCGGGCGCTGGAAATGTCATTCCCGCGCAAGCGGGAATCCAGCCCTGCCGCTCGGACGTTCTGGATTCCCGATCGCCGCGCCGCGCACGGCGTCGGGAATGACAGCGCTCAACTCTTCACCTTCCACTTTTCGAACGATGCGATGATCGCGCGGATGCGCGCGATCAATTCCGGATTGCGCTGTTCCCAGATGATCACCTGCGCCTCGTCGGCGCTCAGCCGCGCATCCGTGGCCGTTTCCGAAAGCGGCGCGCCGAACGGGGCGATCGTCGCGGGCCACGGGCGATCCAGCACGCGCGACACGATCATGTCGCCGACGCTAGGCCGGAAATGCAGGACCTCGAAGAAATAAGGCGAGCGGTCGAGCGCGCCGCCGCGCTTGAAGACGTCGAGCGCGACGGCGCCGACCTCGCTGAAATCGAAGGCGCGGACCGGCGCGCCCTCGCCTTCCGCGGCGTCCTGCACGGCGCCCGAGAGCGCTTTCTTCCACGCGCGGAAACGCTGCTGGTAGCCGAGCAGGTCGAACATCGCGCGGCGCGAGACGTGAACCGGCGGCAGCACGATGTCGACAGCAATGCCTTTCGCGCGCGCCGCCTTCAGCGCGGCGACGATGCGCGCGAGGCGCACGGGCAATTGCTCGGCGTAGGTGTCGCGCGGCACGAACATGTAGGAGGGGAACCACGCGCGCATGCTCGGCAACTCCCAGAAATCCTCGCCGCCGATGAGGTTCTTTTTGTCCTGCAGCGCGTAGTGATAGAAGCCGTCGGTGTCGATGTAGAAGGCCTGTCCGCCGGCCACGCCGCCGATCGTCTTGCGCAAGGCTTCCCAGGACAGCGTGTGCATCATCCGCCCGCGCCAGGGCGAGGCGCCGCCGAACACGGATTCGTCGAGATCGGCGGGCGCCTTCTCCTCGCGGAAGAATTCCTCGAAATCGATCGCCCAGACCACCCGCGAAACCTTCGGCCCGTGCGCGGCCATCGCGGTCAGGATGGTCGCGGCCTCGTTGGAATGCGAGCCGTTGAGGCCGGCGTTGTAGGCGTTCAGCCCTGTCATCGTCGCGCTGTGCGGATCGAAGCCGAACACCGCGCGCGACGAGCCCAGGAAGACGACATCGAGCGGCTTCGTGCAGCGGAAATATTCGAGCCCCTTGAGAACGCGGTCGCCGTTGGTCGTCAGCCGCAGTTCGAGGCTTCCGAGATTGTGCGGAAAGAGCCGCGTGCCGAAGATGGCGAAGACGTCGCCCGCCGCCGCGATAGCGGCGACGGCGCCGAACAGCACGAGCGTGACGCCGAAAGCTGTGGCGAGCCAGCGGCGCATCGTCAGAACCGGAAATAGAGAAATTCGGACGTCTGCCAGGAGAAGAGCTCCACGGCGACGATGCCGGCCGCCAGAAACACGGCCCAGGCGGGCGACGGCCAGGCGAAGAATTGCGGCGCGAGACGCGGCGCAGGCGCGGGCGGCCCGAGCGTCGGATGATAGGCGCGCAGGATCTGCAGCGCGTTCGGCAGCACGATGCAGGCGATCAGCAGCGCGACGGCAACGACGAAGCCGCCGGGCGAAAAACCGATCTGGTCGAGGCGCAGGCCCTTCAAGCCGAACATGCCCGCCATCATCACGCCGGCCTCGCCCGCGCTGTCGGCGCGGAACGGCGCCCACGCGACGAGGATCGCTGCGAGCGTCAAGCCGCGCGCGAGAATCGGCGGCAGGCGCCAGGGCGCGCGTTGCGCCCAGGCGTGCGCGATCAGCAGATAAAGTCCGTGCATGCCGCCCCAGATGACGAATGTGTAATTGGCGCCGTGCCAGAGGCCGCCGAGCAGCATGGTCGCCATGAGATTGACCGCGCGCTGCGTCTCGCCGCGCCGGTTGCCGCCGAGCGGTATGTAGACGTAGTCGCGCAGGAAGCGCGACAGGGTCATGTGCCAGCGCCGCCAGAATTCGACGATGGAGAGCGAGGCGTAGGGCGAATCGAAATTGGCCGGCAGGCGCACGCCGAACAGGCGCGCCAGACCGATCGCCATGTCGCTGTAGCCGGAGAAATCGAAATAGAGCTGCACGCCGTAGCAGAGCGCACCCTGCCAGGCGAGCGCGAAGCCGACCTCGCCGACGCGCGCGGTGGCGAAGGCCGGCTCGACGAAGGGCGAGATGTTGTCTGCGACGACGACCTTCTTGATGAGCCCGATGGCGAGCAGCGCGAAACCGACGGCGTAGTTCGTCCAGCGCGCATCCTCTTCCATGTGCGCGGGCGTCGTCAGCTTGCGAAACTGCGGCATGACCTCGGCGTGATGGACGATGGGGCCGGCGATGAGCTGCGGAAAGAAGAAGACGAACAGCGCGAAGTCGAGAAAGCGGCCGCTCTTCGCCTTGCCGACGTAGATGTCGGAAATGTAGGCGATCTTCTGGAAGGTGAAGAAGGAAATGCCGAGCGGCAGAAAGACGCGCAGCAGCGCCACGCGGACGCCGGTCAGATCGGCGAAGGTCGAGATGAAGAAGTCGACGTATTTGTAATAGCCGAGCAGCGCGAGATTGCCGCAGATGGCGACGATGAAGAGAAGTCTTCGCGTGCGGCCGTGCGCATTGTCGATGAGGCGGCCGGCGAGAAAATTCGCGGTCATGGCGGCGGCCAGCAGCCAGAAATAGGCGACGCTCCAATAGCTGTAGAAGACGCAGGAGGCCGCCAGCAGCCAGGCCACGCACAATTCGTTCGAGCCCCGGCGCTGCAGCGCCACGAAGCCGCCGAGCGCGATGGGCAGGAAGACCAGCAGGAACTGCCAGGAGGTAAAAAGCATGCGGGCCCTGCTCTAGCGCGGCCCCGATCGGCGCGGCCCCCTCCCCCTTGTGGGGAGGGGCTGGGGAGGGGGTCGCGCGATGTTGGGAGAGATTCCCCGACCCCCACCCTAGCCCTCCCCCACAAGGGGGAGGGAACTACGCCCGACCGCTACCCGCGTCGGAATTGGAGGCGCCCCGTCTACACGATAATCGTCGACAGTCGAAATCCGCTCAGGAGACGGCCGGCACACCCAGCAACGCCCGCCAGACTTTCGGCAGGTTTTCCGGCAGGTCTTCCGCGATCAGGCCGGGCCCGAACAGGCTTGCGGCCTCGCCGTGCATCCAGACGGCCGCGCTCGCCGCCTCGAAGGCGGGCATGGCTTGCGCCAGCAGGCCGCAGATCATGCCCGCGAGCACATCGCCGGACCCCGCGGTGGCGAGCCAGGGCGGCGCGTTGGAGGCGATGGAGGCGCGGCCGTCGGGATGGGCGACGGCCGTATCCGGCCCCTTGAAGACGACGGTCGCGCCCGAAACCTCCGCCGCCTTGCGGGCGCGGGCGAGCTTGTCGGCTCCGCCCGGGCCGAACAGGCGCGCGAATTCGCCGGCGTGCGGCGTCAGCACGACCGGGCCGTTCGCAGCGCGGATGGCGGCGAACAGCCGCTCCGGCGCGCCGGCGAAGGAGGTGAGCGCATCGGCGTCGAGCACAATCGCGCGAGACGCTTCACTGGGCGCCAGAGCGGTTTCGACCAGCGCGCAGGTCGCCTCCCCGAGGCCGAGGCCCGGCCCGAGCGCGACGGCGTTCTTGCGCGGGTCGGACAGAAGGTCGGCGAGGCCCGCCGGTCCGTCGCTGCGGCGGACCATGACCGCCGTTGTCGCGCTCGCGTTGACGGGCAGCGCATCCGACGGCGAGGCGAGCGTGACGAGCCCGGCGCCCGCGCGCAGCGCGCCCCGCGCGGCCAGACGCGCCGCTCCCGTCGACGAAATTCCGCCGGAGACGACGACCGCATGCCCGCGCGCATATTTGTGCGCGTCGATGCGCGGAACCGGCAGCGTCGCGCGCCACAGCGCGGGGATATTGTGAAACGCGCTGGGCGCGATCGCGCGCAGCACGTCATTGTTGATGCCGATATCCGCGCGGGTGACGGCGCCGCACAGGACGCGGCCGGGCATCAGCAGATGCGCCGGCTTCAGGCGAAAGAAGGTGACTGTTTCGTCGGCTTCGATCGCGGCGCCGCGCACGGCGCCCGTCGTCCCGTCGAGCCCCGAAGGCACATCGACGGCGAGCACGCAGCCGCCGCCGTCGCGTCGCCATGCGTTGACGCGCTCGACGAGCTTGCGCGCGGCGCCGTCGAGATCGCGCGTGAGGCCGGCGCCGAAGAGCGCGTCGATCACCAGATCGGCCTGCTCGATATCGAAGAGGTCGAGCGGAGAGGCGTCGCGGTTCCACAATTCATAGGCCCAGGCCGCGTCGCCCTTCAGCGCGCGCGGCGACCCAAGCGTATGCGCCTCGACGTCGAAGCCCATTTCCAGCAGCGCATGCGCGGCGACATAGCCGTCGCCGCCGTTGTTGCCGGGCCCGCACAGCACCTCGATCTTCGTGCCGCCGCGCCGGCGGATGAGATGCGCGGCGCGATCGGCGACGGCGCGGCCGGCCGCTTCCATCAGCGCGACGCCTTTGACGCCAGACGCGATGGTCAGGCGGTCGGCTTCCGCCATTTCGGCGGTGGTGAGCAGTTCCGTTTTCATACACACGTCTTGCAGGCGCCTGCCCGACACAGTCGTCGTTCACGCGCGAACGGTCAACGATGCTGTGACTCCCTCGCAACAACGCGAATCGTTCATGCGGGCGCCCTCTCTTTCGTCTTGACAGAAATCGACATCGGGCGGAGCATGATTGTAATGCAATCGTCGTTCTTGCGAGTGCGAATGCCTCGGGAGACGGCGGTATCGGCGGGCTTTCGAGAGAGCTTGGCCGCGCAGTCGGGTGGGAGCGAAAGGTTCCCGTTCAACAGCGAAGAGCAGGAGATGACTCCACCGGACAAGGATGCGTGACTCCTTGCAAAACGGGAGTCGCCGGCAGAACGTCGGGGGCGCGATATCAGCCCCCGCCATCTGCACAATATGACATCGACATGACGGGATGGCGTCGCAACGGCTACGCGAAGGTCGTCTCGTAATTTGACTGGCGCAATCCAGACGTTTTCGCAACATCGCGAAACAGAGGGCCCCGCGACGCATGACGCGCCGGGGCCCGTTTCGTTTGCGAAGGACGCGCGTCCTCACGCAAGCCGTCATTGCGAGCCCGGCAGAAGTCGGCGCCGGGAAGTCGGCTGTTGCCGACTTCCCTTGACGTTGCCGACTTCGCCTGAAAGCGAAGCAATCCATCCACCGGGATTTGATCCAGTTCTGGTGAAGGGATTGCTTCGTCGCTTCGCGCCTCGCAATGACGGAACCAATCGCTTTTGCGCCCACGAAGCAATTTCGAGTCGGATTCTGAGGAATCGCGAAGCGGCGTCTCGAAGGGCGGCAACGGCGAAAATCGCTGGTTGCGCCATCTTTCGAGACGCGCCTGCGGCGCTCCTCAGGATGAGGATTATAGTACGGGCCAGACGCTCGGCATGAGGGACTCGAGCGCGCCATGCATTTCCAGCGGCCCGCTCAACCCCAGACTTTTTGCGCCGTTTCCAGCATCACGTCGAGCTTGCGCCATTGCGCGTCCATGCTCAGCGCATTGCCGCCGATGCCCGATGCGAAGCCGCATTGTGGCGAGAGCGCGAGCTGATCGAGCGGGCAGAAGCGCGCGGCCTCGTCGATCCGGCGGCGCAGCCCATCCACCGTTTCCATCTCGCCGCTCTTGGTGGTGACGAGGCCGAGCACAACGATGGTTCCCTTGCGCACGAAGCGCAGTGGATCGAAGGAGCCGGCGCGTTCGCTGTCGTATTCCAGCAGCAGGCGATCATAGATCAGTCCGCCGAACACGGCTTCGGCGATCGCGTCGTAATGGCCTTCGCGATGCCACATGCTCGCCCGATTGCCCCGGCAGATGTGCAAGCCGAAAACCGCCCTGCCCTGCAGGCCTGATATCACGGCGTTGTCGGCGTCGATCGCGCGTTTGAGGCTTTTCAGCGGGTCCTCGCCGCGCGCTTCCATGCGCTGCAGCGTGGCGGGATCGACATAGCCGGTGAAGCTCGGCTCATCGATCTGCACATAGTCGCAGCCGGCGTCCACGAGTTGCTCCACCATGCCGCGCTGCACGGCGACGACATCTGCCAGGAATGAAGCGCTGTCGGCATAATGCGGCGCCGACTTGCCGATGTCGCACATCTGGCGCACGCGGTCGGGGCCCATCAGCGTGATCTTCACGGGTCTTGTCGCCACGCGGCGCAAAAATTCGTATTCGCGCAGCGGAAAGCTCTCCTCGAGCGCGATTTTGCCGGTCGCCGGAACCTTGAAGGATTCCACCGCATCGGCGCCGCGCTGCAAGGGCCGCTCGCCGGCGCCGACATTGTCGGGAAATTGCAGGAAGTTGCGCCAGGCGCCTTCCCAGAGATCCCATCCCGACACGCGCGAAAAACTCACCTGCCAATTGAGGCGCCGGTATTCGCCGTCGGTGACGACAGGCAGGCCGTGCGCCTCCTGCTCGGCGACGATAGCGCGGATCGCCGCGGCCTGCGCAGCGAGAAGCGCGGCGTCGTCGATCTGGCCGCGCGCGCGGCGCAAAAAGGCCGCCTTCAACTCCTCCGGCCGCAGCAGGCTGCCGACGTGGTCCACCCGCGCATCCCGCGCAAACCCCTGCGCCTTGCTCATGCCGCCCTCCCTGCGCCGGCCTTTCCCGCCGCCGATGGCAGGGCTAGAATTGTCCGACCGGACTATCCGACAACAATAATCCAGACGGAAACGCCCATGGCAACGCTCGCGGACACGCAGGATCTCGGTTTCGATCCGGAAGCCTTGCGCGAAAAATACCGGCGGGAGCGCGACCGGCGCCTGCGCGACGACGGCAATGCGCAATATGTGGAGATATCGGGCGATTATGCGCGCTATCTCGAAGACCCCTTCGCGCCCACCGATTTTTCGCGCGCGCCGATCGAGCGGGACACCGATCTCGTGTGCTTCGGCGGCGGATTTTCCGGCCTGCTGACCGGCGCCCGCCTGCGCGAAAGAGGCGTGGACGACTTTCTCATCATCGAGAAGGGCGCCGACTTCGGCGGCACCTGGTACTGGAATCGCTATCCGGGCGCCGCGTGCGACACCGAGAGCTACATCTACATGCCGCTGCTCGAGGAGACCGGCTACATGCCGGCCGCCAAATATGCGCGCGCGCCGGAATTGTTCGAGCATTCCCGGCGCATCGGCCGCCACTTCGGGCTCTACGAGAATGCGCTGTTCCAGACGGAAGCCAAGGACGCGCGCTGGGACGAGGAATCCGCGCGCTGGATCGTGACGACCAATCGCGGCGACACGATCCGCGCCCGCTTCATCGTGGTCGCCGGCGGGCTGCTGCACCGGCCGAAACTGCCGGGCATTCCCGGCGTCGACACATTCGCGGGCCACAGCTTCCACACGAGCCGCTGGGACTATGCCTATACGGGCGGCGATTCCTCGGGCGGCATGACGGAGCTCGCCGACAAGGTGGTCGGCATCATCGGCACCGGCGCCACCGCCGTGCAATGCGTGCCGCATCTGGGCGCGAGCGCGAAGGAATTATTCGTCTTCCAGCGGACGCCCTCTTCCGTCGACGTGCGCAACGACCGCCCGACGGATGCCGCCTGGGTGCAATCGTTGCAGCCGGGCTGGCAGAAGGCGCGCGTCGACAATTTCTCCGCCGTCGTCTCCGGCGAGGAATTCGACGAGGACATGGTCAACGACGGCTGGACCGATCTCATCGGCAATATCCTGCTGCTGGCGCGCCGCAAGGAACGCGCGGGCGAGACGGTCGAGGATCCGCAGACGCTGATCCAGATTGCCGATTACCAGAAGATGGAGCGGGTGCGCGCGCGCGTCGACGAGATCGTGAAAGACAGGGCGACGGCGGAGGCGCTAAAACCCTGGTACGACCAGTTCTGCAAGCGGCCGTGCTTCCACGACCAATATCTGCAGACCTTCAATCGTCCGAACGTGCATCTGGTGGACACGGGCGGCAAGGGCGTCGAGCGCATCACCGCGCATGGCGTCGTGGTCGCGGGCAAGGAATACAAGCTGGACTGCCTGATCTATTCGACCGGCTTCGAGGTCGGCACCGACTATTCACGGCGCATCGGCATGACGATCGCGGGCCGTGACGGGCTGACGCTGACGAAGAAATTCGAGAACGGCGCGGAAACGCTGCATGGCGTCTTTTCGCGCGGCTTTCCCAACATGTTCCTGATCCAGACCGCGCAGGGCGGCTACAGCGCCAACTTCCAGCACATGCTGGCGGAGACCGCCAAGCACATCGCCTTCGTCGCGGGCGAGGCGCTGAAGAACGACCTGCGCACGCTGGAGCCGGAAGCGCAGGCCGAGGCCGACTGGGTGAAGGGCATCGTGCGCATGAGCAATTTTCGCGCGCCCTTCCTGAAGGAATGCACGCCCGGCTATTACAACAACGAGGGCCAGCCGAACGACACGACTGCGAAGAACGGCTCCTATCTGAAGGGTCCGAACGCCTTCGTGCGGCTGCTGGAAGGCTGGCGCGCGGAAGGAACGATGCGTGGGCTGGAGGTGACGCGCTGATGGCCGAGGCGACGCCCGACGATGGCTGGCGCCAGGCGGCGAGCGACCTGCTCTACGACGCATGGATGAAGGGCGAGGTCATCGACGCCCTGCCCGAAGCCGTGCGCCCGCAGACGCGCGCGGAGGGCTACGCCGTGCAGGCGCTGCTCGAAAAGCGCTTCAGCGCGCCGCTGTGGGGCTGGAAGATCGCGGCGACCAGCAAGGCCGGACAGGCGCATATCGGCGTGGACGGGCCGCTCGCCGGCCGCATCTTTTCCGAGCGCGTGCTGGCGCCCGGCGCGACCGTGCCTGCGGGCGCCAATCGCATGAAGGTGGCGGAGGTCGAATTCGCTTTTCGCATGGACCGCTCGCTTCCGCCGCGCGCGAACGCATATTCCGTGGACGAGGTTCTCGACGCCGTCGGCTCGCTGCATGTCGGCATCGAAATCCCGGATTCCCGCTACACGGATTTCGTCACCGCCGGCGGCCCGCAACTGATCGCCGACAACGCCTGCGCGCACTGGTTCGTCTGCGGCCACGCGACGACGGCCGACTGGCGTTCGATGGACCTCGCGGCTCATCCCGTGCGCGGCATTGTCGAAGGACGCTACGAGCGCGACGGGATCGGCTCCAACTGCCTCGGCGACCCGCGCGTGGCGCTCGCCTGGCTCGCCAACGAATTGTCGGGTGTCGGCGTGACGCTCGCCGCCGGCCAGACGGTGACGACGGGCACGTGCGTGGTCCCGCTGGAAATCGAGCCGGGCGATATCGTGACCGGCGATCTCGGGCAAATCGGCGTCGTGACGGCGCGCTTCCCGAAATAGCGGGAGCTTCGGCCTGTTGCCTTGCGGCCGATTTCGGCTAGTTTCGCAGCGCAACATATGGAGCCCCAGATGAAAACCCCGCGCAAGTTCTACGAGCCGCTCGCCATCGGGGCGCCGCAGCCCTATCGCGAACTGCCCGTGCGGGTGGAGCGCATGATCCATTTCGTGCCGGCGCATCTGGAAAAGGTGCGCGCCAAGGCTGGCGACATGGCCAAGACCGTCGACGTGATCCTCGGCAATCTCGAGGACGCCATCCCAGCCGATGCAAAAGAAGCCGCGCGCAAAGGCTTCATCGAGATGGGCCAGAAGTTCGATTTCGGCGACACCGGCCTGTGGACGCGCGTCAATTGCCTGAACTCGCCCTGGGCGCTCGACGACATTTCCGAAATCGTCGCGGCGATCGGCGACAAGCTCGACGTCATCATGCTGCCCAAGGTCGAGGGCCCCTGGGACATCCACTATCTCGACCAGTTGCTCGCGCAGCTCGAAGCGCGCCACGGCGTCAAGAAGCCGATCATGATTCACGCCATTCTGGAGACGGCCGAGGGCGTCAAGAACGTGGAGCAGATCGCGCTCGCCTCGCCGCGCATGCACGGCATGAGCCTGGGACCGGCGGATCTCGCGGCTTCGCGCGCGATGAAGACGACGCGCGTCGGCGGCGGCCATCCCGAATACAAGGTGATCTCCGATCCCGCCGAAGGGCAGGAGCGCGTCAGCGTCCAGCAGGACCTCTGGCACTACACGATCGCCAAGATGGTCGACGCCTGCCAGTCGGCCGGCATCAAGAGTTTTTACGGGCCCTTTGGCGACATCGCCGACCTCGAGGCCTGCGAGGTGCAGTTCCGCAACGCCTTCCTGATGGGCTGCGCCGGCGCCTGGTCGCTGCATCCCTCGCAGGTGGCCATCGCCAAGCGCGTGTTCTCGCCGGACGCGAAAGAGGTCGCCTTCGCCAGGCGCATTCTCGAGGCCATGCCCGACGGCTCGGGCGTCGTGATGATCGACGGCAAGATGCAGGACGACGCCACCTGGAAACAGGCGAAGGTCATCGTCGATCTCGCCAAGCAGGTCGCGGCCAAGGACGCCGAATACAAGGCGCTCTACGGGTTCTGAGCGGAGCCTGGACCGCGAGCCTTCAGAGCCTGGCCGGAAACTCGAATCCTCATCCTGAGGAACGCCTGAAAGGCGTGTCTCGAAGGATAGCAAAAGCGCGAAGCACTGGATCATGCTTCGAGACGGCGCTTCGCAAGTCGGGCTTGCCCGACTTGCGCATCCATGACGATCTCGGGCAAGCCCGAGATCGGACCGCCTCCTCAGCATGAGGGGTTCAGGTCCCGGATGCATTTTCGGCCACACCCCGAAGGCTCGCTCGTTCCGGCGCATGCGAGCCTGCAGGCTCCCGGTCCATGCCTCAGATTTGACACGGCTATGGACCAGCACTAGCTCAGTCGGGCGACGACCGCGCGAGGGGGCAAGGGCCTGCGTTCATGGGCAACGACCGCGAGAGAAATGCGAAATTCGGGATCGGTCAGGTGGTCAAGCACCGGCGCTATCCGTTTCGCGGCGTGATCTACGATGTCGATCCCGTTTTCGGAAATACCGAGGAATGGTGGCTCGCCATTCCCGAAGAAGTCCGGCCGCGCAAGGACCAGCCCTTCTACCATCTGTTCGCGGAGAACGCCGAGACGGAATACGTCGCCTACGTCTCGGAGCAGAACCTGCTGCCGGACAATTCCGGCGAGCCCGTGCGCCATCCCCAGGTCGACGAAATCTTCACGCGCACCGATCAGGGCGACTATCGGCTGAAGCCCGGCCGCCAGCACTGACAGGGCGAGTAGTAGCGAACAGCGAATAGAGGAAAAAAAAATGGCGGGTGTTGTCCACCCGCCATTTCCTTATTCGCTGCTCGCTATTTCGCTTACTGCTTCGGAGCGGCCGGGGCCGCGGGCGCCGCCGGAGCCGCAGGCGCCGCCGGAGCCGGAGCCGCGCCGCCCGGAGCGGCCGCGCCGCCCTGGCTCTCGAGCTTCTTGCGCTCTTCCTCGGCCTTCTTCTGCAATTGTTCCTGCAGTTTCTTCTGCTGCTCTTCCAGCACCTTCGGGTCGATCGCCGGGCCGTCGAAGGCCTTGCCGAAACCGTCGAGCGGCACGTTGAAGGCGACTTCGGCGCCTACGCCGTTGCGCACCTGCACGTGCAGCGCCGTGCCCTTCTTCAGGCTGTCGACCGTGGCCTGCTTGACCTTCGCCTCGGCGAAGCAGCCGTTGGGGAAGCAGATTTCGAACGAACCTTCGATCGTCGCGCCCTTGTCGACGGTGAAGCGGAAGCCCGGACGCAGCATCAGGCCGATCGGCATGAGGAAGCGGACGATCTTCTGCTCCTCGCCCTTCACGTCATAGACGGCGACGGCGAGCACCGGCGGCTGGTCGGCCTGCGTGCCGAAATCGCGCGTGGTGTAGCAGACTTCCTTGTTGGCGGACTGGTCCTTGCCGCAGACCTTGGTCCAGTCGGCCTGCGCGGAATGCAGGTCGACGACCATCGGTCCCTGCTGCGGCTGGCCGGCCGGCGCGGCCGGCTGGGCCTGCGCAGGCGCGGCAGGCTTCTGGGCGGGCTTGGCGGCGGGCTTGCTCTGGGCGAACGCGCTTCCGGCGAGAGCGATCGTCCCGGCGACGACGGCCGCGCCGAAAAGCTTCGTTTTGGACGGCATGAAACAACCCTTTCAGTGAATTCCGTATGGACGCTGGCGCTCTGGAGAACTCGAGAACGAGGAGCCTGGTCGCGCGCGGGATCGGCCCGCTCTTCCGCTTCGAAGCGCCCCCGCGCTCATCACTCTCTATTGCGGCGACATAGTGACGGCGCCCTCATACTCGCTTTGTCGCGCCAAGGCCAGCGCGGAATGCGGGCTTGCGCCCTGACGCCGCCGCAAGGCTCGCCTAGACTGCGCCCATGACGACTCAGACGATTCGGCCGGGCCTGCGCCTGACGCGCCGCGGCGCGATCGGCGCTCTGGCCGCCGCGCCCGCCGTTTTCGCGCAACAGGCGCGCGGACAGGAGAAGCGCCTGCCGTCGCACGGGATCGCCATGCATGGCGCCCCCGCCCTGCCCGCCGATTACGCGCATTTTCCCTATGTGAAGCCCGATGCCCGCAAGGGCGGCCGGCTGTCGATCGCGTTCCAGGGCACGTTCGACGGATTGAATCCTTTCAACCTTCGCGCCGGCTCCGCTGCGCAGGGGCTTTCCGGCAATGTCTTCCAGACGCTGATGACGCGCTCGCTCGACGAGCCCTTCACGCTCTACGGCCTGA
>OEIU01001460.1_pt1 | contig 15192 bp, 15 predicted proteins | sample 1539221 | NCBI WGS metagenome assembly OEIU01 (sample SAMN03792071, study PRJEB22550) | activated sludge metagenome | feature: wastewater treatment plant; material: activated sludge; isolation source: Wastewater treatment plant of a petroleum refinery complex | place: Argentina: Zarate | collected...
GCTCGGCGGGGAGGAGGTCGGCTAGGAGAGCCGCGGGCGCGGTGAGCGCGGCGGGGCGAGCCGCACCCGCAGCACCCGCTCGAAGCGGCTGGCTCCGGCCGACGCGGTGCGAGGCGTCCCGCCGGGCGAGGCGATCCTCGTCTACGGGCACCTGCCCCCGGCGCGCCTGTGGCTGCGGCCCTGGTACCGCGAGCGGGCGCTCCGTCGCGCGGCCGAAGCGAAGGGGCCGCAGTGAACGCACCGGGCGAAGCGGACGCGACCCGGCGTGCCGACGAGCGCCGAGAGGTCGCACGGCGCCAGTTCGAGGCCGCATGCCAGGATCTGCGGAGCTCCGAGGGCTGGCAGCGATTCGCGAAGGCACGGGCGCTCCTTCGCGGCTACTCGCTGAACAATACCCTCCTGATCCTCGCCCAGCGGCCAGATGCGACCACCGTGACGAGCTATCGCCGCTGGGTCGAGCTCGGTCGGCAGGTTCGCCGCGGCGAGCGCGCGCTCCGCGTCTGGGCGCCCTCCATCCGCCGCGAGAAGGATGAGGCGACGGGCGAGGAGCGCCGATCGGTGCGCGCCTGGGTCCTCGTGCCGGTCTTTGACGTCTCCCAGACAGAGGGGCCGCCCCTCCCCGAGCCTCCGCCCCTGCAGCCGCTCACCGGCGACTCGCACGCCCACCTTCTGCCCGCCCTCGAGCAGCAGGCGGCCGACGCCGGCTACCGCGTGGAGCGGCGCGACGAGCTGCCCGGTGGCGCGCAGGGCGTGGTGAATCACCGATCACGGTTGATCGGGCTCGCGTCGTCGCTCGAGCCGAACGGTCAGGTTGCCGTCCTCGTCCACGAGCTCGCTCACGTTCACGGTGCGCACTACCGTGACTTTGGCCGGGCCGGAGCGGAGGTGGTCGCCGAGACGGCGGCACACGTGGCTTTATCCGCGGCTCGCCTCGACACCGGCGGGCAGGCGGTCCCCTACGTCAGCGGCTGGGCGGAGGCCGCGCCGAAGGACCCCGCGGCGTACGCCGGCGCCGTCCATCGGATCGCCGGCGAACTCGAAGCGGCCCTCGGCCTCGAGCACACGTTGGAGCGGCGCCTCGGCATCGAGCTCAACCGAGCGACGCCTGCCCCTGAGCGCGTAGCGCCCGAGCGGTCGGTGGATGCCTCGCGGGGCCGGTGACAGGTCCCATGGGCCGTCCGCGCGAGCGAGAGGGCGCGCGGTGGCGTCCAGGGCTGCTCCTATCCTCGGATCGGTGAACGTCCGGGCCTACATCGACGGCTTCAACCTCTACTACGGCGGCAAGGCGCTCGCGGAGGCGGCCCCCGGCCCCGACCCGCCGCCATCCTGGAAGTGGCTCGATCTCCGGGCACTCGTCCAGTCGATCGCCGACCAGCGGTGGCGCGGGCGCCGACCCCGGGTCGCCCACGTCACCTACTGCACCGCGCGCGTCGTCGGCGATCGTCGGGCCGTCGCGCGCCAGGCGGCGTACCTGCGTGCGCTGACGCTCTCGGGATGCGTGGACCTCGTCGAGTTCGGCCTCTTCAAGGAGACCTACAAGCGCTATCCGCGCGCCACCAAGGACGCCAAGGGGCGCCCGATCCTCGTCGGTGGCGGGGTTCCCCAGATGGTGGGCGTCTCCCACCGCGAGGAGAAGGGCTCGGACGTCAACCTGGCCTCGCGGCTACTGATCGACGCGCTCACCGGCCAGATGGATGCGGCCATCGTCGTCTCGAACGACTCGGACTTGTCGCTGCCGGTCCGCGAGGCGCGCCGCCTGATGCCCGTCGGAACGGTCAGCCCGCACCCCGGGCACGTTCACGGCTCCCTGCGCCCGGACCCTGTGCGCGGGTCGGGGCACTGGTACCACTCGCTGAGCATGGCCGAGCTCGCCGCCGCCCAGATGCCCGACCCGTGCGAGGGCATCCGACGGCCAACCTCCTGGTGACCGACCCGCCCAGTCATCCGTTCCCAGACCTTGACTGAGGGCGCCTGGACGCCGATCATGTCGTCAATCCACCCGGGGCCTCCGCGCCCCGGGTTTTTTTGTGTCCGTCAGGTTCTCCCTGCCGCGCGGTCCGGGGACGATGGGCTTGCTCACGCCAATCGTCAACCGCAATGGCGTCAGCCATCCTCCGCAGAGGCTGCGAAACCCAGTCGCCGCCTGAAGTCGTTCCCGCGGTTGTACGCAAGAAGCCGCTCGTGCTGAAGGCGGCCGACGACGATGGCCGGTGCGATTCCGAGAAGGTCGGCGAACGTTTCGACCTCGCTGATCTCAATGGTCTGAAGGCGTCGATCGTTCGGGGGCGGAATGAGCGTCCTCGCGGCGAAGCGATCGGCCTCGGCCTCCAACGCCTCCTCCTCCGCGTTGAGCTCGGGATCCCTCTTTCTGGTCTCGACGAAGAGGTCTTTCTTGCGGTGGAGGATGACGTGACCGGCCTCATGGAAGAACGTGAACCAGAAGATGTCCTCCCAGCTGTAGCGGAGACTCAGCTGGATGAGCGCCTTCTCGGCGGACAACCACCTTGTCGCGCCGTTCACCTTGGCGCCCCTGTAGGTGTCGATCACCACGACCGCGACGCCGGCAGCCGCGCACTCGCGCTGCAGACGCGGCCACCATTCCTCCGGCTCTAGGCGCGTCAGCGCACGCACCTGCTGGAGGACTTGGACGAAGCGCTCCTCGTCGTAGGCCGCGCATCGGACGGCGCCTGCCTCGAGCTCCCCCTCCCTCAGCCACGTCGAGAGGGCGTAAGGGTCGCTCTGGGACACCTGGGACTTGCGATAGGCGACCGACGGGTCCTTCCACTGCGAGGGGTGTGCGATGCCGAAGAAACGAAGGAGGGCCTCGACAAGTTCTGAGCCTTTCGCCGACCGGGGGAAGAAGGGACGGCGACGAAGGTCGGCCACGGGGAAGCGTCTGGCCCAATCAAGCGCTTCGGCGAGCTCGACTCGCTCCGCCTGGCGCGCGCGATCCGCTTGGAAGTGCGCCTCCCGGGTCATCCAGAACGACGCCGAGGCCCCGAACACCTTCTCGAGCCCGAGGGCCATCTCGGCAGACAGCGAAGCCGCACCCTTGACGACCCTGTTGACGTGCTTGAGCGACACCCCGAGTCGCTCTGCCAGCTCCGTCTGGGTCATGCCGCGCTCTTCAAGCATGGCGGCCAAGGTGTCGCCGGGAGGACTCGCCCACGCCGGCTCAAACGACGCGCGCGCCCCTGTCGTCACGTCAGCCATGCGACCTCCTAGTCGTCGTGAGGGAGACGACGCGCACGGACCGCACCTCGTCCCACGTCAGCCGCCCGTTCGCCCCGGAACGGCGGGTGGGCTCCAGGGTCAGCACCAGGTCGCCGAACACGTCGACCACGATCCGCTGATCAGCGGCCTCCCGACACCTCCCCGGCAGGTGGCGGAACTCCTCGAGCGACAACGCCGCCCGGAGTGACGCGAGCTGGGCCTGAGCCCGCCGTGCCGCTTGCTCCCCGAGGCGGTCCTGAAGCAGCTCCGGGGAACCACAGAGTCTTTCGAGCCGCGCGTCCGCGAAGGCGACCTCCACGTCCAGAGTATACGCGGCAGGTCCGGCCAATCCCTCGCGGTGACAAACTTGTGTACCGATTTGGTACATGCATCTGCTACCCTGGCGGCACACCGGCGACTTCCCTGCGGGAGGAGGAACGCGTGACGACCACCGAGAACGCGATCTCGGACAAGGACCAGCGCGGCGGCCGCGAGGTGACCGTGCGGGTCAACACCAAGCCGGTCTGGCTGGCGGCGCACCGGGTCGCCGGGCTGGAGGTGAAGCAGGCCGCCATCGCCCAAGGCGTCGAGATCGAGGAGGACTTCCTCCTGACCCTCGAGGCGCACGGGGGCCGACCGGCTCGAACGGTCGATGACGACGAGGTGATCACCGTGACCAGGCACTCGGTCTTCACGGCGAACGACGGCGATGACGACTCGTAGATGAAGCCGGCGGTCGCCTCTGCCCTGGAGGAGCTTGAGACGGCGCAGGTCGGAACGGGGATCGAGGTCCGTCCCGACCCAGACGGGGGAGCGTTCGTCAGGGTGCACGGCGTCGACGTCGGTCCCTTCGCGCCGCCGGTCACCTGGATCGCTTTCCAGATCACCTGGGCGTACCCCGACGCGGACTGCTACCCGCACTTCGTCTCGCCCGAGCTCCGCTACGTCGGCGCAGGTCCGACCCCGAACGTCCACCCCGACGGAGATCTGCCGGCGGCGATGAGCCGCGGCGCGCAAGCGGCCGGCTTCGACGAGCCGGCCATCCAGGTGTCGCGCCGCTCGAACCGGCGCGACCCCGACACCGACAGCGCGTTGCAGAAGCTCCTCCGGGTGATCGACTTCCTGCGGAGCAGCTGATGAGCGGAGCATGGCGCTTGATCATCGACTCAGGCACCTACCTGCAGCTCCATGACCATCTCTTCCCCGGAGACGGCGATGAGCACGGCGCCGTACTCGCGGCGGGCCTGGCGACCTCGGCGCGCGGCACGCGCCTCATCGCGCGCGACCTCTTCGTCGCGCGCGACGGCGTCGACTTCGTGCCGGGGGCACGGGGCTACCGGCGGCTGACGGCGGAGTTCGTCCGCGACCACATCCGGCGATGCAGGGACGAGAACCTCGTCTACCTCGCCGTCCACAACCACGGGGGCTCCGACAGCGTCGCCTTCAGCGACGTCGATCTCCGCTCCCACGAGCGCGGTTACCCAGCCCTGCTCGACATCTCCGGCAATCCCGTGGGTGCCTTGGTCCTCGCGCACGAGGCGCTGGCCGGCGATGTTTGGACGCCGGACCGCGTACGGCGTCCGATCGCCGAGACCGTGATCGTCGGACGCCACCTCCGGAGGCTCCACCCGTCGCCGCCTCCACCGCCGCCGAAAGCGCCCCCCACTTGGGATCGACAGATCCGCTGGCTGGGCGAGCGCGGGCAGGACCTCCTCTCGAGGACCAAGGTCGCGGTCATCGGTGCCGGAGGCGTCGGCCTTCCGCTCACGACCATGCTCGGCCGCCTCGGCGTCGGCCACATCGTCGTCATCGACCCCGACCGGGTCGAGCCCCTGAATCTGCCCCGCCTGCCCGAGGCCACCCGCCTTGACGCGATGACATTCCTCCATGGGCTCGGGATGCCGGGACTGGCGAGGCGGCTGTCGAGGAGCAAGGTGAGGATCGCGCGCCAGTCGGTGCGCCGCGCGAACCGACTGGCGCGCTTCGAGGGCTACCGATCGAGCGTGATCGAGCCAGCCGCGGCCCGCGCCCTCACCGACTGCGACTTCATCTTCCTGGCCGCCGACTCGCATCACGCGAGGCTCGTGTTCAACGCGGTCTGCCACCAGTACCTCATCCCAGGCATCCAGCTCGGCACCCGGATCGACGTCGAGTCCCGAACCGGAACGGTCACGGACATCCGGAGCAACGTGCGGCTGGTCCTACCCTCCACCGGCTGCCTGCGCTGCAACCGACTCATCTCAGGGGCGAGGCTGCAGGATGAATCCCGAGGCGACCGCGACCGCGCGCGAAATCGCTACGCGGACGAGCTGCCAGCGCCCAGCGTCATCAGCTTCAACCACGAGATCGCGGCGCGAGCCGTCAGCGACTTCCTCCTGATGCTCGTCGGGCTGATGGAGCCGGCGGCGCCACTCGACTACCTCCGACTCCGCCCTACCCGGCGCCGCTGGGAGCCCGTAGAGGGGCTACCCGGTCGGCCGAAATGCAGGGACTGCGGCTACGGCTCGGCGAGCCGCCGCAGCCGGGGTGACTCGCCCGCCCTGCCGTTGCCGGAGCGTCGGTAGCAGCCAGTGACGGCCGCCATGCCTGCGGCCGCACCCAGCGCCGCGTGGGTGTCATCGGCGATCGGCTCCGGTGGGGGTCCGGCTTCACGGATCGAGTTCGGTGGTGGACGTTCGATCGGGTCGTCGACGTGCCGTCGTCGCCGGCGCGTAGGCAGCCCGACGAGGAGGGGATGACCGAGCGGGGTCACCGCGAACGGCCGCGCCCGCGCGTCCGTTCGGCGGGTATCGGCGACCGGTTGAGCTGGCGCAGCGAGTCGTTGGTCGTCCGCGCGGCCTCGTCCCACGCGGCCCGCGCCTCCGCCGCCGCCGGTCGAGCGCCGAGCAGTCCGGTTTCGTCGCTGCCAGCCCCCGAGATGGCGAGGTAGGTCGCCGCCGCTCGCACTCCGCGGTCCCACGCGGCTCGCTGGTGGGAATCGATCGGGCGCGGTCCGAAGACCTCCACGACGTGTTCTTGGATGCCTGCGACTCCGACGCGGCCGGCCCACTCGCCGAGTGCCTCGTCGAGCGAACGGACGGCTGCCGTGATGCGCTGGGCCTCGTGGGCAGCGTGCAGATCCGGCTCACCGCCGCGCGAAGGAGCCCGAGCCTCGTCGCGCGCGGCGAGGAGAACCTCCCGGCGTGCCCATAGGCGCTCCGGCAGCACTCCGTCGAGTTCGGCGGTGGCGGCGACGGTCGCGCGGGCGCGATCAGCGGAGTCGGCGAGGTCGAGCGCTAGGTGCTTGGCGTCCGAGCGGCCCCACGTCCGAGCAAGCGCCTCCTCGAGCCGCTCGGGATCGTGGTGGACGACGAACACGGCGAGGTCGAGCCGCTGCCGGGTGGCGGCGACGTACGCCCACTCGGCGCCACCCCGCTCGGGGGTGGCGAGCAGGTAGGTCCACTCGACGGTCGCGCCCTGGCTGATGTGCCCGGTGAGCGCGTAGCCGTGGTGGGCGTGCTCGAGGTACGCGGAGGGGAGACGGACGTCGCGGCCGTCATCGGTCCGGAGGCGCAGCTCGCGGGCACAGCGGTCGACGCCGGTCACGGTCCCGCGGGTGCCGTTGCGGACGCCGATCCGGTAATCGTTGCGACGGCAGACGAGGCGATCGCCCGCCGCCCAGTCCCGTCCGGACGCGACCAGGCGCGTCGGACCGAGCAGGCCAGCCCGCTCCAGCGCCCCACGCGCCATCCGGTTGAGCGTGGCGACCTCGTGGCGATCGTGGGCCAGCATCAGCGACCCAGCGGGGTTGGCGAGCGACGCGCGGGCCCACGCATCGACCAGGGCAGCGCGCGCGTCCCGGGCGTCGTCGAAGCCCTGGAGTCGCCCGTGCTCGGAGAGAAGAGCGATGGCCTCGGCGGGCCGCCCTTCGGCGAGCCGGTCGGCCACGCACCGCTGCAACTCGGTCCTCTGGCGCCGGTTGTCGGTCAGCTCTACCGCCCCGAGCCGATCGGCCAGCGCGGCGAACCCGCCGGCCGCGTCGATGGCCGGAAGCTGGGCGCGATCGCCGACCAAGAGGACGCGCGCCGAGCGCTGCGCCGCCTCGACGATGAGGCGCTCGAGGGCGCGGGTGGGCACCATCGACGCCTCATCGACGACCACGACCGAGCCGGCGGGGAAGGCGTCGTCGTCCCCCCCGGAGAGGCGCTCGAGCAGCAGCGCGAGGGTCTGCGAGGCGATCCCGGCGTCGCGCTGGAGGACGTCGGCCGCCTGGCCCTGCCAGGCCACGCCGAGCACCGGGACGCCGTTGTCCTCGTAGGCCTCGCGCACCGCCTCGAGGGCGAAGGTCTTGCCGGTCCCCGCACGCGCCTCGAGGACCCGCACCCGGTCCTCACCCGAGCACAGGTGGCGCACAGCGGCCGCCTGATCGGCGCCGAGCGTCGGCCGCGCCGCGATCGCCGCCTCGACCGCGTCGGTGGTGGCGACGAGCCCCCCATGCGGGTCGACGCCCGTCGCCGCCCCGAGCAGTCGGACCTCCGAGCGCAGCATGTCGGGCGTCGAGAAGGCCGCCTCCCGGTGGCCGCGACCGGGCTCGATCCGAGGCGGATGAAGCGGGACGCACTCGCCGCTCAGGAACTCGTCGGCGAGTGCCTCCAGGGCGCCGGCCGGCGCGCCGTCACGGTGAGCCTCGGCGAGCGCTTGGATGACCTCACGTCGCGTGAACGAGGAGGAGCGCTGGGTCAGCCCGGCCGGGCCGAGCATGCGCGCCGTGGTCGCGTCCAGGTCCTCGACGCGCGACGCACCCAGATCACGAGGGCGCCCGAAGAGCGCCGCCAGCTCGCACGCCCCGAAGCCGTGCTCTGACGCCCGGGCGCGCCACTCCTCGACGGCGCGCTCGCGCGAGGCGATGCGCTTTCGGTCGCGCGTCTCGCGCTGGATGGCGTCGATCCCGCGCGGGCTGGCGTAGCCGCGGGCGAGCGCCTCCTCCACGATCTCGGCGTGGCGCTGCGAGAAGTGTTCGCGAACGCCGACAGGCACGCCGGCGAGCTCGGCGATGCCGTTTCGCACCGGCCCCCACTCGACGCCGAGCGAGTGGGTGAGGGCGTCGCGCATGACCGCCTCGGCGATCGTGCCGGCGGTCTTCGCTTCGGCGTAGACCGGCCGCATGTCCGGAGCGCTCCAGCGCCCGTCAGGTCCCTGTACGCGGTTGGCGACCACAAGGTGTGCGTGTAGGTGCGGGTCGCCTGAGCGGGCCATCTCGTGCAGGTACATGGCCGCGGCGAAGCCGTCGGCCAGAAGCACGCGCACCCCGTTGCGCCCCCGCCGGACGAAGCAGGCGCGCCGCCCGAGGTAGTCGAGGGCGGCGCGCGCGCCGGCGGCGTGGGCCGCAAGAACCGCTCGTCGCACCGACTCGTCCCCGACCGCGGCCAGGACGCTGACGCTCTTCGGCGCGGTGAAGGTGAGATCGAACGCGACGTTCCCGCCGGTGCGCCTTGGGGCGCCGGGAAGGACCGCGCCGGAGCGCGGATCGCGCCCGTCGAGGAGCGCGCCGAGCTCACCGTCGGCGGGTGCGCCGGACAGCCCCAAGGTGTCGCTGGCACGCCCCTCCCAGCTCCCCCGAACCTGCCCGCGCTCCTCGTAGTAGTCGTCGCGGGCGAACTCCGCACGCTCGTAGTAGTCGGGTCCCTTGGCAGCGCGAATGGTGAGCATTTCGGGCGCAGCATCGCATGATGCAAGTGCGCCCGCCATCTTTCGTGTCCGGTTGAAACAACGCCATGAACCGATGCGCGCCGCTGTCCGGGTCGTGCGTGTGGCGCCTGGCTCTCCGAGGTGTAAACGGGGGCCTCCGGCGCGATCGTTGTTCAGGGCGGAGGCCGAGAGGAAGCGTCGCCGGTGCGCAGCCCGCCGGGCCATCGCGAGCCCGGCGGGCGTTCCGGTGAGCGCGGAGCGGATCGAAGACCGGGACGGGGAGGTCGCTCGTCCTACCCGCGAGGTCGCGACGCGCCCGTCCCGGTCGGTGAGGCGCTACGCCGCGAGCGCCTCGTCGTCGGACCCGCGCAGGCGCGCCGCCATCCGCTCCGGGAGCACCGGCCGGACGAGGTCAGCGACCAGCGGCGGGAGCGCTGCGGCCAGCCCGTCGCCCCAGCGGCCGGGCACGTCGGCCGGTCGCCGCTCGGAGCGCGGCAGCGCGGCCTGATCGGCGAACCACTCCAGCGCGAGCGCCTGCACCGCCCTGCCGATCACCTGCTCGGCAGTCCGCGCGCCGTTGATCCACTCGATGAGCGCCCGCTCCGCGTCGTGGGCGTCCGGGTAGCTCACCTTCTCTCGCATCGCGCCCGCCTTGGTGGTGCGCGTCTCGGTCACCTGGAGGCGCTCGTGGCAGAGCGCGAGGCCGCGCGCGGCCCCGGCCCGGTGGTGGTGCAGCGCGGTCAGGGCGACCACGCGCGCCATCTCCGCCGTGATCGCCTCCGGGTCGTCGAAGGCGAGCAGGGCGCGCCGCCCGAGGTCGAGGTTCGCCAGGCGGGCGCTGCGACGGTCCTCCGCCGCGTCGGCCCGCTCGCGAGCGCGCCGCTCGGCCTCCGACTCGGCCAGGGCGGCGGCCGACGCGCCCTCGGGATCCTCGCCGCGCTCGGCCGCCTCGGCCGCGGCGCGCTCGGCGCGCCCCCTCGCCTCCTCGGCGCGGCGCTCGGCCTCCTTGGCCGCGCGCGCCTCGGCGCGCTCGACGTGGAGGCGCACCCGATCCGCCAGGAAGGCGGCGTCCGCCACGAAGCCGCGCCGCCAGTAGCGGTCCTCGCCGCCGCCGAACTCGATCAGGCAGCCGAACGCGCGTGCCGCGTCCATGTCCTCGACCGACAGGTCGATGCCGTGCACCCCGGCTGCCGCGGCCCGCTCGGCGAGGTCGGGCGGCAGGTCGATCGCGCCGAGGTCCATGTGACCGGGCAGCGCGACCACGCCGAGCGTCGGGTCGCCCTCGCCGCCCTCCATGAGCTCGCGCAGCGCGTGCTCGGGATGGTCGACGAGCTGGGCGGCGGTGGGGCTGCCCTCGCCGGGGGCCGCCGCGACGACCTCGGCGACCGCCGGCGCGGCGGTAGCGATCGCCTCGACGGTTCCCACCGCCGAGAGCGGCAGGGCGCCGGTGCCGATCGCCTCCTGCACGCCCGCGGGAAGCCGCAGCAGGCGCAGGCGTTGCGAGACGGGGCGAGGCGAGCAGCCGACCGCCTCGGCGATCCGCCGCTGCGGCCAGCCGGCCTGGGTGGCGCGCTCGTAGGCCCGGGCCTCCTCGATCGGGCCGAGCCCGCGGCGGCGCATGTTCGCGGCGAGCGCGGCGGCGAGCTGCGGAGCCTCCCCATCCTCACCGGTGCGCTCGATCACGGGCACGACGGCGAGCCCTGCGGCCCGCGCCGCCGCGAGGCGCCGGTGCCCGTCGATCAGGACCGCCCCGTCCGTGGCCAATGCGCTCGCTTCGTGGGTCGTCGTCATGCTCGTCCCCTTTCGTCCTGGCGGCAGCCGGCGTCCTCGGCCGGGCCGCCCGTCATGGTCACGGCGGCGCGCGCGGGCGATCCCCGGGCGGCGATCGCGCAGAGCGCGCCGAACTCGATGTGGGCGACGAGCGCGGCGCTCATGCCGAGGGCCGTCCCCGCCTCGTCGAGGCTCGCGCCGGGCCCGTCGGCCGGGAACCGCACCTCGAGCAGGCGGGCCACGACCCGCTCGAGGTCCCCCCCCCCGGGGGCGGGGGCCACCCTGGCCCGGAGGCGGGCGGCGTCGTTCCCTCGGCCGTTCATGCCGCCCTGCCTTCGGGCTCGCCGACGCAGAGGCGGTAGCCGATGCCCCACACGTTCACGACCGTCGCGCCGGGCGCGCCCGCATCGTGGAGCGTGCGCCGAAGGCGCGAGGCGTGCGAGTCGACGGTGCGCGTGCGGGCGCGCCCGACGTAGCCCCACACCCGCCGCAGCAGGTCCTGCTTGGTGACGACGTGCCCGGGATGCTCGGCGAGCGCGACCAGCAGGTCGAACTCAAGGCGCGTCAGCGCGAGCGGCGCGTCCGACCAGAAGGCGACGCGGCGCGCTCGATCGATCGACAGCGCCCCGATGACCATCACCCGGCGCGGATCGGCCGACCCGTCCGGCGGAACCTCGGGAATCGCCCCGGCGGCGGTGCGAAGGCGCGCCCCCGCGCGCCCGGCAGCCCACGTCGCCGCCTGCCAGCCGGGGTGGCCCGCAGCCGCCGCCGCGCGCTCCAACCCCTGCGCGACCCGCGCCACGCGCCGGGCGGCGGCCATCGCCTCGGCGTAGAGGCGGTCAGCCTCGGCCTCGTCGATGCGGGGCACCGCTGCCGCCTCGGGCTCGGGCACGAGGGTCAGGACCGGCCGCTCAGAAGGGGATGTCGTCGCCACCGGCGGCCCCCTTCCCGTTCGTGGCGCCGACCGGCTCCCGCTCCGCGTCGTCCTTCCTCGGCCGGTCGAGGTACTGGACCGACGAGGCCACGATCTGGACGGCCTCGCGGCGCGAGCCGTCGTCTGCCCTCCACTCGCGCCAGGTCAGCCGCCCGGCAACGCCGATCCTGCGGCCCTTGGCCAGGTGCTCGGCGGCGGCCTCGCCGTTGCGGCCCCACACCGAGACGTCGAAGAAGTTCGGCCGGTCCTCCCACTCCTCGCCGTTGCGGGTCCGGGTCGACACGGCGAGGCGCAGACCGCAGACGGCTTCTCCGGCCGCGGTGTAGCGCAGCTCGGGGTCGCGCGTCAGTCGGCCAACCAAGCCGACGGTGTTGAGGTCAGCGGGCATGGCGCGCCCCGCGTCCTAGTCCGGGCATGGTGGCGCGCGCGAGCGCCGCCGACCGCCCGTTGGTACGGTCGAAACGCATCCGAAGGCCTCCTTCGGTTGCCACGGCCCGGGGCGTTCACAGCGCCGCCGGGCCTCTTGTTTTGTGTGAGGCGACGCTACACTCGTCCGGCGCAGTTCGTCAACCGGTGTGAAGCGTCTGAGCCCTTACTTCATCGATGATGCAACTGCGCCATCTTGTGGCAGCGTGGCCTCGCCATCGTGGCGTCGCGCGATCAATGAGATGGACGCTTGTGACATGCCGGCGGCGCGCGCCGTCTCTGCCAGAGGAACCCCGTCCCTGATCACTCGTGCGATTTCCTCGTCGCGTCGGCACTTCGCGATGCGCGATCGCTCGCGACCGCGCTCGAGTGCCCGGCTCGCCGCGACGATCTGCTGCAGCGCCGCTGCGCTTCCTCGTCGTCTGGCATACGGGCCCCCGCGGCCGCAACGGCTTGGCAGCACCCTGCGCGCGACCTTCGAGGCCGCCGCCCTGGAGATGGCGCTCACGTCCGCGATCTCGCCGAGCCGCGCGCCGGCACGGACTGCTTGGACGATGGCGTCGTCCCGCACATCGCGGAGTTCGAGCTCGTCCCGCAGAGCCGCTCGATGCTCCGCTGATGCCGTCGCCACGACGCCGAGGAGATGCGATGTCCGTGGGGTGGAGCGCTTCACCGGGCTCATCGCGAGAACGGTACGCCTGACCTCCGTTACGGAAAAGCGCGGATGGCACCGGATGCGGTACGGGAGGTAACGCGTCGACGGTGCGCGAACGCGGCTGCGCGACCCGGATCGGCGCACTGGCCCGTTTGTCAGGCGGATCGGATTGAGGCGCTTCGAGGGCCCCGCTGCCGAAACCGTCGGTGAGACGTGCTGACGACGTCTGGCCATCGGCATACCCTCGCATGGTGATTGCTCGCCTAGTCGCTCAGAACTTCCGCTCGCTGGAGAAGGTCGTCATCAACTTCGATCCTGGCCTCACCGCGCTGGTCGGGGCGAACGGCGCGGGCAAGTCGGCAGTCCTCCGGGCGATCGACCTCGTGTGTGGAATGGCCTGGCCCTCGCTGCGCAGCCTGAACGTGCCGCAGGATTGGACGCGGTTCGACGACCAGCGGGAGTTGCTGTTGCGCGTCCGGTTCTCCGTGCCCCTCGCGTACAAAGACAAGGCGAACGCCGATCATCAGGTGTTCGGCTTTGAAGTGCGATGCCGCCCGTACAAGCGGAAGACTAAGGACGCGCTGCCGGGTGACCCGAACTTCGACTTCCGCCCGTACGGCGCCGCCGGCCCTGACACGCCGATCTCCGTCGTAACCGAGCGACCACAGAAGGGGAAGACCCACCAAATGGGGCCGCTAACGGCGGTGTCTTCGGACCTGCGCGATCAGGGACGAGTGTTGTTCATTGATCATCGGCGGAGCTTGTTCCAGCATCAGCCGTGGTCGCGGGGTTCGGTGCTGGCCAGGCTGCTGGCGCCTGCCCGGCGCGAGCTCGAGCAGGTCGAGATCGAGGAGGGCATCAGCCACGGCGCGGCGTTCCGCGAGCGCTACCAGGTCGCCGTCGAGGCGCTGCGCACGCCGCGCGTGCAGCAGATCGAGCAGGTGGTGTCTGAGACCGCTCGTCGGACGCTCGGCTTCATGGGATCGGACACCATCCACAACCTGGAGGTTGGGTTCGGCTTCGCCGACCCGAGCAACCCGCTTGGCAGTCTGCGTCTCGTCTACCGCGAGCAGGGATTGGAACTGCCCGCTGAGGAACTCGGCCTGGGCGTGCAGAGCGCGATCGTCGTCGGCATCTTCGAAGCGTTCCGGGAGCTTGGCGGCTCCTTCGGCACCGTTCTTATCGAGGAGCCCGAGATGTACTTGCATCCACAAGCGCAGCGGTACTTCTACGGGCTGCTGCGTGACCTGGCTGAGTCGGGTGCCTGCCAGGTCATCTGCACCACCCATTCCCCGATCTTCGCCGACGTTGCTCGCTTTGAGGGCATCCGGCTCGTGCGCCGCCCGGCCGGCGGGTCGACATTGGTCGCAGCCATCACCGAGAAGGCCGACCTCGGATGGTTGGCAAAGCGGCGAGACGCGCAGAAGCTGGTCGTGCTGTCCAGCGCACGAAGCGAGGTGTTCTTCGCCCAACGCGTCCTGCTGGTCGAAGGACCGGCTGACGTGCTCGCTGTACGGATGCTCGCCGACGCGCTCGGTCAGAACCTCGACGCCGAGGACCGTGCCGTCATCGAGTGCGGCGGCAAGGCCGGTGTCGCCTTCGTGGGTCGTATCTGCCAGGCACTCGGGATCCCGGTGCTCGCACTGCACGACCTGGATATCTACGAGTCCAACGACGGTGGAGCGCTTTCCGCGAAGCAGGAGGCGGAGAACACGCGCGAGGCAGCGCTCAACGCCGATATCGCCGCCGTGGTGGGCCAAGATGCCGTGTTCGTCATCGGGCCCAGCATGGAGGGCGTGCTCGGTATCAGTCGCAACGCGAAGGACAAGCCGCGTCGCGTGGCTGAGGAGTTGTCATCGCGCACCGTGGAGCAGTTCCCGGCCGAAATGCATGCCGCCCTGACCCACCTCCTCGAGAAGGAGGCCGGGCCTGCGAGTGCAGCCTGACGCGGTCGCCGATGCTCCCCCGCGAGCCACGACGCCACGGCGTGCGGCGATCGTCGGCGAGTTGTGCTTCGAGGACGTCGCATCAGGCCTCGGGCGTGGTTCGATGCATTCTGGGGCGCGGCGCTGTGTGCGCGTCCGCGTCGCACGGCAGAATCTCTATGCCGTGCCCGCCTCGCCGTCTTCACCACGATCTGACACTGGGCCGCCTGGCGTCCCACTCGACACGCTTCTCGCTGCCGCCGAGCAAGCTGGTTGGCTTGTCACGCTCAAACAGGCCGTTTCAGCGCACGGTGGGCCTAACCCGACCAGGGTCGACCTGCGGCGCGGTCCGCTGCTGGTGAAGCTGCTGGTCTACTCCTGGTACATCACGCTCGAGGGCAAGGGGCGCAAGAAGGACGACTTCCGCATCCAAACCACCCGGACGCACGACGGGCCGCTGCGCTCGGAGCGCGGCCGCATCACCATCGGGGTTGGCTGGCGGGGGGAAGGGCGGCGCCTTCGGCCCTTCGACCGCCGGGGCAAACACCACCACGGTAGCCCCTCCCGCCTCCACCCCCGCCCGGCGGTTCTTTGAGGACTGG
>OEIU01001461.1_pt1 | contig 15191 bp, 13 predicted proteins | sample 1539221 | NCBI WGS metagenome assembly OEIU01 (sample SAMN03792071, study PRJEB22550) | activated sludge metagenome | feature: wastewater treatment plant; material: activated sludge; isolation source: Wastewater treatment plant of a petroleum refinery complex | place: Argentina: Zarate | collected...
CAGCATCGGCATCGGGATGGCGCCGTCGGACACCGACGATCCGGAACAGTTGCTGTCCTATGCCGACATGGCCCTCTATGCGGTCAAGGCCGCCGGCCGGCGGGGCTACCGCTTCTTCGATCCGACGCTGGGCGAGCAGGCGCACAAGCGCGTGGGGCTGGAGGGGAAGCTGCGCGGTGCGCTGGCCCGTCGCGAGCTGTCGCTGCACTACCAGCCCTACCTTGACATCGGCAGCGGCCGGGTGCAGGGCTTCGAGGCGCTGCTGCGCTGGCATTCGCCGGAGCACGGCACGGTGTCGCCGGCCGAGTTCATACCGATCGCCGAGCAGTCCGGACTGATCATGGAGATCGGCCGCTGGGTCATCTACGACGCCTGTCGCGAGGCGATGAGCTGGCCCGACGCGCTGCGCGTGTCGGTCAACGTATCGGTCGTGCAGTTCTCGTCCGTCCAGCTCGTCGACATCGTGCGCGACGCCCTGACGCAGGCCGGACTGGCTCCGCAGCGGCTGGAACTGGAGATCACCGAATCGGTGTTCCTGCAGGACCCCGAACGGGCGCGCGGCATGCTCGAGCGGCTGCGCGGGCTGGGCGTGCAGATCGCGCTCGACGACTTCGGCACCGGCTACGCATCGCTGTCGTACCTGCGGCAGATTCCGCTGGACCGGCTGAAGATCGACCGCTCGTTCGTCGCGGCGCTCGGCCACAACGAGTCCCCGCAGCGGCGCGTCTCCCAGGCGATCGTCGACAGCATCATCGAGCTGTCGGCGGCGCTCGATCTGGCCGTGACCGTCGAGGGCGTGGAGACCCGCGAGCAGGCCGACGCGTTCCGGCGCGACCGCGGACTGTCCGGGCAGGGCTATCTGTGGGCAAGGCCGATGGCGGCCGACGCGGTGCCCGGGTTCCTCGCGCAACGCCCGGCCGGCCCGCAGGACGACGACAGTCCGCTGCCGGCACGCGGGGAGCAGCCGGTGCTGCCGGCAGCGCTGTGACGGGCCGGACCATCGTCGCGATCGCGCGGGCCCGAGCCCGACGGTTCGCCGCGGACGGGCCGGCTGGTCAGCCGCCGCGCTGCTGACGCACCCAGCGCTGCACCGACGGGCGCTGCCACTGATGCAGCGCATAGGCGGCCAGCCGGTCGGGCACCGGGTCGCCGTTCAGCACGAGCCGGCTCAGCATCAGCGCGGCATCGGTGTCGGCGATGCTCCAGGCGCCGAACAGATGGCTGGCGCCGTCGGCCAGCAGTGACGACAGACCGGCGAACAGCTTCTCGGCCGAGCGGCGCGCCTGCTGCGACAGCGGCACGTCGGTGGGCTTGATGAACACCACCTCGGTCGAACGCTCCTGGCGGATCGGCAGGAAGTCGCTGCGCAGCCACGCCTGCAACTGGCGCGCCTGCGCGCGGGCCCGCGGATCGGCCGGATAGAGCGCCGGCGCCGCCGGCGGCGGATGACAGTCCTCCAGATACTCGCAGATCGCCGACGACTCGCACAGCCGGAAGTCGCCCTCGACCAGTGCCGGCACGCGACGGGTCGGCGACAGGGCCGCATAGGCGGCGCCCGCCTGCTCGTTGGCGGCCAGGTCGACGCTGCGCAGATCGAAGCGCAGGCCCTTCTCGCACAGCCCGACGAATGCCGACATCGCATACGGGCTCATGAACTGCGCATCGACGTACAGGGTCGGCACGGCGGGATCGGCAGCGACGGAGATCGGCGGGGGTCGGCTCATGATGGGTCAGCGGTATCTCGCGGCGGCGATGAACATCGAGAACGACTCGCACCATACCAGCACGGTGTTGTACGCGGCGACGTCGACCTGCGGCGGCACCGGCACGATGAAGTTGTCGAAGGTCTTCACGTCGCCCAGCCGCACCGCCTGCTGCTTCACCGCGAGGAATGCGGCACGATTCTGCACGTCCTCGCGCAGCAGGTACAGCTTGTAGTCGGGCCCGGGCGCGAGCCGGCCGTTCAGCACCACCTGCTGCGGCGACAGCGACACCGTGCCCTCGCCCCAGTGCAGCGCATCGCTGCCCGGATGGTCGCGGCGGAACTGCGTGGTGAACAGCGCGCCCGCAGAGGCCGCCGACGCTTCGCCGGCGGTCGGGCCCTTCGGCGCGATCAGGATGGGCAGCACATAGATGCCGGCCGCGAAGCCGATCGCCAGCATCGCGCCATGCGACAGCAACAGCAGCAGGATCTTCTTCATCACCCACCTCCCCTGATGTCCGGTCGTTGCTGCCCGGGCGGGCCGCAGGCCATCCGCGGCCCGCAGCAGCGTGCGCGACCTACTTCGGCTCGTTCTTCAGCAGCTCCGCATAGGTCGTGCGCAGCTCGCGCTTGAGCAGCTTGCCGCTGGGATTCTTCGGCAGGCTGTCGACGAACACCACCTTCTTCGGCACCTTGAACGTGGCCATCTGCGCGCGGCAGTGCTCGATCACCTGCCGTTCGTCGAGCGGCTGGCCGGCCTTGGGCACGACCACCGCGGTGACCGCCTCGATCCAGTACGGATGGGGCAGGCCGATCACCGCGACCTCGGACACCGCGCTCATGCGGTAGATCGTTTCCTCGACCTCGCGGCTGGCGACGTTCTCGCCGCCGGTCTTGACCATGTCCTTCTTGCGATCGACGACGGTGATGTAGCCCTCGTCGTCGATCGTCGCCAGATCGCCGCTGTGGAACCAGCCGCCCTCGAACGCCGCCGCGGTGCGCTCGGGATCGTTGAAGTAGCCCTGCAGCAGTTGCGGCGAGCGGTGCACGATCTCGCCGATCTGCCCGGGCACGACATCGTTCATGTCGTCGTCGACGACGCGGGTCTCGACGTTCAGCACCGCGCGGCCGGCCGAGCCGGCCTTGCGCAACTGGTCGTGCGGCTTCAGCACCGTGGCCAGCGGCGCGATCTCGGTCTGGCCGTAGAAGTTCCACAGCCGGATCTGCGGCAGCCGGGCGGCGATCTCCTTCAGCACCTCGACCGGCATGATCGCCGCGCCGTAATAGCCCTTGACCAGTGCCGACAGGTCGGTCGCGTCGAACCGCGGCGAACGCAGTAGCGCGATCCAGATCGACGGCGGCGCGAAGAACGAGTTGATCCGGTGCCGGGCCAGCAGCTCCAGCAGATTGTCCGGCGTCGGCTTGCCGGTGATCAGGTTGACCGCGCCGACGTAGATCGCCGGCCCCAGGAACACGTCGAGCTGCGCGCAGTGATAGAGCGGCAGCGCATGCAGCATCACGTCGGTTTCGGCGATCTCGCCCTCGACCACGCAGCTCACGTACTCCCAGGCCACCGCCTCGTGGGTCAGCATCGCGCCCTTGGGCAGCGACTCGGTGCCGCTGGTGTAGATGATCTGCGCCAGCATCCGGCTGTCGAGCTCGACGGCCGGCGGCGAATCGTCGTCGGCCAGCAGCGCGGCGAACGTGATGAGGCCGTTCTCGTCGGTGGCACCGGCCGTCAGGCCTCCGCCCGGCGTGTCCTCGCCCGGCAGCGCGATCAGCCGGCCGACCCGGGTGTCGCGACCGGCCGCATCGCGGCCCGGCGCCACCATGTCGGGGCCGACGCACAGCAGCCGCGCGCCGGCGTGGCGCAGGATGTAGGCCACCTCGTCGGGGCCGAGCATGAAGTTGATCGGCACCAGCACCGCGCCCAGGCGGGCCAGCGCGAAGCGCAGTGCCGCGAATGCATGCGAGTTGCGCGACAGCACCGCGACCCGGTCGCCGGGCTGCACACCAGCCCCGGCCAGGCCGTGCGCGAGCCGGTTGCACAGCCGGTCGAACTGCGCGTAAGTCCAGGTCACGTCGCCGCACAGGATCGCGGTCTTGCCGGGCAGCCGGGCCGCGGTCCGGCGCAACAGATCGCCCAGTGTGTGGCGCGACAACTCGGGCCGCACGGCGGCGGGTCGGTCAGCAGCGTTCATGTCGTCCTCGTTTCAACCCTTCAGCGCGTAACCATACGCGAGATTGGTCCGCGCGCCGCCGTCGCGGTCGTAGGCCGCGCGGCCGGCGGCCAGCCGGTCGCCGGTCAGCGCCGCACGCTGCTCGCGGTTGAACCGGTACAGCCGCGCATTGTTCTCGCCGAAGATCGCGTTCTTGACCGGCCCGTCGGCCGCACCCAGCGGCGCGAAGCCGTGGCGCTTGCGCAGATCCTCGGGAATCTCGAGCCGGCGCAGCGCCTCGATCTGCCACTGCGGCGCGCCGGTCCAGATCGCATCGGTGCCCCAGCAGACGTGATCGACGCCCATCCCCTTGATGAGCTGCCCCATCATCACCGCCGCCAGCTTCGGCTCGGCGATCGTGGTCTGCGCGAACAACTGGCCGACGTCGGCATAGACGTTCTTCACGCCGAAGCGCGCCGGGATCTCGGCCAGGTCGGTCACCCAGTCGACCCGGCCGGTGCGCTCGAACTGCGCCCAGGCGTCGTCGGCGCGGCCGCCGCCGGCATAGCGGTAGCCGCCGTGATAGATGATGAAGTTGAGCTGCGGCCAGTCGCGCGCCGCCTTGCCGACGTCGCTGACGTCGGCATGCGCGAGCAGATGCGGATAGCGCTGCGCGGTCAGCGGCGGGAACAGCCCCTTGTGGATGCAGACGTTGACCAGCCCGGCCTTGACGAACTTCTCGTAAGCCGGATAGACCAGCTTCTCGTCGTCGAGCCGCCACGGATGGCGCGACAGATCCTTGTGGGTGTTGTCGCCGATCGTGTAGCCCTTGAACGAATCCGGCTTCAGCACCTCGATCGCCCGGTCCACCTCCTCCATCCACCCGGGATACCCCGGCGTGAAGATCGCGTGCGCGAACGCCCGCCGGCTGCCGGCGATCGCATTGATCGTTGCGCGCGCCCGCTGCTTCATGTCGTTGGTCAGGAACCAGTCGGCCTCGATCTCGGACGGCGCGCCGCTGATGCAGGCGACCTTGGTGTCGCTGTCGAGGTAGATCTCCTTCAGGAAGTTGGCGAACTTCAGTTCCTCAATCGTCTGCGGCTTGTCGACCAGCGCCGGATTCCAGCCGGCCTTGCCGACCGCCTCGCGGCCGCGCAGGAAGCCTTCGAGCCGGGTGTCGTCGCGCAGGAAGTGCGTATGCATGTCCATGATGAACTGCCCCGACAGCCGGCGCGCGCGCTCGCCGGCCATCTCCGGCGTGCGCGCCTCGGCCTGGCTGACCGAGAACACCGGGCCGTAGACGTCGTTCATCGCCACGAACGCGGCGGCCATGCCGCTGGCGGTCTGGAAGAAGCGGCGCCGGGTCAGGCCCTGATGGCGGGCGAGTTCGGCGCCGAGCTGCTTCACGCGCCGTTCGAACGAGCGCTGCCGCGGCGTCTGCGCGGCCGGCGAGAATTCATCGCTGGCCACCGACTGCACCGGGATCGGCGACGGGAACAGCACCGCGTCGGCGGGGGCGGGTTCGGTCGACTTGCGAGAGGCTCTGATCGGCATGGTGTCTCCTCAGCGGACGGCAGCCTTCAGCAACTCCGGTTCCACCGATACGCCGCGCTCGCCGTTGCCGATCCAGATCTGCTGGTCCTGGATCGAGCAGGTCAGCACCATCGCACGATCGGCCAGCGCGGCGAGTTCGGCGGACTGATGCGGCGGCAGCCGCCACACCGACAGGTTATCGCAGCGCTCGAGCGCCGTCGCGCTTTGCGCCCACCAGATGTCCGCCCGCGCGCCGCCATAGGCCAGCACCGCGACCTCGGCGGCCCGGCCGCAGGCACGGCGCAGCCGCTTATCGTCGGGCAGGCCGACCTCCACCCACAGCTCGATCGCGCCGGTCAGATCCTTCTGCCACAGATCCGGCTCCTCGATCGTCGACAGGCCGGCCGCGAACTGCAGCGAATCGCTGGCGAACTTCGCGAAGGCCAGCAGCCGCACCATCATCCGCTCCTCGGTCTCGGACGGATGGCGGGCGATCCGCAGCGGATGGTCGGCGTAGTAGCCGCGGTCGATGTCGGCGATCGACAGATCGGCCTTGTAGACGGTGGAGCGAAGTGCCATCGGAGTTCTTGGAGATGATGGAGCGACCAGGCGGTAGCTGAGGGACGCCTGACAGGGACGACGAGTGCTCGACGAGCGGCGGGTAGACAGCAGAGGCAAAGAGTCGGGCCGTGCGACAATGCTGCAGTGCAGCGTCGGCGGACGGGAGCCGGACGCACGGGGCGCGCGGAGCGGTCGGGATTTTAGCGGCCTCCGGTGCCCGAATGCAGGCAGGCCCCAGCGTCGCGCGCGATTTGGCGTGCCCCAGGCCCGCTGATTGCCGGCTCGCTTTGCGCCGGAGCGTCTATATATGAGAAGCATGTCCAAGTCACTGCTGTTGCCGGGTGAGTCGCCGAACATCTTCGCCGCCGAACGGGTGGCGGTCACCTCGTTCTCGGTCGTCGTCGCCGCGGCCGACTTCGCCGCCCGCGCCCATCGCGGCCAGACCCGCAAGGGGCGCAGCCGCCGGCCCTACATCGAGCATGTGCTGGCCGTGACCAGCACCCTGTCGACCCATGGCGTCGACGATCCGGTGACGCTGGCCGCCGCGCTGCTGCACGACACCATCGAGGATTGCGGCCTCACCCGCGACGGCCTGGCGACGGTGTTCGGCGACCGGATCGCCGACGTGGTGCTGGAGGTCAGCGACGATCCGCGGCTGCCGCTGCGCAGCCGCCGCCTGCTGCAGATCCACGAGGCGCCCGGCCTGTCGCACGAAGCGCGGCTGGTCAAGCTGGCCGACAAGATCAACAACGTCCGCGAAGTGGCGATCGACCCCGGCGAAGGCTGGGACGAAGCCCGCCGGCGCGACTACGTGGTCTGGTCGCAGCAGGTCGTGACGGCGATGCCGCCTACCCATGCGGCGCTCGAACGGCTGTTCGCCGAGGAATGCGCGACGACGCTGGCGGTCATCAGCGCCGAAGAGCGCGCCGGCACGCCGGGCTGACCGCCCCGCACTTCGAAGTTCCGTCCTTCCCTCAGCCAGTCAGTGGGTGCTGACACCCGGCTGATTTCCGTCTTTCGTCGAAAAGCGCTACACTCCCCTCGTCCGCCGGATCGGCGAGGCGGATAGTGCCGGGCTCGGGCCGAGGAGGCCTCGCCGCGTAATCGCGAGCGGCTGATTCCGGTCACAAAAAGCCGAAGAAACGACATCAGCCATACGGATGAAACGAGCGCAACTCCCCGCCACCCCTGCGGAACTGCAGGCCATGCTGCGCGACCTGGGCACCCGCATCGCCCGGATGCGGCTGGCCCGGGCCCTGATCCAGGCCGACTGCGCGATCCGGGCGAACCTCAGCCGCGAGACCGCATCGCGGATCGAACGGGGCGACCCGTCGGTCGCCGTCGGGCAGATCGTCCGCTACCTCGACGCGATCGCCCCCGGCATGACCTTGGAGACGCTGTACACCACCGTCGACCCCGCCGTCGAACTGCTGGCCCATGAGGAACGGCGCAAGCGCGCCCGCCGGCTCAGCGAAACGGAGCTGAAACGCCATGACTTCTAGAACCACCGAGCTGACGGTATTCGCCCATCTGCCCGGCGAGTCGGGTGCGGTGCCGGCCGGGCGGCTGACCTTGACCGAGCAGGTCGACCGGATCGCCGCCTCCCGCTTCGTCTACGGGCTGCGCTATCTGGACCGGCCGAACGCGCTGCCGGTCGACCCGGTCAGCCTGGCGCTGACGCAGTACGCCACCGCGCGCGGCCACGAGCTGTATCCGGCCGCACGGCTGCCGCTGTTCGGCGCGATCGCCGATCTGGCGCCCGGCGACTGGGGCCGGCGGGTCATCGAATCCCGGCTCGGCGTGCCGGCCGACAGCCTGCCCGACGTCACCTATCTGACCGCCGCCGGTGCCGAGCGCGCCGGTGCGCTGGAGCTGCGCGCCGGCCTGGATTCGCCGACGCCGCCGCCAGCCGCCGCGCCGATCGCCCGGCTCGGTCATCTGCACATCGCCGCCGAACGGATCGAGGCCGGCGCCGACCTGCCGGAACAGCTCCACGACATCTATGCGACCGGCTCGTCGCTGGGCGGCGCGCGGCCCAAGGCCACCGTCGTCGACGAGGACGGCCGCCACTGGATCGCCAAGTTCTCGTCGCGCAACGACCGCATCGACGTCCCGGTCATCGAGGCGGCGACCTTGCGGCTGGCCGCCGCCGCCGGCCTGAACGTGCCGCGGCTGCGGGTCGCGGAGTTCGGTAGCTGGCGCAAGGCGCTGCTGGTCGAGCGGTTCGACCGCAATGGCGCCGGCCTGCCCGCCGGCCGCCGGCATTTCGTCAGCGCCCGCACGCTGCTGTCCGCCAGCGGCTCGGCCGAGCCGTCGACGCAGGGCTACGGCGACATCGCCGATGCGCTGCGCCGCCACGGCGTGGTTTTTTTTAATGATCCGGCGACCACCGAGATCTACACGCGGATGGTGTTCAACATCTTCGTGACCAACGATCACGACCACCTCGACAACCATGGCGTGCTGTGGGACAACGCGGCGCGCGGCTGGATGCTGAGCCCGCTGTACGACGTGGTGCCGCGGCCGATGCTGGCGACCGACCGGTTCCTGCAGCTCGGCGTCGGCCGCGAGGGCCGCGCGGCGACGCTGACCAACGCGATCAGCGAATACTCCCGCTTCGGGCTCACCCGCGACGGCGCGCGCGCCTGCATCCACCGGGTGTGGGAAGTGGTGCGCCGCTGGCGCGAGCTGTTCGAGGCGTTCGGCGTGCCGCGCGCCGAGATCGACAAGGTGCAGTCGGCGTTCCGCCACGTCCGCGACATCGGTGGCGAACCGCTGCTGATGGCGGAACCGCCGCGCGCGATGCCGGTCCGCCGGGCCGCATGACCCTGCCGTCGTCAGCTCTTTTCTTGCGAGAACAACTGGTTTTTCGTACAGTATCCGAAAAACTCCACCGAGAGGACACCGCCATGCCGAACCTGGTTCATCACGCGCTGGTTCATCGTGCTTATGACCTCCGCACCCTTCCCGACGGTCAGATCCGCGGCATCTGCGTGAACCGCATCGAGCCCGACTCGTATGCGCGCTGGCCGGTCACGCTGCCGGATTACGATGCGCTGAAACAATTGCTCAGCGAGCAGATCGGCAGCGACCGGATGCAGATCGAGGTCAGGCTCAACGGCAACCTCGTCTAGGGAGGGTCCTGGCAATTCGTCGGGGTTGGAATCCGGCGTTTGGCCGATTCCGTTGCAGCCAGGCCGAATCGCGTGGCCCGCGCTGCAGGGCCTTTGATATGCTGCCGGCAGTTTCCATCGACGTTGGCGCACCTCCTTCTCCATGCAGGGTCAGTACGAGATCATTTCCGCCGACGACAACGCTGTGCGGTTCCGCCTGCGTTCGGCCACCGGCAGCATTCTTGCCATCAGCCGGCCGTTCGCCGATCGTGATGCGCTGGTCGCGGGCGTGCGCGAGTTTCAGCAGATCTGCCTGTCGAACGTGCCGTTCCATCGCGAGGAACTGGATGACGGCCGCTGGCGTTTCGTCGTGCACACGCCGCAGGGCGAGGCGCTGGCCGAGAGCCCTCCGTTCGAAAACCAGAAGCTGATGGAGGCCAGCGTCAAGCTCACGCAGTTGAACGGGCCGCGGGCACCTCTGGGTACCGATCGCTCGCGCCGCCGCGTGGCGCGCTGAATCCTCGCCGGCGCCGCGACCTCACGGCTGACGCTGGATCCGGTCGTTGCGCACGTAGCCGAGCGGCTGCGACTTGCCCGGCAGCCGCACCTGGCTCCACTCCGGGCCCGGCTTCACCTCGACGTCCTGCGCCGGCAGCAGCATCGTGACCCGTTTGTCCTGGGTCGTCGGCCCCTGGCGCACGTTCGTGCGGCCATCGTCGACGGTGCGGGCGGGCTGCCATTCGCGGGTCTCTGGCGCACGCGCACCGGCCGCGGGCGGCGCGGTGCTGCCGGCGGCCCCCCGGGACGGCGAAGCGGGGGGCGGACCGGCCGACGGCCGCGTAGCCGCCGGGTCGGGACGGCGACGGCCGACCGTCAGCGTGCCGATGATCGCCCCGATCACGCCCAGCACGATGCCGCCGATCACCGCGCTCAGCACCTTGCTCGACAACGGCCGGCGCGGCCGGAAGCCATCGCGATAACCGCTGCGGCGCACGAAGATGCGATCGGCGAACCAGCTCAGCACCGCGCCGATCACGAATGCCACCACTACGATGCTCAGAGTGTTCATCGATCCGTCCGCGATGATTCGTCAGCAAGCATCGGAGTATCGCCCGCAAACGCGGTAGCTGTCGAAACCTCGGCATCCAGCCTCCGGATCTCGCACTGCTGTCCAAGCGTGCGCTGTGCCAGTTCGGCCAGATGCCGGTGATGGGTGAAGTAGACGACCTGCGTGCGGCCGGCCAGCTGCGCGAGCACCCGCACCGTGGCTGCGCTGCGCTCGTCGTCGAACTGCACCAGCAGATCGTCGATGATCACCGGCACCGGTTCGCGGTCGTCGAGCCGCGATTCGATCGCCGCGATGCGCAGCGCGAGGAACAACTGATGGCGGGTCCCCTGGCTCAGCGCAGCGACGGTCAGACGCCGGCCATCGGCCCGTTCGGCGAGCAGCACCTGGCGGGTCTCGTCGTGATCGGTGACCAGCCGGACGAACGCGCCCAGCGTGATCGCCGCGAACGCCTGCGACGCACGGCTCAGCAGCGGCCCCTGGTGCCGGTCGCGGTAGATGCCGATCACCCGTTCGAGCATCCGCGACGCGATCCGGTTGTGCGCATAGTCGCGAAGCTGCGCGGCCAGCAGCGCCTCGTGCTCGCGCAGCCGCTGCGCGGCGTCCGACGCGTCGGCACGGCCATCGATGCCGGCGAGCTGGCGGCGCCGTTCGATCGCCGACTGCTGCGCGGCTTCCAGGGCGTGCTCGAGCGACACCATCGTCTCGGCGCCCTCGCGCAGCCGTCGCCCCAGCGAATCGGGATCGACGCCGGCGGTCTCGGCCAGCAGTTCGTCGAGCGGCCGCGCGCCGGTCTGCGTCAGCAGCGCGATCGAGCCGGCCAGTGCCTGCTGCCCGGCGCGGCGCTGCCGGTCGCGCTCCTCGATCGCCGGCAGCTCGTCGAGCGAGCTCGCGCGCGCCTCGCGCATCAGCTCGTCGAGCTCGGCACGGGCACGGGCCAGCCGCTCGTCGGCATCGTGACGACGCTGCAGCGCCTGCTGCCGCGCGGCCTGCGCCTGCTGCAGGGTCTGCAGCGCCGCCCGCTGCGCTTGCAGCCGCTGATAGAGCTGCCGTGCGACGTCGGCCGGATCGTCGCGCGGTGAGGCCGCCGCCATCGCGTCCAGCACCGCAGCGAGCGCCCGATCGTAGTCCGCCGTCTGCCGCTCGGCAGCGAGCAGCGCCGCCTCGTCGCGCCGCAGCGCCGCGAGCTCGCGGCCCAGCCGATCGAACTGTTCGCGGCCCACCCGCACCTCGGCCGGCAGCGCCGAGCCGTCGAGCCGCAGCGCGGCCACCGTGCGCGACCAGTCGGTGCGCCAGCGGGCGCTATCGGTGTCGAGCTGCTCCGTGCGGCCACGCAGACGCTCGCCCGCCTCGTGCGCCTCCTCGAGCCGGCGCGCCAGCTCGCGCCGCATGTCGTGCTCGGCGCGCACCCGCTGCGCCTGCTGCAGCAGATCGGCGAGTGAGGCGCCGAGCCCGCTGCCGGCATGCGAGCTCTGCGCGCCGCCGCTGCCCGGCAGCAGCGCCGCCAGCCGCTGTCGCAGCATCCGCACCGTCGCCTGCTGGGCGGCCAGCTCCGCCTGCTGCCGGCGCAGCGTGGCCGCCTGCTGGACGATCGTCTGCTGGCGCCGCAGCCATTCGCGGGCCGCCTCCGGCCGCGGCACCGGGTCGCCGAGCGGCGCGGCCAGCCGCTGCCACTCTCGTTCGAGCGACGTCAGCGCCTGCGCCTGCCGGGCGGCGGCCTCGCGATGCGCGGTGCGCGCCGTTTCCATCTCGCCGATCCTGCGCCGCAGCTCCGCGGCACGGGTCGCGCGGCCGATGTCCTCGTTCAGCGAATCGGCCTGCCGGTCGGCCTGCCGCTGCGCCGTCTCGAACCGTTCCGGCAACGTCGGATCGTCGCCCGCCGGCTGCCGCGGTTCATCGATGTAGCGGCCACGGATCGCCTGCCACAGACGATCGCGCGCGAGCCGGCTGTCGGCGAGGTCGTCGGTGGTCGGCACCGGCCCGCCGGCGGCGAGCTGCTGCAGCTCGCGCCCGCACTGCGCGAGATCGCGCTCCAGAGTCGCCAGATCGGCGGCCCGCTGCTGCTCGTCGGCCTGCAGCGCCCGAAACCGCCGCTCGAAGAAATCGATGGCGGCCGCCAGCGGTCCGCGCGCCTCGAGCAGCGCGTCCAGCGGCAGCGGCGACAGCGCGCGGGCCGCGCGCTCGAGCTCGGCGCGCGCCTCGTCGTGCGCGAACGTCAGCGCCTGCACCCGGCGCTCGATGTCGCCCTCGGCCTGCGCGTCGGCACACGCCTGCTCGAGCAGCAGCGGATCGCCGGCCGGCGCGGCCGCATCCGCGCGCGCACGCAGCGCCGCCAGCTCGCGGCGATGATCGTCGGCCTGGCCGGCGAGCTCGGCGGCCCGCTGTTCGAGCAGCGAGCTCTCGATGGCCAGCGCATCGAGCCGGGCCAGCAATGTCGGCGCGGGCATCTGCGGCTGCAACCACGCGGCCAGCGCATCGCCGCGCGCGCCGGGCTGCAGCGCGGCGATCGCCGGTTCGTCGGAGGGCAGGCCGATCTCGGCGAGCAGCACGCCCATCTGCTGCCAGCCGTCGGCCACCGCCTGCCGCAGCGGCGCCTGCCGCAGACCGACCTCGCGGCGAGCCTGGGCCGCATGATGCAGCCGTTCGACCTCGCCGGCCTGATCCAGCAGCCCCTGCTCGATCTGCACGGCGGCGACCTGCGCAGCCAGCTCGTCGAGCAGCCGGTCGGCCGCCGTCCGTTCGAGCTCGGCGGTGCGCATCTGCTCCTGCCCCCGCACCCGCCGTTCGGCGGCCTCCGGCGACAGCGCCGGCACGTCGGCCAAGGTCGCCAGCAGCGCACGCGACTGCGTGACCTGCAGCGCCAGCGGCAGACAGGCGCGGATCCGCTCGAGCCGCTGGTGCTCGTCGCGCGCCTGCCCGAGCGCATCGCGCAGCCGCTGCACCTCGGCGAGCTGACGGCGCAGCTCGCGTTCCTGCTCGGTCCAGGCACTGGCGCGCACCGACCGTTCGCGCACCTCGCGGGTCCCCTCGGTCAGCACCCGCAAGGTGCGATGGATCGCCGACGTGGTCGCGCGCGGCCGGAACAGCTCGTTGGCCCGCTCCTCGAGCTCGGTCCCGACCTGGCGCAGCCCCGCCAGCCCGGCGGCCGCCTGAAAGAGGCTGCGCCCCAGATCGCCTTCGCCTTCGACCAGCGCCTGCCCGCCGCGCTCGAGGTCGTCGATGTCGAGGCCGTAGAGCCGGCGGAACGTCACCGCATCGAGCGCGCCGAGCAGGGTGCGCGGCAGGTCGTCGTCGAGCGGCGTCGCGGTCAGCTCCTCGCCGCTGGCCGGGTCCCACTCGAACAGCGTGTTGCGCCGCTGCTTGCGCCGCATCAGATGCAGCGTGCGGCCGTCGGCCAGGGTCACGGTCGCGCCGACCCGCAGCGCGCGGTACTCGTGCATGAAGTTGTCGGGCGTGCGTTCGTCGAAGCCGAACAACAGGCTCTGCATCGCGCGCAGGGTCGACGACTTGCCGGCCTCGTTGGCGCCCAGCACCAACGTCAGCACGCCGGGCGGCGCGAAGCGCAGGCGGCGGTCGGTGAACGGCCCGAACGCCCTCAGCTCCAGCAGCTCGAATCTCATGGCGGCTGCACCCCGCCGGCCAGCCGTTCGAGCAGATCGCCTTCGACCTCGGCGAGCAGCTCGCGAAGCTGCGCCGGATCATCGAGCCGCAGCTCGCCATCGGCCCCCGCGAGCTCGGCCGGCAGCCGGCCGTGGACGTCGGCCAGCACCTGCCGCACCAGCGCGCGCAGCGCGTCCTCGTCGTCGGCCAGCGTGCGCAGCTCGCGCACCAGCAGGCCGAGCGGATCGTCGCGTTCGAGCAGCCGTTCGACGTCGATCGGATCGCGCGCCTCGTTGCGGATCTTCTCGAGCCAGTCGCTGCCGCCCGACACGCTGATCGCGAGGCTGCGCAGCTCGGCCTCGACCATCTGCGGCCGCGCGGCGATCCGGCGCTGCAGCTCGCTGCGCCCGCGCAGGCTCAGCCGCAGCGCCAGGGTGCGGCCCTCGGCGCGCAGCACCTGCTCGCGCACGGCCGCCTGCGCCCGATCGAACAGATCGTCGAGACCGGTCAGCGGCCCGATGTCCAATGCCAGATGCTCCCAGCGCACCACGTCCAGCGGCACGAAGCGGTGATCGATCGCGCCGTCGGCCACCGTCACCAGCGAGCAGCCGCGCGCGCCGGTCTCGCGGATGCTGCGCCCCTGCGTGTTGCCCGGGAACACGATCCACGGATCGCGGCTGACGATCTCGGCGGTGTGCACATGACCCAGCGCCCAGTAGTCGTAGCCCTTGCGGCGCAGGCTGGCGGCATCGGTCGGCGCATAGCGGTCGTGGCCGGCGCGACCGGTCAGCGACGTGTGCAGCAGGCCGATGTTGAACAGCCCCGCAATGGCCGCCGGGTAGGCCGGCGTCAGATCCTCGTCGATCGCGCCGGCGGCGAAGCTCTGACCGTGCACCGCGACGCCGAGGTGTTCGAGCACCACCGTCTCGGGACGGTCGTCGCGCAGCATCCGCACCCGCGGCGGCAGCCGCAGCGCGCGGGTCATCCGGCTCGCCGCATCATGGTTGCCGCGAACGATCAGCACGTCGACGCCTTCCTCGGCGAGCCGGCTGACCGCCGACGTGAAATAGAGGCCGGTGTTGTAGTCGTTCCAGTCGCCGTCGTACAGATCGCCGGCGATCAGCACGCAGTCGGCCCGCTCCTCGCGGGTCGCGCCGAGCGCCCGCTGCACGAGCTGATCGAACGCCCGCCGGGTGGCCGCCCGCACCTCGTCGACCGGCGCGCCCTCGTAACGCGACAGGCCGCGCAGCGGGCTGTCCAGATGCAGGTCGGCCGCATGGAGGAAGCGCAGTTTCAAGGCTCGAGGGTCCGGTTCATTGCACCAGGATCCGGCCGAGGGGCGGCGGCGCGAGCGGCGACGTCGCCTGGAACAGCGCCTGCACCCTGTCGATGTCGCGCTCGCCGACCTGGCGATTGCGGCCTTCGAGGAACACCGAGAAGTTGTCGCCGCCGCTGGC
>OEIU01001462.1_pt1 | contig 15161 bp, 11 predicted proteins | sample 1539221 | NCBI WGS metagenome assembly OEIU01 (sample SAMN03792071, study PRJEB22550) | activated sludge metagenome | feature: wastewater treatment plant; material: activated sludge; isolation source: Wastewater treatment plant of a petroleum refinery complex | place: Argentina: Zarate | collected...
ATTTCGGTAGCACCTTCGATTTTATAATACTCTCCATGTGTCTTGTTCGCAAGCCAGCTCATCAAATCCTGCGCATCACTTAAACCATTAAATCCCATCGTATATATTTTTATAGTTGGATCAACATGCAAATCTGTAATTAATGTATAAGGTGTAACTTCACCAGCACTAAATAATATTATTAACTTTTTATTTTTTGAAACCCCGGATAATAATTGTTCCGCTGCTAGAATTCTATCAGCAAGGTTCCCTGATGTATTCGGTGTCAAAAGATTGAGCTGTGTTAATTTTGAATTAAAATTAGTACCGATAGGTTCAGTAGCTGATCCATTAACCCAACCAACTCTGTCACCAATTCTTAATTTAGAAACCAGTTCCAAAGCAGCATTTTTTGAGGGTGTAAAACCATTTAAAACAGCCGGGGATGTAAAGTTAGTTGTACCATCAAATACTAAAACTATATCATAGTAAACTGAATCAAGATTATTATATATATAATTTATACCCCCAATATCATAAGTGTTTACATCCATCTGATTAGAGTATGTTCCTGGATGCAAACTACGTTTATATGTTTCTCCAACATCAATTCTACCGTACATTGTCGCAAGTTGATTATTGTTCTTCAAATCTAAGGTATAATTAATATCGCCCGGATTATATAGATCAGCCAATCCTGAATAATGCCCAATCTCGTGAGTTGCAACGTTTTGTACATCCAGTTTATCCGGGTCTGGTTGAAATGGATCAGCATTAGTAGCCCACAGATAATGGTTGCCTGTCGTTAGTGAAATAGGATCACCATTAAAAGCAATATCTATATCAGTCATTTCACCATTGAACGCATTATATCTTACTCTGGTTACGGCTATTACATTAGATGGAGCTCCGGTTGAATCATTCCATTCTTGAGTTGTCGGGAACATTACAATATTGTTAGTCCCATCGGCATTACCACCCCACTTTTCTGAATTAGATAAATACTTACGTGTATATTCTAATTGCAGTAAATCGCTCCAGGTATTAAATCCATTCTGAATCTCATCATCATAACCTTTCGAAACCAATGAAGGTGAAATCTGATAATTACTTTTACCATCTTTCCAGTGTAAAGGTATTCCAGCGAGCGTTGTATTGACTTTGTAATGACTGCCTTCATCTGTAGCTCTTTCGATTGCTTGAGAGAACTCAGAAGTACTTAACGGATTTTTAGAATCATCAAGTTTAGTCGCTGTAGCACTTACAACTTCACCTGCTGTAAGAACAACGTCTTTAAGATTAGCAAGAAAATCTGATTCACCGCTAATATCCGTTGAGTCTTCAATTTCACCGAGATATCGCTTACCTTCTCTTTTATCTAAACTAGAGTTAGCGAAAAACTGAATTTTAAATTTTTGTTTCGGTGCGCTATTAAGAAATCCCTGGATTGCGGTTCCACCCTTTATTTGATTTATTGATGTCTCATCCTGCCAGGTATAAACCGTTCCGAGAATAGGATATTGCATTGAATCATTTGCCGATACACCTAAATGAATTCCTAAAGCTGAGTTATTATAGATTGAATTAGCTAGGATTGAATTGTTATTTCCTGATTGTACAAATACACCTACGCCGTTTCCTGAGCTTCCATTATCATTAATTGTATTGCTGTTGATATTATTGCCACTGCCATTGACAACCAAACCATGACTTGAATTTCCAGAGACTGTATTTCCAGAAAGTGTGATTCCATTTACAGAATTCAAAGAAATACCGAAGGCTAAATTACCATTTACTGTGTTACCTGTTAGATTTCCATTACTGTTAGTTAATGATATACCACCCAAAGAATTAATTCCAACGATATTATTAGTTAGCTGATTTACTGTACCATCAGTTATATATATTCCTAAGGCAGTATTTCCAGAGACTGTATTTCCGGAAAGCACATTCCCATTGGAAGAATTTAAAAATATTCCATTACTTAAATTACCAGATACAAAGTTTCCTGTTAAGTTACTTGTGCTAATTTTTAAATAGATACCGCCTAAAGCATTTGTCCCAACAGTGTTACTTGTATATTGATTTCCTGTGCTCGCACTATCAGATATTCCTAATCCCAAATTTCCGGTTATAGTATTAGTAGTAAAGGAATTATTATTTCCATTAATAAACAAACCATTTTTTGAATTTTCAGAGATGGTGTTTTGAGAAAGCGTATTTCCATTGGAAGCATTTAAAGAAACTCCGTTGCCAGTATTACCTGTAATTGTATTTCCAGTCAGACTTGCTGTAGTATTAGTTAAAGATATTCCACCCAAAGTATTTGCTGTTCCACTTGAGTTATTAGTCCCAACTTTGTTATTCGATAACTGATTTCCTGTTCCTTCAGTTATAAATATTCCGAAACCATTATTTCCAGAGATCGTATTTCCAGAAAGAACATTTCCACTGGATGTATTTAGAAATATTCCATTACTTAAATTCCCTGATACGATGTTTCCCGTTAAATTTTCTGTACTATTCTTTAAATAAATTCCACCTAAAGTATTAGTTCCAACCGTGTTATTATTTAGTTGATTTCCTGTGCTGGCACTATCAGATATTCCTAATCCCAAGTTGCCAGTTATAGTATTGTTAGTTAAAGAATTATTATTACCGTTAATAAACAATCCATTTTTTGTATTCACGGTAATAGTGTTTTGAGAAAGTGTATTTCCATTGGAAGCAATTAAATAAACTCCGTTACCAGAATTTCCAGTAACTATATTTCCTGTTAAGTTTCCTGTGCTGCTTGATAGCGAAATACCACCTAAACTATTCTGTCCGATAGTATTATTTGAAATTTGGTTACCGTTTGCATTAACGATAGATATTCCATAACCACTATTGTTGGATATATTATTCAAGCTCGAAACACCAATCTGATTATTTATTCCACCCGAAGTAATGAATACACCGTCACCAATTGGATTAGTAATAACATTTCCATTTATATTATTCGCCTGAGAACTTATCGATATTCCTGATATCATATTGGATTCAATATTATTTCCACCTGAAAGAGATAATGTTAGGCCATAACCCGAAGAATTATTTATTTTCAATCCCTTGACTGTACTTCCACCGCTTGTAATTTTTAAACCTCCATAAGTTCCATTAATTTCCACTAAAGGTGCACCCGCATATCCTCTTTGCAAAGTAGCATCCAGTATTGCCTGTCCTGTTATGGTTGGTAAAACTGATGTTGGTTGGATGGTAAAAGGAGAATTTCCAGAAATATAAAAATAAATTTTTTGAAGATTGGGTAAATAATTAGCTTGCTGAATTGCACATCTTAATGTAACTAAACCATTCCCAGCATCAGCACAATCATCATCAAGATCTAAATCTGGGGCATCCGCTGTGGTGTTCACAACAAAGAAAGGTAACGAATTTGTTTTTACAACTTCAGTAATATCAGTTAATCTTAGATAATTTTTTTTTGATGATAAATCTTTTAGAACATTTGTGCCATAATAATTTGTAATTTCAGTAAAAGACCAACGCCCCACCAAATATGATGATAGCGATGAGGGTATCGCAGTAGATGGGTTCCCATTACTACTGCAACTGCTTATTTGACTCGATGAAAGTGCCGCATTAAAAATTCTTACTTCATCAATTAAACCATTGAATGCACTGTCTCCATATTTACCTATGAATAAACCTTCGCCTGTCGTATAACTTGAAGTAATTGTTTGAGCACGACTTTCGGCTAAAACACCATTAAAATAAATCTTTAAAATTAATCCATCGTAAGTTCCTGTTAGTCTAATCCAACGAAATGCTGGAAAAGAAGGGAAAGTGATTGCAGTACTTACAGGTGAACTATTGCCAACAGAAAAAAATGCAGTCCCATCTTTAACATAAATTGTAAAAGAACTTCCGCCTGCAACCGATCGTGTAATTACAGGCATTAAAACTCCCGGGTTGTCTCCCAGAAGATATACCCAGGTATCAATGGTTATTTTTCTATTAGTGGAGGATGTGCTGCTATTAAAATATTTAAATGCTGACTGATTTGCATCGCTGTTCACAGGTGCTCCATCCAATATCTTTAAAGAACTGGATGAACCATTAAAAACGTATGATTTGTTTGTATCAGTTGCATATGAAATATTGTAACCAATTAAATTAAATATTAAAGCCATAAAGCAAATTTTAATTATATCTAATGTTCTCATTTTTAAACTCGTTTTTATTGAATAAATTAAATGCTAGTTAATGTGAAAATGATTAATCATCACTCCTGCTTCTGTTTTTCAACATAGTTTTTAATTTCCTTTTTAAGCATTGATATTTTCTTATGAGAAGAACTAACCTTTTCGCCAGTGAGTTTATCATTGTATAAAGTCATTTTCCCATCCTCACCGTTCAAAACTTTATAACTTTTATCCTTTTTATCTTCCTTTACAAATACTAACACATTTTCATCATTGTTGAATCTTGGCATATGAGTATACAATTCACCAATCTCGCCAACTTCGCCGCCAGGAGTAGTTACAACAATACTTTTGTTAACTTTATTTCCTTTCAAATACTCATCAACTTGCAAAGTAACTTCTGTAAAAATTCTTGTTTTGTTTTGATTCCAGGAAGAATTTTGTTTTACAACTTTACCTTCAAGAATCACATCAGATTTTTCGGTAAGATTTTGCATCTTAGATTGAATGGATTGAGGAAGAGTCTTTGTACTAAAACTCGCGATTAATAGAAAAATAATAACTGGTAGATAGAATTTGCCTTGCATCACTTTTTACTCCTTATGATTAAAACTTTTTATTAGTGATTGATATTATTTTGAATTTTTAACTTGGTTGTAAAACACGTTAATTGGATGAACAAATTATTGAACTAAGGAACAGTTGTTAACCAAAATTAATTTTGTACTGAAATAATCTTGATTTTCATTTTCTTTCAGCATTAAAAATCACTTAATTATCAATTTGCCCTCACAATAAAGTGATTTAATCTAATGGTTAAGAATCAGAAAAAATTTTAATGAAATTTGTTCCAAAACAACCATTTTTTGATAGAGCAAAATAGTAAATCAAGTGCGGTCGGTGTTATGAATATTCTTGCATTCTATTGTCTTTTTATCGCATACTTTGAAATATGAGATTATTATCTTAAAAAAGTGGAATTATTACATCATTTGTCAAATTTGTTATCGGTTAAAATTGGCAATGTTACACGTAATGGCTTTATAACTGAAGTTAAGCATGACATTAAATAATAATTGTCATGCCTACAGCCATAAGCATCGAGACTATGTAAATATTAAAGAAAAGTCATTTCGAAGGAGTCCTCTGCCATCGGCATCCCTTTGGGAGACTGAGAAATCTTAATAAAACAAAAGACTTCTCCCTCCGGTCGAAGTGACAGAACGAGTTTTTACACAGTCTTCATCCCTTCGGAAGAAAGCGGGTATTTACTAATCTAAAATAAGCGAAAAACTCAATCCAGTTTAAATATTATATCAAACAAAAGATTTTCTTATCCTCCCGGACACAAATATTCCATATTCTTCTTCAACTTTCTGTAATTTTGATTATTAAAAAAAATTTTTCAGGGAGATTTTATGTCCGATGTGTTCGATATGTTTTTTTATCCGGATTCAATTTGCATAGTTGGCGCTTCGTCAAAACCTAAAAGTTTGGGATATGAACTTACAAAATCAGTAAAACAATACGGATATACAGGTGATCTTGCTCTTGTAAATCCTAAAGCAGATGAAATTTTAGGTTTTAAATGTTATCCCACAATAAGTGATATTGATTATAGAATTGATCTTGCTATAGTAATGGTTCCTAAACAATTTGTTGAAGAGACAATAAAAGAGCTTATCCGTAAAAAAGTACAAGCAATAATTTTAATTACTGCAGGATTTAAAGAAACGGGAGATTCAGGTGCTGAAGCGGAAAAACGAATTCTGGATCTAATTAAAAATTCTGATGCGCGTCTTGTTGGACCAAATTGCATGGGAATTATCAATACTCTTCCATCAATTAAAATGAATGCAACTTTTGTTGCCGAAGAACCACGACAGGGAAGTATGGGATTCTGTTCGCAAAGCGGAGCAATTGGTGCCGCTGTTCTCAATTCTCTGCGCGAAACTGATATTCGTTTCGGTCAGTTTATTAGCGTTGGTAATAAAGCGGATGTAAATGAAAATGATTTACTGGAATACTGGCAAAGTTGTAAAGATGTAAGTGTGATAACTTACTATCTTGAAAGTTTTGTAGATGGTGAAAAATTCATAAAGTATTTTGTTGATAATAAAATCACCAAACCGGTTATTATCTTAAAAGGTGGTAAAACATCAAGTGGAATTAAAGCAGCTTCATCCCATACCGGCGCACTTGGCAGCAGTGATAAAGTTGTTGATGCAGTTCTTAAACAGTTTGGAATTATTAGAGCTGAAGATTTAAATGATATGTTTAATACTGCAAAAGGATTTGAAGATTTTCCATCACCAAAAGGAAATCGAATTGCTGTTGTAACTAACGCCGGCGGTCCAGCTATTCTTACTGTTGATACTCTTGAAAAAAATGATCTTACTTTAGCTGATTTATCCGAAGAGACAAAATTAAAATTAAAAGAAATTGTTCATCCCGAAGGAAGTGTAAATAATCCCGTTGATTTACTGCCAGGTGGAACTGCTGAACAATTTAAAATGGTCAATGAAATTTTGATTCAGGATGAAAATGTTGATGCTGTGATTTCTGTGTTCGTGGAACCGATAATGGTTAAGGCACTGCCTGTAATTGAATCCATAAATGATATAAAATCTGAAAAACCAATCTTTCAGGTTGTAATGCCGTTACCGGAATTTTGGCAGGAATATCGTACTGAATCTAAAACTAAAAGAGCATTATTTAGAAGACCTGAAGATCCTGCGGTTGTTATTAATAATGTGTTAAAGTTTAGTACTAAAAAGTTAAGTGATGTTAGAATTAAAAAAGAAGTTTCACCACAGGATTTTTCTTTAAAAAGTAAAGCGGGCATGATGTTATCGCAAAATGATGTTAACGAGTTATGCGATGCTTATAAAATTCCCGTTGTAAAAAATAATGTTTTAAGTTTTGATCAACTGACAAAATCAAATTTTAATTTTCCTGTTGTGTTAAAAGCTGTGGGTGAACACATAATTCACAAATCTGATCTGAATGGTGTTATACTTAACATCAAAACAAAAGATGAACTCATTAAATCTGCTGAGAAGATGATATGGGATTTCAGTTCTAAAAATATTCAACTTGATTCCTTTCTAGTTCAACCTTTTTTAACTACTAAATTTGAGTTGTTGGTTGGAGCATTCCGGGATCCAAGTTTTGGACCGATGATTATGTTTGGATCAGGCGGAAAATATGTTGAATACATTGATGATACTGTTATGAAATCAGCTTATCTAAACGATCACGATATTGATGAGATGATCAATCAGACTAAAATTGGACGTATCATTAAGGGCGTAAGAGGTGAAAAATCTGTTGATCTGAACAAGATTAAATCAACAATAAAAAATCTTGCACAGATGATGTTAAATCATTTAGAAATTAAAGAAGTAGATCTAAATCCACTTATTGTTTCCGTTGATGATAAAATTTATGCTGTGGATGTGAGGATTAAACTCTAATTCAATTTATAGACAAACTCAATTCCTTTGAGGGTCTGTTGCATAACTCGGAAAAGGTCATTTCGAAGGAGTCTTCTGCCATATGCATCCCTTTGGGAGACTGAGAAATCTTTCTACTGTACAGTATAAAAGATTTCTCCCTACGGTCGAAATGACTCGGAATTGACTTCTGCAACACAACCTTTGAGGAATTGGGTTTGTAAGTTTACTCTCGCATTTTCTAAATATCATTCCTAAATTAAACTATGAACCGTAAAAAATTTATAACATCCTTATCTGTTGCATCTGTTGGTGCAGCAGTTTTTCCTTTTTCAATTCTTGCAAAACCTTCGATGTCACAAGACAGAGACCTCGAAGGTTTGTTAAAAGATGAACCATCAATTATTAAACCTCCAAGATTAAAAAGTGGAGATAAAATTGCCATTGTTGCTCCTGCAAGTTACATCTCAGAAGAAGAACTACAGGATTCAATAAAAAATCTTAATCAGCTTGGATTTGAAACATCTTACTCAGAAAAAATTCTTTTGCAAAAAGGATATTTTGCCGGCTCGGATAAAGATCGTGCTATAGATTTAATGGAAAAATTTTCAGATAAAAGTATAAAAGGAATTGTTTGTGCGCGTGGTGGTTATGGCGGTGCGCGTATCCTGCCACTACTTAATTATAAAATTATCAGAGCTAATCCAAAAGTGCTTATTGGCTATAGCGATGTTACTGCTTTGCTTTATGGAATTTATAAAAAAGCGGGACTGATAACTTTTCACGGTCCCGTTGGAACATCAACTTTTAATGATTATTCTGTTGGCAACTTTAAAAAAGTTTTAATGAATCCTGAACGCAATATGGTTTTTACAAACTCGGAAAGCGGCGATGATGAGAATATTTATGGCGTAACTACTATCGTAAAGGGCAAAGGGAAGGGAAGACTTGCCGGTGGGAATCTATCAATAATGGTTTCATTAATCGGAACACCTTATGATGTTAATTATTCTAATAAAATTATTTTTATCGAAGAAGTTGGTGAAGAACCATATCGCATTGATAGAATGCTTACACAAATGATTGAAGCTGGTAAATTTAAACACGCCGCAGGAATTATGATGGGAATATTTAGTAATTGTGAACCAAAAGAAAAAAATCCATCTTACAATAAATCTTTTTCATTGATGGAAGTATTAGTTGATAGATTCGCCAAATTAAAAATTCCCGTTGTTTATGGGATGTCTTTTGGACATGTTAAAGATAAGTTTACAATTCCATTTGGTGCAAGAGCCGAGCTTGATGCGGATAAACAGACTTTTACTTTATTGGAAAAAGCAGTTAAATAATTTTAAAATAATTAACCACAAAAGACACAAAGTTTTTACACAAAGGTCTCCAGGAATATTTTCTTTGTGTTCTTAGTGATTATCCTTTGTTAACTTTGTGGTAAAAAAGAAAGTGAACCAGATGAAAAATATATTAGTTTTAATATCAATCTTACTTTTGTCACAACTATCAGGTTGCATCGTATTTCATTCCGTCTCTTATGAAGTTAATGTTAATGATGATGGAAAAGGCACGGCATTAGTTACAATTGAGGATCTGAATTCGGATGCCAAAACAAAGGAAACATTGGATGAAGATGTTAATAGTATATTACAATACGGATTAAAGAGTCAGGATTTTATAGACAACAACAAATCAGAGGGTAAAAAAATTACCAGCAGAAATCTTGTTGTTGAAAACGGTAAACTTAATGCCATTGTAAGCTATGATTTTGATAGTGTTAGCACAGTCGAAGGGATTCAATTTGAAGATCCTTATTACTACCTTACAGTAGCACCGGATGACAGCATTTTATCTACGAACGGACAGATTACCCGTACTGCAGAATACCAAAGAATAATTTGGGATAAATCTATAAAAACATTAAAGTTTAAAATGTTCAGTGATGATACAAATAAAGATGGACTAAAATCTCTGGCGCCATATTATCTGAAAGAAAAATAATGTTCGCAGAAATTGTTTTCCCTTTACCTTTCAGAAAAGCATTCACCTACTCCGTTCCGAAAGATCTGCAATCGTATGCAAAATTCGGAGTCCGTGCAGTTGCTCCATTTGGAAAACGAACATTAACAGGTTTTATTCTAAATCTTTCTGAAACAACCTCATTGGATAAATCCGAAATAAAACCTATCACAGATATTCTGGATGACAAACCGGTATTTACAAAAGATACATTAAAATTTTATGAGTGGCTTTCTGATTATTATTTATGTTCGCTCGGCGAGGCATTAAAATTAGTTGTACCGCAAGGAACTGACGTTGAAACAAAAAGAAAAATCGTTGTTGATAAAAATTTTGTTTCAGAACTTTTATCTAAAGAAAAGAAAAAAGATTCATTAAAATTTAAAATACTTACTGAACTTTCTAAGCGGGAAGAACTTAGTTTTCCAACTCTTCAAAAAGCTGTAAGGAAAAAAAATATTTATTCACAGGTTCGGTCACTACACAACCAGGGTGCTGTTACTATTATTGATGAAGTTGAAGGCGTTAAGGTTAAACCCAAAAAAGTAAAATTTGTAAAAGTTGCAAAAGAAATTGCAGAAATTTATGCAAGCTTTCCGGAACTTGATAGAAAATCACCGAAGCAGGTAAAAATTTTACTTAAGCTCATTGAAGCAAAAGGAATCTCCTTGCCCGTAGCTGAGCTGCTCCATAAAACTGAAGCATCATTGTCATCATTAAATGGACTTGAGCAAAAAGGTTTTGTACAGATTTTTGAAAAAGAAGTTGATAGACGTTACAAAGAGCACTACGAAGAAGATCATCAGGAGTTAGTGCTTACTGATCAGCAGCAAAAAATTACTGATGAAGTTTTAGATAAAATTAACGGAAATAATTTTCAAACTTATCTGTTATACGGAATTACAGGCAGCGGCAAAACTCAGGTTTACATCGAACTTGCAAAAAGAGCGCTTGAAAAAAATAAAACTGTTTTAATTCTTGTTCCTGAAATTTCATTAACTCCACAAATCACTTCACGATTTTTTAACAACTTTGGCGATACAGTTACAGTTATTCACAGCCGGATGTCTGCCGGTGAAAGATTTGATTCGTGGCGGCGTGTGTTAAATGGAAAATCAAAAATAGTAGTTGGTGCGCGATCTGCTTTATTTGCTCCGCTTAAAAATATCGGTTTAATTTGCGTTGATGAAGAACACGATGCAAGCTATAAGCAAGCCGATCAGATACCAAAATATAATGCAAGAGATGCTGCAGTTGTCTTAGCAAGTATAAATAACAGTCCCGTAATTCTTGGCTCAGCTACACCATCAATAGAAAGTATGTACAATGCGGAAACGGGTAAGTATAAATTACTTTCACTTCCAAAACGTATTGATGATGCAAAACTTCCCAAAATTACTTTTGTAAACATTGCTCATGAAAAAAATAAATCAAAAACTGAAACAGTTTTTTCTAAACTTCTTGTTGATAAAATTGATGATCGTTTAAAGAAAAACGAAGGTGTTATTATCCTGCAAAACAGAAGAGGATTTTCAACTCAAATATTTTGCAATGATTGCGGTGAAGTTGAAATGTGCGAGAATTGTTCTGTACCAATGGTCTATCATATCAATCAAAATAAAATCCAATGCCATTATTGCGGACTTGTAAAACCTGCTCCGCATGCTTGCACTCATTGCGGTTCAATCAACATAAAATATTTTGGAACAGGCACAGAGCGTGTTGAAGATGAACTTCAATTCTATTTTCCCAATGCAAGAATTGAAAGAATTGATTCAGATTCAATCACAAAAAAATCTTATCTAAGCAATTTGCTTTTAAGTTTTAGCAAAGGTGATATCGATATCCTTGTTGGAACTCAAATGGTTTCTAAGGGATTAGATTTTCCGCGTGTAACTTTAGTGGGAGTTATATCCGCAGAAACAACTTTATGGCTCCCTGATTTTCGTGCTGATGAAAGAACATTCCAACTGCTTACTCAGGTTTCCGGCAGAGCGGGAAGAAGTAAAGTTGCAGGAGAAGTTATAATTCAGACTTACAATGAAAAACATTTTGTTCTGCAAAAGGTTTTGGAAAATGATTACAAAGGATTTTATGAAAAAGAAAAAATTGATAGAGAGAAAATGGGCTATCCGCCATTTACCCGCATCGCTTTGATTGAAACAAAAGACACGAGTATGGATAAAGCTAAAGGAGCGGCGTATGATTTTTACAAAGAGATTATCAAATACAAAAACTTTATAAAAATATCTGATCCAACAACTGCACAGATATTTAAATTAAAAAATTATTATCGTTATCATATTTTGATTAAAAGTTATAAAGAAAAAGATCCGGGTGGAGCAATTTTACGTAAAGCTATTTTAGAAGCGTGGACGGAGTTTAATAAAAAATCCCGTTACCGCGATGTAAAATTGTTTTATGATGTTGATCCGCAAAGCATAATGTAAAAGCCCATATAACAAACCCAGTTCCTTAAAGGAACTGGGTTTGTTTAAATTATTATCCTATCTAATCATATTTCCAAAAAATGGAGAAACCCGACTTAATCCAAAAATTATAAACATAAATACTAACCAAACACCAACAGAAGTTATAACATATTTTTTAACATTATCTGATTTAAACATTTTTGCAAAAGCAATTCCTACAACAACATAAAACCAAATTGAAAAGACATCCAGGCGGCTTAATAAAAATCCCGGGAAAGTTTTAACATCCATGCCGGTTAGTGAGGCGGGATTTAAGCCCGTTAACATTTTACCCATCAGTAATCCAAGGATAATCAGAACAATTGTTTGTAAAACAGTAATGTATAACGGCAAACCCATAGCACTCATTGCCTGAGTGAATCCGCCATCACCTTTAAGTGCAAATTTTGCAATCAGAAATGCGATTGTTGTAATAACAAAAAACCAAATTATAGTCATAATAAAAATTCCGATAGAAGGAAAAAGATAAATGAACATTGGATTGTCCATCATTTTTGAAGTTTGCTCTAAGCGCTCATCAGCTTGGGCCTGAGTCATTTGTCCGCTTTGTATCATTTTATCAAACTGTTCTTGCATTGCTTTCTTTTGCTGTTGCTGCATTTCCAATCTAATTTCTGGATTAGACATATAAATAAAAGTAGCTACAATTGAAATAATTATGACTGAAAGTAAAGGAAGCATCCAATCTGTTGTTTTTACATTTTGAAATGCTAACTTCGAAAAAAGATTTGCCGGTTCGGAAATTACTCCAACAAATTTGTCAGTGTGCGAAAGTTCCTCCACTTCATTGTTTGGCTGGATGGTTTGATTGGTATCTTCAGTTTCCATTGCTTCTCCTGATTATTTTTGAAATGACACAGTTGAAAACTATTTAGGAAATATTCAAAAGGCAATAAGTTGAATAATAATAATTCCACTGACTATGTAAACAAATAGTGTTGTTTACTTAAAAATTACTTGCTTCGTTAAAAAATGAAGACTATATTTAGACCAAAAAAAGGCTAAAAAATGAGACTAAGTGAATCAGTAAAATCAATTAGTTACTTAAAAGCAAATGCGGCAAACTTAATTGATGAGATTAATAAGAAACAAAAAACTTTTGTAATTACTCAAAATGGTGAGGCAAAAGTGATTGTTCAGGATATAAAGGTTTTTGAAAAAAACCAGGAAACATTAGCAATGTTAAAATTGCTTGCCATGACAAGAGAAAAAAATAAAAATGCTAAAGGCATTAAAGAGACATTTACTGAATTGCGCAGCGAACTAAAATCTGATTTATAAAAATGAAATATAAAATTGTAATAGATCCTCAAGCAAAAACTGATCTTAAAGAAATTTATAATTTTGTTTATTCTAAAGATAGCCGACAAATGGCTGACAAACTTCTTGACAATCTGGAAACTGCTTTGTATAAACTTGAAAAATATCCAAAGCGTGGGCATATTCCACCAGAATTGATTGATACCGGAATAAAAAGCTATTTAGAGATTCATTACAAGTCTTACAGAATCATTTACGAAATAGAAAAAAACTCATTTTATATCCACTCTATTCTTGATGGAAGAAGAAATATCCAGGAAATATTGAGCAGACGGATTATAAGATAATTTTAAATCGTTTATACTTATTTATACTTAACTTAACATAGGTTATAAGAAACTTTAACTTATTACCTATAATGTAGGTAAAGTCTGACGATACTGTTTAGTATAATAAATACTGCACCTAAACTGCACGCAAGAATATTGCTCATATTCGAAATTTCGTTTAATTTAATATTAAAAATAAATACTCCGGAAAGGATAGCGATACTTATTAAACTTACAAGAATCTGTGTCCCTTTAAAAAAAATATACTTCTCTCTTTCATCAGGTCTTTTCCACTTGTAATAATAAATGAAAGGTGAAACCGCAATTAACGCAAAAACTTTAATGCCAACCTCTCCGAATATAAATATTGCAATAAGTGTTAAAACTGCAACGCTTAATTGAAACCATAACATTTTTTCCATTTTCATTTCTCCTCTAAAAAAAATATTTCTTCTACTTTCTTTTGAAAAACTTTCGCAATCTTTAGTGCAAGCGGCAAGCTCGGATCATACTTTTCCCGCTCAATTGCATTAATAGTTTGTCTTGATACATCAACAAGTTTTGCAAGATCATCCTGAGAATATCTTTTTTCTGCTCTTAATATGTGTAGTATGTTTTTCATCGGTACTTCCTATTAACAAATATTACACCCAGCTCATAAGCAATGATTCCAATCCCGGCAAGATAGATTAATAAATAATTAAGCTGAGTTTGAAAAAAATTTAGAAATACAAATATCAAAGCGAAAAGAAAAACTAAAGATGTAGTAAATGCAATGTTCAATGCTTCAAGATGAATCCGGAGTTTTAATTCATCACCTCTCATTATCTGGAAATGATAACCGAGAGTACAATAAATAAATCCTATTGCAGCAAACAAAGAAGGAATAAGTAGGATCAGTCTCCCAACTATTGGATTTATGTCTAAAATGTTATTAGTTCCAATTATGCTTAGTATAATAAGTGGTGTAAAAATCATTACCGTTGAAGAAATTAAAACGATTGACTTATATGGAAAAGAAAAATTTTTAAGATGATTTTTCATTTTAGTAACTCCTATTTTTTAATCTCAAATGCAAGATATGGTATTCTTTACAAAAAGTCAAGTATACTTTACATATATTTTTTATCAAAAATCAATGTTAGAGTAATGATTTGTAAATTTGAATAAGAAAAATTTCAAATAATTCTTTTATGGATAAATCATGAAACCCAAAACCATCATCGAACCTTTCAAAATAAAATCAGTTGAACCAATAAGATTTACAACTCGTGAAGAACGAGAAGTGCTTCTTAAAGAAGCGGGGTACAATCCATTCATGCTCCCTGCAGATGATGTACTGATTGACTTGCTTACAGACAGCGGAACTTCTGCAATGAGCGCAAAACAGTGGGCAGGAATTATGGAAGG
>OEIU01001463.1_pt1 | contig 15152 bp, 7 predicted proteins | sample 1539221 | NCBI WGS metagenome assembly OEIU01 (sample SAMN03792071, study PRJEB22550) | activated sludge metagenome | feature: wastewater treatment plant; material: activated sludge; isolation source: Wastewater treatment plant of a petroleum refinery complex | place: Argentina: Zarate | collected...
ATCCAAATTCTTGTAGGAGCCCCTTCAGGGGCGAGCTCTCGCCGCCAGTTGCGGGAAAACGCATCGCCCGTGAACGGGCCTCTACAAAAGCCTGCCAAACTGAAGTGCATGAAATCGCTTGACGCGACGAGGCTCCCGAGACCTCAGGTCGACGGCGGATTTGCCGTGTCCGGCGAGCGTGCCCACGCGTCTTTCAACCGCGCAAGCGCCGCAATCCGCTCCTTGCGCATGGCCTCGGCGATGGCCGGGCCCTGCAAGCCGTCGGCGACAAACGCTGCCGCCCTGACCTCGCAGGCCGCCGCAAATGCAGCGCGCAGGTAGGCGCCCTGCGGGTAATCGGATTCGGAGAGACCGAGCCGGCCGCGCTTGTCCGCTTCGCAGACCGTGATGAACTGTTCGACGCGTTGCGGCTTGCGGAAGGCATCGAGCTTTTCGACCAGGCCGAGCAGGGTTTCCGCGCGCAACTCGAAGGCGCGATGGGCGAGCAGGTGCAGGCGGCAGCACAGCACGGCGAGTTCGGCGTGCTCGTTTGGCACGCGCAGCCGTTCGGCGAGCGCACGCAACGGCGCGACGCCACGCTCCTCGTGCATGACGTGCCTGGGCAGTTCGTGCGCGGGCGTCAGCGCCTTGCCGAGATCATGGGTCATCGCGCAGAAACCGATCAGGTCGTCGCCGGGGGCGAGGCGCGCGGCCATGTCGAGGACCATTTCATTGTGCACGCCGGTATCGATCTCGGGGTGGTACTCGGCGCGCTGCGGCACGCCATAGAGGGCATCGATCTCGGGAAACAGCACGCGCAGCGCACCGCAGGCGCGCAGGGCGCCGATGAAGGCCGACGGCGTCGCTTCGCCCAGCGCCTTGCGTGTTTCCGCCCAGACCCGCTCGGGCACGAGATGATCGACTTCGCCGGCTTCGACCATGCCACGCATCAGCGTCATCGTTTCTTCGGCGATGGCAAAGCCATGCGCGGCGAAGCGGGCCAGGAAGCGGGCGACGCGCAGCACGCGCACCGGATCCTCGGCGAAGGCCGGCGAGACATGGCGCAACTGGCGCGCCTCGAGATCGCGCTTGCCGCCGTAGGGATCGACCAGCCGGCCCTCGGCATCCTCGGCCATGGCATTGATGGTCAGGTCGCGGCGGGCGAGATCGTCTTCCAGGGTGACCGAGGGATCGGCATTGAAGGCGAAGCCGTGGTAGCCGGGCGCGGTCTTGCGCTCGGTGCGCGCGAGCGCGTATTCCTCGTTGCTTTGCGGATGCAGGAAGACCGGAAAGTCCTTGCCGACCGGGCGAAAGCCTTCGCGCAGCATGTCCTCGGGCGTCGCGCCGACGACGACGTGGTCGACGTCGCTCGATGGCCTGCCCAGCAACCTGTCGCGGACCGCGCCGCCAACCCGATAGATCTTCATCGGCCGATTGTGCCAGAGCGCGCCTGTTGCGTTGCGTCCGGATCAGGCCTGCCGGTGCTGCTCGCGGAAACGATCCAGGCGTCGCTGCTGCGGATTCTCGCCGAGCATCGCCGGCACGATCAGTTCCATCGGCGTCGAGACGATGCCGAGCTCCCCGAGGCCGTCCTTCTCGCCGACCGAATCGATCAGCAGCGAACGGAAGTTGTCGCGCGAGATCGGCTTGCCCGGCAGCCATTCGCCGACGCGGGCCTGCAGGTAACCGAGCGCATCAGGCAGGCCGATGATCCAGCGCCGCTTGCCGATCAGCGCTGCGGTCCACTGCACGATCTCGCGCAGCGTGATGACGCGCGGGCCGAACAGTTCATAGGTGCGCCCGATCGAGTGCGGGTGGGCCAGCGCTCGCGCGAAGGCTTCCGCCACGTCGCCGACGAACACGGGCGCGAAACGGGCTTCGGCGCGCGCCAGCGGCAGCACCGGCGTGAGTCGCAACAGCGAGGCAAAGCGGAAGAACAGGCCATCGCCCCGGCCGAAGATCACCGATGGCCGGAAGACCGTCCAGGCCAGGCCCGAGTCGCGCACCCGCGTCTCCGCATCGAAACGCGTGCGCAGGTAGTGGCTGGCGCCATCTCCGGCGCGCAGCGCGCTCATCTGCAACAGACGCGGAACCCCGGCGGCCTTGCAGGCCGCGATCACCGTCTCGGTCAGCTCGACATGCGCCCTCTGGAAGCCGCGCCCGTCCGAACCGCGCTCATTGAGGATGCCGACCAGGTTGATCACGGCATCGGCTCCGGCAAACTTGTGCGTCAACGCTGCGCGGTCGTGCACGTCTGCGTTCTCGACGCGCACGCGTGGCAGCACGCCCAATTCGCGGTTCAGCTCGCGGTTGCGCGAAAGCACGCTGATGCGATGCCCGTCGGCATGCAGGCGCGGCACCATGTGGCTGCCGACGTAGCCGGTACCCCCAAGGATGACGATGTTGAGCGGCTTCATCTGCAATTCTCCCGACACATTCCTGACACCCAGTTCCCTCCTCATGCCGACAGAAAGGATGTGCCGACGAACAGTCTCCTCGACGTGCGCTCACCGGTCGGCACCGACCCCGTGACTATACGCTGCCGGCACAGGGCATCGTCGATCGGGTGCATTGCAGCTCGCAGCGAAAGCCGGCGAGCGCGCGTGTGTGCCGAGGCCCGATCGATTCATGCGAAGGCCCGATCATTTCGCGGTGAACTGCAGCGTCAAACCACCGGTTGCGGGCGAAAGGAGTGGTGCGGGCACTGCACACGCGCTGGCAAAAGGGGCGCGGCAGCGCCCTCGCGGCACCGCCGGCCCGGGGTGATCAAGTGTCGTTCCATGACTTCCACAAGGCCGGTGCTTCGGCGAAGCGCTCAACCTTGCGGATGCAAGGCTCGCGAAGACGGTTTCAGCGCGTGGCAGGTTCGAATCCGTTGGCAAAGATGGCGTCGGAGAGTCCAGTCAGACGGCATGTGGATACGGCGACATCGCTGCCTGCGGCGACCCGCACGGAGCCATCGACATCGGCGTAGACAGGCAACTGGTTGTACTGCCCCGCGTTCAGGCCAAGCGGTTCGGAGCTTGCGCTTATCGTGCCGCTGACGCCGTCGAATGCATGCAGCTTTCCATCGTAGGTAACCACGAGATCGTGGATCGAGGCGCCGGGCGGTTGCACGACGGCCTGGATGGCCGACTGGTTGGGAAGACTGAACTCGCGCAGCAGGCCGCGCGTCTCGGCGTCGAAGAATGAAATCGCGTAAGGGCCGAACAAGGCCAGTTCCGCACCGGCAACGCCGTGGGGCAGGTAGCTGGCGCCGGTCATGCCGTTCGAATACGGCAGGCTCCAGCTGAGCAGGTGGGTCTGCGCATCGTAGGCGCGCAGGGCATTGGTCAGGACGGCGACCAGTTGGCGGTTGCCGCCGGTCGTCACCTGCAGCGCTCCCTGGCAGTCGCCTGACATGGCGACGGACGACCAGATCTGGGACTGGTCGGTGGTGCTGAACAATCGCAGGCGCGATTCGGAGGTGCAGGCAAGCACCGCATCGGCCAGGGCATTGCCATCCAGGTCGACCGCCGCGATGGCGTCGATCGCGACGTTGTCGGGGAGCGGGCTGTTGGAACTGTTGATGTGCCAGAGCACGCTGCCATCGCTTGATCGCAATGCGACCAGGTCGTTGTAGACAGGATAGCTGCCCTGTCCGAATGCGATGATCACCGGTTGCGGCTGACCCGGAAGGCTGGCGACCTGAATACCCCTGACGTTGTTGAGGTTCAGCAACGGATCATTGGCGGCAGTGCGCCAGCGCACGGCGCCACTGTCGGAATCCATGCGCGTGATGATGCCGTCAAGGCCGCTTCCGCTGGCGGATCCGAATACCAGGTCGACTGCGCCGGCATCGGCAACGAAGCCGGCGGCCAGGTAGGGACCGGGCGACATGGCCAGAATGCCGAACTCCTCTGTTCCGCTGCTGGCATTCATGACGCGGAAGCTGTTTTCCCCGGACTGGTAGTAGTTGGGGTTCCTGCCGATGGCGATCTCGATGGCGGAATCGCCATCGAAGTCGCCGGCGGCCAACTGCAAGGCCTGGCTCTCGTCGAACGACGAGCGGACTGCCTGCGTCTGCACATCGTAGACGCGGATGGCGTTCGGAAAGGCATTGGAGTTGCAGATCAGCTCGTCGATCTGATCGCCATCGATGTCCGCCACCGCCGAGGATTGCGCATAGATGTTGTCGAGATCCCACAACGGCGACCACGGTTGCGCCTGGAACATGACGAGACGGGTGCCGAGCGATGCGAAGCGTGGCGAGCTGCCGCCAAACCGGCCGTGCTCGACAAATGGTCCGATGCCGTCCTTGTAAAGCCATTCCACCGCGTGGGTGGCGCCATCGATGACCGTGCCCGGTATTCCGCTGACCACGATCTCCAGCGCGGGATCCGCATCGAGCTGCGCGATGTGCAGCCTCGGGTAGTAGCTGTAGGTGGTGCCTACCTCCCAAAGCTTGCTGCCGGTGGTCAGCGAATAGGCCTGGATCGCCTGGCTTGAATAGTTGCTTGCAAGAATCAGCTCGGGAACGCCATTGTTGTCGACGTCGGCAACCTGGGCATCGGTGATCTCGGCGTAGCTGTCGAGAACGAACTGGCGCTCAAGGGCGAGCGGCCATCCGCCGTAAATGCTGACCAGATTGCCGCGTACGTAGAGCAGGTGCGCGCCGCTCGCGTCGGTCCATGTGGTCAGGCTTGGCGAGTAATAGAAATAGGTGCTGGCGTCCGGCACGATCGCCTGCTTGATCTTCCAGCCCACGCCGGCCTGCACGCCGACGATCTGGATCGAGTCGCTGTAGGAAAAGTTGCCAAGTACGACGATGTCCGGCAGGCCGTCGCCATCGAAGTCGGCGGTTGGCATGTCGGTGGTCTGCGTGCTGCTGAAATAGCCGGGGACGATGCTGCTGATCTTCTCCAGGCTCGCGGCTGATGACTGCGACGCGAATCCGCCCGCACCCATGCAGAGGACAAGGGCTGCTGCCAGCCAGCCGGCAGGATTCCGTTTGCTGCGCACGAGCACGCGCCCGCTTGCCGAGCATTTCCGCATCATTCCGTCGATCTCCCCAGGGTCATGGATGGCCGGCAGGCCATTTCGCCATTATATGGAGAACGGCAGAAATGGCATATCGGTTCCAGGGGCGCTGGCCGTAACGCCATGGTTCAGGTTTGCAACGGGTCGCCGGGCGAAGGATTCGCCGCTGCCTTTGCGGACGCCGCCGCCAGCCTGCACATGCAACGCCGCACAGTCCCCGCCCGCGGCGCCTCGCGTCAGTGCCCGCCTTGCCGCACGGCCACGGAGGCCGCAGGCGCGGGGCACACCACCGCCTTGCGCTGCGCATGGTCGGTCGGTGGCTTGTAGGGCTGGCCGAACTTGGGCAGGCGCGCGGCCAGCGGTACGACCTTGTCGTTCAGGCGCCAGTCGTAGATGACGCTGAAGGCGAGCACGCGGGCGACGTATTCGCGGGTTTCCCTGTACGGAATCGTCTCGATGAAGAAGTCCGGTTCAAGGCTGCCGCGCGCGTCGAGCCAGCGGCCGACTGGTGCGCCGCCGGCGTTGTAGGCGGCGCTGGCCAGCCATGGGCTGCCCGAGTACTTGTCCGCCATCTGGCCGAGGAACATCGTGCCGAGCTGGATGTTGAGCGCAGGGTCGAACAGGTCGCTCGGCTTCGAATAGGCCAGTTTGGCCCGGCGCGCGACTTTCTGCGCAACGCCCGGCAACAGCTGCATCAGCCCGTACGCATCAGCATGCGAGCGCGCATCGCTCATCCATGCGCTCTCCGCGCGGATGATCGCGTAGGACCAGGCCGGGTCGACGCCGACTTCGCGGGCGACGCGCACGACGCGATTCTTCTGCGCCAGCGGAAAGCGCTGCTCGTAGTCGCTCAGCGTGTCAGGCGAAGAAGACAGCTGGAAGATGGCGCGATCGAACCATTCGTGGCGATAGGCGAAATCGGCCGCCAGCCGGCGCTGCCCGGGGTCGAGCTTCTGCAGCGCGAAATTCCACTCGCGACGTGCCTTGGTGAGGTCGCCGAGGGCGTGGAACTCCAGCGCGCGGGCCAGGTCCGGCTGCCGGGCGATCGCGTCCTCGGCCGCCGCGTCGCCGTCGATCGAGGTCGGGCAGATCGCGTAGGGCTCGCTGATCCAGTCGGCCGCGAGGAAGCCGTGGAAGTTCGCTTCGCGGGCGACACTGGCGAAGACCGGCGCGGCTTCGTCCTTGCGATCGAGCTTGCTGAGGACGCGCGCGCGCAAATAGCGCCAGCGCGCGTCGGCCTTCTGTTCCCCGCTCATGCCATCGAGCGCGGCCAGGGTTTCATTCCAGTCCTGCATGGCGAGGGCGACACGCACGCGCCATTCACGCGAGGCGTCATCTTCCGCGTCGGCCGGCAAGGCCTTGAGCCGCGCCAGGGCGTCGTCCTCGAAGCTGGTCGCGCGATAGACGGCGATTGCATTGAGCACGCGGTTCTTCTGCGCCGGATCCCACTGGAACTTGTCTTCCAGATCGGCCCAGAGGGTCTCGGCCGCGCTGCTGTTGCGGCGCGCATAGCGCAGCATCCCGTAGGAAACGGCATCGCGCGTGCGCGGCGTGTCGGTCCAGGAAGCCGCCTTGGCCAACACGCCGGCCGGGTCGCGCACGCTGTCGGCGATACGGTTGGCGGCGGCCTTGTCGGCGCCATCGAGCAGGTTGGCGATGGCCGAAACCGTGCCCGGATTCGCCGCTTCGGCTGCGGCTTCGATGCGCTTCCACACCTGCGCATCGGTAAGGCTGCCGTTCTGTCGCGCCCAGACGAACAGCGGATCGCAGAGGTCCGGAGTCGGCCGCGGCTGCATCCACAGCGCGGCAATGTCCTTTTCGTAGTCGGGTTTTTCGCCGGCGGCGATGCGCGCGCGCTGCCAGGCGCAGCGCAGGTCGCTGGACGGGCTGTCCTTCCATAGCGCGCGGAACGATTTCCAGTCGCTGTTCTTTGCGGAGTCGCGCAGGCTGGCATCGCGCAGGTCGCTGGCGACCAGCGTATCGGGCCAGCGTTTGACGAAGGCTTCCACCTCGGCCGCTGACGGCTGCTTGCTGTTGCGCTTGAGCAGGGCCAGTTCGATGTAGGGCAACAACGGATAGTCGGCGAGGTCGGCCACGTAGCGCTTCCAGCCATCGGCCGGGCCGCGCTCGATGGCATTCATCGCGTTGCGGTAGTGCTGGCGTTGTGCGCCGGGATCGGGCCGGGTACTGGCGGCCGTGGCGCCGAAACTGAGGAGCAGGGTGCTGCACAGGGCGACACGCAGGGACACGGTGACACGAATTCTGTTGGGCATGAGGCCAGTGTAACGCGACCCCCGCGATGTTCCGAACGAGGCGCCCGGAAAGCCGGCGCGAGCCTCGCCGAAGCCGTACCCGTTCAGCGCGGGCGGTGGCCGGGGCGTCGGGCGTGACGTCCAAGTCATTGATTTGATTGGTTGTCCGATCTCGCTTCGAAAATTATTGCGGTGATATGACACACCGCTATGGCGCTTTCTGAACGTTTGATTTACATTTTTTTTATTTCCAGGCGCCAAACCCGATCGGCGCCCCTTCCACCGCTCGCCCATCCACCCACCATGGAGAACCGTCAATGAAGCCTCGAATTCGCAGTATCAGTCTGGCCGTGCAAGCCGCGCTCGCTGCAGGATTGATCAGTGTTCCCGTTGCCGCTGCCTTCGCCCAGTCCACCGAGCGTGGCGATGACGCACAGCGCCTCGAGGCGATCCAGGTCACCGGTTCGCGCATCAAGAAGGCCGAGATCGAAGGCCAGACGCCGGTCCAGGTGATCAGCGCGGCCGACATCCAGGCCACCGGCCTCGGCTCCATCGGCGACGTGATCCAGCGCCTCTCGGTCAGCGGTTCCTCGCTCAATACCAAGTTCAACTCGGCCGGCAACTTCGGCTTCAGCCCGGACGGTTCGGGCGTCGGCTCCGGTTCGACCACGGTTTCCCTGCGCAACCTCGGTGCCAAGCGCACCCTGATCCTCGTCGACGGCCTGCGCTGGGTCGGCGAGTCCTCGGCCTCAGGCGTATCCGCCGCCGTCGACCTCAACACGATTCCCTCCAGCGCGGTCGACCGCATCGAGATCCTCACCGACGGCGCCTCCGCGCTGTACGGTTCCGACGCGATCGCCGGCGTGATCAACATCATCACCAAGAAGAAGCAGGAAGGCGGCAGCGCGCGCCTCTACTACGGCGACTACTCCACCGGCGACGGCCAGACCCAGCAGGCCAACATCTCGCTCGGCGGCAGCGGCGATCGCCACGACTTCTTCTTTGACCTCAGCCACTACGACCAGCACCGGATCAGCTCGAACGATTGGGAGCAGTCGCGCTATCCGACGCCCGGCATCGGCGGTGCGGTCAACCCCGGCACCTGGAGCTCGGCCACGCCGAACGGTCGCCAGGTGTTCGCGCCGGCCGATCCGACCCAGACCTTCGGCGGCCTCTGCCCGATCGACGGCGGCGCCTCGTTCTGCAACCTTTCAGGCGACGGCGCCGGCGGTTTCCGCCCGTGGACCAACGCCGAGCGCTTCAACTATTCGCCGTTCAACCTGTTGCTGACGCCGTCGCGGCGCACCTCGTTCTTCGGCCAGGGCACCTACCGCATCACCGACCATGTGAACTGGAACCTCAAGGGCACCTACACCAAGCGCCAGTCGGTCAACCAGGCGGCACCCGAGCCGATCTTCCTCGGTTCCGAAGCGGGCAGTGGCGGGCTGGCCGATTTCATCGGCATCGACGCGAGCAACCCGTACAACCCGTTCGGCACGATCAGCCCGGAAGGCTCGTTCATCACGCGTCGCCCGCTCGAAGGCGGCCCGCGCATCTTTACCCAGGACGTCGACACGAGCTACTTCACGACCGGCCTGAATGGCGATTTCAGCATGGGCGATCGCCAGTACTTCTGGGACGTCAATTACGTGACGGCTGAAAACCGGGCCACGCAGAACGTGCGCGGCACCTACAACATCGCCCACATCCAGCGCGCGCTCGGCCCGGTGGCCGATTGCACGGCGCCTTGCGTGCCGCTCAACATCTTCGGCGGCCCGGGCACGATCACCCAGGACATGCTCGACTACATCCTGTTCAACGAAGTCGACCGCAGCGAACAGAAGCTGACTACCTGGACGGCCAACATCTCCGGCGACCTGTTCGAGATGCCGGCCGGTCCGCTGGCCTTCGCCAGCGGCTACGAACACCGCAAGCAGAGCGGCTCCTACACGCCCGACGCGATCGTCACCGCCGGCGAGTCCAATGGCGTGCCGTCCGGCCCGACCAGTGGCGAGTACTCGGTCAACGAGTTCTACCTCGAGCTCAATGCGCCGCTGCTGGCCGACATGGCCTTCGCCAAGCACCTCGATCTGAGTGTCGCCTCGCGCTATTCGGATTACTCGAACTTCGGCAGCACGACCAATAGCAAGATCGGCCTGCGCTGGCAGCTGAGCGACGACCTGACCCTTCGCGGCACCTGGGCCGAAGGCTTCCGCGCGCCGTCGATCGGCGAACTGTTCGGCACCTTCGCGCGCTTTGATGCGCAGATCCAGGATCCCTGCAACGGTGCAACCGGCCAGATTGGCGCCAACTGCGAGGCCCTTGGCGTACCCAACCCGGCCACCTTCGAACAGGCCAATGCGCAGATCTCGGTGGTCACCGGCGGCAACGCGAACCTGAAGCCCGAAACCTCCAAGAGCCTGACCCTCGGTGCCATCTACAGCCCGAGCTGGGGCGAGAACACGAGCTGGTCGCAGAAGCTCGATTTCGAGGTGACCTACTACAACATCAAGATCAAGGATGCGATCCAGGCCTCCGATGCGCAGACCCAGCTGACCCGCTGCGTGAACACGCTTGATCCGGTGTTCTGCGGCGGCATCAGCCGTTCCTCGGGCGGCAACATCAACGGCTTCGACAACACCCTGTTCAACCTCGGCAAGATCAACACCAAGGGCGTCGACGTCGGCATCAACTGGCTCGGCAACGAGACCGGCATCGGCACCTTTGGCGCGAGTTTCTCGGCGACCCGCGTTTCGAGCTACGAGGCGATCGCCACCGACTCGGGCCTGTCCGAGCCGCGCACGGTTGGGGTTGAAGTCAATGACAGTGCGATTCCGGACTGGCGCGCCACGGCACGCCTGAACTGGAGCATCGCCGACGTCAACGTGAGCTGGACCGCGCGCTACACCTCGGACCTGACCGAGGCTTGCACCCAGGTTGGCAACTTCGACAACTGCAGCAATGCAGCGGCGGGCACCAACCACCTCGGCTCGACCACCTTCCATGACTTGCGCGCAAGCTGGAAGCTGCCGACCGAACTGGACCTGACCATCGCCGGCGGCATCAACAACATCACCGACAAGGAACCGCCGATCTGCCAGAGCTGCTCGCTCAACGGCTACGATGCGTCGACCTATGACCTGCCGGGCCGCTTCAGCTACGTCGAAGCCAGCATCAAGTTCTGATCGAACGATCCATAGAGATTTCAGGGGCCGCCATGTGCGGCCCCTTTTTTTGGTGCGCCCGGCAGGGCACACCTGCTTGGAGGTGAAAGTCCTCTATCCACCCGGCAAGGGGAAGGATTAGCGGAAGGCAAGGGCGTTTCGGATGACCGGACGTCTGGAGGAAGCCGGAAGCAGAACGCTAGCCTGACGAACAGGAAGCGGATATGAGGCGGCACGTTGGGGTGAGACAGCCAAAAAGGTCAAAGCCCGGTACTTGCACAGACGACGTGGCGCAGATCCGACAGGGATAAGCGGGAAGGCAGATGCGTCATACCCGGGGAGATCTCGCTTTGTGGGTGAAGGCCCAACGGTGTGAACCGGAGCGAGAAGTCAGCAGAGGCCATAGTAGGTGCACGAGGACCGAAGGGCCGAACATGAGAGACCGCGATCAGGACGGCTGAACCTCGATGATTGATGACAAAGCAGAAGCCCGGGAAACCGGGGCCAAGGGCCAGGAGGCGGGACAGTATCCCGTGGGTAGGCCGCGTGGTGCTGAGTCGATCACGGCGGCAGCCGGGCAAACGAAAGCGGAGGTGTCACGGCTGATGGAAGCCGTGACCGAGCGTAGCAACCTGTGGTCGGCGTATCAGATAGTGGTCCGTAACGGTGGCGCACCGGGGGTCGATGGCCTGACGGTGGGATCGTTCAAGGACTGGTTGAAGATGCACTGGACCAGCGTAAAGACAGCTTTGTTGACAGGTCAGTATCTGCCATCGGCGGTGCGTTCGGTGGACATCCCCAAACCTTCGGGCGGGGTGCGGACACTGGGCATACCGACGGTGCTGGATCGGCTGATCCAGCAAGCGCTGTTGCAAGCCCTGCAACCGATCGTCGAACCGACGTTCTCTGCATCAAGCTACGGCTTGCGGCCGGGGCGCAGTGCCCACCAAGCCTTGCGGGCGGCCAAGCACTACGTGCAAGAAGGCCGCGCGTGGGTGGTGGATATGGACTTGGAGAGAAATTCTTTGACCGGGTCAACCACGACGTTCTGATATCGCGGGTCGCCCGGCACGTCGACGACGCGAGAGTGCTCAAGCTGATCCGCCGCTATCTGGAAGCGGGCCTGATGCGTGACGGGGTGTCAACGGCACGGGACAAGGGCACGCCGCAAGGCGGGCCGTTATCACCGTTGCTGTCGAACATCCTGCTTGACGATTGGGATCGCGAACTGGAGAAACGCGGACACGCGTTCTGTAGCTATGCGGACGACTGCAACATTTACCTTCGCAGTGCAGCGGCAGGCGAGCGCGTGATGGCTGCCATGCAGGCATTCCTGGAAGACCGCTTGACGCTGCAGATCAATGCAGCGAAAAGCGCATGCGCGCGGCTTTGGAAACGCACGTTTCTGGGCTACACCCTGACCAACGTCAGCGGTCGCATCAGGCTCAGGGTCGCGCCGCAAAGCGTGCTCCGCCTGACTGGCCGAGTGCGAGAGTTGTTGCGTCAGGGGCGCGGACGCAGTCTGACCCATACCATCGAGACGCTTGATCCGGTGCTTCGTGGATGGCTCGGCTACAGCTCAGCGAAAGCAAGACGGTGTGGAAGGACCTCGACGGATGGTCGCGGCGTCGGCTGCGTTGCCTGCTATGGCGACAGGCCAAGACGCGTCAGCGATGCACCGCGATGCTGCACACGCGCGGGCTTGGCATTCAGGCCACAACGGTCAAGGCCCGTGGTGGAACAGCGGTGCCAGCCACACGAGTCAGGCGCACCCAAACGCTTTCTTCTCTTGGCTTCGACTGGTCTCGCTGCTCAACACCAGCCGGTGTCTTCAGTGTCGCTCATGAACCGCCGTATGCGGAACCGCACGTACGGTGGTGTGGGAGGGGGCCGGAGTATTCCGGCTCCCTACCCGATCATCTGCGGCACGATCCCCGCCCCGTTAGAGCCGACAAGTAGGCATGCCGATCCAAGAACACAAGTTTCGATCGAGAAGGCAAACTATCCGGGCCGGCGAATGGGCAACCCGCTTTCTCACGCTCTTCCGGCTTTCTGGATGTCGAGACTGCGGAAGAGGGATCCTGACTTCAACGCGCCATTGCCTCAATTCGTTGCCATCGTTCGTTACTGATCATGCCGCGTTTCGAAGCCAGCTTTAGCGCGACTCTAGCTGCATCCCGCGCCTCCGAGTCGCGGCCTGCGTCGCTTAGGATTTCTGCGCGCAGCACCTGAAACGAAAACGGGTACTCGGTATTGTCGGGTTCAAGGCGCAATGCCAGGGCATCGGCTTCGTCGAGCATCGCGAGCGCTTCGTCATTGCGATGAAGCTTGTTCAGTGCCATTGCACGGGTTCTGCGCATGACAGCCGCGCTCAGACTCTCGCTGCGACCTGCTGCCTTGGAGATCGCCAGGGCCTGATCGATGTTCGCCAGCGCTGCTTCGGGCTTGCCGCTTTCAACGAGGACAGAAGCGCGACCCGCAAGGCTGCCGGCAAAGGACGGGTGTTGTTCACCGAGCAGGGTGCGACGCAGTTCGAGGCCATGCAAATTGGCGGCTTCAGCTTCCTCGAGTTGCCCCGTGCGCAAATAGGCAACACTTAGATTCTGCCAGTAAACAGCACAATACGGATTCGTCTCCAGCTTGGCCTCGGTACAGATGCCGGTTGCCTGCAGAAAATGCTCGACCGCCTTGGCGGGTTGCTGGCGGCCCAGCTCCAGCGAGCCCAGTCCATCCTGCATGCCAGCATTTTGCGGGTGCAGCGGGCCGAACAGGCTGGCATACATCGATGCAGCCTCCTGCATCACTTTTTCCGCCTCATCATCCTTGTCGGCGTTTCTCAGCAAAGTGCCGAGACCGTACAAAGCATCGGCAATGCCCTCGTGGGGCGGTTCGTAGATCTGTCGCAACAAGTTCAGTGCCTCGCGCTGCAACGTTTCGGAAGTGCGTGTATCACCCAGTTGGTACTTTGCGACGGCGAGGCTCTGGATTGAATTGGCAAGGCGGTGATCCACTGGAATGGCGCTGGCTCGCCACTCGGCCAAGACTGGTTCCAGCACGTCGTCAGCTTCCTGAAAGTAGCCAGCCACGGCCAGATAATCGCCGAAGTTGGCAGCAGCGATCAGGCCTTTTTCGGATTCGCGTCCGAACACTGCATGTGCGAGATTGAAGGACTCCCTGGCCAGCGCGAGGGATTCATCCGCGTGGCCGGCTTGCAGACGCGTCGCGCTATACGCATCCAGGCCCTCTATCGCGACCTCATCGGAGACCTCCCGAATTGCCACGATGCGGTCGCCGAGCAGGTGGTCGGCATCGTCGGACTTGCCCAGGTGGATCAGTGCATTCGCACGCTGGATATCGAAGGCGAGCATTTCACGCGAGCCGCCGGCACCGGCTGCGAGCAGGACGGCCGCACCTCGTTCGGCCAACTCGATTGCTTGCTCGTAGTCGTTGCTGCTTGAGCTGATCGTGCTCAGGGTGCCCAGCAATTCGGCGCGCAGGGCAGGACTCAGGCGCTGGTCGATGTCCAACTTTTTCGCGGCGGCGCGCACAAGCATGTCCGGTGTCGGCCGGGCGTCACGCGGCAACTCTTCCTTGGCTGACTCGAACACACCGAGCAGGAAATCGCGCGTGGCCTCGGCGCGTTGCGCTTGTTCGCGGGCGATCCTGGCCTGCCAAAGCGCAAAGCTGGCGCTGGCCAGGATCCCAAGCAGCACGGAAAATGTGGTCAACACGCCGCCACGGTGGCGACGCATGAACTTGCGAGCCGTGTACCAGCGCGAGGGAGGATGCGCTTGCACTGGGCGAGCCGTGAGATAGCGCTGAAGATCCTCACCCAGCTCGGCGGCATCGCGGTAGCGCCGCTCCGATTCGATCGCGCAGGCCTTGGCGATGATCCAGCGCAGCTCCAGCGGCAGTTGCAGCGGCCATCGCGAGACATCCGCGGGCGATACGGGTGGTGGCAAGCGGGTCAGCAGCACACGCAGCAGCACGCCGAGAGCGTGCACGTCAGTGGACAAGGTGATTGCCCCACCCAGCGCTTGTTCCGGCGCGCCGTAGCCGGGCGTCATCAAAGGCCCGGCCGTCTGCAACGCGGATTCCTCCTCATCGAGCAGACGCGCAATGCCGAAGTCGAGCACCTTGATCGCACCAGCGGGCGTTACCAGGACGTTCGAAGGTTTGAGATCCCGATGCACGATCAGCGCGCGGTGGGCGGCAGAAACAATCTCGCAAAGTTGTCCAATGAGCTCGACGCAACCGCGCGGGTCCAGGGCCTTGTCCTCGCACCAGCGGTCGATCGGCACGCCTTCCACATATTCCATGACCAGGTAGGGCACGCCATCGCCGCTGTTGCCGCCGTCAATACGCCTGCCCACACCGGGGTCTTCGAAGCGGGCGAGAATCTCGCGCTCGCGGCGGAAGCGGCGATGCTCATTGCTGTCGTGGATGCCGCGACGCAACAACTTCACGGCGGCAGTCTGGGCGAAGTCGCCATCCACGCGCTCAGCCAGAAACACCGTGCCCTGACCGCCCTGCCCAAGCAGGCGCCGCAACTGGAATGCACCGAATCTGCGTCCGATCAGGGCTTGCGGAGTAAATCCCTCGATCGCAGCGGCTCCAAACTTATCGATGTGGGCGGCCACATCCTGGCCGAGAAAGCCCGTCGCGCCGCGATCGGCGGCCAGAATCAGTTCCAGTTCGATGCGCAGGTCGGTCTCGACCACGTTTTCATCGAGCCAGT
>OEIU01001464.1_pt1 | contig 15141 bp, 14 predicted proteins | sample 1539221 | NCBI WGS metagenome assembly OEIU01 (sample SAMN03792071, study PRJEB22550) | activated sludge metagenome | feature: wastewater treatment plant; material: activated sludge; isolation source: Wastewater treatment plant of a petroleum refinery complex | place: Argentina: Zarate | collected...
GGCCGGGTGGGGTGGTGGCGGACAAGCCGGTATTGCGAGAGCCGTGCCAACCGCACGGGACCGGAAAATCAAGCACTTGCAGACGGCGGGTGACGCGCGCCGATGTGGCGTTCGCGACAATCCGGACACGGCGACGGTCGGCGATCGTCGGGAAGGCACCGGTCGGCCATCGTCGGACGGCACGGTCGACCGCCGTCGGAAGGCAGGCGGTCGGCCGCCGTCGGAAGGCAGGCCCTCAGCGGTCGTCGGAAGGCGGCGGCGACTTGGCTGCAGGACCGGCGGGCACGCGGGCGGCAGGCACGCGGGCGGAAGGCACGGGGGCGACGGGCTCAGGGCCGGCTGGCCCAGGACCGGCTGGCACGGGCAGGTCTTCGAACAACGGCAGCGTGGCCGATGACCCCCAGCGATCGGTCGGCGACGGTTCGGCCGCACCGGAAGGCGCACCGCCACGCACCGGCCGGACCCTGCGGGTGGCGGCCTTGCCCGCAGACGCCCCGGCCTGCTGCGGAAGGCGTTCGTCCGGCTCCAGACGATCCTCGGCCACCAGCGCCTCGGCCCGCACGCCCAGCAGCCTGATCCGGCGCGCGAGATCGACCCGCTTCAGGCACTCGCCGGCCGCACGCCGGATCGCCGCCGCATCGCCGGTCGCCTGCGGCAAGGTGACGACCCGCGTGACGGTGCGGAAATCGTCGAACCGCAGCTTGATGCCGATCGAGCGGCTCAGGTAGCGCTTGCGGGCCAGGTCGTCGGCCAGGTGCTCGCACAGGTCGGTGAACAGCGCCGACAATTCGGCGCGGTCGCGCACCGCATGCAGGTCGCGCTCGAACGTGGTCTCGCGGCTGATCGACTGCGGTTCGCTGCTGGTGACCACCGGCCGGTCGTCGAGCCCGTGCGCGGCGGCATGCAGCCAGGCGCCGTAGCTGCGGCCGAACTGGGCGACCAGCCAGGCCGGGTCGCGTGCCGCCAGGTCGGCGATCGTCACGATGCCGAACGACTGCAGCTTCAGATAGGCTTTCGGCCCGATGCCGTTGATGCGGCTGGCCGGCAGCGGCTGGATGCGCTGCTCGACGTCGGCCGGGCGCAGCACCGTCAGGCCGTCGGGCTTGTCGAGCTCGGACGCGATCTTCGACAGCAGCTTGTTCGACGTGATGCCGATCGAGCAGGTGAGCCCGGTGGCGTTCTTCACCGCCGCCTTGATCGCGCGCGCGACGTCGCGCACCGCCCACCAGGGATCGTCGACGTCGCCGACGACGTCGGTCAGGTCGATGTAGATCTCGTCGACGCCGCGATCCTCGACGAGCGACGCGATCGCACGGACCGAGGCCTTGAACAGGCGCGACAGGCGGCGGTACTCGTCCATGTCGATCGGCAGCAGCACCGCCTGCGGCGCGAGCCTGGCGGCCTTCATCAGCCCCATGCCCGAGCGGACGCCGAAGTCGCGCGCCGGATAGGTGGCGGTGGTGATCACGCCGCGGCCGACGTAATCGCCGAGCCTGGCGAACACGCGGCGCGGCTCGCCGGTCAGCGGATCTTCCTCGAGCACCGGCGCATGACGGCGGCCGCCGCCGATCACCACCGGCAGCCCGCTCAGCTCCGGATAACGCAACAGCTCGACGCTCGCGTAGAACGCGTCCATGTCGAGATGCGCGATCAGTCGTTGGCGGTCGGGCACGATGCGCGATTCTACTGTACGAATGAACAGCCTGAGCGTGCTCGCAGGAACGCGGTTTGCCAGATCGCGTCGGCGCAGCACGCCGGTCGATCGCGCGGACGTGCAGGCACGCTTCGGAGGCATCATCAGCGACCACCCGGGATCCCCACAAGCGCTTGCGACGCCCCCGATCGAGCCGATGCTCGCCCGGATCGCCGACGCGTTGCCGGCCGAACCCGGCTTCCTCTTCGAGCCGAAGTGGGACGGCTTTCGGACGATCGTCTTCCGCACCGGCGACGACCTGCTGTTGCAGAGCCGCGTTCTGAAGTCCTTGAACCGCTACTTCCCCGAGCTCGAGCGCGCACTGCTCGATTCGCTGCCCGAGGGCTCCATACTGGACGGCGAGATCGTCGTCCCTTCGCCGCGCGGTCTCGATTTCGACGCTCTGCAGCAGAGGATCCACCCCGCCGCGTCGCGCATCGCGAAGCTGGCGGCCGAGACGCCGGCCCACTTCGTCGCATTCGATCTCCTCGCCGCCGGCGGCAGGTCGACGATGGCGCTGCCGCAGGGCGAACGGCGTGCGCGGCTCGAGCGTCTGCTGGGCAGCCCCTCGCCGCCGCTGCACCTCACGCCGACGACGCGCGACCCTGCCGAGGCCGGACGCTGGCTGCGGCAGTTCGAGGGTGCCGGTCTGGACGGCGTCGTTGCGAAGCTCGAATCGGCGCCCTACCAGCCGGGCAAGCGCGCGATGCTGAAGATCAAGCACGCCAGGACTGCCGACTGCGTCGTCGCCGGATTCCGCTGGTACAAGGACCGCGCCGATGCGGTCGGCTCGCTGCTGCTGGGGCTGTACGACGATGCCGGCACGCTGCACCACGTCGGCGTGACCTCGTCGTTCACCCTCGCAAGGCGCCGGGAGCTGCTGACGGAGCTGGCGCCTCTTCGCGAGCGGGCGATCGACACGCATCCGTGGCGCGATTGGGCCGGCGCCGTGGTCGGCGATGCGCAGCGGATGCCCGGCGCGCAGAGCCGCTGGAGCGGAGGCAAGAACCTGAGCTGGGAACCGTTGCGCCCGGAGCGGGTCTGCGAAGTCCGGTACGACCATCTCCAGGGCCGGCGTTTCCGGCACGCGACGACGTTCATGCGCTGGCGCTCCGACAAGCCGGCGCGGGACTGCCGCTACGACCAGCTCGAGGTGACGACGCCGTACGAGCTGGCCAGGGTGTTCAGCGCCTGACGCTTCAGCCGGGTTTCGGAACGTCCGGCCGCAACGCCGGCGGAACGTTGACGAGATTTATCCGCACGCGGTACCAGAGCGACGAGCTGCCGCGCATGCGGTCGATCAGCACATCGTGCGGGTCGAGGTGGCCGGCGGCTTTCGGATGAGCGGCCTTCCAGGCTTCGGCGGCGGCCAGCGCATCGGCTTCGCGCTCGACGCGGGCGATCTCGATCAGCGGTATGTTGCCGTGCCTGCCCGACGGCGGCTTTCGCTTCGGTTCGCCGGCGGCCTTGCGATAGTGCGGCGGCCAGGGCGCGTCGCCCCGACCTTCGGCCTCGTGACGCGCCGACAGCTCCAGCAGCGATTCGAGCGAGCCGGCATGGTCATCGATCGCCGCATGCGGATCACCGATCGATTGCCAGCGCCCGGGAAGCGTCCAGAGCGTGAAGTCCGCCGGATCGCATTCGTCCAGTTCCTGCCAGCTTACCGGCGTCGAGACCCGCGCGTCCGGCTTGGGCCGCACCGAGTAGGCCGAGCAGACGGTCCGGTCCTTCGCGTTCTGGTTGTAGTCGATGAAGACTCCGTGGCGCTCTTCCTTCCACCAGGCGCTGGTGGCGAGGTCCGGCGCGCGGCGCTCCACGTCGCGCGCGAGCGCCAGCGCCGCCCGCCGCACCTGCACGAAATTCCAGCGGCGCTCGATGCGGATCAGCACGTGCACGCCGCGGGATCCGGACGTCTTGGGCCAGCCGGTGAGGCCCACCTCGGCGAGCGCCTCGCGGACGACGCGGGCGACCTGCTGGATCTGCGGCCACGTGACACCCGGCACCGGGTCGAGATCGATGCGCAGCTCATCGGGATGCTCCAGGTCATCGGCGCGCACCGGATGCGGATGCAGCTCGAGACAGGCCAGATTGGCCAGCCATGCGAGATCGGCCGGCCGGCGCGGCACGACCTCGTCGGCCGCGCGGCCGGACGGGAACCGGATGGCCGTCACCTCCAGCTCTGCGGGGCGCTTGCCCGGCGCGCGCTTCTGGAAGAAGAAGTCGCCGTCTATCCCCTCCGGGTAGCGGACGAGCATGCAGGGACGGCCGCCGGCGCCGCGCAACGCGCCCTCGGCGATCGCGAGGTAGTAGTCGACCAGATCGAGCTTGCGCACCCGGGCCTGGGGAATCAGCAGCTTGTCCGGATGCGTGACGACCACTGCCCGGTCACCGACCTGGAGCGTCACGTCGCCGTCGGACAGTGCCATGATGCGGGCACTGGCAATTCTCCTGCCCGATGTCGGCCCCCGGCGGCCCTGGACGGATGCGCGGACGCGCGGTGACCGCGCTCCGGCTCGCCGCCGCGTCAGCCCTGCCGCGTCAGCCCGCCGCCGCTGCAGCCAGCGACCGGTCGATGTCCCACAGGATGTCGTCGATGTGCTCGAGCCCCACCGAGATCCGGACCATGTCGGGCAGGACGCCGGCGGCGAGCTGCTGCTCGGTATCGAGCTGCCGGTGGGTGGTGCTGGCCGGATGGCTGATCAACGTGCGGGTGTCGCCGATGTTGACCAGGTGGCTCATGAACTCGGCCGCCTCGATGAAGCGCACGCCGGCCGCCTCTCCGCCCTTGACGCCGAATGCCAGCAGGCCCGACGCACCGCGCATCTGTCGCTTCAGCAGCGCATGCTGCGGATGGTCTTCGAGACCGGGATACGCGACGAAGCTGACCCGCGGATCGTCCTTCAGGAAGCGGGCGACCGCCAGCGCGTTCGAGCAGTGCCGCTCCATCCGCAGCGGCAGTGTTTCCACCCCCTGCAGGATCTGCCAGGCGGCCATCGGCGCGAGCGCCGCGCCGTACACCCGCAGGTTCTCCATCCGGCAGCGCATCGTGAAGCCGAAATCGCCGAAGGTCTCGTACCAGCGTACGCCGTGATAGCCGAGCGAAGGTTCGGTCATGCCGGGGAACTTGCCGTTGTCCCACGGGAAGCGGCCGCTCTCGACGACGATGCCGCCCAAGGTCGTGCCGTGACCGGCCAGGTACTTGGTCGCGCTGTGCACGACGATGTCGGCGCCGAACGCGAACGGATTGCACAGCGCCGGGCTGGGCACGGTGTTGTCGACGATCAGCGGCACGCCGTGCGCATGGGCGATGTCGGCCAGCGCGGCGATGTCGGCCAGCACCAAGCTCGGGTTGCCCAGGCTCTCGACGTACAGCGCGCGGGTCGACGGGCGGATCGCCGCGGCGAACGCCTCCGGCTTCGTGGCATCGACGAAGGTGGTCTCGATGCCGAACTTGCGCAGGTTGACCGCCAGCATCGTCACGCTGCCGCCGTACAGCGCGCCGGCCGCCACCACGTGATCGCCGGACTGCAGGATCGTCATCAGCGCCATCGTCTCGGCGGCCATGCCGCTTGCGCTGGCCACCGCGGCCCGCCCGCCCTCGAGCGCCGCGACCCGTTCCTCCAACGCCGCGACGGTCGGGTTCGACAGCCGCGAATAGACGTTGCCGAAGGTCTGCAGGTTGAACAGGCTCGCCGCATGCTCGGCGCTGTCGAACACGAAGCTGGTCGTCTGGTAGATCGGCAGCGCCCGCGCGCCGGTCTGCGCATCGGGAATCTGGCCGGCGTGGATCGCCAGCGTCTCCTGGCGGTATTGGTGGTCTGCCATGATCGGTTCGCTCAGTTCGCGACGACGCGCGGGCGCTTGGCCGAGATCACGCGGGTGTTCACGCCGACCCAGTTCAGGCCGCCGAACAGCCGCGCATGCTCGATCTTCACGCAGCGGTCCATCACCGAGCGCAGCCCATGCTGGCGGGCCAGCGCATCGGCCTCGTGATTGACGACGCCGAGCTGCTGCCACAGCACCTTCGCGCCGATGTCGATCGCCTGACGGGCGATCGGCAGCACGTCGTCGGTGCGGCGGAACACGTCGACCATGTCGACCGGTTCGCCGATGTCGGCGAGCGACGCATGACAGCGTTCGCCGAGAATCTCCGGATAACGGGGATTGACCGGGATGATCCGGTAGCCGTGCTCCTGCATGTACTTCGCCGCGAAATAGCTGGGGCGGAACCAGTCGGCCGAAAGGCCGACGACCGCGATGACGCGGCTGGTCGCGAGGATGCTGCGCAGGGTTTCGATGTCGGACATGGCGGCGATGGTGCTGACGGGAGTGCTTCGGTGGCGCCGAGTATAGAGTAGCGACGTGCGCGAGGCGGCCGGGCTGCGCGACGTGCGTCCCCCGCGGCGTCCGGCCCGGGCCGGCGGCCGTACCGACGAAGGAGATGCCGCGGGCGCGGAACGTGCCCGATTGCCGGCGACTACTGCTGCAACCGGATGCCGCTGGCGCGGATCACCTCGCCCCAGCGGGGCGTGTCGCGACGGATCACCTCGGCGAACTCCGCCGGCGTGGTGCCGGTGACCAGCAGCCCGTACTTCAGGATCTGCTCGCGCCCGGCCGGCGACTGGATCACCTTGTTGATCTCGGTGCTCATCCGCTCGATGATGTCGCGCGGCGTACCGGCCGGCGCCATGATGCCGTTCCAGCCGGCGATGTCGAGCGGATAGCCCTGCTCGGCGAACGTGGGCACGTCGGCCGCCAGCGGCCAGCGCTTCGGGCCGGTGACCGCCAGCGCCCGCAGCTTGCCGGCCTGGATGTGCGGCAGGATCGATGCGAAATCGTGGATGCCCATCGTCGCGTGGCCGGCCATGATGTCGGCCACCGCCGGCCCCGCGCCCTTGTACGCGACGTGGTTCATGTCCAGGCCGGCGGCCGCCTTCAGCATCTCGCCGTACACGTGCGACGTGGAACCGGCGCCGAACGAGCCGAACGACACCTTGCCGGGATTGGCCTTCGTGTAGGCGACGAAATCCTTCAGCGTGCGCAGGTTCAGCGACGGGGCCACCACCATGCCGAGCACCGACAGGCCGAGCTGCGTGACCGGCGCGAAATCCTTCTGCCCGTCATACGGCAACCGCTCGTACATGTGCGGATTCAGCGAGATGTTCGACACGTTGGCATAGACGAACGTGTAGCCGTCGGCCGGCGAGTTCTTCGTCGCCTCCAGCCCGACGATGCCCTGCGCGCCCGCGCGGTTCTCGACGATGACGTTCTGCCCGAGCGCGGGCTGCAGCTTCTCGGCCAGGTAACGCGAGATCAGGTCGGTCTGGCCGCCCGGCGGATAGGGAGCGATCAGCCTGACCGGGCGGGCCGGCCAGGCCGCCTGCGCCGACGCGGCCAGCGGAGTCAGCGACGAGCCCAGCAGCGGCAGGCCGCACAACGAAGACAGCAGCCGCCGGCGGCCGGTCATCAGATCAGCGCGAGCAACCATGCACCGCCCAGAAGCAGCACGGCAGCGGCGCCCGATGTCGCCTGCACCGCGGTCGACCACAGCACCCGGCGCGGCAACGACGCGAGCGAGACGCCGGCCAGCGCGCCGGTTGCGAACCCGCACAGATGCGTCGCCACGTTGACGGACGGATCACCGCCGACCGCGGTCAGCGCGAACAAGGTCAGGCAGGCCAGCCACGGCAGCCAGCGCTGCATGCGCGACGACGCGGAGATCGCGCGCGTCATCCACGACCAGCTCCCGAGCATGCCGAGCGCAGCGAACACCGCGGTGGAAGCGCCGACGCTGGTGACGCCGGCCGGCGACAGCGGCAGCGATGCGAGGTTGCCGACGGCGCCCGCCAGCACGATCGCGAGCCAGCCCAGACCCAGCCCCATCGCACGACCCACCAGCAGGCCGAACAGCGCTCCGAACACGCCATTGCCGAGCAGGTGGGCCAGATCGCGATGCAGCGTCAGCGCGGTCAACGTGCGCCACCACTCGCCCTCCTGCAGCGCGGCCAGGGACAGGCTGCCGGCCGCGAACCAGTCACGGCCGAACGCACCGATCAGCGCGCAGTCGCCGAGCGTGGCGATCGTCAGCAGAAACAGCAGCACGCCGAGCAGCGCGAACGGATGCACGTTGCGCGGCTGCCGCTCGGCCTGCAGACGCTTGTCGCGGTTCTCTTCGCCGTAGAGAAAGAGCTGATGCATCGCCCGCGCGACCTGGTCGGGCGTCACCAGCACCTGCGACTGGCCCTGCACCGTATCGACCCGACTGGCGATTCCGACCGACGCGAGCACCAGCGCGCTCTCGGCGCAGCGCGCGCGGTTGGCGGACCGGAAGACGGCCACCCACTCGGACGTCAGGAATTCGCGTTGCACGGACCACATCCGCCGTTTGACATGCGCGAGAGCGCCTCGCACGAGACTCCATGATGCCAGCAAATCCGCACCGATGGGGATGCATGATCCGTTCGTCGACGCACCTGCTGCTGGCGGTGCCGGGGGGCGGTCTGCTATCGTCCGCGAACGGCGGATTTCCGATGGAGGACGCACCCGATGGCCAAGAAGAGTGGCATTCCCGGAATCGGCGCGCTGAACACGATGATGGACTCGATGGAGTTCGTGAAGAAGGCATGGTCGAGCTTCAATCTGCCGACCAATCTCGCCCCGACGATGGACGTCGACGAACTTGACAAGCGCATCGCCGACCTGCGGGCGGTCGAGCAATGGCTCAACGTCAACCTGAGCATGCTGCGCGGCACGATCCAGGGGCTGGAGATCCAGCGGGGCACCCTTGCCGCGGTGCAGGCATTCGGCCGGGCGGTGACGGGCTCCAGCGATGCGATGGCCCAGCTCGCACAGGCGGCACGGGTGCGGCCGGCGGCGCCCGCGCCGTCGGCCCCCTCGGCATCGTCCGCCACGAGCCCGTTCACGCGTTCGTCGGCCGCGGCGGACGACGGCGACGAGCCCGACGTCGAGGAAGAGGACGACCGCGACGATGACCATGAAGACGACGAGCACGACGATGACCACGACGATGACCACGCCGACGACCGCGCAGACGACCGCGCAGACGACGCGCGCGACGATCGCGATGACGGCGAACGCGGCCGCGCCGGACGACAGGCGACCGCCGCGGCGGCCGCCTCCGGAGCCGAGGTGATGCGCAAGGCCGCCAGCAGCCTGGCGGCCGGCCTGTCGGAGATGCAGGCCGCCGCCGTGCCGCTGCAGTTGCCTTCGGGCACGCAGATGGTCAATCCGGCGGCATGGTGGAATCTGCTGCAGGGTCAGTTCAACCAGGTCGCACAGGCTGCGCTGTCGGGCGCCGGCGTGCTGGCGGGAGGGGCCGGGGCGGGCGCCGCGAAGCAGGCGAAGGACGAGCCCGCCGGCACCGCGAAGGCGGCGGACCGCAAGCCCGGTCGCGGCGGCGGCACCACGACGCATCGTGACAAGGGCAGCGGCAAAGGCGATCGCGGCCGTGCGGGCGGCGGTGCAAGCGGCGGCAGCCCGACCCGAAAGAACGCCGGCAGCGACCCGACCAATCAATCGATGAAACGCAATCGCACCAAGACCCCTGCGGCGGCCGGCCGCTCCGATACCGCACCGCGCAAACCACGCGGCCCCGCGCGCAAGACATCGGGAACCTGATCGTGTACCCGTTCCGCTACGGTCATGCCCGCCACCAGGATTGGCAGCAGGCGGTCGAGGTGGTCCTCGCGCAGATGAGGGCGGGCCCGGCCGCGCGCCCGTCCGGCGGGACGGATGGAGCCGCGGACGGAGAAGCGCACGGGCCGGCGCACGAACTGCCGGCCTGGAAGGCCCGCGAGCTGCGGCACGGTTCGCCGGACGCCGCTGCGGCGATGTCGGGCATGGGCCCGGCCTCGACGCTGGGGCTGGTCTACGTGACCGAATCGTTCGGCAATCGGCTGTCGGCGATCATCGATCTGTTCAGACAGCGTACCGGTCTGCCGCACTGGGCCGGCGCGGTCGCGGCCGGCGTCTGCGCGACCGGCGCCGAATACCACGACGAACCGGCGCTGGTGGCGATGCTGGCCGAGCTGCCGCCCGACAGCTTCCGGCTGTTCGAAGGCCGGCCGCCGCCGCAGCGGCTGGCGATCGAGGACCATGCCGGCGACATGGCGCCGTTCACCGCACTGGTCCATGCCAGCCCGAGCACGCCGGAACTGCCCGAGGTGATCGCCGATCTGTCGCAACGCATCGCCACCGGCTACCTGTTCGGCGGCATCGTCGGCGGCGCCGACGGCATGGCCGCTCACTATGCCGGCAGGCCGGCCGGATCGGGCCTGTCGGGCGTGCTGTTCGCCGACTCGGTCCGGCTGATGTCGCGGGTCACGCAGGGCTGCGCGCCGCTCGGCGGCGAGCACGTGATCTCCGATTGCATGTCGCACTACATCCGCTCGCTCGACGGACAGCCGGCACTGGACGTGATGCTCGAGGACCTCGGTGTCGAGCAGCCGATGCGCGCGTCGCGCGACGGCGAGGCGATCCTGCGGTCGCTGCCGCACGAGCGGCTGCGCCGCGGCCTGCTGGTAGGCATCGCGACGCAGGGCACGGACCGGCGGGTCGGCTTTCGTGACTATCTCGTGCGCAACCTGCTCGGCATCGACCCGCACAACCGGCTGCTGGCGGTGGCGGCCGAGCCCCGCCGCGGCGAACGGGTGGTGTTCTGCACCCGCGACCGCCAGACCGCGCGCGCCGACCTGATCCGCGTGTGCACCGAGTTGCGCGACGAGCTCGAATCGGAACGGCAGCCCGCTCGCGGCGCGCTGTACTTCTCGTGCGTGGCGCGTGGCCTGCACCTGTTCGGCAGCCCCGGCGCCGAGCTCGACATCATCCGACACAATCTCGGCGACGTGCCGCTGATCGGCATGTATGCGAACGGCGAGATCGCCCGCAGTCATCTGTACGGGCACACCGGCGTGCTGACCCTGTTCGTGTAGGGCCGTCGGCACTCCGCTTGTTCTCTCGCCTGCGACGTCGCTTCGATGCGACACCGTTGTGGGGCCGGTTGCTAGAATCCGCTCCTCACTTCGGTAGGCGCCATGCTCTTTCCTGAACTGTTCAAGTCGTTCGAAGCGGTCCGCTGGAATCTCGAACGCGACATACCGTGGGACCGGTTCGATGCGTCGCTGCTCAGCGAGGAGCAGGCGCTGACGATCAAGATGAACGCGATCACCGAATGGGCGGCGCTGCCGGCCACCGAGATGTTCCTGCGCGACAACCGCCACGACAGCGATTTCTGCGCATTCATGTCGGTGTGGTTCTACGAGGAACAGAAGCACGCGCTGGTGCTGATGGAGTATCTGCGGCGCTTCCGGCCCGACCTGGCGCCGACCGAGGACGAACTGCACGCGGTGCGCTTCACGTTCGACGAGGCGCCGGCGCTGGAGACGCTGATGCTGCATTTCTGCGGCGAGATCCGCCTCAACCACTGGTACCGGCGCGCCGCCGAATGGCATACCGAGCCGGTGATCCGCGCGATCTACGAGACGATCGCGCGCGACGAGGCGCGCCACGGCGGTGCCTATCTGCAGTACATGAAGCGGGCGGTGACCCAGTTCGGCGACACCGCCCGCGCCGCCTTCGCGAAGATCGGCGTGCTGATGGCCAGCGCCGCCCGCACCTCGCAGAAGCTGCATCCGACCAACCTGCACGTGAATCGGGCGCTGTTCCCCAACGACACCGTGCAAAGCCGCATGCCGGAGCCCGGCTGGCTCGACCGCTGGCTGGATCACCAGATCCGCTTCGACGAGATCTGGGAGGGCAAGGTGGTCGAGCGGATCCTGCACAACCTGTCGCTGCTGTTCGGCAGCAAGTTCGCCACGGTCCAGGACCTGAACCGCTACCGCAAGCAGATCAACCTGACGTTGCCGCCCGCGGCGTCGGCCGCCTGAGCGGGCAGCCAGCCGCATGAGCCCGATGCCGACGGCCGACTTCGAACGCAAGATCATCGATCCGGCCCGGCTGCCCGCCGCCGCCGGCTCGCTGGCGCGGCCGCTGGTCTTCACCAACGGCGTGTTCGACCTGCTGCACCGCGGCCACGTGACCTATCTGGCGCAGGCGCGGGCCGCGGGCGCGGCGCTGATCGTCGCCGTCAACAGCGACGCGTCGGTGCGCCGGCTCGGCAAGGGAACCGACCGGCCGATCAACCGCTGCGAGGACCGGATGGCGGTGCTGGCGGCGCTGGCCAGCGTCGACGCGGTGACCTGCTTCGACGACGACACGCCGCTGGAACTGATCCGGCTGCTGCAGCCGCAGGTGCTGGTCAAGGGCGGCGACTGGACGGTCGACCGGATCGTCGGCGCCGACGAGGTGCTGCGGGCGGGCGGCCGCGTGCTGTCGATCCCGTTCGAGTTCCAGCGCTCGACGACCGAGACGCTCAGCCGGATCCGTCTTTCGGAGCCGGGCAGTACTCGCGGATGAACCGGTGGATGCCCTCGCGGGCGAACCATTCCGGGTCCCAGTCGCGCGATTCCAGCCGCTCGGCCGGCAGGTACAGGTAGAGCCCGGCCGGCACGCTCAGCTCACGGCCGTCGTCGATGACCCGGGCATCGACGACGATGCGCACGTAGTCGCCGCCTTCGAAGGCGTCCAGCCGGGCCAGGTCGGCATCGTCGACGTCGTAGTACAGCCGGCCTTCCACCTCCCCGCCTGGCGCGACGATGACGCCCGGATAGGTGTGGCCGGACACCGCGAAACGCCGGTAGCCGGTCAGCGTCGCCGGCGCGCTGCGGTACCCCCGGCCGGCGACGACGGTGGTCCACACGGGGTCGAACATCAGCGAACCGTAGGTGAAGACGTTCATCGTTGGCCGACCGTCTTAGGCCGAATGGCGCGGACGGCGGATCGGCCTGCACCAAAGGTGGATGACAATTGCAGTGGCGATGCTAGCATTGCTTACCCTCATAAAAGAACGTCTAGGACGAAAGCTCATGCGCCTGAACCTGATCATCGCTGGCGTGGCGATGCTGGGCCTCGCCGGCTGCCTGGAGACACCGATGAACGTCGGATCGAGCTCCGCCAAGACCGTGGCGACCGGCAGCGCCGGCGGCGGCAACGCCAACAATGCCAATGCGGCGCTCGAGCGATGTGACCGACCGGTGGGCACGGCCGCCTTCATCGAGGACACCAGCGCGCAGTGGTACAGCATCCTGACCACCCAGTACCGGCTGCCGTCGACGACGATGGTGCTGCGGATGCTGGCGCAGCAGTCGAACTGCTTCGTGGTGGTCGAGCGGGGCCGCGGCATGCAGGCGATCCAGGGCGAGCGGGCGCTCGCGCAGTCCGGCGAGTTGCGCCAGGAAAGCAACTTCGGCAAAGGCCAGCTCGCCGCCGCCGACTATGCGATCACCCCGTCGGTGACCTTCTCGGCCGGCAACACCGGCGGGGTCCGGGGCGGCTTGGCCGGCTTCTCCAGCGGCCTGGGCGTGCTCAGCTCGATCGCCGGCGGAGTGAAGAATCGCGAAGCTTCGACGATGTTGGCGCTTACTGACAATCGATCGGGCATCCAGGTCGCCATCGCCGAGGGCAGCGCCTCACGGATGGACTTCGATGTCGGCACCGCGGTCTTCGGCTCGCGCGCCGGGGGCAGCCTGGGCGCCTACCAGAACACGCCCGAGGGCAAGATACTGGTGGCGGCGTTCACCGATTCGTTCAACCAGCTCGTCCGCGCGGTCAAGAACTACACGCCGCAGCAGGCGCCGGCCGGCGGCAAGGGCCTGGGCACCGGCGGAACGCTGAAGACGAACTGAAGCCCGGCTGGCACGGCGCGGCGGCCGGCCGCGCGGGGTCGCCGGCGCCGCGACCGGCGCGCAGCGGCGGACCCGTGCGCAGCGGGCGGGCCTGGACGAAGCGACGGCGATCGGCAGCGACGGACGCCGCTGCGGGTCGCCGGCTTCACCGCCGCGGCGGCACGACGATGACCGGCGGCGGATTCTGCGACGGCGGCAGGCCGCCCCAGCCCGGCACCACGTTGGGCCCGCGCGGCAACGACGGCGGGCGGTTCTGATACTGCTGACCCGGAACCAGAGGCTGTACGTATCCGGGTCCACCGTACTGCGGATATCCGCCGTAGCCCTGGGCGCCGTAGCCCTGCCCATATCCTCCTGGTCCATATCCCGGGCCATACCCCGGCCCATAGCCCTGCGGGCCGTAGCCCTGGGCGCCACCGTATCCGTACCCCTGCCCGCCGTAGCCCTGCGCGTAACCCTGCATGTAGCCCTGGCCGCCCGCCTGCGCGCCGTACCCTTGCGGCACGCCGATCTGCGGCGCGACGTAGACGCCACCGCTGCCCGGCGGCGGTACGACGATCACCGCCGGTCCGGACTGGGTGCTCCACGACTGGCCGTAACCGGGCTGGTGGATCGACGTGGGGGCGCCCGGATAGGCGGGCTGCGCCTGCGCCGACAGCGCCAGCACCCCCGGCAGCGCCGCCGCGGCCGCCCGCGCCAGTCCGCCGGCCATGCGGCCGCGCCCGGCGCGGCGGATTCCGATTCGATTCGACATCTTCCGTCTCCCGCCGGATCGTTCCGGCTGAACGAAACCCCGCCTCACGGGGACGACCGCAGGCTCACGGCCCGGGGCCTTATCACAGTACGCCCGTTCGCGAGCCGACGGAACGGCGCCGGCGCAGCGAGCGTGACGATCGTCACGAGGGCCTGTTCACACTACGCCCGTGTCCGCTCTATTGAGTCGCCGCAGGCCGGGCAGCCGCACAGGGCTGGGGATTGACGCCCAGCTCGGTCTGCAGCGCGGTCAGGCGCTGCGCGAGCTCGCGTGCCGGCGGCGAATCGCCGCCGGCCGCATGCAGCCGGAACGAGAACTTGGGCTCGTTGGCGCCGCGCAGCGCGATCCGCAGGCCGCGCACCCCTTGCTGCGTCAGGCTGTCCATCAGCGCCCGGGCGCCTTCCTCGGAACGAAACAGCCCGAACGAAATGCCCAGCCGATAGGGGCCGTCGGGCATCAGGTACAGATCCCGCACGCCGAGCCGGCGCAGATCCGCGGCCCTGCGCTGGGCGACGGCCAGCGTTTCCGAAGGAGGCGTATAGACCATCCAGATGCCGGCATCGCCGAGCGGCTCGGTCTCGCCCCGCACCTGCGGCGTATCGGCGAGGAAGCGGCGCACCCGGGCCGACCGGGTCTCCTCCAGCGGACCGATCTCCACGCAGGTCTCGACGGGCCCGGCGGCCGCCTGCCCCGACGACCCCGGCGCCCCGGCCGCGGCGGGCGCAGCGGAGGCGGCGGGGCCGCCCCCCTGCGCCGGACGCCCGGGCGGCGGCAGCACCTTGACCCGGTCGGCATCGATCTGCTGGCGCAGGCGATCGGGCTCGCGGCTGCTGCCGGTCCACGAGGCGAAGTCCCCATGCCACCACAGGAACGCCACGACGTTCGCGGCGCTCAACAGGCCCAGCACGGTCCGCGAACGCATCCGGGATCCC
>OEIU01001465.1_pt1 | contig 15138 bp, 17 predicted proteins | sample 1539221 | NCBI WGS metagenome assembly OEIU01 (sample SAMN03792071, study PRJEB22550) | activated sludge metagenome | feature: wastewater treatment plant; material: activated sludge; isolation source: Wastewater treatment plant of a petroleum refinery complex | place: Argentina: Zarate | collected...
GTCGTGCGCCGGGACGAGGCGGTCGACAAGGCCGACGACCGGCGCCGCCGCGGCCGCGAGCGGCGCCAGGGCGAGCAGCGCCACCAGGGCGATCAACAGGGATCCCGCGAGCCGACGTCCGCAGCGCACGGGGTCCCATCGGCACCCGCCCCGACGGCGTGAGCGTACGGGCCGGCGGCTGCAATGCTGCTGCGGTGCCGATCCGGACCCACATCGCGGCCGCATGCGCCGCCCTCGCCGCGGTCCTGGCGGCGGGCTGCGGCGGCACCGGCGCGGCATCGCAGGCCGCCGCCCCCGTGCCCACCGTCGACCGCTTCGACGCCGCGCGCGCGTGGTCCGACCTGAGGATGCAGGTCGCGCTGGGCCCCCGACCCGCCGGCTCCCCGGCGTCGCGCGCGCTGGCGGGGCGTCTGCGACGGGCGCTGCCCTCCGGCAGGTTCGAGCCGGTGCCCGGCGGCCTGCGCAACGTGTCCGGCAGCCTGCCGGGCCGCGGGAGGGCGATCCTGGTGGCCGCCCACTACGACACCAAGGACATCCCCGGGTTCGTCGGCGCCAACGACGGCGCCGGCGGGGTCGCCACCGTGCTCGAGGTGGCCCGTGCGCTGCGCCGCGCCGGGGGCCCCGCCTGCCAGCGCAGGGTGCGTTTCGTGATGCTCGACGGCGAGGAGTCGCCCGGTCCGGGCGACGGCGGCGACTTCGCGCGCACGGGCCTGCGCGGCAGCCGCGCCGACGCCGCGCGCACCGCGGACCGGCTGCACCGGGTCATCGTGGTCGACTTCGTCGCCGACGCCGACCTCTCCCTGCCGCTAGAGGCCCTCTCGGACCCCGCGCTCTGGGCGCGGCTGCGCGCCGCCGCCGGGCGCGTGGGGGTGGGGCGGGTGTTCCCGGACCGGGTCGCGCCCGGGGTGCTCGACGACCACATCCCGTACCGCGAGCGGGGGGTGCCGGCCATCGACCTGATCGACTTCGACTACCCGCCGTGGCACACGGTGCGGGACGACCTGGACGCCGTGTCGCCCCGCAGCCTCGACGCCGCCGGCGAAGCGCTCGTCGAGATGGTGCGCGTCATGCGCCGGGACACCTGCCCCGGCGCATGACGCGCCGTCGCCCGCCCCGCGCCTCAGCCGCTGCTGGGTGACGGCGAGCCCGGCGGCGCGGCCTGATGGGGCCGCCGGTGCTCCCGAGGAGCCGCCGCGGGCCGGCCGCCGTCGATGAGGGTGAGGTGCGGCATGCCGGGCGGCTGCGGTGCGATCGGGCGCGGGCGGCGCCATGCGCTGCCCATCCCGCGGCTCTGGACGATATGGATGAGGTTGTACACGGGAACCCTCCTGATTGGACCTCGATGAATCGATTGGACCGCATATATGGTCCCTAATCCATGCGATTGGACGGCGATATTCCCCGGTCAACCGGTTTACAACAAGGGCCTTTCGTGGAAGATTGGATCCGGATGAAGATCACCCCGGCACGGCTGGCGATGCTCCTGGGGCCGTGGGCGGCCACCGGCGGCCCGCTGTACGCGGCCCTGGCCGGGGCCCTGCGCGGAGCGGTCCGGCGCGGTGAGCTCCCGGAGGGCACCGTGCTGCCTCCCGAGCGCGAGCTGGCCCGCCGCCTTCACGTGAGCCGCACCACCGTCGTGGCCGCGTACGGCGCCCTGAAGGACGAGGGGGTGCTCGCGAGCCGCCAGGGCCGGGGCACCTGGGTCGCGGCGGCCGACGCGCCGCGCGCCGGGGACGTCGCGTTCTCGGGCGAGCTGTACGCCAACCTCCTCGGCGGCGGCGGCGACGTCATCGAGCTCACCGCCGCCGCGCCGCCGGCCACCGCGGTCGTGGCCGAGGAGGTCGCCCGCCTGGCGCGCGACGGGCTCGCGGGGCTCGTGTCGGGCGTCGGCTACGTCCCGGCGGGGCTGCCGGACCTGCGCGAGCGGATCGCCGAGCTGAACGCCGCCCAGGGCCTCCCGACCCGGCCGGACGAGGTGCTGGTCACGACCGGCGCCCAGCAGGCCATCGGCCTGGTGACGGCTCTCTTCGGGGAGTCCGGACAGGCCGCGCTGGTGGAGGAGGCCACCTACCCGGGGGCGCTCGACGCGATCCGCGCCGCCGGGATGCGCCCGGCCGGGGCGGCGCTCGACGGCGGAGGCGTGGTGGTCGAGGCCCTCGAGGAGCTCATGGACCGGGTGCGACCCCGTTTCGCGTATCTGGTGCCGGTCCACCAGAACCCGACCGGGTCGGTGCTGTCGGAGGCGCGGAGCAGGGCGGTGGCGCAGCTGTCGGCGCGCTACCGGGTGCCGGTGGTCGAGGACCTGGCGCTCCGCGACATGCGCCTCTCCGGCCGGCCCGTGCCCGCGCCGATCGCGGCCCACGACCCGGAGGCCCTCGTGATCACGATCGGCTCGATGAGCAAGGTCTTCTGGGCGGGCCTGCGGGTCGGGTGGATCCGCGCGCCGCGGCCGATCGTCGAGCGGCTCGTACAGCTCAAGGTGCGGTCGGACCTGGGCTCCGACGTGCTGTCGCAGGTCGCCGCCGCCGCCGTGCTCCCACGCCTGCCCGACGCGGCGGCGGAGCGCCGGGCCGGCCTGCTCGCCGGGCACGAGGCCCTGGCCGGCGCGCTGGGGCGGCACCTGCCGGACTGGACGTGGGAGACGCCCCCCGGCGGCTGCATCCTGTGGGTCCGCATCCCCGGAGGCGACGCGCGGGAGTTCGGCCAGGTGGCGCAGCGCTACGGGGTGACCGTCGTGCCCGGGCAGGTGCTCTCGGCGAGCGGCGGGCACGCCGACCGCCTGCGCCTCCCGTTCGTGGCGGAGGAGCCGGTGCTGGAGGAGGCGGCGCGCCGCCTGGCGCTCGCCTGGACGGCCTACCGGGGCGGCGGCGCCGCGGCCGAGGCCCCCGCCGCGATCATCGTCTGAGCGTCAGAGGACGCGCCGCATCGCGACGTGCGCGATGCCCGCCTCCTCGAACCCGGGCCCCTCGGCGACGTAGCCGGCGCGCTCCCAGAACCCGAGGGCCGAGCACTGCGCGTGGATCGCCACTTCGTGCGCCCCGCGCTCGGCCGCGAGCGCGTGGGCCGCGGCCAGCAGCGTCGCGCCGAGGCCTCCGCCGCGCCGCTCCCGCGCCACCGCCATGCGCCCCAGCCGCACCGACGGGCCGTCGCCGAGCACCCGGCACGTGCCGACCACGCGCCCGCCGTCGACGATCACCACGTGCAGCGCCGTCGCGTCCTCGGCGTCGTGCTCCATGGCGGGCGGCACCCCCTGCTCGTCGCAGAAGACGGCGTGCCGCAGCGCCAGGACCTGGTCCATCTCGTCGGGGCGCGCCCGCCGCGCGGGAAGGGTGCTCACCGTTCGTAGGCGATGCGGGCCGCGGCGGCCATGGGCGCATCCTGCAGCAACTGCGCGCCCGTCGCCCGCGCGGCATCCAGCGACGCCCCCCGGCCGCAGAGGGCGACCCGGAACCGGCGGGCGATCACGGCGATGTGGGGCACGGCGTCCCGCATGGGCTCGTCCAGCTCCGCGCAGATCACCACGAGATCGGGGCTCACGTGGGCGGCGGCGTCGGCGACCGTCGTCAGGGGGCAGTCGGCGCCGAGGTAGGTGATGCGCCAACCGTGGTCGCGGAGGCCGATGCCGAAGCACAGGAGTCCCATGTCGTGACGCTCGCCCTCCGGGCAGGCGAGCAGGGCGCGCGGGCCCAGCCCCACGTCGAACCCCCGTGCGATCCCGAGCAGGCGGCCCCGCAGGACGAAGCTCGCGAAGTGCTCCTGCGCCGTCGAGATGTCGCCCGTCTCCCACCGGCTCCCGAGGTCGCGCAGGTAGGGGAGGATCACGTCGCGCAGCGCCGCCTCGACGCTGAAGGTGTTGAAGACCCGGTCGAGGATCGTCTGGGCGTCGACGTCGCGGAAGTCCTCGAGCGCCTCGCCGAGCTCCGCCCGCGCGACGGCGAACGCGTCCTCGCGCTCCCCGGGGGTGGGCGCCGCCGGCTCCTCCAGCGCCATCCGGGCCGCGACGGCCGCGGAGAACCCGCGCGAGAGGTAGCGGCGCATGGCGCGCACGCGCTCCTCATCCTCGTGGGTGTAGAGCCGGAAGCCGCCCTCGGTGCGCTCGGGCCGGAGCAGCCCGTAGCGCCGCTCCCACACGCGGAGGACGTCCGGGCTCACGCTCTGGCGCCGGCTGAGCTCCCCGATCCGCAGCCGTCCGGTGTCCCGCGTGATCGCCATGCCCCCCACTCTCCATAACCCTCGACAATCTGTCCAGAGTATCGGTCTCCGGGTTGTCCAAACATCCTGCGGAAACTGCGGTGACGAGGGACCCTGAATCCGGACAGACTCTTGACAATCTGTCCAGATATCGGCTGAATGATGTGCGATGCAGCAGAAAGCACCCTCGCGAACGCCGCGGCTCAGCCGCGCCGAGGCGATGGAGCGGTTCACCGCCGCGCTCCACCGGGCCCTCGCGCCCAGCCTCATGCCCGACCCGAGGCGGCCCGGCTGGGCGGAGCGCTACCTCATGCAGGTCTGCGAGGCCGGCGTCGCCCGGCTTGCCGCCGACCCGCGCTCGCAGCCGATGGCGGCCCGGTCGCTGTTCGGGTCGGCCCGATCGCTGATGCGGGCGCAGGACCAGCTCCGCGCCTCGCAGGTCATCGACGCGCACCTGGACCGGGCCCGGGCGTTCTTCGAGGCCGAGCGGGGCACGGCGGGCCTCGACGGCGGGACGCCCCGCTGCGCCGCCCTCAACCGCAAGGGCAAGCCCTGTGGCCGGGAGCCGATCTGGGGCACCCCCTTCTGCGTCTCGCACACCGGGCGCGGCGGCGACTGATGCCGGGGACGGCCCCCTCCGGGCCGTCGTCTAACCTGCGGCCCATGGACGTGCGGCTGGCGGTGGCGAGCAAGCGCGACGCGCGGGCGATGTCGGGCGGGTCCGTGCCCGAGGACGCGGCGCTGCGCATCCTGGACGCCGGGCGTCTCACCGGGAGCGCCCGCAACCGGCAGCCCTGCCGCTTCGTGATCGCCGAGGGCGAGGCGCTCCCCGCGGTGGCCGACGCCGTCTACCTGGCCGGCAACATCCTGGACGCGGGCCTGGTCGTCGCGATCGTCGTGACCCCGGGCGGCAACCTCGTCGACTTCGACGCCGGGCGCGCCGCGCAGAACATGATGCTGGCGGGGTGGGCCGAGGGCATCGCCTCGTGCCCCAACGGCATCGCCGACCGCGAGCGCCTCGCATCGGCCCTCGCCATCGAGCCGCCCGAGCGGGCGGTGATCGTCCTGTCGTTCGGCCCCCCGGCGCGGCCGCGCGACCCGGCGCGGCGGTCGGCCGACGAGTGGAGCGCCCGGGCCCCCCGCCTGCCGCTCGACGCCCTGGTCCGACGGGTCGGGAGCTCAGGGTGAAGCTCAACCGCAGCGGCCGCCTCGCCGCCCGCGGCCCCGGCGAGGCCGCGATCGGCCACGCCGACGAGGGGCTGCTGACCCCGACCACCGCCCCGGACCCCGAGTTCCTGCACACCGACCCCTGGCGGGCGCTGCGGATCCTGGGCGAGTTCGTGGACGGCTTCGACGCGCTCGCGCGCGTCGGCCCGGCCGTGTCGGTCTTCGGCTCGGCGCGCATCACCCCGGAGAGCCCGTGGTGGGGCGTCGCGGAGGACGTCGGCCGGGTCCTTGCGGAGCGCGGCTTCGCCGTGATCACCGGCGGCGGGCCGGGGATCATGGCCGCGGCCAACAAGGGCGCCGCCGACGCGGGCGGCATCTCGGTGGGCTGCACCATCGAGCTGCCGCACGAGCAGGCCGTCAACGAGTGGGTGAACCTGGCGATCAACTTCCGGTACTTCTTCGTCCGCAAGACGATGTTCGTGAAGTACGCGGAGGCGTTCATCGTCTTCCCGGGCGGGTTCGGGACGATGGACGAGCTGTTCGAGTCGCTCACGCTCATCCAGACCGGCAAGGTGCGCAACTTCCCGGTGGTCCTCGCGGGCGCGTCCCACTGGGCGGGCCTGCTGCGGTGGGCCCGGTCGCGCCTGGTGGAGGACGGCTTCATCAGCCGTGACGACCTGGACCTGATCCGGCTCTCCGACGACCCCGAGGAGATCGTCGAGCTGGCGCTCCGCCCGATGGAGCCGTGAGCCCCGGCGCCGTCAGCGGCCTGTCGGGGTCGGACGGGCGGCGGGCCCGCCTGGGCCGGGAGCGGACGGCGGCCCAGCTGCGCCGCCAGCAGCGGCTCGAGGCGGAGGCCCAGGAGCAGCTCGGCCCCACCCTCGGGCCCGCCGGGCGCCCCATGGGGGAGGCGGCGATGGCGATGTGGCGCCGTCGCCAGGCCGACGCGTACCTGGCGCTGCCGCCGTGGCGGCGGGCGTGGCGCACATGGGTGTCGTGGAGCCGCCTGCAACGGGGGATCGCCGTCCTGGCCCTCGCCCCCGCCTGGGCGCTGATGTGGCTGCCCCTGCGGATGCTGGGCCTGATGCCCGTGGAGGCGTCGAAGGCGGGCGTCGCCGCGTTCGTGGTCGCCGCCCCGCTGGCGGCGCTGGCGCCTCCGCGCCAGCAGGGCCGGTTCGCCGTCCCGCTGCCGGACACGGGCGGGGCGCCGTGGCACGGCTCGCGCCGGGCCGCCGCGCTCCGGCGCGGCGTGCTGCTCGTGGTCGCCGCGCTCGTCGCGGCGCTCGCGGTGCTCGCCACGGTGGGCCCCGGCCATCTCCAGTCCCTGCCGGGCGACCACGTGACGTTCGCGGCGCGCCAGGCGCGCGCGGCCACCGCCGCGGCGGCGGTCGACGCGGCGTGCGGCCGCCCGGTGGCGGCGGATGCGCGCCCGATCGGCGGCGACCGGTACGCCGTGGCCGTCGCCGGCGGGGGCGAGGCCCAGGTGCGCCTGCTCCCGGTGGGCTTCGCGGAGACCGGCCCACGGGCGCGGGTCATCGGCACGCCGCCCTGCCCGGCGCCGTGAGCCGGGAGGCGCCGCCGGCGTGGCACGTCGGGGAGTGGGGCCCGCTCGGCTGGGCCGAGACGGCGCTGAAGACGGCCGGCATCCTGGTCGGCATCGCGGCGCTGCTCAGCGCGACGGGACGCGCGTCCGACGGCGCATCCGGCGCCCGGCTGGTCGCCGTCGTCATCCTCGCGGTCCTGTCGCTGGGCCTCGTCGCGGGCATCGCCGACCGGATCGCCGGACGCGAGCTGGTGGGGCTCTTCTTCATCCTCGGAATGGTGGCCGGGCACGTGGCGATGACCGTCGCCCTGGCCCGCGACGGCGAGCTGGGCGGGTTCGTCGCGGCCTTCGCCGCGCTCATGCTGGCCGGCGACCTGGTGAAGCTCGTGTTCCTGCGCACCACCGGCTTCCGGGTGCGCGACCTCCCGCCGGCCGTCGTCTTCGGGCTGACGTGCGCCTACGCCGTGGGGTACCTGGCGCTGCTGCTCATCGCGCCCGCCGTCTGAGCGCGTCGGCGCGCTCGAGCAGCATCACCCTCCAGCCGTCCTCCAGCGCCGGCGCCGCCGCCGCCCGCGCGAGGGCGCCGGGGTCCTCGCCCCCGGCGAACAGGCGCACGGCCTCCCGCACGCTCAGGCCGCCCTCGCCGCGGGACACCCGCTCCACGGCGTCGCCCGCGGCCAGCTCGCCCTCCTCCACCACGCGCAGGTAGAAGCCGCTGCGGCCGCTCTGCAGGAACGGCTTCAGGAAGTGCGGGTCGCCGACCCGGATCCCCAGCTTGAAGCAGGGGATCCGCGGCTGGCTCACCTCCAGCAGCGCGGTGCCCATGCGGAAGCGGTCGCCGATCAGGACGTCGTCCTCGTCGACGCCCTCCAGCGTCAGGTTCTCGCCGAAGAAGCCGGGCACGAGGTCGTCGCGGCCGAGCTCCCGCGCCCAGGCGGCGTAGTGCCGGGCCGGGTACGCGTAGACGGCCTTGCCGGGGCCGCCGTGGACGCGGAGGTCGGCCTGGCCGTCGCCGTCGAGGTTGGTCCGGCCCACCCGGACGCGCCCGGCGACCGGCGTCTTGACGATCCCGCTCGGCACGCTCGCGTCCCCGCGACGCAGGGGCGCTGGCATCCCCACGTTGACCGACGCGATCCGCACGCGCCCGAGCGTACCCGGCACGGATACGCTGGGCCCCGATGACGCGCGCCTTCCCCCGCGACGAGCACTTCATGCGGGTGGCGCTGCACGAGGCGGCGGCGGCGGCGGAGCACGACGACGTGCCGGTGGGCGCGGTGGTGGTCCGCGAGGGCGAGATCATCGGGGCCGCCCACAACGAGCGGGAGCTGCGCGGCGACCCGACCGCCCACGCCGAGGTGCTCGCCCTGCGCGCCGCGGCGGTGGCCCTGGGCGGCTGGCGCCTGCCGGGAACGGTGCTCTACGTGACGCTCGAGCCGTGCCCCATGTGCGCCGGTGCGCTCCAGCAGGCGCGGGTGGCGCGACTGGTCTACGGCGCGCCCGACCAGAAGGTGGGTGCGGCGGGGACCGTGGTCAACCCCCTCCACAACCCGCGCCTGCTGCACCGGGTGGAGATCCAGGGCGGAGTGCTGGCCGACGAGTCGCTGCGCCTGTTGCGAAGGTTCTTCGACGATCGCCGTTAGGAGTCGGTGAGGGCCACTCAGGTGGGTGATGAGGTCCGCCGAACCCCTGTTACCATCGCCCGCTGACCGAACCGAGGAGGACCCACTTGAGCTCCCAGACCATCCGCCGGCGCACGCTGGGCACGCTGGCGGCGGCGACGGCGGTCGGCGCGCTCGCGGTGCCCGCGACCGGGGTGGCCGGCGTGGCCGCCATCCAGGACGACGTCCTGACCACCGCGCCGCTGACCTCGATCCCCACCCGGATCGACATGGTCAAGCAGACCAAGGCGAAGGTCACGCGGATCGACATCCTGTGGTCGCTGGTGGCGCCGAACCCGCCCGCCAACCCCACCGACCCGAACGACCCGGCCTACGACTGGAGCCGGCTCGACGCCATCTTCACGGGCCTGGCGCAGGCCGGCATCACGCCGATCGTGAGCACCTACAGCACGCCCAACTGGGCGGTCGCGGGGACGAACATCCCGCACCCGACCACCCAGTACAACCCGAACGCGCCGAAGCCCGCGGCGTTCGCGGCCTTCATGCAGGCGGTCGCCACCCGGTACAGCGGCACGTTCACGCCGACCGGCGGCCTGGCCCCGCTGCCGCGGGCGCGCCACTACGAGATCTGGAACGAGCCGAACCTGAAGGCGTTCTTCAGCGTCAACGGGCGCAGCACCCCGGGCGGCTACGCCGGCCTGGTCAAGGCCGCGTACCCGACGATCAAGAAGGCGAACCCCCGGGCGATCGTCATCGCCGGCGTGGGTGGCCCGCGCAGCTCGGAGGGCAACGGCAACGTCAGCGCCCGCCGGTGGCTCAACGCGCTTGTGAACAACAAGAGCGTCAGGTTCGACGCCTACTCGCAGCACATCTACCCCTCGCGGGGGCCGCTGTTCAGCACGAAGAGCTACGACAAGGCGTTCCCCACCTGGAAGAGCCTGCCGGACATCTTCGCGACGCTGGACAAGAAGAAGAAGGGCATGAAGCTCTACATCACCGAGGCCGGGTACACGACCGCCTCGACCAGCTTCCGCAAGACCAAGGTCACCTTCGCGCAACAGAAGCTGTACCTGAAGCAGATCTTCGGACTGAAGGACGTGAAGGGCCCGCGCGTCGCGGCGGTGGTCTGGTTCAACCTCCAGGACAACGTCAACTGGCCGGGCGGTCTGCTCACCGAGGCCGGCGTCAAGAAGCCCAGCTACAACGCGTTCGTGGCGGTCGCGAAGAAGCCCATCCCGGGCAACCTCCGCGCCACCCTCGCCCGCTAGGCGCGCTCCAGCACGACGGCGTAGCGCGGCGACTCGTCCCTGACGAGTCGCCGCACGCGCCACCCGCCGTGGGCGGCGGCCGCCTCCATCTCGTGCGGCGGCAGCATCAGATAGGTGAACCACGGCGTGGCCCGTGCGCCCCAGCGCACCCGGATGCGCACCGCCGACGGGCCGTCGCTCCGCAGGTCCTCCCGCTCCTCGCGGCGCGGGCCGACGCTGTCGGGGACGAGCACCGCCCCGGGGCGCGCCACCCGCGCGAGCCGCCGCAGCACCGCCGGCGCGCGCCGCGGCCCGGTCAGGCCGAAGTTGTTGCGCAGCAGCAGGATCGTGTCGAAGTCGCCCAGCTCCGGACCCACGTCGGCCAGGTCCAGCAGGCGGGCGTCGCGGACGCCGCGCCGCCGGGCGACCTCCACCGCGCCGGGCGACGCGTCGATGGCCACCACCTCCAGCCCCCGCCCTTGCAGGTGCAGGCTCACGCGACCGGCGCCGCAGCCGATGTCGAGCACCCGCCCCCGCGCCGCGCGCAGGGCGCTGCGCTCCGCCGCCGGCCACCGGCGGTGCGGCGCGAAGTACTCGTCCGGCGTCCCGGCCCAGACGGTGCCGTCGTCGCGCTCGATGACCTCGTACGCGTCGCGGCCCTCCAGGGCGTCGAGCAGGAGCGCCCCGTAGGCGTCCTGCCCGTCCGCCCAGCCGGGGCTCACGCCCGGATGCCCTGCGGAAAGCGGAAGACCTCGTCCGGGTCGTACTTGGCCTTCACGTCCTTCAGGCGCGCCAGGTTGGTGCCGTAGTAGGCCGTCGGCCAGTCCTTCAGGGTCGGGTCGATGTAGTTCTGGTACGCCTGCCCGGAGATGAACGGGCGGATCGACGTCCGGGCCGACTTCACCCAGGCCACCCCGCGGGACGCGTCGGCCGGGTCGGTCCAGTACGCCCCGATCTGCATCGAGAAGCGCGCGTCGCGGTGCACGAAGGCGGTGGCGTCGGCGGGTATCCGGTTTATCGCCCCTCCGTACGAGTCCAGCAGGATGAAGCCCGTGCCGTGCGCGGCGTCCTGCTGGCGGCGCAGGACGGCCGACACGATCGCGCGGGCGCCCGCCGACGACAGCGGCCCGCGCGCGTAGCCCGAGCCGGCGGCGAACAGCTGGCTCGGCGGCCGCTTGCACTCGGCGGGCGACTCGTCCAGGCAGCCGGCCCACCGCAGCATCAGGTCCATGTAGCTGGAGGTGCCGACGTCCAGGCTGCTCGGCGCCACGGCCGACGTGAACGGGCGCAACGCCCGCCGCAGCCCCGCCTGGTCGCCCATCCACTGCCCGAACGCGGTGATCACCGGGCCCGAGGAGCCGGTCCCGAGCGAGCAGATCGAATACAGGGCGTCGGGGGCCTCGGGTGCCCACGCCTGCCACTCCCGGACGATCTCGGCGGCGCGGCTCCACGGGAAGGTCGCGAAGAAGTACGACGCCGACGACACGCGGTGGGTGGTGAACGTGAAGCCGGTGGCCACGCCGAAGTTGCCGCCGCCGCCGCCGCGCGACGCCCAGTAGAGGTCGCCGTCGTGGTTGCGGTCGCACTGGCGGGCCCGCCCGTCGGCGGTCACGACCGTGAGCCCGGCGATGTTGTCGCACGTCGCCCCGAGCGACCGGGCCGCCAGGCCGATCCCGCCGCCGAGCGCCAGGCCGCCGACGCCGACGGTGGGGCACGACCCTCCGGGAACGGTCAGCCCCCGCCTCGCCAGGGCCGTGTACATGTCGATGAGGCGCGTGCCCGCCCCGACCTGCACCGTCCTGCGGTCGGCCGACACGGAGATCCCGTTCAGGTTGGAGAGGTCCACCACCAGCCCGCCGTTCGCCGTCGAGTAGCCGGCATAGCTGTGGCCCCCGGACCGGGCGACCATCTTCACGTCGTGGCGCGCCGCCCACTTCACCGCCGCCCGGACGTCGGCGGCGTTCTTCGCCATCAGCACCGCGATGGGGCGCGCCGAGTCGTAGCGCGCGTTCACCACGCGCCGGGCGTTCGTGTAGCCCGGGCTGCCGGGGCGCAGCAGCGCGCCGGAGGTCTGCGCGGCGAGCTCCGACAGCGGCGCCCTCGGCGCGGCGCCCAGCCGGCCGGCTGTACCGAGGACGGTCGCGCCGGCTGCCAGTCCCGCGCCGCGGCGCAGCAGCGTCGCGCGGGTGATGCGGGCGTCGTGGGCGTCGCCGTCGGTCATCGCTCGTCTCCCTGGGTTGTGGGGCCGCGCCGGATGGTCGAACATCGTGCGCCCGGCCCGCAAGACCCCAGGTCATCCATGAGCGTCAACGACCGCACCATGTCCGGCATGCCCATCGACGCCGTGTACGGCCCGCCGGGCGGCCTCCCCGCCCCGCCGCCGGGCGAGTTCCCGTACACCCGGGGGCTCCACCCCGAGATGTACCGGACGCGGCGCTGGACGATGCGCATGTTCGCCGGGTTCGGGGCGCCGGAGGACACCAACGCCCGTTTCCGCCACCTGCTGGAGGAGGGGCAGACGGGGCTCTCCACGGCCTTCGACATGCCCACGCTGATGGGCTACGACCCGGACCATCCGCTGTCGGAGGGGGAGGTCGGCGGCGAGGGGGTGTCGGTGGCCTCGGCGGCGGACATGGCGCGCCTGTTCGACGGCATCGACCTGGGCGCGGTGTCGACGTCGATGACGATCTCCGGCCCGGCGCCGGTCGCGCTGGCGCTGTTCGTGGTGGCCGCCGAGCGCGCCGGCGTCCCGCGGCACGCGCTGCGCGGGACCCTCCAGGCCGACATCCTCAAGGAGTTCATCGCGCAGAAGGAGTGGGTGGTGCCGGAGCGGCCGGCGATGCGCCTGATCGGCGACCTGATCGCCTTCTGCACCGACGAGATGCCCCTCTGGCACCCGGTCTCCGTGAGCGGATACCACATCCGCGAGGCGGGGGCGACGGCCGCCCAGGAGCTCGCGTTCACCCTCGCCGATGGCCTGGCGTACGTGGAGGAGGGCGCGGCGCGCGGCGTCGACCCCGACCGCTTCCTGCCGCGCTTCTCGGTCTTCTTCAACTTCCACAGCGACCTGTTCGAGGAGGTCGCGAAGATCCGCGCCGCGCGCCGCATGTGGGCCACGCTGATGCGCGACCGGGTGGGCGCGCGCGACCCGCGGTCGTGGCAGCTGCGCACCCACGTGCAGACGTCGGGGGTGTCGCTCACGGCCCAGCAGCCGCTGCTGAACCTGGCGCGGGTGGCCATCGAGGCGCTCGGCGCCGTCATGGCGGGCACCCAGAGCCTGCACACCAACGCGTACGACGAGACCCTGTCGATCCCCACCGAGGAGTCGGCGACGCTGGCCCTGCGGACGCAGCAGATGATCGCGGAGGAGACGGGGGTCGCGTCCGTCGCCGACCCGCTCGGCGGGTCCTGGTACGTCGAGGCGCTCACCGACGCGATCGAGGCGGAGGCGATGGCGGAGATCTCCCGCATCGACGACCTGGGCGGGATGGTGGCGGCGGTGGAGGCGGGCCACCCGCAGCAGGAGATCGCCGACGCGGCCTACGCCTACCAGCGCGAGCTGGAACGCGGGGAGCGCCTGATCGTGGGCGTCAACGCCCATGTGGGCGGGCGGGAGGACGACCCCCCCATCCACCGCCCCGACCCGTCGGTGGCGCAGCGCCAGGTCGCCCGCGTGCGGCGCCTGCGCGCCGAGCGCGACGCGGCCGCCCACCGCAGCGCCCTCGACCGCCTGCGCACCGCCTGCGCGGGCGACGAGAACGTGATGCCCCACCTGGTGGCCGCGGCGCAGGCCGACGCGACCATCGGCGAGCTGTGCGACGTGCTGCGCGAGTGCTTCGGCGCCTACCGCGACCCGGGCCGCTGGTAGGCGTCACGCCGCCGGGCGGCTAGTTCTCGTACCCCTCGACCGTGTCGGCGTCGCGCAGGCTGGTGTTCCCGGGGTCGAGGCCGAACTCCTCGTGGCCGCGCCGCTGGCGCAGCAGGTCCCAGTAGCGGTCCAGCTCCACCCGCACCGCCTCCAGCCGCGCGCGGTGATCCGGCGTGCCGGGGTCGTCCTCCAGCAGCCGGTGCTCCTCCGCGACCAGCGCCTCGATGTGGTCGCTCACCGTCGCATCGTCCATCGTCCGTCCTCTCGCTCGCCGCCGCACCGGGAACCTACGCCCCGGGCACCCCCTGCGGCGCCACCAGGCGCCACGGGTTCCGCGGGTCGTCGCCCAGCGCCAGGTCGAGCCGCAGCGTGAAGCGCTGGCGCCGCCTCGGGTCGCCCTGGATCACCGTGGTGGTGTCGCGGTCCTCGATGTAGCGGGCGCCCTCCACGTCGGCCGAGACGGCCACCCGGGGCGGCGTGGCCCGCGTGTCGAGCCCCAGGACGTGCAGGGCCTTCAGGTCCGGGCCACGGACCACGACCCGGGTGCGGCCGCTGGTGTCGCCGTGGTACAGCAGCTCGTTGACCACCACCGGGTCGGAGATGGCCAGCAGCGCGTCGTCCTCGCCGTCGATCGCCTCCGCCCAGGCCGCGACGGCGCGGCGCACCGCCACCTCGATCACATCCGGCTCGAAGCGCTGGTCGACCAGCGCCATCTCGCGCGCCGCGGCGGCGGCGTCGTCCGGGAAGTCGAGCGGCGTCAGGGCCGCCAGGTCGCCGCCGGCGCGGTCGGCCACCGCCTGCTCCACCACCGTCTCGTCGCGCATGCCGGCCACGTCGTCGCCGCGCTCGGTGATGAGCGGGGCGGTGAGCTGGTGCTCGCCCTCGCGGTCCTGCTCGATCGAGCCGAGCGTCCAGCGGCCGTCGCGCATCACCAGCGTCCAGTACTCCCGGACCCACGTCTCGCTGGACTCGTTGCCCGTGTGGTGCATCCGGGTGCCGTTCCGGTCGACCACCCAGTCGTCGCAGACGGCGGACACCCGGACCACCACGCGGTCGTCCTCCTCGACGGGCAGGTTCGTCATGCCCACGTACTCCGCGGAGTTCTCCCGCACGACGACCCGGTTGTGCCAGCCCTTCGCCGCGAAGTCGTCGAGCCTGCGCCGCCACTCCACCATCAGCTCCGGGCTGACCATGCGCTCGAGGGCGGGGATGTCGCGGTCGTCCCAGGCCGTCTGGATGTCGCGGAAGAGCTGCTCGGCCTGCGGCACGACCACCTCCCGCGCGAAGTCGGGGTCGTCCCCGGCGGCGACGAACGCCGCCGCGGTGACCTCCTTCGCCCGCCGCTCGCGGGCCTCCGCGGTCTCGGCGTCGCGCTTGCGGGCGCCCGCCTTGGTCCACGTGCCGTCGATCGCCTTGCGCCGGGACGACAGCACCGACGCGATGATGATGATCAGCAGGATCGCGAGGATGAAGATGGACCCGCCGGGGCTGGCGGTCGCGCCG
>OEIU01001466.1_pt1 | contig 15132 bp, 17 predicted proteins | sample 1539221 | NCBI WGS metagenome assembly OEIU01 (sample SAMN03792071, study PRJEB22550) | activated sludge metagenome | feature: wastewater treatment plant; material: activated sludge; isolation source: Wastewater treatment plant of a petroleum refinery complex | place: Argentina: Zarate | collected...
TGATGCCGCCGCGGTTGGCCGGATGGTTGTTGCACAGGCCGCCGCCGTCGGTGTTCCACGGCAGCTTGCCGACGCCGGAGATCAGGTTGCCGTCGGCGACGAAGCGGCCGCCTTCGCCCTTCTTGCAGAAGCCCAGGTCCTCGAGCTGGATCAGCACCATGATCGTGAAGTTGTCGTAGACCGACGCATAGTCGATGTCCGCCGGCGCGACCTTCGCCTCGGCGAACGCCGCCGGGCCCGAGCGCTCGGCGCCGGTGCGCGTCAGATCGAGGTAGCCGCCGCTGTTGGTATGGATCGTCTCGCCGGCGCCGATCACCTTGACCAGCGGGCGCTTCAGGCTGCGGGCGATCTCCGGCTTCACCAGCACCATCGCGCCGCCGCCGTCGGTGATCACGCAGCAGTCGAGCTTGCGCAGCGGGTCGGAGATCACCGGCGAGTCCATCACGTCCTGCACCGTCACCGCCTTGCGCAGCAGCGCATGCGGATTGTGCTGGGCATGCTGAGACGCCGCGACCTTGACCCAGGCGATCTGCTCGAGCGTCGTGCCGTACTGGTGCATGTGCCGCTGCATCATCATTCCGTAGATGCCGCCGATGGTCCAGCGGAACGGCGACTCCCAGGCGACCTCGGGCCGGTCAGGCCCCAGCACGCGCGGCGCGGTACCGGTGGCCTGGCCGCTGCTGCGCGGCTTGCCGGCCAGCGTGATCAGCGCGACCGAGCACTGCCCGGTGGCGATCGCCGCGGCCGCGTGATGGATGTGCGCGAGATACGAGCAGCCGCCCGACTCGGTGCCGTCCAGCCACTTCAGCTTCAGGTTCAGATAGTCCGCCATCCAGAACGGACCGGCGCCGGGCGCGTCGCCGGCACAGAAATAGCCGTCGACGTCGGACAGCGTCAGGCCGGCGTCCTGCAGCGCGCCGAGCGCCGATTCGGCGTGCAACTGGGCGATCGACTTGTCGGGCGCGAGCCGGGTCGGATGTTCGTAGGCGCCCGCCACATAGGCGCGGCCGTGGATCGTCATGTTGGAGTCCTGGAGGTGGTCACAGCCTCAATCATCGCAGGAACCGCTGATCGTTTCAGGCGGCGGCTCCGGCCGCTCGCGCACGGAGCGCGCGATGTCCGCGCACCGGACGTCGGCCCGGGCCCCGGCGCCGGGTCCCGGCCACCGGCCCTCGCAGGTTGCCGCAGTCCCCCGCAGGTTGCCGCAGTCCGCCGCAGGTTGCCGCAGTCCGTCGCAAGTTGCCGCAGGCCGCAGGGGCGTCGCTGGGCGTCGATTCAGATCCCGGCCACCGGCCGTGCAGCGCCTGCCCGCTGGTGGTTCAGCGGCCTGTTCGCGGCATTGCGCGAAGCCGGTCTGCCGGCGTTCGTTTCGCGCCTGGGTCGCGCGTCGCGCTGCACCGGTCTGTCACCGGCGGCTTCGGCCGCACTCCCGTGTCGCTGTTCGCGGGGCCGCCGGTCGGCACGCACCTCCTGCAGGGTCAGACCGACGAAGAACAGCACGACGATGATGTCGCAGGCGATCCAGATGAGGCCGAGGATGATGAGCCAGGACATGTCGAACTCCGTTTGAAACCGCCGCCGCTGTTCCGATGCGAACAGGGCTGCTGACGGATTGTTCGCCTCGAAGGCTCGTCCGGATATCCGACCTAAGTAGGGGGTGTCGCGCGGCAGTCACTGTCGTACGGCCAGTGGGCGCGGCAGCGATCGGCCGATCGGCAGATCGGCCGTCATCGGCCGTTGGCCGATCGGCCATGTCGATTCGAAGCGTATCGACGCGCAGAGCGTTCCCGCAGGGGAGGCGGCCCGTCGTTCCACGAGCGGACACGCAGGAATCTGCGACGCCCCGTCAACCCTGGCGCATGGCGCCGGCGGGATCGGCGTAGGCCATCGCCTCGATCTCGATCAGAAACTCCTCCTTGACCAGCGCCGGTCGGCATGGCCGGTCAGATCGCGGCCGCGCAGAAGTTCGAGGCCCGGGACCGCCTCTGCGCCATCGCCACGCCGACGCTGATCACCGTCGGCTCGGCAGATCGCACCACGCTGCCGGCGCAATCCAGGCTGATGCATGCCGCGATCAAAGGCGCCGAGTTCTGGTTGTTCGAGGGGGCCGGTCATCTGCCCCAGTTCCAGTTCCCTGACGAGTTCACGAGCATTTCGCTCGGCTTCATGCTGAAGCACTAGCGCTGACACGACGCCAATCGCGGCGATATTGCCGCTGCCGAACTACCGAGGAGAAGAGGATGTCGAACGAGGATGTTTCTGCGATGAACCGCCGGGCCGCGATCCGGATGCTGATGCTCGGCGCGACGCTCGGCGCCGGCGCACCGTCGTACGCTCAAGCGCTCAGGGAATTGAAGTTCTCCACGGAGTTCGCGCCGCACGGGTTTCATGCACCTTTCTACCTGGCGCGTCAGAAGGGGTGGTTCAAGGACGCGGGCATAGACCTGAAAGTGCTCGACGGGCGCGGTTCGGCCGCCACCGTCAATCTGATCGGGGCGAATCAGGTCGGCATCGGCTTCGTGAATCTGGCCGCAGCGATGATCGCGCAATCGAAGGGCGTCCCGGTCGTCATCGTGGGAAGCGTCCTGCGCCGCAACACCAATGGCTTGATTCTGAAGAAGGGAACCGACATTCGCAGACCTGCCGACCTGAAGGGCAAGACGATTCTGCATCTGATGACCACGATCGAGTCGCAGCTTCTGAGCGGCTACCTCGCCAGTGCGGGCATGAGCCTGAACGATGTGAAGCTGCTGGGTGTCGACGCGACGGCGAAGGTGCCGAGCGTGCTGAGCGGCAAGGGTGATGCGGCCACGGGGCCGGTGCCTTACTACCTCGGTCTGCTCAAGGGAAAGTCGGAGATCGAGACGATGGCCTTCGCCGATGCCGGGCAGCAACTGCTCGACTTCGGCATCGTCACCAGCCCGCGGATGGTCAAGGAGCATCCGGAGCTCGTGAGGGCCTTCGTCCAGATCACCTCCAGGGCCTTCGAATACACCCGGCGCGACAACAACGTCGAAGAGGCGGTCAAGGAGATGATCTCGCAGCGGCCGGAAGCCGGGCTGGACTATCAGACCGCCATCAACATGTTCAATTCCCACATCGCGTTCGCGATGTCGCCGTCCACCGAAGGCAGGCCGATAGGCATCGTCACCAGGCAGGACGTCGAGGCGACGATCAAGACGTTGAGGAGCACCGGCATCATCCAGGGAGACCTCAATCCCGACAGCATCGTCGACACCCGATTCGAGCCGAAATGATCGCATTGCCGGCCGAGCAACCGGCCTTGTCGAAGATGCCTGCGACCGCCGCGCCGCTGATCACCGCCCGCGACGTCGGGAAGGTGTTCCGCTCGAAGCGCGGCGCGGATGTGGTCGCGCTCGACGGCATCGATTTCGACATCACGTCGGGTGAGTTCATCAGCATCCTGGGGCCGTCGGGGTGCGGCAAGAGCACGTTGCTGCGCTGCATCGGCGGCCTGGAGGAGGTGACATCCGGCAGGCTCAGCCTCGAGGGGAAGGAGATCAGCGAACCGCCGACCGATGCCGGGGTCGTGTTTCAGCAGGATCTGCTGCTCGACTGGCGCTCGGTGCTGGACAACGTGCTGCTGCCGGCGGAGTTCCGGGGCTACCGTCCCGGCGACTGGGTCGATCGCGCCCGATCCCTGCTCGCGACGCTGGGTCTGGCGGAGGCGGAGGCGCGTTATCCATGGGAGCTGTCCGGGGGCATGCGCCAGCGCGTCGCGATCTGTCGCGGTCTGCTGCTCGATCCCAAGCTGCTGCTGATGGACGAGCCGTTCGGCGCGCTTGACGCGATCACCCGCGACGAGTTGAACATGGAGCTCGAGCGCATCTGGGAGAAGACGTCGAAGACGGTTCTGCTGATCACGCACAGCATCGCGGAGGCGGCGTTCCTGTCGGACCGCGTGTTCGTGATGGGCAAGAATCCCGGCCGCATCATCGAGGTGGTCGACATCGATCTGCCGCGGCCGCGTACGCTCGACATTCGCGAGACCGCCGCTTTCACTGCCTATCAGCGTCGCCTGCGATCGATCTTCGAGTCGCTCGGCATCATGCGGGGGGCTGCGCGATGACCGATTTCCGGTCCGGCAGCCGCGGACGCACCGCGGGCCTCGTCCTGATGGTCATCGTGCTGCTCGCGCTGTGGGAGGCGTCGGTGCGCATGGCCGACATCAAGGCCTTCCTGCTGCCGGCGCCATCGCTGGTCCTGCAGTCCATCGTGCAGAAGCCGCTCTGGTATCTGGGCCACGCCTACCAGACATTGGTCGAAACCTTTCTCGGCTTCGGTTTCGCCGTCGTGTTCGGCGTGCTGATCGCGGTCGGCATCGTCTATTCACGTATCCTGGAGCAGTCGCTCTATACCTTTCTGGTCGCGATGAACGCGGTGCCGAAGATCGCGGTTGCGCCGCTCTTCGTGATATGGCTCGGTACCGAGCTCGAACCCAAGGTCGCCGTCGCGGCTCTCGTGGCGATCTTTCCGATCGTCATCGACACGGTGCAGGGATTGCGCGCCGTCGATCCGGCGATGCTCGATCTGGGCCGCTCGCTGCGCGGTTCGCGCCTGAAGATCCTGTGGAAGATCAGGGCCCCTTATGCGCTGCCCAGCGTATTCGCCGGTTTGAAGGTCGGGATATCGCTCGCTTTCATCGGCGCGATCGTCGGCGAGTTCATATCCTCGCAGGCCGGGCTGGGCTACGTCGTCGTGACCTCGCAGGCCAACTTCGACACGACGCAGATGTTCGCGGCGATCCTGATCCTGGCCCTGCTCAGCCTGCTGCTGTTCAATCTGATCGAGCTGGCCGAGCATCTTCTGCTGCCTTGGCACGGCTCGCGTCGCCGCGAGGCGCGGCAGGCGCAGGGACGCTAGGCGGGCGAGCGGAGCGCGACAGATGAAAATGCGTCATTGCGAGATCGCCGGGGCGGGCATTGCCGGCCTGACCACCGCCTGCGTGCTGGCACAGCGAGGCTGGTCGGTACAGGTGCACGAGCGGTCGGATACCTTGCGCGAAATGGGCGCGGGGATCTACCTCAAGATGAACAGCCTGGAGGTGCTGAAGGAGCTCGGTGTCTACGAGGAGATCGAGGCTTCGGGCATGATCCTGCAGGCAGGCCGCATCATCGGCCGGGACGGACGCGCCCTGGCCCGGCATATCGTGAAGGGGGTCGACACGATAACGGTGTCGCGCGGTACGCTGCACCGCGTGCTGACCGGCAGGGCGCGTGCGCTGGGCGTGCAGTTCAGGACCGGTTCGGTCGTGACGGAGGCCGATCCGGCGGGAAGTCTGACGGCCAACGGGCAGCGCTTCGAGGCGGACCTGATCATAGGCGCCGATGGCTATCGTTCGGTGGTTCGCGACAGCGTCAAGCTGCTGAACAACGTGCAGCTTCTGGAAGAAGGCGCGATCCGGGCGCTGGCGCCCCGCCGGCCGCAGGAGCGCGAAGGCCTGACGACCGAACAGTGGTCGGGCGACTGCCGGCTCGGCATCGTGCCCTGCAGCGCCGACGAGCTGTACCTCTACCTGATCGGCCCGGCGAAGAATCCCGGCGTCCACACCGTGCCGGTCGATCGGAAATTCTGGTGCGACCGGTTCCCGCAGGAAGCCGACGTGCTGAACCGCATCGCCGATGTGGCGCGATTCGACCAGTTCGTCTATGTCACGGTGAACGGCTGGAGTGCAGGGCGCGTGGCGATCATCGGTGACGCGGTGCATGCCCAGCCGCCGAATCTGGGGCAGGGTGCCGGCATGGCCATCGCCAATGCCAGTGCACTGGGCGCGGCGCTGGACGACGGTTCGGACGTACCGGGCGCGCTCAGGCAGTGGGAGGCGCTGCGGCGGCCGGTGACGGAAGACGTGCAGCGATGGTCGTACCGCTACGGACTGCTCTTCTACGCGCTGCCGTTTCAGGGCGTGCTCGGGGAGAAGATGCGTGTCGGCGTCATGTCGCTTATCGGATGTGTAAAGTACACCGCCCGCAAGCTCGCCTGGTTGCGCCATGGCGGCCGGTTCGTCACCTGACCGGCGGGCGAGATGAAGAACGGTGAAGAGGCGAAGATCTTGGAAACGGATTCAACCACCTTGCTGCCCGACGTGGTCTATCAGAATCTGCGGGCTCAGATCCTGAGCGGCATCTTGAAACCCGGCCAGAAGCTGCGCCAGGAAGAGCTGTCCCGCGAGCTGGAGGTGAGCCGGGTGCCGCTGCGGGAAGCAATGACCCGCCTGGCTGCCGATGGCCTCATCGTGCTCAACCCTCGGCGAGGGTACGCGGTGACGTCCCTGCAGTCGAACGAGATTCTCGAGATCCTCGAGCTGCGGGCGGTCGTCGAGGAACATGCGGCATACCGCGCGGCTTACGCTCGAACGAAGGAGGATCTGGCCGAGGTCGAGCGCATCCTGAAGGCATCAGAGGCCGTCAGCCTGCGATCGGGCCGCAACATCGAAAGCTGGTCGCAGTTGAACTACCAGTTCCATGCGCGAATCATCGCTTCGAGCGGCAGGGAGCACCTGGCGCGATTCGCCACGCTTCTGCGCGATACCGTGGAACCCTATATCCGGGTCGAAGTCAACATGACGGGCGACGTCGAAGAAGCTCAACATGATCACCGCCAGTTGTTTGCGGCGTACCGGGACGGTGATGCTCCGGAACTGGCGAGGTTGAGCAGGTTGCATGTGGAAAGGACGGCGCAGCGGCTGCTGCGCGGTTTGCGGGAGAGGCAGAGCGGTCCGGAGGAGGCACATTCCAGAAAAGGCCACAAACGTCCGGTCACGGTCTCCTAGTGCAGCAGGGCAGCCGGGACGGCCGTGCGAGGCGGCCGTGTCAGGCGGCCCACCCCAGCAGCTCCGCCAGCCGCCGCATCACCCAGCCCGCTTCGGCCTCGTCGATGCCGGCTTCGCCGCCTTCGAGGCCCTGGCGTATCCGCTGCAGCACGTCGTCCTCGGTGACCTGGAGCTGCGCGAGCCGTGTCTGCGCGGTGTCGACCAGCATCGTCGCCAGGTCCTCGCAGTATTCGTATCGTTCGGTGATGTGCTCGCGCGAGGCGGTGGGCTTGATCCGGCCGGGCGGCACGAACAGCGCGATGAACGATGGCGGGACGACGATCTGGCTGCTGTCATCGGACATCGGGGGATTGTCGCACGGCGGCCGCGGTGGTTACGATGATCGGGCGGCAGGACGTCGATCGCTGGCCGGCGACCGCGGGGGCGACTGCGGAGCGGCGGCGCTGCGGTGTAGCGGCCGCGGGACGGCGATGGCGCGACCGCAACGACGGGTGGGAGCGGGCGATGGCGATCAGAGTGGTGCGACTGGGCAGCCCGCGGGCGCCCGAGGAGGGGGTGCGGATCGGCACCGTGCGGCGGCCGCCGCGGGGCGTGCCGAAGGCCGAGTTCGCGAAGCGCGATTTCTACGACGTGTGGCTGCCGGCACTGTCGCCTACGGCCGATCTGGTCAAGGATGCGCAGCAGGCGCGGGATGAGCGCGCGTGGGCGGCGTTCAAGCGCCATTTCAAGGCGCAGATGAACGAGCCCGATGCCTCGCGGCTGCTCGACCTGCTGGCGGTGATGTCGCAGCAGGCGAATCTGTCGGTCGGCTGCTATTGCGAGGACGAGTCGCACTGTCACCGGTCGGTGCTGCGCGAGCTGCTGACGCAACGCGGGGCGAAGCTCGCCTGATCGGGTTCTGAGTCGGCGGCGCCGTGCGTGGGCGTGGGCGCAGGGTGAACAGGCCTGGGAGTCCATCGGGGGGTTTCCACTCCCGGAGACTTCTATCCGCCGGGTACCGTCGTGCGCGCCAGCAACTGATCGAGCAGGGTCCGCGCCGGGCCGTCCAGCATCTCGCGGTCGCGCCAGCCGACCAGCAGCCGGCGCAGCGCCCACGGGTCGTCGAGCTCGATCATCCGCAGGCCCATCGAGGCGGCATGCGGGGCGGCGCCGCGCCAGGGCAGCATGCCGAGCCCGACGCCGGTGGCGATCATGCGCGCCATCGCGTCGAAGCTGCGCACGTGCACGCGGATCTTCAGCGGGCTCTGGTGCTCGGCGGCCACCCGGGTCGACAGGCGGACCAGCGAGCTGCCGCGATCCAGGCCGATGAAATCGTGCGCCAGCGCATCGGCGAAGCGGATGCGGCGGCGGCGCGTGAGCGGATGGCCGGCGGGAGTCAGCAGCACCAGCCGGTCGACGTCGCAGACCGCCACCTGCAGCCCGCCGGTGGCGACGTTGTCGGCGAACACGCCGAGCTCGGCACGGCCGTCGCGAACCGCATCGACGATCGGTTCGCTGTTGGCTTCCTCCAGATCGACGGCGATGCGCGGGTTGTCGCGCAGGACCGCGGCCAGCGCCTCCGGCAGGAAGCCGGTCACCGCCGAGGTGTTGGCCCAGATCCGCAGGTGGCCGCGCACGCCGCGGGCGTAGTCGCTCATCGCGACCGCCATCTGCGCGACCTCGCCGGCGACCGTCCGGGCGTGGCGATACAGGGTGGCGCCGGCGCTGGTGGTGCGCGCACCGCCGCGCCCGCGCTCGAGCAGCACGGTGCCGGTGGCCGCCTCCAGCTCGCGGATGCGTTTGCTGGCGGCGGGCAGCGAGATGCCGAACGCCTGGGCGCCGGCGGTCAGGCTGCCGCCGTCGACCACCGCGATGAACAGACGCAGCGGCACCAGATCGAAGCGGTGGGGGTTCATCGCGTCCTTGGTTAACCTGAGGTTAAGGATAGATTGGCAACTCCAGAATGGCAACCGCCCGCAACCCTTCGTAGAATCGCAATGATGAACACCCCGTCTGCCCCCATCGAGCCGGCCGCCGCCGGTGCCCTGAGCGGCCTCAAGGTGCTCGAACTCGGCCAGCTCATCGCCGGCCCGTTCGCCGCGAAGACGCTCGCGGATCTCGGCGCCGACGTGATCAAGGTCGAACCGCCCGGTGTCGGCGACCCGCTGCGCAAGTGGCGGATGCTGCACGAAGGCACGTCGGTCTGGTGGGAAGTGCAGTCGCGCAACAAGAAGTCGATCGCGATCGATCTGCGCGATGTCGAGGGTCAGCAGCTCGTCCGGCGGCTGGCGCTGCAGGCCGACGTGCTGATCGAGAACTTCCGTCCCGGCACGCTCGAGAAATGGGGCATGGGCTATGACGAGCTGGCCCGCGAGAATCCCGGGCTGGTGGTGCTGCGGATCTCGGGCTATGGCCAGACCGGGCCCTATCGCGACCGGCCCGGTTTCGGCGTGGTCGGCGAGGCGATGGGCGGGCTGCGGCACCTGACCGGGGAGCCGGGCCGGGTGCCGGTGCGGGTCGGCGTCAGCATCGGCGATACCCTGGCGGCGCTGCACGGCACGATCGGCGTGCTGGCGGCGCTGCGCGAACGCTCGGTCAACGGCGGCCGCGGCCAGATGGTCGACGTGGCGCTGTACGAATCGGTGTTCAACTGCATGGAGAGCCTGCTGCCGGAGTACAGCGCGTTCGGCGCGGTGCGCGAGGCGGCCGGCAGCGCGCTGCCCGGCATCGCGCCGACCAACGCCTATGCGTGCAGCGACGGCTGGGTGCTGGTGGCCGGCAACGGCGACAGCATCTTTCAGCGGCTGATGCGCGTGATCGGCCGGCCCGACCTGGCCGACGATCCGGCGCTGGCGTACAACGACGGCCGGGTCGCCCGCAGCGGCGAGCTCGACGAGGCGATCGGCCGCTGGGCGGCGGGCCTGACGGTGCAGGCCGCGCTCGATGCGCTCGACGAGGCGTCGGTGCCGGCCGGGCGCATCTACACGGTCGCCGACATCGCCGCCGATCCGCACTACCGGGCGCGCGGCAACATCGTGCGCACGACCACCGCCGGCGGGCTGTCGCTGGAGGTGCCCGGGGTGATCCCGCATCTGTCGCGCACGCCGGGCTCGCTGCGCACGGCGGCGCCGACGCTGGGCCAGCATACCGATCAGGTGCTGGCCGATGCCGGCCTGTCGCCGGCCGAACGCGAGGCACTGCGCGCGAAGGGAGTGATCCGATGACGACGCCTATGACGCCAGCGAAGACGCGCCTGTACCTGCAGGAGGTGGTGACGCGCGACGGGCTGCAGGCCGAGCAGGTGTTCGTGCCCACCGCGCGCAAGATCGAGCTGATCGACCGGCTTTCGCGCGCCGGCTACGCGAAGATCGAGGTCACCTCGTTCACCAGTCCGAAGGCGATTCCGGCGCTGGCCGACGCCGAGGCGGTGATGGCCGGCATCGAGCGGGTGACGGGTGTCGAGTACACGGCGCTGATCCCCAACGTGCGCGGCGCGCGCCGGGCGATCGACAGCCGGGTCGACGAGTTCAATCTGGTGATGTCGACCAGCGAGACCCACAACCGCTCGAATCTGAAGATGTCGCGCGAGCAGTCGTTCGCGCAGTTGAGCGAGGTGATCGCGCTGGCCGCCGACGCGGCGATCCCGGTCAACGTGTCGCTGTCGACCTGCTTCGGCTGCCCGATGGAGGGCGACGTGCCGCAGGCCGAGGTGATGCGCTGGGTCGATGCGTTCGCGCGCCAGGCGGTGCGCGGCGTGACGATCTGCGACACCACCGGCATGGCGCATCCGGCGCAGGTCGCGCGCCTGTGCCAGGCGCTGGTGCGCGACTTCCCCGGGCAGCAGCACACGCTGCACTTCCACAATACGCGCGGCATGGGCGCCGCCAACGCGCTGGCGGCGGTGCAGAACGGCATCGTGCGCTTCGATGCATCGCTGGGCGGCCTGGGCGGCTGTCCCTATGCGCCGGGCGCCACCGGCAACGTGTGCACCGAAGAGCTGGCGCACATGTTCGAGCTGATGGGTTACGACACCGGCGTCGATGTCGACCGGCTGCTCGACGCGGCCGCGCTGCTGCGCGAGCTGGTCGGACACGACGTGCCGAGCCAGTTGCTGAAGGCGGGCAAGGTGTCGCGGCGCCACGCCGCGCCGGTACAGGCCTGATGACGACGGATGCGACGGTTGCCCCGGGTCGGACGATCCGGGTCGACTGACAGAATCACATGACCCGAATCACATGACCAGGAGCAGACAGACGATGCGCTATGTATCCCCCGTGCGGCGGAATGCCGCCAGACGCCGGTTCGTGCTGGGCAGTGCAGGGCTCGCAGCGGGCCTCGTGGCCGGCACGGCGGCCCGTCCGGCACGCGCCCAGGCCGACCGGATCACGCTGGTGGTGCCGGCCGCCACCGGCGGCACGACCGACCTGACCGCGCGGATGCTGGCCGCGGCGCTGGCGGCGGCGCTGGGCACCTCGGTGATCGTCGACAACAAGCCCGGGGCCAGCGGCAACATCGGCACGGTGCTGGTCGCCAAGGCCAAGCCGGACGGCGCCACGTTGCTGGTGCAGTACTCCGGCTATCACGTCGGCAACCCGTGGCTGTCGAAGAGCACGCCGTGGCAGCCGAAGGACTTCGCGCCGGTGGCGCTGGCGATCCGCGCGCCGCAGGTGGTGGTGGTGCCGGCGACGTTGCCGGTCAAGACGCTGGCCGAGTTCGTCGCCTGGTGCAAGGCCAATCCGTCGCAGGCGAACTATGCGTCATCGGGCATCGGCTCGATCCAGCACATCGCCGGCGAGATGCTGAACAGCGCGGCCGGCATCAAGATGAGCCACGTGCCGTACAAGGGTTCGGGCCAGGTCTACTCCGACCTGATCGGCGGCCAGGTGCAGACCCACATCACGTCGGTGCCGTCGGCGATGCCGCACATCCAGTCCGGCAAGCTGCGTGCGCTGGCGGTCACCGGCGAACAGCGGCTGGCGGCGTTGCCCGACGTGCCGACCTCCGCCCAGGCCGGCTACCCGGCGCTGACGCTCGATTCCTGGTTCGGCGTCTATGCGCCGGCCGCCACGCCGCAGCCGACGATCGACAAGCTGGCGGCGGCGCTGAAGAAGGTGATCGAGTCGCCGGAGTTCAAGAAGAAGGCGGTCGAGCAGGGCGGCGAGGCGGTCTATCTGGGGCCGAAGGCGTTCGGCGACTTCACCGCCGCCGAGCTGAAACGCTGGGGCTCGATCATCCAGACCGCCGGCATCACGACCGACTGACGCGGGGGCGCGACATTCGGGGGCGCGGCGCGGCAGCCCCCGGGAGACCGGCTCCCTACGCCGCGGCGATGCGCTGCGCCATCGCCACCAGGCTGCGGTCGCTGCCGGCCGGTCCGAGCAGCGACAGGCCGAGCGGCGCGCCGGCGCGCGTCGCCAGCGGCATCGACATCTGCGGGAAGCCGGACATGCCGGCCAGGCACAGCAGGTGCAGCGCGCGGTTGCGGTAGACGTCGAGCGATTCCTCGCTGTCGGCCAGCAGCGGCGCGATGTCGGGCATCGTCGGCAGCACCAGCACGCCATCGCTGCCCAGCAGCGCCGCCAGATGCCGGCGGAAGCTCTCCCGCACCACGCGACCTTCCTCCACCTGCCGTACGGTGACCCCGCTGCACCACTCGAAGCGTTCGGCCACGCCGGGGCCCAGCACCGGCTTGTAGCGGGTGATCATCGGGCCATCGGTCTGCCAGGCTTCGTAGCCCTGCAGATGGCGGTAGGCCCAGTAGAGCGCATCCCAGTCGCGGTCCAGCGCCGCCGTCGGCGTTGGCGGGCCATAGGCGGCGGCCACCCGCTAGATGGCGGTATCGAGCGCGGCCAGCACCGGCGCCTCGATGGCCGCGAACAGATCGGTCGCCCGCAGCAGTCGTGGACGCCCGGGCAGCGGCGCCGGATCGGCGCCGAGCAGCACGTCGGCGACCCGCGCGAAGGTGGCGGCGTCGCGGGCGAAGAAGCCGCAGGTATCGAACGACGGCGACAGATCGTGACAGCCCTGCAGGCTGATGCGGCCGTGGGTCGGCCGCAGGCCGTACAGCCCGCAGTGCGAGGACGGTGCGCGCACCGAGCCGCCGGTGTCGGTGCCGAGCGCGGTGTCGCACAGGCCGCCGGACACCGCCGAGGCCGACCCCGACGACGAGCCGCCGGGGATGCGGTCGGGGGCCGCGCCGTTGCGCGGCGTGCCGAAGTGCGCGTTCTTGCCGTTCATCGAGAACGCCAGCTCGTCGGTGATCGCCTTGCCGACGAAGCGGGCGCCGGCATCGAGCAGCCGCTGCACCGTCGGCGCCGTCGTGGTCCTGACCTCCGCCAGCGCCAGCATCGTCGCGCTGCCGCAGCCGGTGCGATAGCCGGCCACGTCGAACAGATCCTTCGCCGCGAATGTCAGGCCGGCCAGCGGCCCGTCCGCCGCATGGGGCACCGGTACCGCCGGGTACGGCATGAACGCGTGCGCGGGATCGTCGGGCAGCAGCATCGATTCAGTGACCGGCGTCCTCGATCAGCCGGTCGAGCTGCTCGATCAGGCGCCGGCGCTGCGTGACCGTCAGCCGGCGCAGCATCTCCTGGTTGCGCTGACGGGTGATGCTCAGCAGCAAGTCGTTGACCCGTTGCCCCTCGTCGGTCAGCGTGATGCTGGCGGCGCGCCGATCGGTCTGGCTGCCGGCCTTGCGAACCAGCCCGCGTTCCAGAAGCGATTCGGCGACCCGGCTCGCCTGGCTCTTGTCGAGGTGGCTGCGCGATGCGATGTCCTGCACGCGGATCGGCTGGTGGGCGGCGACGATCATCACCGCCCGGCCCTCCGACAGCGTGAGCTGCGTCGCAGCGTAAACCCGTTCGGCCGTGCGCCGCTCGGTCAGCTTCATCAGCAGCACCAGCCGGTAGCTGAAAAAATCTTCGTAAGCGGGGCCTGTGCCCGCTTCGATGGAGGAGGGAGGCGCCAGCGCGGTGCCGCCGGCGATCTCCTCTTGCGGGACGGTGGACATGGGCATACAGCTTCCGTCGTCCGGTGGTGCGCGCCCGAAGCTGAGCGCTCCACCAGTTTACTGCTGAGTGGCGGCCGCGGTACAGTCGAATCGCAACAGCGCGCGGATGCTGCGTTGCAAGGCGGACGTCGCCGTGCACCGTGTTGGACACCAGACTCCCAGCGATGATCAAGTACCTGCTCGACCGGATCGTTTTCGGAGTCGGACTGCTGGCCGGGTTCCAGGTGCCGAAGTTCATCGGCGACTACCGCCAGCGGGTCGGCGGCATGCTGGATCAGGCGCGGCAGCAGCTTCAGCAGTTCCAGGCGATCGCCGACCGGCACCACGGCGGCAGCCTGCCGGCGCTCATCGACACGCACCGCGCCAGCGACAATCCGACGTTCAGAGCCGAGGGCCAGGTCATCCAGAACCTGATCGATCAGGTGCGCGGGCTGCAGGCGACCTATGAAGCGCTCGCCGGGTCGCTCGATGCGCAGTTGCGCTGGCTCGCGACCCATTTCGATGCGGTGATCGCGCGGGCCACGCTCGATGCATTCCAGCCCGGCCTGGTGCTGACGGTGGGCGCGGCCGTCTGCGCGCTGACGGTGGCGTTCGCCGGCAGCCTGCTGGTGCAGGGCTTGGCGCGCCTGTTCCGGCGCCGGCGGGCGCGCCCGGAGCCGCCTGCGCCCGCGCCGCGGCCGGCGGGCCGGCCGGGGCCGGGGGGGGCGCCGATCCACGATCCGCGGCGGCCCGGGCGCTGAGCACCGGCGCTCAGCACCGCTCTCGGCGCCTCGGGCGGCGGCTGCCCGGAGTCGGCGCCTGAATGCGGTGCCTGAATGCGGTGCCTGAATGCGGTGCCTGAATGCGGTGCCTGGATGTGGCGCCTGGATGTGGCGCCTACAATGCGGCGCCTACAATGCGCGGCAACGGGAGGCGTGATGAAACGCGGGACACTCGGCGTGGTCGGGCTCGGCTCGATGGGGTTCGGTGCGGCGGTGACGGCGGTGCGCCGCGGCGTCGTGACCTGGGGACTGGACACCCGGCCCGAGGTGGGCCAGCGGTTCGGCGCTGCCGGCGGGCGGGTCGCCGGTTCGCTGGCCGAACTGGCGCGCGAGTCGGACGTGGTGCTGCTGCTGGTCGTCAGCGCGGCGCAGACCGAGCAGGTGCTGTTTGGTGAAGCGGGGCTGGCCGAGCATCTGAAGCCGGGCTCGGTGGTGGTCGCCTCGGCCACCGTCGATCCGGCGCTGCCGCCGCAGTGGGAGCGCCGGCTGCTGGAGCGCGGGCTGTGGCTGATCGACGGGCCGGTGTCGGGCGGCGCCGTCAAGGCGGCCGACGGACAGATGACGGTGATGGCGTCGGGCCGGCCGGAGGC
>OEIU01001467.1_pt1 | contig 15122 bp, 15 predicted proteins | sample 1539221 | NCBI WGS metagenome assembly OEIU01 (sample SAMN03792071, study PRJEB22550) | activated sludge metagenome | feature: wastewater treatment plant; material: activated sludge; isolation source: Wastewater treatment plant of a petroleum refinery complex | place: Argentina: Zarate | collected...
GGACGAGGAGTCCCAGAAGAAGGGAGCCGCGGGGAATTGGCGCAACAAGTTCCTTAGAGGACCGTACCTGCGGCCGCACGCGATCGCGCGCGGCGTGATGCGCGACACGATGGAAAGCTGCGTCACCTGGGACAGGTACATGGCTTTCCAGGCGAGCGTGAAGGAACGCACGCTGAAGGCGATCCGGGAAATCACCGGCCGCCCCGGCACCTGCACCGTGCGCTTCACCCACGTCTACCCGGACGGCCCCGCGCCCTACTTCACCTGGCACGCGCTGGGCGACAAGTCGAAGCTGGTCGAGCAGTTCTGGGCGATCAAGTCGGCGGCCTCGCAGGCGATGATCGACGCAGGCGGTACGATTACGCACCACCACGCGCTCGGACGCGATCACAGGACCTGGTACGACCAGGAGCGCCCGCCGCTGTTCGCAGATACCCTGCGCGCGGCCAAGCGGGTCCTCGACCCCAGGTCCGTGCTCAATCCGGGCGTGCTCATCGACCCCTGACCCGCCCGCCACATGCCCGGACCCCTGCTCGGCATCCGCGTTCTCGACTTGAGCCGCATACTCGCCGGGCCCTGGTGCACGCAGGCGCTGGCCGACCTCGGCGCCGAAGTGATCAAGGTCGAGCGCCCGCGCATCGGCGACGACACGCGGGCGTGGGGGCCGCCCTTCGTCGCGCGGACCGACGGCACCGAGACCACCGACTCGGCGTACTTCATGTCGGCCAACCGCGGCAAGAAGTCGATCACGCTCGACATCGCCGCCCCTGAGGGACAGCAGATCGCGCGCTCGCTGGCTGCGATCTCCGACGTCGTGATCGAGAACTTCAAGGTCGGCGACATGAAGCGCTACGGCCTGGACTGGGCGTCGCTGTCGGCGCTCAACCCGGGGCTGGTCTACTGCTCGATCACCGGCTTCGGGCAGACCGGCCCGTACAGCGAGCGCGCCGGCTACGACTTCATGATCCAGGCGATGGGCGGGCTGATGAGCGTGACCGGCGAGCGCGACGAGATGCCCGGGGGCGGCCCGCAGAAGTGCGGCGTGCCGATCGCCGACATGATGACCGGCATGTACTCGGCGTTCGCGATCGCCGCGGCGCTCTACGAGCGCCGTTCCAGCGGCCTGGGCCAGTACGTCGACATGTCGCTGCTCGACACACAGGTCTCGTGGCTCGCCAACCAGAACCTCAACTCCCTGGTCCCCGGGCAGCTGCCCCGCCGCTGGGGCAACGCGCATCCGAACCTGACGCCGTACCAGGCGTTTCCGACGCGCGACGGCAACCTGATCCTCGCGATCGGCAACGACCGCCAGTTCCGGCGCTTCTGCGACGTGGCGGGGTTGGCCGCGCTCGGCGACGACGCGCGCTTCGTCGACAACCGCGCGCGCCTCGCGCATCGCGACGAACTGGTGGCGCTGGTCGCGAGCGCGATGCGCGCCCGCTCCACCGACGAGTGGATCGAGGCGCTCGAGGCCGCCGGCGTGCCGTGCGGCCCGATTAACACGCTCGATCGCGTGTTCGCCGATCCGCAGGTCGTGCATCGCGGGCTGCGCATGGACCTGCCGCACGCGGCGGCGGGCAAGGTTCCGCAGGTCGCGAACCCGATCCGCTATTCGCGCACCGCGATCGAGTATGGGGACGCGCCGCCGGTGCTCGGCCAGCACACCGACCAGGTGCTGGGCGAGCTGCTGGGCCTCGACTCCGGTCGGATCGCCGAGCTGCGCCGAACGGGCATCGTGTGAGCCGCGCGCTGACCAGTCACGAGGTGGCCCGCCTGGCCGGCGTCTCGCAGGCCACCGTGTCGCGGGTGCTGCGTGATGACCAGCGGGTCCGCCCGGCCACGCGAGACAGGGTGCTGCGCGTGCTGGCCGAGACCAAGTACGAGCCGAATGCCGCTGCGCGCGCGATCCGCGGCCGGCGCACCGGCTCGATCGGCGTCGTGGTGGCGCGGCTGTCGTACCAGCTCTATCCGGCGATGCTCGAGGCGATCGGCGCGCAGCTCGCGCGGCTCGACCGGCGCATGATCGTCTGGGACGCCGAGGACGGCGGCGACCAGCCCGCGGTGCGTGCGCTGCGCCAGGGCATTGTCGACGGCGTGATCCTGACCGCCGCCACCGCCGAGTCGCAGTTCCTGAAGGAGGTCCACTCGCCCGAGGCGCCGGTCGTGCTGGTCAACCGCACGGTAGACAGCTGCCCCGCCGACCAGGTGTCGAGCGACAACACCGGTGGCGGCGAGCGCGTGTCCGGGTACCTGGTGCGCTGCGACCGGCGCAGGATCGCGCTGATCGGCGGCATTCCGCGGGCGAGCACGATCCGCAACCGGGAAGCCGGCTTTCGCGCCGGACTGGCGCGCGCCGGCATCGCGTTGCCGCCGCAGTACTACCGCCGCTCCGAGACCTTCAGCCACGCGAGCGGGCGCGAGGCGGCGATCCGGCTGCTCGAGCTGGGCAGCCCGCCCGACGCGATCTTCTGCGTGAACGACGTGCTGGCGGCCGGCGCAATCGACGGCGCGCGGCACCTCGGGATCAGGGTGCCCGACGACCTGTGGATCATCGGCTACGACGATATCGAGCTCGCGTCGTGGGATGCCTACGACCTGACCACGGTGCGCCAGCCGATGGACGAGATGATCGCCTGCGGCATCGAGCTGCTGCTCGGGCGGATCGCCGAGCCGGCCAGGCCGGCCGAGCGCCGCTGCTTTCCCAACGACCTGGTGATCCGCGGCTCGACCGGCCGCCACCCGTTTCCAGGGCCCGGCGAGGGCCGGTCCCGGCCGGCCGCCGCCGCTCGATCCGCCAACCGAAAGGCGCGCCATGACGAGAAAGCTTCGCAGTAACTTCGAGGAAGGCTCGCCGCGCTGGGCGGTGCGGCGCGCGCAGTGGCGCGCGCTGGGGCTGAGCGACGAGGACATGCGCAAGCCCAAGATCGCGGTCGTCAATTCGTCGTCGGAGTTGTCGATCTGCTTCAGTCACCTTGACGGCATCGCCGCGGCAGTCAAGCAGGCGGTGCGCGAGGCCGGCGGGCTGGCGTTCGAGATCCGCACCTGCGCGCCGAGCGACTTCGTCACCAGCGCGGGCAAGCAGGGCCGCTACATCCTTCCCAGCCGCGACCTGCTGGTCAACGACATCGAGGTGCAGGTCGAGGGCGCGCAGCTCGACGGCATGATCTGCCTCGCCTCGTGCGACAAGACCGCGCCTGGCCAGATGATGGCCGCGGCGCGGCTCGACGTTCCCACGCTGATCGTGCCGTGCGGCTACCAGCCGCACGGCACGCTCGACGGCTGCGCGGTCGACATCGAGGAGGTCTACGAGAGCGTGGGGCGGGTCGCGACCGGCGAGATCAGCCTGGAGCGGCTCGGCAGGATGTGCGACGTCGCGATCGGCGGGCCCGGCGTGTGCGCGGGCATGGGCACCGCAAACACGATGCATATTGCCGCCGAGGTGCTCGGGCTCGCGCTGCCGGGCGGCACGCCGGTGAGGGCGAACAGCGAGCGCATGTTCGAGTACGCGCGGGCCGCCGGCCGGCGCGTGGTCGAGGCGGTCTGGGAGGACCTGAGGCCGAGCCGGATCCTGACACCGCAGGCGTTCGAGAACGCGGTGATGGCCGGCCTCGCGTTGTCCGCGTCGATCAACCTCGCCCGCCACCTGCAGGCGATCGCGGTCGAGGCCCGCTGCCCGGTGCAGATCTACGACCTCTACGACCGCGCCGGCGAGCGCGTGCCGCTGTTGTGCGCGGTGCGCCCCAACGGCGAAACCCGCATCGAGCAGCTGGAAGCCGCTGGCGGCGCGCGCGCGGTGATGCAGCGGCTGCGCACGCTGGTCCACGGCGAGTGCCTGACCGTGTCGGGGCGCAGCTGGGCCGAGGAGATCGCGGCCGCGCCCGAGCCCGGCGCGGTGGTGCGCACGATCGACGATCCGATCTCGCGCAAGGCCTCGGTCGTCGTGATGCGCGGCAACCTGGCGACCGAGGGCGCGATCCTGAAGCTGGGCGACGCCGGCGGCAAGGCGTCGCGCTTCGAGGGTCGCGCGCTGGTGTTCGACTCGCAGGAGGCGGCGCTGCAGGCGCTGCGTGACGGTCGCATCGTGCCGGGCACCGTGGCGGTGCTGCGCGGCATGGGCGCGCGCGGGGGCCCGGGCATGGCGCTCGCTTCCGGCTTCGTGGCCGCGGTCGAAGGCGCGGGCCGCAGCCGCGACGTGGCGGTTGTCACCGACGGGCAGCTGTCGGGCCTGAACCGGGGCATCGCGATCGGGCTGGTCTCGCCCGAGGCGGCGGCCGGCGGGCTGATCGCGTTCGTCGAGGATGACGACCCGGTCGTCGTCGACATCGAGCGTCGCACGGTGACGCTGGCGGTCGACGAGGGCGAGCTCGCGCGCCGTCGCGAGCGCGGGCCGACCGTCGCGCCGGCCGAGGAGCGCGGCTGGCTGTCGGTCTATGCGCGCACCGTGCAGCCGATCTCGCGCGGCGCGGTGCTGATCGAACCCTGAGCCGGGTCGCTGGCGCGAGGAGCCGAGAAGTGACGCGAACGATCGTCGAACCCGAACGCCGCACACCGGTGATCGCCGAGCCCGACGTGCTGGTGGTGGGCGGCGGCGCGGCGGGCATCGCGGCGGCGTGCGCGGCGGCGCGCGGCGGCGCGCGAACGATGCTGGTCGAGGCCTGGGGTTGCCTCGGCGGCACGCTGACGCTGGTCACGCTCGGTGGCTTCTGCGGCACGCACATGGTGGTCGACGACGAGCGGCTCGGGCGGGTCGTTGGCGGGCTGTACCTAGAGCTCGAAGGTCGACTCGCGGCGCGCGACGCGCTGCTGCCGCCCCGCCGCCATGGGCGCATCCTCGGCGTGCCCTACGAGTCGGCCAGCCTGAAGCTGGTCGCCGACGAGATGGTCGCTGCCCACGGCGTGCGCGTGCTGCTGCACACCGGCGCGGTCGCGGCGCAGACCGACGGTTCGCGCGTGACGGCGGTGATCGTCGAGAACAAGGGCGGGCGCGCGGCGATCGCGCCGCGCGTGGTCATCGACGCGTCGGGCGACGCCGACGTCGCGGCCCGGGCCGGCGCGGACTTCGCGCTGGGCGAGGAAGGCACGACGCAGTATGCGTCGACGATGTTCCGGCTCGGTGGCGTCGACACCGCGGTCGCCGGAGAACTCACGCGTCCGCAGATCCGCGAGCTGCTCGAGCGCGCGGTCGCCGACGGCTACCCGCTGCCGCGCACCACGACCGGGGTGCACGTGAATCCGCTCGAGGGCGTCGTGCACCTGAACGTGACCAAGCTCACGAATCCCGACGGCGAGCCGTTCCTGCTGGTCGATCCGGAGCAGCTGAGCGAGGCCGAGCGCGTCGGGCGACAGCAGGTGAAGCTCTACGAGGAAGTCTTCCGCCGCTACGTTCCGGGCTTCGGGCGCGCTCGCGTGATCGACATCGGCGCGCGCGTCGGCGTGCGCGAGACGCGCCTGGTGCGCGGCGACGGCGTGCTCACCGAGGCGCACGTGCGCGGCTGCGTGAAGCCCGACGACCGCATCGCCTGCTCGTCCTGGCCGCTGGAGCTGCACGGCAAGGGCCGCGCCACGACCTGGGAGTTCCTGCCCGATGGGGAGTGGTACGGCCTGCCGTGGGCTTGCCTCGTCGTCGCGGGCTTCGACAACCTCCTGGTGGCCGGGCGCAACCTGTCGGCCGAGCATGCGGCGCAGGCCTCGGCGCGCGTCGCCGGGCCGTGCGTCGCGATGGGCGAGGCCGCCGGCACCGCGGCGGCGATGAGCCTGTCCGCGGGCGGCGCGGTGCGCTCGGTGGCGGTCGAGGCGCTGCAGCGCAACCTGCGGCGCGCGGGCGCGGTGCTCGACCCGGTCGCCGAGCCGGGCTGAGGGCCCGGACCGAGGGACCGCGCCGACCGGCGGGCCGGCCGTTCAGCCGCCGAAAGCGTCGATGCCGAGCAGCTCGCGGCCGATCACCAGCTGGTTGATCTGCGTCGTGCCGTCGGGCATGGTCAGCATCCGGGCATTTCGGAAGTGGCGTTCGACCGGGAATTCGGTGGTTAGCCCGTAGGCGCCGTGGATCTGGATCGCCTTCGAGGCGATCCGCAGCGCCGCCTCGGTCGCGTAGATCTTGGCCATCGCGGCCTCGAGGTTGCAGCGCTGCCCCTTGTCGAGCAGCGCGAGGCCCCGGTAGACCAGCAGGCGGGCCGCGTGCAGCTCGGTCGCCATGTCCGCGAGCATCGCCTGCACCAGCTGGTGGGCGCCGATCGGCCGGCCGAACTGCTCGCGCTCGCGCGCGTAGCGCAGGCTCTCCTCGAGCGCCGCCTGCGCGATGCCCAGCGCGAGGATTGCCACGAAGATGCGCGCGCGCTCGAACCCCTTCATCGTCTCGCGCAGGCCCTCGCCGACGCCTCCGATCAGGTAGTCGTCGGCGATCCAGGTGTCGTTGAAAAAGACCTGCCCCAGCGACCAGCTCCTCAGTCCCAGCTTGGCGATCTCGCGCGTCTCGATCCGGTGCTCGCGCGGATCGACCAGGAACACCGAGAAGTCCTGCTCGCCGGTGCGGGCGGTCAGCATGATCACGTCGGCGATCGGCGCGTTCGAGATAAAGGTCTTCTCGCCGTTGACGACGAAGCCGTTGCCGCTGCGTTGCGCGCGGGTCTTCATGTTGCGAACGTTCGACCCGCCTCCCGGCTCGGTCACCGCCGAGCAGCCGATCAGCTGCCCCGAGACGAGCCCGGGCAGGTACCGCTGCCGCAGCCCGGGCGAGCCGCCGCGATGCAGCTTCATCGCTGCGCCCTCGTGCACGTACGCGAGCCCGGCCGCATCGGGGCTCACCCGCGAGAGCTCCTCGTACAGCAGTCCGCTCGAGACGAATCCGAGCCCCAGCCCGCCGCCCTCTTCGGGCACCCAGCCGCCGCCGATGCCGTGCCGGGACAGCAGGCCCAGTAGCTCGTGCGCGACCTGCTTCGGAAAGACCTCGTCGCGGTGGCGTGTCGCGATCGGCGCGATCTCCCGCTCGATCATGCGGCGCAGGCCGTCGACCGCCAGCCTGTCTTCGGGCGAGGGTTCGAAGATCACCTTGGTCGTCTCCGCTATCGGCGCGGCTGCGCCGGCGCCGCCTCGCCCAGCCATTCGTCCAGCACCTGCCCGGTGTGTTCGCCCATTAGCGGGGGCGCCCGCCACCCGCCCGCGACGTCGAAACCCGAGTACTTGACGGCCGGCCCGAGCGTCGGAAGCCTGCCGTAGGCCGGATGCTCCACGTACTTCAGCATTCCGCGGTGGAGCACCTGCGGGTGCTCGAAAACCTGCCGCATGTCGTTGACCGGCGCACAGGGCACGCCGGCACGTTCGAGCCGCTCGACGAGGTCCGCTGTCACGTGCCGGCGCACTTCGGCGTCGAGCACCTCGTAGACCGCGTCGCGGTTCTCGACCCGCTCGGCCAGCGTGCGAAAGCGCGGCGCTTCGAGCAGGTCCTCGCGCCCGATCACCTTCATGAAGGCGCGGAACACCGACTCGTAGCCGGCGCCGATCACGACCATCCCGTCGGCGGTATCGAACACCTTGTACGGTACGATCTGCGAATGCTCTGAGCCCCATCGTCCGCGGACGTGGCCTGAGACCAGGTACTCCATCGCGGCGTCGGCCAGGAAGGCGACCTCGCTCTCGAGCAGGCTGGTCTCGATGCGCTGGCCGGCGCCCCCGGCCTGCCGGCCGTACAGCGCGACCGCGATCGCACCGAACGCGTTGACGCCGCACAGCAGGTCGAACACCGACGTGCCGAGCTTGATCGGCCTGCCGCCGCGCTCGCCGGTGATGCTCATGAAGCCGCCCTCGGCCTGCACGGTCAGGTCGAAGGCGCCCTTCTCGCTGAACGGCCCGTCGGCACCCATGCCCGACAGCGACGCATAGATCAGCCGCGGATTGGCGGCCGACAGCGCCTCGTAGCCGAGCCCGAAGCGCTCCATTACGCCAGGCCGGTAGTTCTCGACCAGGACGTCGGCGCGCGCGGCGAGCTCCAGAGCTCGCCGGCGGTCGTCCTCGCGCTTGAGGTCGAGCACGATCGAGCGCTTGTTGCGGTTCGCGGCGAGGAAGCTCATCCCGTCGCCGTGGTGGAAGGGCGGGCCCTGATGGCGCAGCGGATCGCCCTCGGGCATCTCGACCTTGACGACGTCGGCGCCGTGGTCGCCCAGCAGCATCGTGCAGTAGGGCCCCGCGTAGATGCGGGTGAAGTCGAGCACCCGGATGCCCGCGAACGGCTTGTCGGCGCTCACAGCACGCCCACCTGCGGCATCACGAACTCGCGGTGGCCCATCGCCTCGGCCCGCGTCCGCTCGCCGCTGGCCACCGCGTGCATCAGGCTCTCGATGCGGTCGGCGCCGCTCCCGATGCTGGCGCCGGACTCGACGATGTCGGTGATGTCGACGTCAATGTGCGCGGCTAGGCGTTTGCTGCCCGCGGCCGACGCGCAGATCTTGATCACCGGGCAGATCGGCGAGCCGATCGGCGTGCCGCGCCCGGTGGTGAACAGCACCAGCTGCGCGCCCGCGGCGGCCATGCCCGCCACCGACGCGGGGTCGAGGCTCGGGTTGTCGAGCAGCCACAGGCCGCGGCCGAGCGGGGTCTCGCCGGGCGCGAGAATGCCCTCGATCGGGCTCTCGCCGCTCTTGCGTACGCCGCCGAGCGCCTTCTCGGTCAGGGTGGTGAGCCCGCCGGCCATGTTGCCCGGCGACGGGTTCGCCTCGTCAATCCGTTTGCCCCGGTGCATCGCGTTCTCGTAGAGCCGACGCAGCACCCGCAGGATGTCCTCGCGTACGCGCTCGTCGCGCGCGCGCCCGAGCAGCACATGGTCGGCGCCAACCCACCCGGCGCTCTCGCCCATCATCGAGATCCCGCCGGCACACACGACCCGGTCGGAGACCACGCCGACAGCCGGATTCGAGGCCAACGCCGAGGTCCAGTCTGACGCGCCGCACTTGGTCGCGATGACGAGATCGGCGGCGTCGAACGGCTCCCCCGGCTGGGGAGCGGGCGTTCGCGCGGCCTCGACCCCGAAGGACCGGACGCCCCCGCTCGCTTGATCGCCGCTGCCACCAAACTGGATGGCCACGCTCTCGGCGCGCTTCAGGTCCTCGATCTCGTCGCGCAGCAGCCGCCCCGGAGTCTGCTCACAGCCCAGGCCGACGAAGCAGACCGCCCCGACGTTGGGGTTGCGCGCCAACCCCAGCAGCATCCGGTGCGTGATCTCGCGGTCGTCGTCGAGCGACATGCACCCGGCCGCCTGATCGATGCACGCGACCTCGGGGAACTCGAAGCCGATGCGCTGCACAACGCGGTTCGCGCACGTGACCGTTGAGAGTACCAGCACGTGATTGCGCACGCCGAAGCGGCCGTCGCGACGACGGTAGCCGAGTAGCGGGGTCATCGGCGCCCCGCGAGCGACTCGTGCGCGGACAGCCAGTCGTCGAACAGGCTCGCGACGTTGTGGGCGTGCACGTGCTCGCCCGCGGCGATGTCGGCACTCGCCCGGCCGATCGCCTGGCCGTACTTGACGACCGCGTCGCCGGCAGCGATCGGGGCGAGCGCGACCTTGTGGCCCATTGGGACTGGCGTGCGCACCGCCATCACCCGCCCGAGCACTTCGAAATGATCGCCGCTGTCCAGTGCCTCAAGCGCGTTTGCCACGTTGTCCCGGGCGTCGACCGCGAGCACTCGTCGAGTGGATGCGGGCTTGGCGGCCCGCTGCGACTCAACGGCGGACTTGTCTGAAACCATGCGTGGGTTTCCTTGTGGCACGGGTCGCCCTCGAGCAGATCTTCCCGGAAAATTGGTCTGACCACGGCACCTGCGCGTAATCTAGCGACCGGGGGTTGCGGCGTCAACTCTTGTTCCGACGGTTGCGCGACCGTATGGCAGCCGCATCCATATGTTGTGGCCATCCGAGGACGCGTGATCCCTTGTCAATCCCTGGCGGGCGCCAATCAGTCGGGTGCTGTTCGCGTGCCATTCGCAGCTTCTGAGGTCCTCGTGGGCCCAGTGCCGGAGGCCAAGCTTCAGAGACCAGTCCCTACGTGACGTGGTAATCGGTACTGATTTCGGCGGTAATCTCCCCCTTTGAGTTTGGTCGCGGGTCGCCGGTTTTTGTGCCGCCTGAATCCAGGTCAGCCGCCAGGAAAGGGGAATCGACTTGGACGAAAGTGGGTCGACGAAGCAACGTTGCCCCACGTCCTGGACTGCCGTGTGGTGCGCTCGATCAAAGCCACCGGATCGCTGAAGACTGCGTGGCCCGGCTGCATTGGTTCTACACTCGTATGGCGATTGGTCCACATGAGCGATAGGATTCCTGAGCAATGAGTGGTTTTCCCAGAAGACCAAATCGAGAACGCGGTGAATCGGACCAAGGACGGCGTGTCGCCCGCATGATTGGCGCCAGGTGCTGGCGCAGGGGTACGGCAGGCTTGAGCAACAGACCCAGCTGCATTGATGTATCGACTGACAGACCAACGATTGTCGGGGATCTCCTCCCCTCGTCGTAGGAGGACATTGATGCATTCCCCCGCAGGACTAAGCCGGCGCCAAGCGTCTCAGCGACTCGAAGTGTCGGTGAAATGACCTTCCGCCTTTCACTGTCATCACGTCGGAAATCGTGCGTTACGATGCCGGCCATTTGCTTGGTGCTCTTTGCCTTGATGGCACCGACCCTTGCCGCCGAGGACATCGACCGCCAGGCACGCGTCTGGGCCTCGTCCTGCGCGGGCTGCCACGGCACCGACGGCCGCTCGCAAGGGGCCTTCCCGTGTATCGCCGGCCGCGACGCCGACGACCTCTATCGCGCGATGGTCGAGTTCAAGACCGGCGTGCGCTCCTACGCGTCGGTGATGCATCAGCACGCGAGCGCCTGGACCGACGACGAGCTGCGCCGCATCGCGCGGTTCTTCGCTGCCCAGTCCGCCCCGTCGGCAGGCAATCGATGACGGACGCGCGTCGACGCCGGTTGCTCGGCGCCGGGCTGGCCGGCAGCTCGCTCGCATTGCTCGGCAGCGCCAGCGCGGCCACCCGTGCGCCGATCGGCCGCGTGGTCGTGATCGGCGGCGGTTTCGCCGGCGCCACTGCGGCGAAGTACATCCGCAAGTGGGAGCCGCGCATCGAGGTGACGCTGGTCGAGCGCAACGAGCACTTCCTGTCCTGTCCGCTCAGCAATCTGGTGGTGGCCGGCCTGCGCGAGATGTCGGACATCACCTTGTCGTACTCGGGGCTCGCCAGGTACGGGGTGAAACTCGTGCGCGACGAGGCGACGGTGATCGACGTCGACCGCAAGCAGGTGCGCCTCGCGCGCGGCGCGCCGCTGTCGTACGACCGGCTCGTGGTCGCGCCGGGCATCGACTTCCGCTTCGATCAGGTGCCCGGCCTGGCCGCGGCCGACGCGAGCGGCCGGGTGCTGCACGCGTGGAAGGCGGGCCCGCAGACCGCGGCGCTGCGCAGGCAGCTCGAGGCGCTGCCGAACGGCGGCGTGTTCGCGATTTCGATCCCGCGCGTGCCGTTCCGCTGCCCGCCCGGACCATACGAGCGCGCCAGCCTGGTTGCGCACTACTTCAAGACCGCCAAGCCGAGGTCCAAGGTCGTGGTCCTCGATGCGAATCCGGAGATCGCCTCGAAGAAGGAGCTGTTCCGCAAGGCCTGGGACGAGCTGTACCCCGGCATCATCGAGTACCGGCCCGACAGCGAACTGACCGAGTTCGACGCGCGCGCCGGTGCGGCCGTGCTGCAGGTCGAGGACTTCAAGGCCGACCTGTTCAACGTCATCGCGCCGCAGCAGGCCGGCCGGATTGCGCAACCGCTGATCACGGACGACGGCAGGTGGGTCGGCGTCGAGTTCCAGACCTTCGAATCCGTGAAGGTGCCCGGCATCCACGTGATCGGCGACGCGATCTCGCCGGCCTACGGGATGCCGAAATCCGGCTACATGGCGAACAACCAGGCGAAGGTGGTGGCCGATGCGGTGATCGCGCGGCTCACCGGCCAGCCGATCGACGAGGCGCCGATCGTTGCCAGCACCTGCTACAGCTTCGTCTCCGACCGCGAGGCCGTCCACGTGGCCAGCGTCCACAGGTGGGATGCCACGAAGAAAACGCTGATGCCGGTGCACGGCGCCGGGGGGCTTTCGGCGGCGCGCAACGAACTCGAGGGCCAGTATGCGCTGTCCTGGGCGCGCAACACCTGGGCCGACATCCTGAACTGATCGCCGGATCGCCGGCTATCGTCTCGGCCAGGCGATCGCGTTCGTGGCGAGGCTGTACAAGGCCCACAGCAGCAGCATCGGGATCACGGCCGTCTGCAGCAGGAAGATCACGATCAGGTTGATCATGTGCTCGATCGCCTGCTCGGCCGCCGCCTTCAGCTCCTCGAAGCGCGCCTTGACGTCGACGTTCTGCGACACCCAGCCCTTCATCTTCTCGAGCAGGCCGGTCTCGGGCGTCTCGACCCCGGTCGCCGGCGCGAGCGCCTGCGTCTGGCCCGACGCGGTGTCGATGACCCGCTGGCTGGCCGCGTAGTCGTCGGCCAGGAACTGCTGGAACAGCCAGTCGGAGCCGAGCGTCGTCAGCGGCACCGCGAAGCGGACCAGCAGCAGCGCGACGACGACACTGGTGAACCAGCGTGGCGGCTGCAGCCTGCGGAAGTAGAGCCAGGCCCACGCGAGGACGGCGGCGGTCAGCAGCGCCGACACCGGCCAGTAGCCGCCGATGCCGATCAGCATCTTCTGCAGGCCGAACGACACGCTGGCCGCCAGCATCAGGTTCGAGAACTGCTCGACCATGTCGTTGACCGGGTCCAGCACCTGGCCCGGCGCGACGTTCACGCCGACGCCGAGCGGCTGGGCCGACAGCTCGGTGCCCTGCGCGACCGAGATCACCGCGTTCAGCGCCCTCGCGGTGGCGAAACTGGCCAGCGCGCGCTTCAGGCCCGCGTCGACCCGCTCGCTGGCGGGCGTGTCGAGCGGCACGAACCACGCGCAGAGCACGATGGCTGCCATCGCGAGGACGAACAGGATCGGGCGCACGATGTGCATCTGCGGACTCCCTTCGCATGTCCGGCGGGGCGGCATGCCCCGGGGTACTGCGATTGTCGCCGACCGACCGGGCCGTTCGTTACCGGGAATCGGCCCGTCGGTCAGGACTCGCCCGGCGCTTCGAGCGTCCAGGCTGCGGGCCGCAGGCCTGCCACTTCGCAGTCGATCTCAGGGCCGCGCCGCTCGATTACCGCGAAATCCCCGTCCGCCAGCGCCAGCAGCGGATGGTGCCAGGTGCCGCGCCGGAACGTGATGCCGCAACGGCCGTCGACCAGGAAGGCTGTGAGGGTGCCGTCATCGGGCGCATCGTCGCCCAGCGCCACGACGACGACGAACGGCGTGCCGCCCAGCGGCAGGAAGGTCTGGCTGCCGAGTCGATGCCGCTCCAGTTCGCGCACCTCCAAAGGCAGTCGCACCGCGCTTGCGCGAAACACGCTCAGCGATGGTCGTCCGTCGTGCTCCAGCAAGTCGGGCTCCGGCATCTCGACACGCACCGAGGTGCCCGCGTTGATGCTGCGGCCGCCGCGCCCGGCGCTGCTCACCACGTCGCCGTACGGCGCGAAGCCCTCGGTCGTCAACGGCCTGGGCGCGAGCCTGCGCCTGCCCCTCAGAAGTTGATCCCCAGCCACTCGCGCACCTGCGCATGGAGGTCGCCGGCGAAATCCGCCGGGCTGCCCTCGGCCGTGATCTCGCCGAGGCTCATCACGTAGATGTGGTCCGACATCGCCACCACGCGGCGCACGTTGTGGTCGACCAGCAGGATTCCCATCCCCGCCTTCGCGAACGCGTCGATCCACTGGAACACCTCGGCTGCGACGCGCGGCGCCAGTCCGATGCTCGGCTCGTCGATCAGGCAGACCTTCGGCTGCACCATGTAGGCCTTGGCGAACTCCAGCGACTTCTGCTGGCCGCCCGACAGGTCGCCGGCCTGGGCCGCGAGCTTCTCCTTGAGCACCGGGAAGCGCTCGAGCGTGTCGGCGTAGCGCGCTTCGATCACGGCGCCATACTGCTTGCGGCGGCCTTCGAGCGGCAACCGCAGGTTCTCGGTGACCGTCATGTACGGGAACAGGCTCGACTCCTGCGGGATGTACCAGAGCCCGTCGTCGATCATCGTGTGCGGGGCCTTGCCGGAGATGTCGCGGCCGCCCAGCGTGACCCGGCCCGATTTCGGGCGCAGGAAGCCGCAGAGCGTCTTCATCAGCGTCGACTTGCCGGCGCCGTTCAGGCCGATCAGGCCGCTGATGCGCCCGGCACGCACCGTGAGCGAGACATTGCGCAGCACGTCGATGTCGCCGAGATACCCGGCGGTGACGCCCTCCATCGCGAGCAGCGTGTCAGCCATGCTCGTGCCCTTCGTGCGCCTGCTCGCCGAGGTAGGCCTCGATGACGGCCACGCCGTTGAGGACCTCCTGCGTCGGGCCGTCGGCGAGCACCTTGCCTGCGTTCATGCACACCGAGCGCGCGCAAAGCTCGACCACCACCGGCATGTCGTGGCTCACCAGGATGAAGGTCTGGCCGCTGGCGTTGCGGCGCTTGATGAACGCGGCCATGGTCTCCTTCATGACCGGATGGACCGCGGCGAACGGCTCGTCGAGCAGCGCGATTCGCGGCGGCACCATGAAGCAGGCGCCGAACTCGAGCAGCTTCTTCTGCCCCCCCGACAGCTGCCCGCCGTCGAGGTGCATCACGTGGGTGAGCTGGAGTTCTTCGAGCAGCTCCACTGCGCGCGCCCCGGCCTTCGCCTCGTCGAGGCCCATCGCCAGGCCGCAGACGACCAGGTTGTCGAAGGCACTGACACGGTTGAACACGCGCGTCATCTGGAACATCCGCAGCACCCCGAGCCGGGTCAACTGCGTCGGGTTCAGGCCCAGCACGCTGCGGCCATCGAGCAGCACCTCGCCGGCGTCGGCAGCCATGTGCCCCGACAGCACGTTGAGCAGCGTGGTCTTGCCCGACCCGTTGGGGCCGATCAGGCCCAGCAGCTCGCCCTGTTGCACGTCCATGCTGACGCCGTCCACCGCGCGCAGGCCGCCGAAGCGCTTCTCGACCGACTGGATCTGCAGCAGCGCCATCAGGCCTCCTTCGCCGC
>OEIU01001468.1_pt1 | contig 15119 bp, 17 predicted proteins | sample 1539221 | NCBI WGS metagenome assembly OEIU01 (sample SAMN03792071, study PRJEB22550) | activated sludge metagenome | feature: wastewater treatment plant; material: activated sludge; isolation source: Wastewater treatment plant of a petroleum refinery complex | place: Argentina: Zarate | collected...
ATCGGGGTGCCCGGATTTGAACCGGGGACCTCTCCGACCCGAACGGAGCGCGCTACCAAGCTGCGCCACACCCCGCCGAACGTGCGCGGCAGGGCGATGTTACCAGCGCCGCGGCCCCGGTTCCGCCCGCCCGGGACGCCGATCCGGCGCCTAATTCCGGGTTAACGTCGGCCCGCGCGGGGTTGAGGACTCCTCGTCACGAGCGATACGTTTGTGTCGTCCTTCCCTTTTGGAAGCGCCCTCGGCATGCCGACGCCCCCTCCGGACATCCCAGCGACGACCGCCCGCGAGCAGTCAGCGGCCCCCGCGGCGAGCCCGCGCCGGCGCCTCCCGGAGTTCCGGCGGCCGTTCCCGAACCACCCGTGGGCGTTCGAGGTGATGCTGTTCGCCATCGCCCTGCTCGTCTACCAGGCGTCCCGCGCGCTGGTCATCGGCCAGCCGTCCACCGCCTTCGAGAACGCGGCGGAGATCATCTCGTTCGAGAAGAGCTCGGGCCTGTTCGTCGAGACGAGCATCCAGGGCTGGCTGCTGAACCACATCCAGCTCACCGAGGCCCTGAACTACTTCTACATGTACGCCCACTGGACGATCACGCCGCTGTTCTTCATCTGGCTCTACAAGCGGCGCGCCCGGGTCTACCCCTACGTCCGGAACGCGTTCCTCGCGGCCAACGGCATCGCGCTCATCGTCTTCATGCTCTTCCCGGTCGCCCCGCCGCGCCTGGCGGGCGTGAGCGACGGCTTCGTGGACACCCTCCACAGCGTCAGCGACATCGACCTCCACGGCGGCGTGTTCTCCGGGTGGTTCAACCCGCACGCGGCGGTGCCGTCGATGCACTTCGGGTACGCGCTGATGATCGGGCTGGTCGGGATGGTCCTGCTGCGCAGCTGGCCGCTGCGCCTGGTGGCGCTCGCCTACCCGGTGTTGGTGTTCCTGACCATCACGGGGACCGCGAACCACTACGTGCTCGACTCGGTCGCCGGCGGCCTGGTGGTGGCCCTCGGGTTCGCGAGCGTCTCCCTCTGGATGATGCTCCGCGGCAGCCTGCGGCCCGCCGCCGTCACCGTCCCCGCCAACCGGCGATAGGCCCCATCCCCCGTCCGAGGGGGGCGCCCGACCGGGTCGTGCGATGACGTCCGCACGGAGCGGATACCGTCCTTGACAGTGGATGGTTTTCGGTCGATAACCCGTGGTGCATGCCGACGCGAACCCCTGGCCCCACGGCCCACTGACCCGGTTCGCAGTGACCCGCCCCCAGCCACGATCCCGAAGGCTGGTGCGTGAACGGGTCGACATACCGTCGAGGAGGTCCTGATGGCCAATCACCTCACCCCGGACGAGTTGTCGGAGGCGTTGGGACTGGCGCGCAAGCAGGTGGTGCGCTTGTGCGTCGAGACGTCCGTACCGATCTACAACGGCAGGATCGACAAGACCCTGTTCGTGCACTCGGTGACCGCAGCGGGTCACCGGCTGCCCCAGGAGCAGGCCCAGGAGCTCCTGGCCACCGCCCCCTAGGAACCACCCGTGAGCGGACGGCGGCGCTCGCCGCCGCCGTCGCGCTCGCCCTCCTCGCCCCCGCCGCGGCCCAGGCGGCCCCGGGCGACGTCCAGTCGGCCCTCGACCGCTGGGGCCGCGCGAACCCGCAGACCACCGCCCTGGTGTGGCGGCTGGACGGCCACGGCAGCGGCACCCGGGTGGCCGGCTTCAAGGCCGACACCCCCCGGATCCCCGCCTCCACGATGAAGCTGGTGACCAGCGCGGGGGCGCTGCTGCAGTTCGGCCCCTCTCACCGCTTCACCACCGCGCTGCTGGCCGACCCGTCGGCGGTGCGCGACCGCAAGACCCTGAAGGGCCCCGTCTACCTGCGCGGCTCGGGCGACCCGGTGCTGGCCACCCGCTACTACGGGTCGGCCTACCTCCGCGGGCGCTCGACGCCCCTCACCGACCTCGGCACCGGGCTCAAGGCCACCGGCATCCGCCTGGTGCGCGGCCCGATCGTGGCCGACGAGAGTCTGTTCGACCGCAAGCGCCTCGGGCCGGGCTGGCCGTCGTACTACTCGCTCTACATCGCGCCCCTGTCCGCGCTCGCCATCAACCAGGACTACGCCGGCAGCGGCCGGGCCGCGTACGTCACCAACCCCACCCTGGCGGCCGGGCAGCGCCTGCGGGCGACCCTGAAGGGCGTGGGCGTCCAGCAGGTGGGCCCCCTGAAGGCCGGCACCACCCCGCGGGGCGCGCGGACGCTCGCGACGGTCACGTCTCCACCCCTCCCCGTGATCCTGCGGGCCATGAACCTGGACAGCGACAACTTCATCGCCGAGACGCTCACCAAGGGCGTCGGCGCCGCGAGTTCCGGCCGCGGCACCACCACCGCCGGCGTCCGGCGCACCCGCGCCCTGCTCACGGCGCGGGGCATCCTGGGGCCGGAGGACGTGGTGGTCGACGGCTCCGGCCTGTCCCGCGGCAACCACCTGGCGGCCTCGTCGCTGGTGCACGTCATCGCCCAGGCCGACGCCGACCCCGTCTGGGGGCGCCCGCTCATCCTGTCCCTCGCCCAGGGCGGCGAGGGCACCCTGATCCGCCGGTTCACCACCGGCGTCGCGACCAAGCGGGTGCGGGCGAAGACCGGCTACCTGGACGGCGTGAGCTCCATGGCCGGCCGCGTGGTGAGCCGGGGCGGCGTGCACTACGGGTTCGCGCTGGTGATGAACTCGACGGACATCGGCGGCGCCCGCGCGGTGCAGGACCGGGTGGTGACCCTCCTCGCCGCCGGCGCGGAGGACTAGCCGGCGCCGTCACCCTCCCTCGACGGCACCTCCGCGCTGCCGTCGAGGATCGCGAGGAACCCGGCCTCGTCCAGGATCGGGACCCCCGCCGACTCGGCCTTCTGCAGCTTCGTGCCGGGGTCGACGCCCGCCACCAGGAACGACGTCGACCTGCTCACCGACCCGGTCATCTTCCCGCCGGCCGTGGCGATCGCCCGCTTCACCTCGTCGCGGGAGAAGGCCTCCAGCCCTCCGGTCACGACCACCGAGAGCCCCGTGAGGGGGCCGTCGGCGCGTGGCGGCGGGGCGTCGGACGCCACCGTCAGGCCGGCGCCGCGGAGGCGCTCCAGCAACTCGCGGTTCGCGTCGCTGGAGAGGAACTCCCGGATCGACTCCGCCACCACCGGGCCCACGCCCTCCGCGCCCGCCAGCACCTCGACGTCCGCGTCGAGCAGGGCGTCGAGCGACGGGCAGACGGCGGCGACGGCGTCGGCGGTCACGTCGCCGACGTGGCGGATCCCCAGGCCGTAGAGCAGCCGCGACCAGGGCCGCCCCTTCGACCGCTCGATGGCGGCGATGAGGTTGTCCACCGAGACGTCCTTCCACCCCTCACGGGCGATCAGCTCATCGCGCCGGGACGGCAGGTCGTAGATGTCGGCGAAGCTGCCGAGCAGGCCGTCCCGGTAGAAGCTGCCGATCGTCTTCTCGCCGAGCCCCTCGATGTCCATCGCCCCCCGCGAGGCGAAGTGGAACAGGCCCTGCACGATCTGGGCGGGGCAGGACCGGTTGGGGCAGCGGATCTGGACCTCGCCCGGCGGCTGCACGACGGGTGTGTCACACGCCGGGCAGCGGTCGGGCATCACGAAGGGGCGCTCGGCGCCGGTGCGCTCCTGGGTGAGCGGCCCCACCACCTGCGGGATCACGTCCCCGGCGCGCTGCACGATGACCCTGTCGCCGATCATCAGCCCCTTGCGCGCCAGGTCCTCCTGGTTGTGGAGGGTCGCGAGCCGCACGGTGGCGCCGCCGACCGACACCGGCTCCAGCTGCGCGAAGGGCACGAGCGCGCCGGTGCGGCCGATGCTGACCATGATGTCGTTGAGCGTGGTGATGGCCGTCGTCGGCGCGAACTTGTAGGCGATCGCCCAGCGCGGCGCGCGGCCCACGGCGCCGAGGCGCTCCTGCACGTCGATCTCGTCGATCTTCACGACGGCGCCGTCGATGTCGAAGTCCACCGTGCCGCGGCGCTCCTCCCACGCCGCGCACGCCGCCTGGACCTCGTCGATCGTCTGCACGCGCGTGATGTCCGGGTTCACCCGGAAGCCGGCGTCGCGGAGCCACTGGAGCGCCTCCGACTGGCGGGCGACCGACACCCCGTCGGCGAAGCCGATCGAATAGCACCAGATCGACAGGGGCCGCTCGGCGGTGGCCTTCGGGTCGAGCTGGCGCAGGCTGCCCGCGGCGGAGTTGCGGGGGTTGGCGAACGTCGGCAGCCCGGCGGCGGCGCGCGTCTCGTTGAGCTCGGCGAACGCGGCGAGCGGGAGGTACACCTCGCCGCGCACCTCCACGACGGGCGGGGGCGCGGCGCCGTCCGGCAGCCGCAGGCGGCTGGGGATGGCACGGATCGTCCGGAGGTTGGCGGTCACGTCCTCGCCCACCACCCCGTCGCCTCGGGTCGCCCCGCGCACGAACACGCCGTCCTCGTAGACCAGGGAGATGGCGAGCCCGTCGATCTTCGGCTCCACCACGAAGTTGATCTCGCGGGACGCCATGCCCTCCTGCTCCATCACCCGCCGGGCCCGGTCGTGCCACGCGGTCAGCTCCTCGGCGCCGCGGGCGTTGGCCAGGCTGAGCATGGGGCGCGGGTGCTCCACGGGGGCGAACCGCTGCGACGGCGCCGCGCCCACCCGCCGGGTGGGCGAGTCGGGGGTCGCCAGCTCGGGATGCGCCGTCTCCAGCGCCTCGAGCTCCCGCATCCAGTCGTCGTAGACGATGTCCTCGACCGTCGGCTGGTCCAGGACGTAGTACGCGTGGTTGGCGCCGTCGATCAGGCCGCGAAGCTCGGCGGCGCGATCGGCGGGATCGCTCACCGCGCCTCCCCCCGGCAGGCCAGGAGCATGTCGGCGGGGGTGTCGGCCACCAGGTCCGGCTCCAGCGAGATCAGCTCGTGCGGCGGGAAGAAGCCCCACGTCACGGCGATCGTGGTGAGGCCGGCGGCCCGGCCGGCGAGCATGTCGAACGGCGCGTCGCCCACGTAGCAGGCGTCCGCGGGGTCGGCGCCGAGCCGCCGCAGGCCCTCCAGGAGGGGGTCCGGCTCGGGCTTGTGGCGCTCGGTGTCCTCCGCGGCGATGACCACGTCGAACAGGTCCCGCAGCGTGGGCAGCACGCCCCAGGCCAGGTCGACGGCGTCATGGCTCTTGGAGGTCACGATGCCGAGCCGGCGCCCGTCGTCCCTCAGCCCGCGCAGCGCCGCCTCGACCCCGTCGTACGCCAGCAGCAGCGCCGACGTGTTGGCGTGGTTCCACGTCCGGTAGACGTCGTAGAGCTCCTGGGCGCGGTCGGGGTCGAACACCGCCATCTGCTCGATGAGGGGCCGCCCGACGTTGGCCACCAGCCGCTCGTCCTCCCACTCCTCCCCCAGCACGGTGCGGACGGCGTGGCGGTGCGACTCGCGGATGAGGGCCACGGAGTCGATGACCGTGCCGTCCAGGTCGAACAGGATGGGGTCGAAGCCGGTCATGCGCTCCCCGGGGCGGCGCCGACGCCGAGCAGCGCGGCCAGCTCCAGGGCCTCCACCGCCTCCATGCTCGCCAGGTCGGTCAGGTTGAAGTGCAGCGGCGTGACCGAGATCGCGCCCTCCTCGATGGCGGCGAAGTCCGTCCCCTCCTCGCGCCGGTGCGACGCGGCGCCGCCGTAGATCGTGTACCGGCGCCGGCCGCCCTGCTCGTCCAGCAGGGTCAGCTCGTCGTTGTACTTGCGGCGGCCGAGGCGGGTGACGGCGGCGCCGGTGACCGCCTCGGGCGGCAGGCCGGGGGCGTTGATGTTGAGCACCACGCCCTCCGGGAAGTCCGGCTGCAGCAGCCGCGGCGCGACGGCGGCGGCGAACGCCGCGGCGGCCCGGAAGTCGTAGGCCCGGTCGTCCCACTGGTCGGCCGTCGCGGCGTTCACGGCGTGCGCCGAGACGGCGAGCGCCGGGATGCCCAGCAGCGTGCCCTCCAGGGCGGCGGCGACGGTGCCGGAATAGGTGACGTCGTCGCCCAGGTTGAGGCCCAGGTTGATGCCGCTGACGATCAGGTCGGGGTGCCGGTCGAGCAGGCCGAGCGCGGCGAAGCGCACGCAGTCCACGGGGGTGCCGTCGGTCGCCAGGGCCGGGGCGCCGTCGGCCAGGGCGACCTCCTCCACGTGGAGGGGGTTGTGGATCGTGATCCCCCGGCCGATGGCGCTGCGGTTGGAGTCCGGGGCGATGACGCTGACGTCGCCGACCTGCCGCAGCGCCTGCGCGAGGGCGAGGAGGCCGGCCGAGTGGACGCCGTCGTCGTTGGTGACGAGGATGTGCGGCACGGACATCCAGCGTAGCGGCTGACGAGGGGGGTGGACCCGTGGATGCGATCGATGTGGCCGGGCGCTACTTCGCCGCCTGGAACGCACGGGACCGCGACGCCGTGGCCGGGGCCTTCGCCCCGGGCGGGACGTATCGCGACCCGACCGTGCCGGAGGGGCTCGACGCCGCCGGGACGGGTGCCTACGCCGGGGGACTCTGGGAGGTGTTCCCGGACCTGGCGTTCACGGTGGACGACCGCGTCGCGGACGGCGACACGGTGTGGGCGCGGTGGACGATGACCGGCACCGACGACGGCGGCATGGCCGGCCTGCCCCCGACGGGGCGGGCGATCACGGTGGAGGGCGCCGACCTGATCCGGGTCGCGGATGACGGCGTCGCCTCGGTGCAGGGCTTCTTCGACGCCGGGGCGGTGCCCCGCCAGCTGGGGATGCAGGTGGTGGTGCAGCCGGACCAGGTGGGGCCCTTCCGGTTCGGCACCGCCGTCTGGGTGTCCCGGGACGGCGGCGAGCCGGGGGCGGTGAGCCTGACGGTGCTCGAGGCCACCGGCCCGGAGGCCCAGCGGGAGGTCGCGGAGCGCACCCGGGGCGTCGTGGGCGAGCTGATGGCGGAGCCGGGGTTCCTGAGCGTCCTCCTGGCCACCGTCGGGCCACGGATGTACACCATCTCGGCGTGGTCGTCCCCCGAGGACGTCGAGGCGGTCCGCCGCAACGGCCCGCACGGCGATGCCGCCCGCCGGTTCTTCGGCGACGGCCTCGCGACGGGCGGGCAGACGGGGGTGTGGGCGCCGCACCGCCTCAACGGCATGTGGGTGCGGTGCGCCGACTGCGGGGAGATGGTCCCCTCCGGCGGCGGGCGCTGCGCCGCCGGGCACGAGCTGCCGGCGGCGCCCGCCTACTGGTAGCGGACCGCCACCAGCGTCAGGGGGTGCGCCGGTGCCGTCGGGCCGGCCGCGCCCCTCGGCGCGCCCCCCAGCAGCGCCGCCACCCGCGCCGGCTCCCACGCGCCGCGGCCCACCAGCAGCATCGTCCCGACGGCAACCCGCACCATGTGGCGCAGGAAGGCGTCGGCCTCGAGGACCAGCACCAGCTCGTCGTCGCGCCGCTCCCACCGGCAATCGGAGACGGTGCGGTCGAAGAACACGTGCTCGGTGCGCGTGGGCGTGAACGCCCGGAAGTCGTGCTGCCCCACCAGCAGGCCGGCGGCCTCGCCGAGGCGCCCCTCGTCGAGCGGCGCGGGGTGGTGCAGCACCCGGCCGGCGCGCAGCGGCGAGGGCGGGCCGGTGAGCACGCGGTACTCGTAGCGGCGGGCGACGGCGTCGCGGCGGGCGTCGAAGCCCGGGGGCGCGTCGGCCACGGCGCGGACCGCCAGGTCGCCGGGCAGCAGCCCGTTCAGTCCGCGCAGGATGCGGCCGGCGGGGAGGTCGGCGGCGGTGGGGACGCTCGCGACCTGACCCGACGCGTGGACCCCGGCGTCGGTGCGGCCGGCGACGGTGACCTCCGCCGGCTCGCGCAGGAGCGTCCGGAGGGCGTCGCGCAGGACGCCCTCGACGGTGCGGAGCCCGGGCTGGGAGGCCCAGCCCGAGAACCGCGATCCGTCGTACTCCAGGTCCAGGCGGAGGATCCGCCCGCCCGGAGGCATTACCGCGTGGCGGCCGCCGGGACGTCCTTGGACAGCTCCAGGAGCACCATCGGCGCCGCGTCACCCTGGCGCGGGCCGAGCTTCAGCGTGCGGGTGTAGCCGCCCTGCACGTCGCTGAACGCGGGCCCGACCACGTCGAAGAGGTGGTACGTGATGTCCTTGTTGCGCAGGAGCGCGACCGCCTGGCGCCGGGAGTGCAGCGTGTTCTGCTTGGCGAGGGTGATCGCCTTCTCCGCGATGCCGCGCGCCAGCTTGGCCTTGGGGGCCGTCGTCTGGATGCGCCCGTGCGTCAGCAGGGCCGTCGCGAGGTTCGCGCCCATCGCCGCGCGGTGCGACGAGGAGCGGTTGAGCTTGGGGCCTGCGTTGCGGTGGCGCACGTCGTTCTCCTGGTGGCGAGGAGCGGGTCCTCGGGGCTACTCGTCGTCGCTGCGCAGGCCGAGGCCGTGCGCGGCGAGGTTCTCCTTGACCTCTTCGATGCTCTTCTTCCCGAAGTTCGGGATGGCCGACAGCTCGGACTCCGTCTTCGAGATCAGGTCGCCGATGGTCTCGACGCCGACGCGCTTCAGGCAGTTGTAGCTGCGCACGCCCAGCTCGAGCTCCTCGATCATGATGTCGTGCATCCCGCCGCCGGCGGGGACCTCCTCGACGGCCGGCTCGCCCAGGAGCTTCGTGCTCTCCGGGTCGGCGAAGATCGCGAGGCGCCCGATGAGCGTCTCGGCGGCCTCCGCGATGGCGCCGCGGGGGTCGACGCTGCCGTCGGTCTGGATCTCGAGCAGCAGCTTGTCGTAGTCGGTGCGCTGCCCGACGCGGGCGGGGCTCACCTCGTAGCGGACGCGCAGGACCGGGGAGAAGTTGGAGTCCACCGGGATCACGCCGATCGTGGTGCCCGGGCCCTTGTTCTGCTCGGCGGGCACGTAGCCGCGGCCGCGGCTGATCGTGAGGATCATGTCCAGCCGCGAGCCCGCCTCGAGCGTCGCGATCTCGAGGTCCGGGTTCAGGATCTCGAGGTCCGCGGGCGCCGAGATGTCGGCGGCCGTGACGGCGCCGGGCCCGACCTTCGACAGCTCCACCTCGATCTCGCCGACCTCGCCGTGGAGGCGGCAGACCAGCTCGCGGAGGTTGAGGATGATGTCGGTGACGTCCTCGCGGACGCCGGCGATGGTGGTGAACTCGTGCTGGACCCCTTCGATCCGCACCGAGGTCACCGCCGCCCCCTCGAGGGAGGACAGCAGCACGCGGCGCAGGCTGTTGCCGAAGGTGTGTCCGAAGCCGCGGTCGAGCGGCTCGACCTCGAACCGGCCGAGTGTGTCGCTGACGGGGTCGTAGGTCATGCGGGGGGACTGGATGTCGAGCACGTGACTCCTTGCCTCCGGCGCGGGGGCCGGATCGTGGTGACAGCGGGACCAGGCATCGGCCCCGTCCCCGTCACGGGAGGGGCCATCGCCGGGCGGCCCTGCCTACTTCGAGTAGTACTCCACGATGAGCTGCTCGCTCACCTGGGTGTCGATCTCCGAGCGCTCGGGGGCCTTCAGGACCTTCCCGTTCAGCGCGTCGTAGTCGGCCTGCAGCCACGGGGCCACGGACGCCACCAGCTCGGTGGCCGCCCGGATGATCGGCTCCGCGCTGGAGCCCTGCTTCACGGTGATGACGTCGTCCGCCTTCACCTGGTAGCTGGGGATGTCCACCTTCTGCCCGTTCACCCGGAAGTGCCCGTGGTTGACGAGCTGCCGGGCCTGGCGGCGGGTGGCCGCGAAGCCGAGGCGGTAGACGACGTTGTCGAGCCGCATCTCGAGCATCCGCAGGAGGTTCTCGCCGGTGATGCCCTGCTGGCGGTTGGCCTTCTCGTAGTAGCGGCGGAACTGCTTCTCGAGGAGCCCGTAGTACCGGCGCGTCTTCTGCTTCTCGCGGAGCTGGAGGAGGTACTCGCTCTGGCGGATGCGGCCACGGCCGTGCTCGCCGGGCGGGTACGGGCGCCGGTCGAGGTACTTCTGCGCCTTATCGGTGAGGGCGAAGCCCTCGCGGCGGGACTGCTTGACGGTGGGGCCGGTGTAGCGCGCCATGCTCAGACCCTCCGCCGCTTGCGCGGCCGGCAGCCGTTGTGCGGGACGGGCGACACGTCGGTCACGGAGGCGACCTCGATGCCCGCCGCCTGGAGGGAGCGGATGGCGGTCTCGCGGCCGGAGCCGGGGCCCTTCACGTAGACGTCGACCTTCTGGAGCCCGTGCTCCATCCCCTTGCGCGCGGCCGAGTCGGCCGTGACCTGCGCGGCGTAGGGGGTGCTCTTGCGGGATCCCTTGAAGCCGGCGGAGCCGGCCGTCTCCCACGCGATCACGTTGCCCTGCTTGTCGGTCAGCGTGACGATCGTGTTGTTGAACGACGTCTTGATGTGGGCGTTGCCCACCGGGATGTTCTTCCGCGTGCGGCGGCGGGTGCGGCCGCGGGTCACCTTCTGGCGTGCCAACGCGCTCCTCGGTCCTGGTCGGTTTCTCGGGCTCTCAGCTCTTGCGCTGCTTGCCCACGGTGCGCTTCGGGCCCTTGCGCGTGCGCGCGTTGGTCTTCGTGCGCTGGCCGCGCACCGGGAGCCCGCGCCGGTGGCGCAGGCCGCGGTAACAGCCGATCTCCATGAGGCGCTTCATGTCGTTCGAGCGCTCGCGGCGGAGGTCGCCCTCGACCACCAGGGTCTTCTCGATCACGTCGCGGAGGCGCGCGATCTCCTCCTCGGTGAGGTCGCGGACGTACGTGTCGCGGTTGATCCCCGTCTCCTCGAGCACCTTGTTGGCCGTCGGGCGGCCGATGCCGTAGACGTAGGTCAGGCCGATCTCGATGCGCTTCTCGCGCGGGATGTTGACGCCGGCGATGCGGGCCATCAGCCCTGCACCTGCTTGTGGCGGGCGTTCTGGCAGATCACGAGCAGCTTCCCGTGACGCTTGATCACGCGGCACTTCTCGCAGATGGGCTTGACCGATGCTCGGACCTTCACGACTCGTCCCCTCCAGGGCGCGGGCATGCCCACGGGGCTGCCCCGCGAGCGACCCGGGATGTTAGCAGCCGGGCGGTGACCCCGTCACGGGCGGGGAGGCTGCGCGAAGGCCGGGACCTGGAAGCGGCGGCGGTAGGCGCCCGGCGCGAGGCCCGTCACGCGCCGGAAGAGGCGCCGGAACGCCGCGGGGTCCTCGTAGCCGACCTCCCAGGCGATCCGCTCCACCGGGGTGTCGGTCCCCTCGAGCCGGCGCTTCGCCTCCTCCACGCGCAGGCGTTGGACGTACGCGATGGGCGACAGGCCGGTGGCCGCGGTGAAGCGGCGTGCGAACGTGCGGTTCGGCAGTCCCGAGCGGGCGCGCATCTCCTCCACCGGGCGGGCCACGGCGCGGTTGGCGTCGATCCACGCCTGCACGTCGGCGACGACCGCGTCGCCGTGGTCGGTCCGCGGCCGGAACAGGGCGTACGCGGCGAGGCCGTCGACGTGCCACTGGAAGGCGAAGAACCGCGCGGCCTCCTGGGCGACCGTCGCGCCGACGCGGCGGGCGATGAGGTACAGCGCCAGGTCGCCCCACGACGACGACGCGCCGGACGTGACGATGTCGGCGCGGTCGCCGGCCACGACCAGCACCTTCTCCGGCTCGAGCACCACGGCGGGGAAGTCCTGCCGGAAGGCGGCGGCGTAGTCCCAGTGGATCGTCGCCTCACGCCCGTCGACGAGGCCCGTCTCGGCGAGCGGGAAGAGCCCGGAGCACGCGGAGCACAGCAGCGCCCCGCGGTCGTGCATGCGGGCGATCCAGTCCACCAGGCCGGGGTACCGCCCGCGTCCCCAGCGGCCACCCTCGGCGACGATGGAGGGCAGCAGGACGACGTCGGTGTCGTCCACCTCGTCGAGCGTCCGGGCCGGCGTGACCGGCACGCCCGTCACGAGCGGCATCGGGCCCGGTCGCTCCGCGACGATCTCGACCTGGAACGGCGCCGGCGTGATGGGCGCCGGCAGTGTCGGGATCGAGCCGATGGACGCCAGCACGTCGTGCAGGCCGATGAGCGTGGACGGCATCGCCTCGGGAAGGGCGACGAGGCTGACCCGGGTCGGCGGGCGCGTGGACACCGGGGCCAGGGTGGCACGAACGGACCCCCCGTGGCGAGCCCGGCCCTCGTCGCGGCGGCGCCGCGGCGCCAGCCTGGCTCCGTCACGTCACACACCCAGGAGGACCCCATGCAGGTGGATCAGGAGCGGCTCACGGCACTGCTCGACCGGGTGGTCGGCGACCTGTCGGCCGGCTACGGCGGCGTCATGGTCAGGATCGGCGACGCGCTCGGGCTGTACGCCGCGATGGCGGGGGCGGGGCCGCTGACCCCCGGCGAGGTCGCGGAGCGCGCCGGCTGCGCGGAGCGCTACGTGGCCGAGTGGCTGAACGCGCAGGCGGCGGGCGGCTACGTCGAGTACCACCCGGTCAGCGGCACGTACGAACTGACGGCGGAGGCGGCACTGGTGCTCGCCGACCGCGAGAGCCCGCTGTTCGTGCCGCCGGCATGGAGCGTGCCGGCGTCGATGTTCGTTGACGCCGACGCGACGGCCGAGGCGGTGCGCACGGGACGGGGCGTGCCGTGGGGCGACCGTCACCCGGACCTCCACCACGGCATCGCGGGCTTCTACCGCAACGCCTACCGGACGAACATCGCGGGGGACTGGATCCCGGCGCTCGACGGGATCGCGGAACGGTTGACGGCCGGCGGCGCGGTCGCAGACGTCGGCTGCGGCCACGGCCATTCGGCCATCGCGATCGCCGAGGCGTTCCCGGCGGCCCAGGTCGACGGCATCGACAGCCACGCGGCGTCGATCGACCAGGCCCGCCTGTATGCGCGCGATGCGGGGGTCGGCGACCGGGTGTCGTTCCAGGTCGCCGACGCCCGGGGGTACGCGGGGCGCGGCTACGACCTGATCTGCTTCTTCGACGCCCTGCACGACATGGGCGACCCGGAGGCCGTCCTCGCGCATGCGGCCGAGGCGCTCGCCCCCGGCGGGGCGGTGCTGCTGGTCGAGCCGTACGCCGGAGACCGCGTCGAGGACAACCTCAACCCCGTCGGCCGCCTCTACTACTCGGCGTCGGTCGCGATCTGCCTCGCCCACGGGCACTCGGAGGGCGCGCACGCCCTGGGCGCCCAGGCGGGGGAGGCGCGGCTGACGGAGATCTGCCGGCGGGCGGGGCTCACCCGGGTCCGCCGCGCCGCCGCCACCCCGTTCAACCTGATCCTGGAGGCGCGGGTGTAGGGGCGGGATGCCCCGAGGAGGCGGTGGCGGTGGGGGTGCGCGACCCCCACCGCCACCTGCGCCGCGTCCTCTGCGCGGTCGGGGACGGGACGGGGCCGGAGGGTCAGGCCAGGGTGGTCAGGATCCTCGGGCCGTCGGCGGTGATCGCGACGGTGTGCTCCCAGTGGGCGGAGAGGCTGCCGTCGCGGGTGGTGATGGTCCATCCGTCGTCGCCGAGCACGACGTCGTGGGCTCCGGCGTTGACCATCGGCTCGATCGCGATGACGAGGCCCTCGATCAGCTCGGCACCCGTGCCGGGGCGGCCGAAGTTGGGGACCTGGGGCTCCTCGTGCATCGACCGGCCGACGCCGTGGCCGACGAGGCTCTGGACCACGGAGAAGCCGGCGGCCTCCACCTCCTGCTGGACGGCGGCGCCGATGTCGCCGACGCGCCCGCCGACCCGGGCGGCGGCGATCCCGCGCTCCAGGGAGGTCCGCGTGACGTCGATCAGCCGCCGGGCCACCTTCGAGACCTCGCCCACCGCGTGGGTCCGCGCCGCATCCGACACCCAGCCGTCCAGGATCACGCCGCAGTCGAGCGCCAGGACGTCGCCCTCGCGAAGGGCGTACGGCCCGGGGATGCCGTGGACGACCTCGTCGTTGACGGACGCGCACACCGACGCCGGGTAGGGCGTGGGACCCGGGTAGTCCTTGAACGCCGGGATGCCGCCGGCCGCGCGGATCAGCTCCTCGGCGATCTCGTCGAGGCGCTGCGTGGTCACCCCGGGCGCGATCTCCGCCTGGAGCGCCTCGTGGGTCCGGAACAGCACGGCGCCCGACGCGGCCATCGCGTCGAGCTCGCCGGGCGTCTTCGGGATGGGGCCCCGCGGGCGCTGCGAGGCCGCCGCCACCGGCTTACTCCGGGCCGGCCTGCGCCGGCGGGACGTACGCGACGATCTGATCATGGACCTCGTCCGGTGAGCGCTCCCCCTCGACCTCGCGCAGGAGGCCGCGGGAGCGGTAGTAGTCGATGAGCGGTGCGGTCTGGGCATCGTAGACCGACAGCCGGTTCTCGACCGTCTCCGGGCGGTCGTCCTCGCGCTGGTACAGGTCGCACGTCTCGCCGCCGGAGCCCTTCGGGCACGGGTCGCCCGGATACGGGTTGAAGACCTCGTGGAAGGAGCGGCCGCAGCGCCGGCAGATCCAGCGCCCCGCGAGGCGGCGGACCAGCTCCTGCCGGGACACGGCGATGGAGACGACGGCGTCGAGCGGCAGCCCGAGGTCGGCGAGCATGCGGTCGAGCGCGTCGGCCTGGGGCACGGAGCGCGGGAACCCGTCGAGCAGGAACCCGCCGACGTCGGGGGCGGAGATCTTCTCGCGGATCATCCCGACCACGACGGCGTCCGGGACCAGCTCGCCGGCGTCCATGTACCGCTTCGCCTCGAGGCCCAGGTCGCTGCCCGCCGCCACGGCCGCGCGCAGCAGGTCGCCGGTGGAGAGGTGGAGGAGGCCGAACTCGTCCCGGAGCCGCTCTGCCTGGGTCCCCTTCCCGGCGCCCGGGGGACCGAGCAGGATCAGGCGGGCTATTTCAGGAACCCTTCGTACGACCGCATCATCAGCTGGGCCTCCATCTGGCGCATGGTGTCGAGGGCGACGCCCACGACGATCAGGATCGACGTACCCCCGAGGACGCCGAAGAAGACGTTGGAGTCCGGGAGGTAGCGGAACACGATGTTCGGCAGCTCGGCGATGATCGCCAGGTAGATCGCGCCGGGAAGCGTGAGCCGCGTGAGCACGCGGTCGAGGTACACCGCCGTGGGCCGGCCCGGCCTGACGCCGGGGATGAACCCGCCGTACTTCTTGAGGTTGTCGGCCTGCTCCACCGGGTTGAAGATGATCGCCGTGTAGAAGTACGTGAACAGCAT
>OEIU01001469.1_pt1 | contig 15115 bp, 16 predicted proteins | sample 1539221 | NCBI WGS metagenome assembly OEIU01 (sample SAMN03792071, study PRJEB22550) | activated sludge metagenome | feature: wastewater treatment plant; material: activated sludge; isolation source: Wastewater treatment plant of a petroleum refinery complex | place: Argentina: Zarate | collected...
ATAGGATATCACTTATAAAAAATCAGATATGCTATTTCAATAAAATCATTTGTTTTGCCTGAGTAAAATCACCTACAGAAATTCTATAAATATAAATTCCACTCGGTAAACCAGACGCATCAAAATTAATTTCAAAACTTCCTGCTTCTTTGTATTCATTTACTAATGTTGATACTTCATTACCTAGTACATCATAAATCTTTAAAGTTATCCAACTGCCTACCGGTGATTGCCATCTTATTATTGTGTTGGGATTAAATGGATTTGGGTAATTTTGATACAACACAAAATCGTTAACTACAATATTTTTATTTTGATTATCATCAACAGTAGTAAAACTGCCGGCTGGATAAAACGTATATGCAATTCCACCTTTATTAAACCACGATTGCGATAATTGAGTTTTATCATAAACCAAATTATAACCGTAGGTTTTAGCGGGATCGTGAACAATTGGTTTTCCATCGCTTGTAAATCCAGCTAACATTACCAGATGACCTGCGTATAATGGCTGCCCGATGGACATTGCAATTCGTCCACCATTGGCAAGTACTTGTCTTGCATCGCTCCATGTTCGATATCTGCTAACTTCACCATCCAATCCATATTCAGAAGCATTTTGAACAACTCTTGGCCAGATACCGAACATACTGAAATATGGATCGTAAGTATCAAGTGCAAACTGGTAAGGATCAACAGTTATGTTGTAACTTTTTAAAATCATTGAAACTGAAGTTGGCGAACAAATATCTCCACCTATCACTGGATCAACCGAGTATTGATAAATATGTGTTGTTGGAATAAATATCTGTTGAGGATTATCATTAACAATATTAGTGATATTAACCGAACTTGTTGTACGGCTATCGCTAACAAAGAAGCTTAGTTTATTAATTGTAGGTGAAGCAACTGATGTATTCGTTCTTGTTAAGATAACTTTAAACTGCCATGCATTTTGATATGAATACAACTTAGCATTGTCATAATCTATCTTTCCATCACTGTAACTCAATGTGCCGTAAGTAGACCAGATATTTGATTTCCAATATCCAACTGTTAACCAGGGAGACCAGCCACCGGCGTAGGGAAACCGCATCTGCACTTTAAAACTGCCGTTACTATTTGGTGCTGTGCCATTCCATGATGGTAGCCCTTCGTTAAATGGTGACTGGGAATATTGAGGTTTTAAAATAAAATTTCCTTCCAGCACTCCATCCTGAAGCATAATGCTTTTACCATTATCACTGAGTTTTATTCCCTGACTCGATTCAATGTTTGCATAAATTGAATCCGTGCGTAAAACATAATTTTGATCAGGATAAATTTGTGCTGATACTGAGGAATAAGTAATAGAAAATAATAGTATGAAGTATTTAATAAAATTATTTTTGTCTGTATAAAATATTTTCAAATATCACGCCTATGTAAATTAGATTTAGAATGATTTAATATAAAAAATAAAATTTTAATTTAACCTTACTCAATTTAACCATTTATGATTGTAAACCGTTAAAACGGTTTTAATTCTTTAGCCCTTTTTAATTAACCCACGACTTAAGAACTTGTATTAAAATTCAATTGTAATGAGAAAACTCACCCTAATTCGCCGCGGCGAACCTCTCTTTCCCATAGGGTTGGCAATACCAAAAAAGAGAGGGACTTTGAAATCAGTTTGTATTAAGCCCCTTCTCTTGCTAAGAGAAGGGGTTGGGGATGAGTTCCTGAGTTTCACAAACAATTTTCACACAGTCTTTCAAGTCCTGACTTAATAAAATGAAAAATTATTTTTTATAACTGTTTCAACGGTGTTTTTGTTCAATGAATAATTTGACTATCAACTTAAGTAAACTTAATTGGAGTTTAGAAGAAAATTATTAATAGCTTTAGCTGCTTTTCTTCCTGCACCCATTGCAAGTATAACAGTTGCGCCGCCGGTTACAATATCACCACCGGCAAAAACGCCCGGCTTTGATGTTTCCATTGTTTCTTCATTAACAACAATGTTTCCCCATTTATTAAAATTAATGTCGGGAGTGGTTTTTTGTATGATTGGATTTGATCCATTCCCAATCGCTATCACTGCCATATCAATATCAATAACGTATTCAGAATTTGGAATAGCTACTGGTTTTCTTCTACCCGATGCATCGGGTTCGCCTAATTGCATTTTAGTAATTTCAACTCCTGTAAGCCAGCCATTTTCATCACCAATAAATCTTTTAGGATTTGACAACAATAAAAATTCTATCCCTTCTTGTTTTGCGTGATGTACTTCTTCTTTTCTCGCAGGCATCTCAATCTCTGATCTTCTGTAAATTATGTATGCATTTTTAGCGCCTAACCTTTTAGAAGTACGCACAGCATCCATTGCGGTATTGCCGCCGCCAAACACTGCAACATTTTTTCCGGCAACATTGAAAACAGGAGTATCATATTCCGGAAATTTATATGCTTTCATTAAGTTTACACGTGTTAAAAATTCATTTGATGAATAAACGCCGTTAAGATTTTCACCTTCAATATTCATAAAGTTTGGAAGACCCGCACCAACAGCAATAAAAACAGCATCATAACCATTAGCCAATAATTCATCAATGGTATCTGTAAATCCAATTACTGCGTTAGTTTTAAATTCTACACCAAGATTTTTTAGAGATTCAATTTCTGCTTTTACAATTTCTTTTGGTAAACGAAACTCAGGAATACCATAAATCAAAACACCTCCGAGATCGTGCAGGGCTTCAAATACCGTAACATCGTGCCCCATCTGAATTAAATCACCGGCACAGCTTAAACCTGCGGGTCCGCTACCAATGATAGAAACTTTTTTCCCTGTTTTAGATTTTATGTCTACAGATCTTAATCCTACATGCTCACGTTCAAAATCAGCAACAAATCTTTCTAATCTACCAATTGCAATTGACTCGCCTTTTTTTCCAACAACACACTTTGCTTCACACTGTTCTTCTTGCGGGCAAACACGTCCGCAGATTGCGGGAAGCATATTATCTTCTTTTATTTTCGCAGAAGCCGCAAGAAAATCTCCTTCACTAACTAATTTAATAAACTCATTAATTTTAACACCGACAGGGCAGCCCTCTATGCAAACTGGTTTCGGACATTGTAAACAACGGAGAGCTTCCATCTTTGCAAGCTCTTCGGTAAATCCTAAATTAACTTCCTTAAAGTTTGATCTTCTCAAAGCAGGATCCTGTTCGGGCATAGGTTGTCTTGGTATTTTCATTCTATCTTTTTTACTTATCTCATTCATGTTTATCTCCACCCTTACAGTTTAAATTTTTATTGATTTGAATATGATTTATCAAGTGCTTTTTCAAAAGCTTTATCTAAATTACATTGATGATATTCTAAAGCTGCTTTTTCCATTTGCTGATAAGCAGAATTTCTTCTTGCCAAAGTTGTAAAGTCAACAAGGTGGGCATCAAATTCAGGTCCATCTACGCAAACAAAAACTGTTTTATTATCAACGGTTGCTCTGCAGCCGCCGCACATCCCTGTTCCATCTACCATAACCGGATTAAGACTAACAACTGTTTTGATTCCATACGGTCTTGTTGTTTCGGCAACTGCTTTCATCATTGGAATTGGACCGATAGCCAGAACAAAATCAATTTTTCTATCTGAATCAATCAGGTCTTTTAGTTTTTGAGTTACAAATCCATGATAGCCGTAACTGCCGTCATCAGTTGTGGGATAAACTTCATCACAAACTTTTTTCATTTCATCTTCAAGAATTACAAACTCTTTTGTTCTTCCGCCGATAATTGATATTGTATGGTTACCTGCATTCTTTAATGCTACGGCTGTGGGATAAGCAATTGCAGTTCCAACTCCTCCGCCAATACTTATCGCGGTTCCAAAATTTTCGATATGAGAAGGTTTGCCAAGTGGACCAACAACATCAAGAATAAAATCACCCGAAGAAAGTTCATTTAATTCTTTTGTGGTCTTACCAATTCCTTGAACAATTATAGTGATAGTTCCCTTTAACATATCAGAATCAGCGATGGTAAGTGGTATTCTTTCTCCGTTTTCGTTTATTCTGATTATAACAAATTGTCCTGCTCTTCTTTTCTGAGCAATTTTGGGTGCTTCAATTACAAATTTTTTTATACCCGGAGCAATAAATTTGGCATCAATTATTTTATACATCTATGTAAAACCTTTTTCAAATTATTTACTGTGTAAAGATACGAACTAAACGGAAAATTTGTTTTATTAGAATCTTTATCGGACAAATAATTGTTTAATCAAAGCGGCAAAATTAGCGATTAAAAATAATGCGAAAAGCCATAACAGTATCTTCACAATAAGTTTTGTCCAAATCACTACCTTAATTTTTCTTTTCGATAAAAAGATATCTTTATTTTCTGAAATTATTACTTGTGAATTTTTATGATCACAATATTTTAATACATTAGAAAATAATTTTCTCATAGGCAATCCTTTTGAATAAATTGTTAAAAATCTTTCAGTGATTTTTAAAAAAATTATTCAGATTCTCTGATTGCCTTAATCCTTAGTTCGATAGTCGGACTGTTTTTAATCTCGTTTAATATAATGTTTGTTTTTACACCTTTTTTATAAAGAATATACTTGCTTGCCGAAACAGAGTCTATAACAAGACCTTCAGTGACTGATTTTGCTAAAAGTTCTCTAATCTCATCTAAAGCCTCTTTGGTTGATGTAAAATTCTTAACCATTTCTATCTGATATATTCCATTTTGATCAGCCATACAGTTAATGGAAGGGTTATAATATGTAAGACATGTCATCGAAGGATTGTTATTATTAATATGAAGTGGTTTGCCAAATTCACTTATTACGGCATCAGTTGATTTACCAATAAATTGATAAATATTTAATCCCTGTGCAAAAGCACTAAAGGAGGTAAAAAATAAAACAATAATAATTTTTAAAAATAATTTTGAAGTTTCCATGTTCATACTCCTTTTTGATAGAATAAACGGGTATTACTCAAATTTTTAAATTTTCAGTTTCAGGTTTCCCATATTCACTATAATATGCTGGTGATTCATTCATCAGCAATGGGATATTTTTAAATTGACGTTTAGGAGTTACGAAAGGTTAAGCGGTGGGCTTCTTGGATTTAAATTTTTAGTGCAAACTTTTTGAGAATAGAATTCTTTTTCCTCCCTATTGTAGGTTAATAATGAGAGGGCATCATCATCTAAATTATTTTTGAGATAAAACTTATATTTCTGTTTTTCAATATCCGGAAAGAATATCGGTAATTCTTTTATTTCCTTTTTTGTATAAGTAAACTCTAATCGAACATCACTGGAATTACTTCTGATGATTTGATCTTGATTTCCGTTTTTGATTAATCTAATAGCATAATTATAATTAAACAGGAGCGGACTCAATAAGTTAATTAGCAGCAAAATTATTATAGAATAAACTTTGACTACTTTTGTAATATTGGATTTATAACATAACATTTAGCTATTCAATTGTGTTTGCCTATAGTTTCTTCAAAAGATATTATTTCAATTTCTTTATCCGGTCATTTAAGAAAAAGAATATAAATTAAATAAATTACTATAAATGGGATTACCAGAATTAAAAAGTCTTTGATCAAATCTTTAAATGATCTGTTTCCATTAGTTTCTGACATAATTTAAAATCTTGTTATTGTTTGTCTATGAATACTTTTAAAAATATTATTTAAGTTGCTTCACTACATCTTTAGCTTGTTTGTTATCAGGATCTAACGATAAAACCTGAGCCCAATAGCTTTTCGATTTGGCTTTATCATTTTGTAAATAATAGTAGTAACCTAAATATGCATAGGCTTCTACCAATTCTTTCTTGTATTTTTCACTGTCATTACCCACAAGCTGTATGAATTGCTCATAAAATGGTTTTGCTAATCCAGCTTCCGACTCAGGATCAAAATTAGTGTTTACTCTTGCTCGCCAGAAGTATGCAACTGGTAAATTGGGTGCCTTAACAGTTAGCATTACTAAAGCTGAATCTGCTTTAGCATATTCTAAACCTATTTTTCTGCGCACTAACTCAATCCACATTGATTTACTTGATAACCATTTGGATTTTTGATTTGGTGCAATAAAAGATTCAATCGATTGTACTACCCTATTGAGGGCTGTAGTAATTTTTGCAGGATCACCTACTGCATCTTTCAAGTCTTTTTGATAATAAAGCAACGAAGTGCGAAGTTTAGCTAACTGTTCATCATTAAGAATTAAGGAAGAGTTTAAGCTCTCAATTAAATCATTGATTATTCCATCGCCTTTAAAAATATATGCTTTGCCCAAATCAAAGTATTCCTGGGTTGTAAGAGTTTTCTTTTTCTCCAGTGCATTTATAACACCATCCCACTTTTTATCTTTAAAACTTAGCACCGAAATTTTACTCCAAACATCTTTTCGAGTACTATCAGTGGCAACAATTTTTGATAAATACTGTATCGCTAATGAATCATTACCCGTTGAACTTAGCAGATCAGCATAGTTTTCATAATCAGTAGGCAGATATTCAACCGAAGGTAAATCAAAAAGTTTTTGAAAATATTGTTTGCTTTTTTCAGTATCATTTAATCTAAGATATGAATATGCTAATATCCTAGTAGATGAAACGATATCTTTTTCAGAGTTAGCATTGTCTTCTAAAATCTGAATGGCTTTTTTATAATCCTTATTTATATAAAGCATTTGAGCATATCTTTTTAACTTTTCCGGTGTGTTTTCAGATGCATTAAGATATTTTTCGAAATACTCACTTGCTTTGCCATAATCTTTTAGTGAAGCATATACTTCCGCCATAGAATTATATGCTGGTGAATAGGTTGGATCATTAACTATTGCTTCATTTAAAAGTTTAATAGCATCATCATTATTATTAATTAAAAAGTAAACGTTGGCTTTTAACGTAATTGCTTCTGGATTATTCTTGTCAATATCTAAAGCTTTTTCAAAATTCTTTATTGCCTCAGACCCATTTCCCCTATTCAAAAATATTTTCCCTAATTCTATATATCCATCTACATACTTAGGATTAATTTTTAACGCATTATTAATGAATTCTGTTGCTTTATCAAAATTTTTTATTTGAGGTATTAAATAAGCTTCTGCTAGTACTAAATAAACAAGTTCACTTTTCCCATCGTTTAGCTCTATAGCTTTTGATTGATTTAATTCCGCATCTGTAAGATTATTTTGAGCTAAATTTATTTTTACTAAACCGGCATAATTAAGTGCGAATGAACTATTTTGTTTAATCCCCTGATCAAAAAATAATTTTGCGGAATCTAATTTTTCCTGATCAAATTCAATTTGTCCAAGGTAAAAACATGCTAAGGCGCTACCTGGCGTATTTAAATAAGACGAAAAATATTTTTTAGCTTCATTATATTTTTCATTTCTTATCAATTTAATTCCCGAAGAAAAGTCTTGTGCAATTAAACCTGTCCCAAAGAATAGTATTAATAAAATTATTGGTTTTAATTTTTTTTGTAACATTTTAGCACCAATTATTTAGTGATATCTTCATTTTTTAATTCCACTAGCCGAACCGGCATTGTTGCAGGAACAAGTCCGAATTTTAATACAATCCGCTGACCTCTTTCACTTGCTAAAAAAGCAGTAAATCCTGTACCTAATCCGGTATAAGCTTCTTTACTTATAATATAAACCTCTCGATAAAGAGGATAAGTTTTCTGGGCAATATATGCCTGATATGGTTTCAAAGGCTCAGAATTTTCGTCTGACGAAATTTCTAAAACCTTTACAGTTTTAAGAAAATTTTGATTAGTTGAATCGTCCTGATCACTAATCCAATTTACACCAATTATTCCAATACTATTTGATCCTTTAGATATATAATCCAGAACAGCATCATTTGAATTTAGAGCAAAACAATTTGTTGAAAATTTTTTAACTCCTGTTTTATCGCTAAGAAATCTTATTGTACTTGAGTTATTACTGTCAAAAACTATTTTAGTTTTTCTTAAAGATGGAATAATTTTTTCACCTGAAAGTAATGATCTAATTTTATCAATAGTAAAAACGGTGTCTTTTAAATCTTTACTCCCAATAAGTGCAACAGCATCGTATGCAATTTTGGTTACCTTAGGAACAATCTCCCATTTCTGAAACTGTTTTATCTCCTCAGAATTTAATTTGCGTGAAACTATGATCACTCTTATGCTATCATTCATTAGGTCGTCAAACGCTTCAGCTTCAGGTTTATATTGAACATTTACTTTTGCGTAGTTATAAAGATTTTCAAAAGTACTCACCTCAGAATCGATCAAAGGTTTATATGTTTGATCAACTGAAATAGTTAAATTTCCGGTTGTTGGAGTATCTGAAGGACTTTCACCCCGATTACAACCAGAGAGTATAAATATTGTTACTGCTAAAAAAATTACAGCCGATTGCCTAATTGTTATTTTCTTCATCTTTTTCTTCTTTCATTTTCTTCAGAGAACGATAAAGTCTGAATGAACCATAGCTGATCAAGATTATAGCTAAACCAATTTTTTGAAAATCAGAAAAATTAAAAATATTATCACCAACTAATAAAAAAATGCCGGATCCCAAATAGATAATCGACATAATAAACCGTGACATCAATGAAATACTCATAGTCTATTTAACGATCAAATAATTTAGTATCAGTTTTTAGTTGCATTGTTTTTTATCTAAAATTTTCTTTTTCTATACAAATAATTATTAATTATTGCAGTTTGAATACAATTGGAATTGACACTTGTACTTTTACAGGTTTTCCTCTTTGTTTGCCAGGTTTAAATTTAGTCTTTAATACTGCATCTAAAGCCGCTTCATCGCAACCGGCACCAATTCCTTTAATTATTTGTGCCTTTTTTACGTTACCATCTTCATCAACAAATGCAAGAACATATACCTTACCTTCAACGCCCGCTCTTTTAGCAATTTCCGGATAGGTTATTTTTTCCTGAATTGCTGAAATTCCGCCTATTGGTTCTGGCATTTCTTCAACTGCAACAAAGAACGTTGGAGCTTCTTCTTTTTTCTCCTCAACAACTTTTTCTTCAGTTTCTATCAAACTATAATCTACACCACCTTGAACGCCCTTTTCAGTAGACAAACCCGGATTTACTTCTTTCAGTTCTTCAACAGTTGGCATATATTCTTCTTTAACTTGTTCATCCGGTTTAACAACCGGAGGAGTAAATTTAATAGTAGATTTTAAAGGTGGCGGCGCTTCAACTTGCTCTATTTTTTTTTCTTCACCAATTGATGGCGGTGGAGCTAGTTCCGTAATTATCACTTTCCTTTGTTTCGTCTCATCAACTTTTTCTGGATTTAACCATCTGTAAATTGAAGGACCCGTAGTAACAAGAAAAAGAATTAGAATTGCAATCCACATAGCTATAGCAAGATAAAATCTATAAGCTTTTCTAAGTTTATATGCACCATATTCTTTATTCTTATGAGCAAAAATCAGCTCATCAATATCTATCTTATGAATTAGTTGGTTTGTCATAATATCAAAACCTTTATTTATTCTTTATTAATTTTAGATCTTCAGGTGTAATATCAACCAATGCATAGCGTTTAATATTTGAGATATTCATTTCATCAAGGATATCCACTACATTTTTATAATTTGCGTCATTAGTTGGTTTTATCAAAACAACCATATCTTGTATACTATTGTTCTTATCCTGAAGTACCTTTCTTATTCCATCGGCAGAAAAATTTGTCTCAGTAGGACCTTCAATTGGTGCGTTTGCAAGACCCACATACCAATAAAGTTTATTATCTGCACCGATTAAAATATTAAATGCCTTTGATGCTTTGAGAGCATTTTGCTCTTCTTCTTTTATCTCACCTTTTGGTTTAACAGGCAAATTAATTTCCATAGTCTGCGGCTTACTAAAGGTAGTAGTAAGCATAAAAAAGGTTACTAAAAGAAAGCCCAGATCAACCATAGGAGTTAGATCAACTCTGGTAGACATTTTTTTGCGGCCTTTTTTCTTACCTTTTTTACCAACCTCTTTTTGTTCTAATTCAGCCATGACTTAAATCCCTTTCAATTTATTTGGGTCAGCTTCAAGATCTGTAATAAGATTAAACTTATTAACATTCTTATCCTGAAGAGTATTCATTACCTTTTTTACAATAGGCCAAGGACAAGCCTGGTCGCCATTTAGAGTAATTCGCACACCAGGATTAGAAAGTCTTCCCTGCATTATCCAATCACCCAACTCATTATTAGTTGAATCCACCGGAATGCCCGGTTGTTGATAAGCTTTCCTATCAACTTCGTCTAAATCCAGAAACCCTTTTAATTGATTTAGAGGAACACCTATACTACCTGTAAGAACGAATGATTTTTCTTCTTCAGGTGTAAATTTTAGTTCTGGATGTTTTTCGGTTATTTTAGCTAATAATTTTTCCCGGGTGAAATTTTTATTATCAATACTAAAGAATACTTTTCCTTCTTTGGTAATAGTAATATTCATTATATCTGTGTCCGGCAATTTAATTTCTGAGATTGAAGATGGATTATCAACTATAACCGAATCATCAGCTCTAAATACTGTTGTTAGCATAAAAAAAGTTAACAACAAGAAAGAAACATCGCACATGGCAGTCATATCTACCAAAGTGCTTTTACGAGGAATTTTTACTTTAGGCATTTTATAACACCATTAAATTAATTTCAAAAACATTAGCTATTATGAGACACAAAATTCTGTACAATTGCAACACTAGCTTCATCAATATTATACATCATCTTATCAATTTTTGTTGTGAAATAATTATAAAAGATAATTGCTAATGCCGACGAACCTATACCAAAAGCAGTATTAATGAGTGCTTCAGAAATACCAGTAGATAAAGCGACAGCATCTGGTGCACCTGCCTGGGCAAGAGCTGAGAATGCTCTAATCATTCCTAATACTGTACCCAGAAGTCCCAGAAGAGTTGCCAGTGGAGCTATTGTTGCAAGAATAACTAAGTTCTGTTCAAGTATCGGTAATTCTAAAGATGTAGCCTCTTCAATTTCCTGTTTAATCGCAACAACTTTTTGATCCCGATCCATCCCTTTTATTGCAGCCATCTCTTTATACTTCAGCAATCCAGCTTTAATTACATTTGCTACAGAACCTTTTTGGTTATCGCACTCTGATATTGCAGAATCAAGATCTTGCTTAGTCAATTTCTGATAAACACGAACGACAAAAGCGGAAATTTTACCTTTCCCTTTTGCTCTTGATAATGTAATAAAGCGCTCGATAGTAAAGGTAATTACCATCATCAAGACTGTCATAAGAATTGGCACTATAAATCCGCCTTTGTAAATAGTTCCTAAATAATTTCCTGGCTTGGGATTATTTGCAGGATTGTTACCCTGAAAATTTTGAGGATTACCCATTACGAAGATAAAAAGTACTACGGCAACGACGAACAGTATAGGAATAACTATTGTCGCAAATCCAGCGAATACACCTTTTAATTCAGATTTAGATTTCAATTTTCTTTCTCCTTAAATTATTTTGATAAATTATTATAATGTATTTCCATCAAGTAAATAAGTCCCTGCAATAAGCACACATAATCATTTTTAATTATAAAAATTACTTGCAACTAAAACTTAAGATTTATACTTATGCCGGGAACTGTTACTAACAAATTAGGTGAAATGTTCCACCACAAAGAGGTTTTGGCTTATGCCATTAAAGAAGGGGGACTTCGAAGATCAAGAGAGCTGCGTATTAATTCATATTTTGTTATACAATCTTGGATTTTTATAGTATAGACTAGACGTATATTTTTATTTAGAAAATCTGAATGAGTATAAAAATATTTTGAATAATGAATGTCTTTATATTCTGTGGATTCATTAAAGTTTTGACGATCCACTTTTTTATTATTTGAATCCAAAGTAGCAAGGCAGTTGTCAGTACTTGAAGAGAGACTAATTCCCATTGCTATATTAGAACTATAGGATTTCTGTACCTGTGAGTTTATTGAGGTATAAAATAGAAAATTCAGAAGAATGACATAGAAAAGATATATCAATCTGAACCTAATAATATTTTTATATAAACTATTTAACATTTTTAATAAAAATCATGTACTTTTTTACTAGCATATAAAGCAATTATTTATCAATCATCTTTTTTCAACTTAAAAATAATTAAAGAATGTTAAATAAAAAATAACAAAATCTTAATGTATTTTTTAAAAGTGTTAATTAACTACTATAGTTTGATGAATCTTACTAAAAATAGGTTCGCCCTATTTTTACTAAAATGAATAAAAATTCTAAAACTCATTAATAATCCCAAAATGTATTTTACCATCACTAAATGTATCACCTTTACCAAGCGCATAACTTACAGCAAGCACTCCAATACCGGTTTCAATATTTAATCCTAATCCAAAACCGTAAAGAAATTCTTCTGTTTTAGGAATATTTTTATCAACATCTGCCTGTCTTAAATAATAACCGGTGTCAAAAAAAAGAAAACCAAAAGTTCTTCTCGTAAAAAGAAAACGATACTCTAAGTTAGACCAGAAAATTCTTGAACCTAAAAATTGTTCCTCCCGATAACCGCGTAAAGAATTCGTTCCGCCGAGACGGTAAAGATCACTATTTTCAAATACCGGACCTCGCAATTCTCTTGCATTAACTCCGATAGCAATAATTTGTTTGTTAAAGATTTGATAATAAGTATAAAAGCTTACCGAATATCTTTGAAGATCAACTTTTGTAATAACATTTTGTGTAATATAATTTGCCGGTCCGTTGATTGATTTTCGGCTGTAGATGTATGAGTTAATAAATAATATTCCTGCTGTTGGTGAGTATGGATCATCGCGTGTATCAATCTTTAAATTTAAACCGGTAGTTAGATAAGAAGAATTAAAAACGGTAAAAACCGGAATGGTTCTCTCGGTTGGAATAACAGATTCTGTTGCGATTGAAACTGAAGCAGAAATATCTTCTGTCGCCAGATATTCGAGTGATGCTTCTAATTTTCGTTGAACATAAGTTGTATCCTGAATTTTTTGGTATAGATTGAGGTTAATATTTATCGGGTAACTTAAAAACCAGGGTTCAAGATATTTCAGATCAAGTTCCTGTGAGTTTCTGTTGTACTTATTCCACCTTATTGCCGCTGCTCTTCCAGTTCCAAATAAATTACGCAATGTTACATTAACTAGTCCAGTTACATAGCCACTGCTTTCATTTTTACCGGGAGGAATGTAACCGATTATTCCATCAAAGTTATTTGTGTTTTTTTCTTTTACTTCAACTTGTAAAACACCTTCATTTTTAGAGTTGATATAATATTGTGGAACTGCAACCGGTTCAAAAAATCTTAATCTATTTAAACGCTTTGGAAATTCTTCAATTCTTGATTGAGAATATGGTTCACCGGCATCTAATCGTAGTTCTCTTAAGATTACATAATCTTTTGTTGATGTATTTCCGCGGATTTCCACTTTATCAATTTTATTTTCATTGCCTGGTTCAATCTTCAAATAAATATCTGCAAAGTTCTGATTATTAATTGAATCATGATAAACACTGATTGATTGAATAATAATTTTTGCAAACGGATGACCGGAATTTTCAAAATTTATAAGGGCTTGATCAATATTATTTTCCAAATCGGATTTGATTAATGTTTGGTTAACTAAAAAATCAAATTGATTTTTCAGATTGGCTTCTGATATTGAGTCTTCATCCTGTAAAAAAATATTTTTAATTATTACCGGGGAGTTTTCATTTACATTTAGAATGATATTAAAGTATGATGAATCTTTAGAAAATTCCAATTGCGAATCACCGAATTCAAAATAATAATAACCCTGCTGTAAAATATTTTTTGCTATGCGCGATTTTGCAGAATCAATAATTCCTTTAAAATATGGTTGTCCCAAACGCATCTCAGACCAGCGAAGATATTGTCCATCATCGAAATTGTAATTGCCTTTCACTTCAAATGAGCTAAGTTTTTGAGCAGATGAAATTGTAGATATCAGAATGATAAAGAGAATACTAAATTTCGTGAGGCGAATCATCTATTAACTTTATTTTTTTACCGATGGGAAATATTTTTATATCCTCTTTCACTTTAAGAGCTTCATCTATTCCAACATTGCAAACATCAAAACGGTTGGCATTGCATCCAGCTAACGCTGTAGAAAATTTTAATGATTCTTCAAAAACATCCTGCTTCAGCCAGGAATAAGTTAGTCCGGCAACAAAGCTATCGCCGCTGCCAGTCGAATCCAAAGCATCTATCTTTAATGGATCAATTTTAAAAAAATAATTAAAGTTAGAAGCATAAAATGTTTTATCACCATTTGTGAGATAAACCCGCTTAATATTTTTTTTGTAAAGATCGTTCAGGAGATTAATTGCTGATTCTTCTGTTTTAATATTTACAGATAAAGAGTTTTCTATTTCAGAAATATTATTATGAATTATAGTCGGTGAAGCATTAATGCACTGCTGCAAATTTCTGCCATATGTATCACAAATGGAAACCTTGTCGTATCTATTTGCTAATTCAATACCAAAAGGAATAATTGAATCAGTTTCAATTGATGGAGAACTGCCGGAGAAAACAACTATCTCACAATTCTGAATCATTTTATCAAGCTTAATTTTAAATTCCTCAACTTCAGTTGATGATATCTGCGGATCATTTGAGAAACAGGAGGTAACGGTTTTATCTTCTTCAGAAATAATTACGGCAGCTTCTCTGGTTTCTGATTTAGTTGGTATGAAAGAAAATTCTAATCCTTCAGTTTTTAAAACATCTCTTAACAATTTACCATTAGCGCCGCCGGAAAAAATAAAATTAAAAGAATTTGTTCCTAAAGCTTTTAACTGCCGACTAACATTTATTCCTTTTCCACCAGTAGATAATTTTAGAATTGTATTACGGTTAACCTGCCCATTAATAATTTTTTTGCAAGAAAATCTTCTCTCTAAAAGCGGGTTTAGCGTAATGATTAAAATCATAATTAAGATTTTATTTCAGTAGTTTGAAATGGAATTCGTCCAAATGTTTTTTTGACTAAATAAATCAATTCAA
>OEIU01001470.1_pt1 | contig 15110 bp, 15 predicted proteins | sample 1539221 | NCBI WGS metagenome assembly OEIU01 (sample SAMN03792071, study PRJEB22550) | activated sludge metagenome | feature: wastewater treatment plant; material: activated sludge; isolation source: Wastewater treatment plant of a petroleum refinery complex | place: Argentina: Zarate | collected...
CGAAATGCCGTGTTCGGCGCGCGGGATGATGCGCGGGACGAGTTGCGTTCTGGAGGAATCCGCTCCGTGGACAGGCGATGCGGTGGGGTTCATTCCGTGGTCACATTCAAGTTCAAAGGCATCGCTCAGCAATTGTAGCCGGTTAGGAATTCGTTATACTACGCGCCCCGTGCGGTTTGTCCCAAACACCGCTCCCTTCGTCTAGTGGTCCAGGACACCGCCCTCTCAAGGCGGGAACACGAGTTCGAACCTCGTAGGGAGCGCCAGTTTCTGGTGCAATCGGCCTTGGCGACGGATATCCGGCAAGCGTTGACAGCTGCCGCGATCCTCAGGAAAAGCGGCCCCAAACATGCCTTTCGTTGTTACCGAAAACTGCATCAAGTGCAAGTACACCGACTGCGTCGAAGTCTGTCCGGTCGATTGCTTCCATGAGGGCCCCAACTTCCTCGTCATCGATCCCGAAGAGTGCATCGATTGCACGCTGTGCGAGCCCGAGTGCCCGATCAACGCCATCTATCCGGAAGACGACGTCCCCGCCGGGCAGGAAGCCTTCATCCAGCTCAATGCGGACCTTTCCAGGTCATGGCCGGTGCTGACCGAACGCAAGGACGCTCCCGACGACGCCAAGGAATGGGAAGGCAAGCCGGACAAGCTGAAGCTCCTCGAACGCTGAGCGGCCGCGGACGAGGCGCAGGGGGATCCCTGCGCACGACGGTCAGTTCAGGCGCTGGCGCAAGGTATCCAGCACCTGGCGCGCTGCGCTGGTATCCGATTCGGTTGCCGCCCCCTGGACAGTCACCTTGCTGGCGCCGTCGGAACCGCTGACGACGACCCGCAGGTTCACCGGCGTGGCCACCGTCTTGTCGCCCGCCATGCCCAGCGTCACCACGCGCTTGAGCAAGCCCGGCCGGCGCGTCTTCTGGCCGGTCGCCCTGATCTCGTAGCTTCGCGCCGCCTCGTCGCGCGCCTGTATCGTGGCGATACCCGAACGTTCGAGGGCCAGGCCGACCCGCACCCAGGTATTGGCCAGGGTATCGGCGACCTGCAATCCGTCTCCGCCCAGGCTTGCAGCGGCACTCATCGGCGGCGCGGCGGCCGGCGGCACGAGCGGCGCGGGAGCGCTGCCGTCGGTGGCGACCGTGGCAGTCGAAGCGCCAGGCTCGGGAATCTGCAGCGCGCCGCTGCGGTTCGGCGCATCGAGATCCGGCGGAACTTCCAGGGGCCGGGCCTGCGAGCTGTTCTTGTAGGCGTCGCTCTTGCTGCCGAACTTGGTGCGCAGGTAGCTGCAACCGCCGAGCAGTGAAAGCAGGGCGATGGCGGCGAGCACGAGGGCAATATTCTTTTTCACTTTGCGGGTTCCATGGTCATTGGATCTGCTCATCCTCGCGATGGGGGCGATGGGTCCGAACCGAGTCCGGCGAGCACGCTCTCGCCTTGTGCATGATACGCCGCGCTCAGTGGAACCAGTGGAAGTCGCAGATGATCGGCGCCCAAGCCCATTCGCTGCAGGCACCACTTGAGAGGTATCGGATTCGGCTCGACGCCGAGCAGTTCATACAACCCGCGCAGCGCCTCGTCAGCCGTCCGGGCATCATTCTCCCTGCCGCCGGCAGCGAGCGTGCAAAGGTACTGCATTTGCGCAGGTGCCACGTTGGCGGCCACCGAGATGACGCCATCGGCGCCCTCCAGGATCGCGCGCGCGCAGGTCGGGTCGTCCCCGGACAGGATACAGAATCCGCCCGACTTCAACGCGAGCAGCTCCCGCATGCGTTCGGGCTCGACCCGCGCCTCCTTGATGCCGACGATATTCGGGTGCGCGCACAAACGCTCCACCGTGGCCGGCAGGATGTCGCAGGCGGTGCGCGACGGAACGTTGTAAAGCAGGACCGGCAGGCCGCCGTGTTCGGCCACTTCAACGTAGTGGCGATACAGGCCTTCCTGGGTCGGGCGCACGTAGGCCGGCGCCACCACGAGGGCCAGGTCCGCGCCGGCATCCGCGGCGAGGCGCGTCTGCGCGACGGTCTTGCGGGTCGACTGCAAACCGGTACCGGCGAGAACCGGCAGCCGGCGCCTGACCCTTTGCAGCGCGAAGCCGAGCAGCTTGACGAATTCTGCGCTTTCGAGCGCCGCGCCCTCGCCCGTCGAACCGGCAACGACCAGGCCGCGCGTACCAGCATCCAGCTGGTAGTCGATCAGGCGACCAAACGCGTCGAGGTCAAGCGCGTCATCGGCGACCCGAAACGGCGTAGCCAGCGCGCATATGCTTCCGGAAAGGTTCAATGTTTGGAGAGCAGGCACGTGCGGAACGCAGGATGGTAGGGTGAAGCCACACGGAAGTCCATCGACCCGGGGCGCTCCCATCAGCCTCCCTGGAAGTTCCCTTGCGACCCTCCTGAGCGACCAGTATCCTGCATGGGCAGTTCCCGGGAAGCAGGTTCAGGGAGAGGCACCGGTCCGAACGATGAAGGCGGGATAACGTGCAGAAGGGTTGCAGGATGGTTGGCGTGGCGCTGCCCGACGTGGCTCACCGGCCGATGCCGGGATACCGTCCCGCCCGAACGATCCGCGTTGCGCAGATGCCGACATGGCCGTGAAGCAGGCAGGAAAACAAACCTTGAGCGAGCGATCGCCACGCCCCGCCGCGAACGACAATCACTTGTTGATCAGCGTATTCGCCGCTTCCCAGCATTCACCCCTGTTTGCGGTCAGCAAGCGCGTCACCGATTGCGGCTGCAACGTCGCCGAAGCGCGGGTCGCCGCACTGGGATCGGAACTGAGCGTCCAGGTGCTTGCGCAGGGCTCCTGGGACGCGATTGCAAAGCTCGAGAACGCGCTGGCCAAGCTCGATCGCGACGGCGAGTTGCGCCTGACCCATTTCCGCACCAGCGCCAAGCAGCAGCAGAACACCTTCCTGCCCTATGTGGTCGAAGTCATCGCTGCGGACAAGCCGGGCATCCTGTGCCAGCTCGCCGAATTCTTCGCCGGCCACAACATCAGCATCGAGCAGTTGCATTCGACGCGCTATCGCGCCATGCAAACCGGGGCCGACATGTTTTCCGCGCAGATCACGATCGGCATACCGAATACCATGCACCTGGCTGCGTTGCGCGACGATTTCCTCGAGTTCTGCGATGGCCTGAATCTCGATGCGATCATGGACCCGATGAAATTCTGACCGGAGTACACCTCAGGCACATGAGTGACAAGACAACGATCCGCATCGGCAAGCGCGTACCCGCGCTCAAGGGCACCATCGATGACGGCAGCAGCCTTGATCTGAAGTCACTGCGCGGAAAATGGGTAGTCGTCTACTTCTATCCGAAGGATGCGACGCCCGGCTGCACCAATGAAGCCGGGGATTTCCGCGACCTGCACGCCCGCTTCCGCAAGCTCGGCTGCGAGATCATCGGCGTGTCGCGCGATTCGGCCGCCTCGCATGCCCGGTTCCGAATCAAGCAGGAACTGCCGTTTTCGCTGGTCGCCGATGTCGATGAAACCTGGTGCAAGGCCTTCGACGTGATCCACGAAAAGGTCCTCTATGGCAAGCGCCATCTCGGCATCGTGCGCAGCACGTTCCTGATCGACCCCGAGGGCGTGCTGCGCGCGGAATGGCGAGGCCTGAAAGTCCCCGGACACGCCGCCGCGGTGCTGGAGCAGCTCGCAAGCGCGTGACCGGCCGGACTCCTCCGCTCCACCGCCCGTCTCCGCAGCGTTCCCGCTGCGGCAATTTCCCTACTCCCATTGAGGCTCGTGCATGACTCGAGGCAAGCGCATCTACGTACTCGACACCAACGTGCTGATGCACGATCCGACGTCCCTGTTCCGCTTCGAGGAACACGATGTCTTCATTCCCATGACGGTTCTCGAGGAACTCGATGCGGCGAAGAAAGGGCAATCCGAGGTTTCGCGCAACGCGCGCCAGGTCAGCCGTTTCATCAACGAGCTGATCGAGAACGACAAGCAGCGCAAGATCGCCGATGGCCTGGACCTGCGCCTGCCGCAGGGACTCAGGCTCGACCAGAACCCGAAGGTCGGCCGGCTGCACTTCCAGACCCAGGCCGGCGAGAACGGCAATGGCAGGAAACGCGGCCTTCCTGACAACCTCATCCTCGCCTCGGTCGTCGCGCTCTGCGAGGCGCACCCCGAAGTTCCGGTGGTCCTGGTCACCAAGGACATCAACCTGCGCATCAAGGCATCGATCGCCGGGATCACCGCCGAGGACTACGAGAACGATCGCGCACTCGACGATTTCAGCCTGCTTTATGCCGGTCACAACGAACTGCCGGTGGATTTCTGGGACCGCCACGCCGACCTGCGCTCCTGGTCGGAACGCGGGCATACCTACTACGAAGTGACCATGGGCGCGGACGAGGACTGGCATCCGCACCAGTTCCTGTACCTGCCCGGCGACAACGAAGTCGAACTCCGGGTCATGAGCCTGAACGAAAACAAGGCGATCCTGCAGATTGTCGATGACTATTTCAGCGGATCGCACACGGTCTGGGGAATCCAGGCACGCAACCGGGAACAGAACTTCGCACTCAACGCGCTGATGGATCCGGAGGTGGATTTCGTCAGCCTGCTCGGCACCGCCGGTACCGGCAAGACCCTGCTCGCGCTCGCCGCAGGGCTGGCCCAGGTCATGGACCAGCAGCGCTATCGCGAGATCATCATGACCCGCGCAACGGTCTCGGTTGGCGAGGACATCGGCTTCCTGCCAGGCACCGAGGAAGAAAAGATGACCCCCTGGATGGGTGCCCTGACCGACAATCTCGAAGTGCTGACTTCACCCCAGGAAGGCGGCGCCTGGGGACGCGCGGCGACCAACGACCTGCTTGCCTCGCGCATCAAGATCCGCGCCATGAACTTCATGCGCGGACGAACCTTCCTCAATCGCTATGTGATCGTCGACGAGGCGCAGAACCTCACGCCCAAGCAGATGAAGACCCTGATCACGCGCGCCGGCCCGGGCACCAAGATCATCTGCCTCGGCAATGTCGAGCAGATCGACACACCCTACCTGACCGAAACAACCTCCGGATTGACCTATGCGGTCGATCGCTTCAAGAACTGGGGGCATTCGGCACACCTGACCCTGCGCCGCGGCGAACGTTCGAGACTCGCGGACATCGCCTCGGAAGTGCTCTAGCAGCCGGGATTTGGGATTTGGGATTTGGGAGTCGGGATTCGTCAGAAGCGCAAGCGCGCTACGCCCTGGCCTATCCCGACTGACCCGTCAGCGCCGGAATCCTAGAAGCGCATGGCCCAGGCGGCTTCGTACTCGACCTGGTTTCCGGTGAACCGGTCGGTCGAGCGATAGCTCGGCAGGCCGAGGAAATACGGAGCGCTCGAATAGACGGCCTGGATGCTCAGCGTCGACTGCCTGCCCGTGGCCCGCGCGTAACCGAGGGCGACCGTGCGGTCCGCAGGCGAGGATCCGAGTGCCGTGCGCAGCAGGGCGGATGTCGGCGACGGCTGCTGGCGCGTGGTGTAGCGCAGTTCCAGGTTGCCGAGCACGTCGTTGCGCCAGGTCCATCCCGCCGAATAGACGTTGAGATCCTGCCAGGCGAAGACCGGACTGGCGCCACTGCCGAGCAGCGCCAGGAAGCGCCTCGGCAGGGCCGGGCTGGTGAACGGGGTGACCTCGCTGTACATCACGCGCTGCACGCCGACATCGAAACTCAGGGCGGGCGTGAGTGCATAGCTGACACCGAAACTGGCGCTGGCCGGGATATCGAACTGTCCGGGATCGGAATAGACGCCACGCAGGTTGTTCAGCGCATCCATGTTGACCCGCGACTGGTAGGCCGCACCCCAGCTCAGGCGGTTGGTCAGGAAATTGCCGACGTCGAAGCGCAGGCCGGCGCCATAGGAGGACTCTCCAGGCACGACGGGCCACAGTGGCATGCCGTCGCGCAGCGAGCTTTCACCCATGCCCAGAGTGACGAAGCGCTGGTAGGCGAGAATGCCGGTCACGCCGAACGTGCCCGCATCACCCCAGCGGCTGACGAATGACGGCGCGACGACGGTGCGCTTCAAGCCGATGCCCGGCAATTCCGAGCGGACGTCCAGCTGCGGGCTGGCCAGCACCGGCACGCGATCATCGACGACCGAATGGGCGACACTGAGATTGAGGGTGGCCGAAGGCTGCTGGCCGATCGCGTAGATCACCGTTGCAATGTCGGCCCTCGACACGGGTTCGTCGGTGACGCGCGGCACGGTGTCTTCGGATGCATGCGCCCAGGCGAACCTTGGGGTGATGCTGGACAGGGCATAGTTGCGCCAACGCTGGGGCACGCCGGCATCTGCAGAAGCGGAGACGGCCAGATCCTGCGGCACCCCTTGCGGGCCTGCTGCACTGGCCGAAAAAGAAAGGGGGAGCGTCAGCCCGAGGCCGATCACTCCCACCCATGTCGCTGCTGTTGATGCCATTGCCCGCTGCATTGCCCTGTTGCTGCGGTTGGGGAAAGGGGTGTGTTCTAATCCGTTGGCGATATTGGCGTAAAAGCAACATCGGGTCAAGCGCGCAACAACCACTGGGGGACAGCATCCCTCTGCGGCTGGATGACGGATCCGGGGGATTCCGCAACGCTCCGACCCAGCCCTTGGCGACGCCCATTGTTGTACAAAACCAACAGAGCCATCCATGCCATCGACCAGACCCTGCCCACCCATCGCATTGACCATTGCCGGCTCGGATTCGGGAGGGGGGGCCGGGATCCAGGCCGACCTGCGCAGTTTTGCCGCCTTCGGGGTGCACGGGCTCAGCGCGATTACGGCGATAACCGCCCAGCACACGCGGGGCGTCGACGCCGTCCGCATGCTGCCGCAGGCTATCGTGCGCGCGCAGATCGATGCCGTGCTCGGCGATTTCCGTGTCGCCGCAATCAAGATCGGCATGCTCGGCACTGCCGCCCTGGCGCGCACGGTCGGCCATGCCCTCGCGCGGCATCGCGCCATCCCACTGGTCCTGGACCCGGTGCTCATCGCCACCAGCGGCGACAGGCTTTCGCGGGGAGGCGTGGTCGCTGCGCTGAAGCGGCACCTGGTTCCGCGTGCAACCCTGCTCACGCCCAACCTGCCCGAAGCGGAACAGCTCGTGGGGCGCAGGTTGCGCTCGCGCGAGGACCTGCTCGAGGCGGCCGAGGAATTGCGCGGCCTCGGCGCGCAGGCCGTGCTGCTCAAGGGCGGACATCTGCGCGGCGCGACCGTGCACGACGTCCTCGTCGGCGCGAATGGCACCGAGTGGTTCAGCCACGCGCGTATCGCGGTCGAGGGTCACGGCACCGGGTGCACCCTGTCGGCGGCCGTTGCCGCCGGCCTCGCCAGCGGATTGCCGCTTGCCGAAGCGGTCGCGGCGGCGATCGATTTCGTCCACCGCGCCCTCGCCCTCGCCTACCGCCCGGGCCGCGGCCGGGTGGTCGTACTCGACCACCTCGGCGCGCGCCCGCCCGTGGTGATCAGGAATTCCGCACGCGCTCGATCAGGGCGTCGGTAAAGGCGGTCGTGTTGCCGGTGCCGCCAAGGTCGGGAGTCAGCCGGTCACGCGCCTCGAGAGTGGCGCGGATCGCTGCGCGGACCTGGCGCGCCTGGTCCTCCAGTTGCATATGGCTGAGCATCTGCGCGGCACCGAGCAAGAGCGCGCACGGATTGGCCACGCCCTTGCCGGCGATATCCGGCGCAGACCCATGCACGGCCTCGAAGATGGCCACTTCGGCGCCGATGTTCGCGCCGGGCGCCAGGCCCAGTCCGCCGACCAGGCCCGCGCACAGGTCCGAGATGATGTCGCCGAACAGGTTGGTGGTGACGATTACGTCGAACTGCTGCGGGTTCATGACCAGTTGCATGCAGGTGTTGTCGACGATCATCTCGTTGAAGGCAATGTCGGGATACTCCCTGGCGACATCACGCGCGACCTTGAGGAACAGGCCCGATGTCGTCTTCATGATGTTGGCCTTGTGCACGGCCGTGACCTTGTGGCGGCGCTGCGTGCGGGCCAGCTCGAAGGCCTAGGCGACGCTGTGCTCGCAGCCGTGGCGGGTGTTGCGGATCAGCGACTGGGCCACCTCGCCGTCCGCCGACAGGGTCTGCCCCTCGGATCCGTAGGCGCCCTCGGTGTTCTCGCGCACCGTGATGATGTCGATGTCTTCGTAACGCGACTTCGTGCCCGGAAACGTGATGGCCGGACGCACATTGGCGTAAAGGTCGAAGCGCTTGCGCAGCTCGACGTTCAGCGAACTGAACCCTCCGCCGATCGGCGTGGTCAGCGGTCCCTTGAGTGCGATCTTGTGCCGCATGATCGCGTCGACCGTATCCTTGGGCAGCAGCTCGCCGACTTTTTGTTGCGCCGCAACGCCCGCATCCACGTATTCGTAGTCCAGGCCGACCTGCAGCGCGTCGAGTACGCGTACCACCGAATCGACGATCTCGGGGCCGATTCCGTCGCCACGAATAACGGCAATTGTCTGGCTCATCAGGGAATTTGCTCCGCGGTTCAGGGTTGCCGAAGTCGGCAAAGGGCGCGCATTATCCGGAAATGACGGTGCATCGCACAACCAAGGCGTCCATTGGCGCGCAATGCGTCCAGCGCATGGCCGGCCTCTGCCTGCTGCTGGTCGCCTTGTTGTGTGCGCCTTTGCAAGCCCGCGCGAACCTCGTGGACGACGATCTGCAGGTCCGCCTGGTCAGCGCCTCGCCGATGGCCCCGCAGTGGCCGCCCGACCTGCTCATCGAGGGCAACTGGCCCACCTCCTGCCTGCCCGGCGTTGTCCGCACATCGCTGGAAAACGACCATGTCGATGTCCTGCTGCGCAGCACGGGCACCCGCTGCGCGGCCAACGTCACGCCCCTGAGCCTGAAGGTCAATCCCGCACGCGAAGCAGGCCTTCGCCAGCTGGCTTTGGGCATCTTCCAGGTTCGGCTGTACCTGCTCGGCGCCGATGGTGCCAGCGAGTTGCTGGCTCTGCGGCTGTTGCGATCCGGCGGCGACGACACCTCGTCGCGACCGGAAAGCGGATTCTGGTGGTCGGTCTCCACGGCCAGCTTCGCCCCGCCGCTGGCAGGCAGCGGCCTGTCGATCGAACAGCAGGGCGAAAACCTGGCAGTTACCCTGCTCAGTTACCAGGCTGGCGCGCCGGTATGGTATTTCGGCAGCGCCAGGATGCCGGGCAACATCGTGCGCATCCCGCTGGTCCGCATGGTCGGGGGCGACGAGCCGTTCAACGGGGCGAATACAGGCCCGGGAGCCGAACCTGCAATGTCGCTCAACCTGCAGTTCCTCAGCCCTGCGCACGCCGGCGCCTGGCTGGTCCGGCCGCGTCCCGGCCTGGCCCAGGGCATCGAGGTGCAGGAGCTGAACCTGCTGCGGCTGCCGTTCGAAACCGACCGCAACGGGGCCAGCTGGAAGGGCCAGTGGGCACTGATCGTGGACCAGGCCGTCGATGCGCGCCTGTATGATCTGGCAGAGCTGGTCACCGCGGATGCCGAAAGCTTCCAGCTGCGCGACGCTTCGGGCGATGTGAGCCTGCATTGCCGGCTCGAGACGATCGGCGGCCATCCGGTTCCCGCCTTCTGCACGCTGGGCAAGGGCAGCGGGATACTCGCGGACTTCGACCGCATCGGGCTGGACAGGCTGTCCGGCCTGACCCCCGACGGCAGGTCGGTGCGCTTGGTGCGCGTGCCGGATTGAGCCCGGGGTTTACGGGCTGCCGGCGCCTGCCACGATCTCGGCCAGCTTGCCGCTGCGATCCGCGGCGACGAGGTCGTCGAACCCGCCGACATGCACGCCGTTGACGAAAATCTGCGGAACCGATCGCCTGCCGCCGGACCGCGAGAGCATCTCATCGCGGCGGACGGGATCCATGTCGATGCGGACTTCAGTGTAGTCCCACCCTTTCTGCTTGAGCAGATTCTTGGCCGCCACGCAGTAGGGGCAGATGGCGGTGGTGAACATCTCGACAGAAACCATGCATGGGACTCCGTATCCAGAAAACATCTTCAGGCTGAAATGGGGCAGGAGTTGGGCGAAACGCCTTGCACACGCGCACTGCCCCTAGCTCCGGTGCGCGCGCCACCCCTGGCTGCAAAGCTTACAGAGGTCGCCGCAAAGCCGGGCATATCACGCTCGCTTAAGGATAGCGGCGTTACACTAGGGCAGCTCTTACTTGTGGGCTGTGCTCAAATGTTCAAGATGAAATGGCTGCCCGCCCTGCTTGCCGCGGCGTGCGTCGGACTGGCCGGCGCGCAGGAGCCGGGTGTCCGCCTGCCTGACATCGGCAGCTCGGCGGCGACCGCGATGTCGCCCGAGGAGATGAAGGCCTACGGCGCGTCGATGTTGCACGAAATGCGGTCCTACAACTACGTGCTCGACGATCCGCTCGTGAACGACTACCTGCACGCGCTCGGCTACAGGCTGGTATCGGTCAGCGACCGGCCCGACCTCGAGTTCACGTTCTTCGTCGTGCGCAGCAACGAGATCAATGCCTTCGCCGCTCCCGGCGGCTATATCGGCGTCAACATCGGCCTGATCAACTCGATGGCCACGGAAGACGAGCTGGCTGCCGTCATCGCCCACGAAATCGCCCACGTCACCCAGCAACACCTGCTGCGCGCATTCGAGGATTCCAGGAAGGCCAGCATCCCGATCGCCCTCGCCATGCTCGGCGCGCTGGTAGCCACGGCCAACCGCAGCGACGACGCCAGCCAGGCCGCCCTGATCAGCGGCGTTTCGCTGATGCAGCAGCGCGCGATCAACTTCACCCGCTACGACGAAATCGAAGCGGACCGCGTCGGCATCCAGAGCCTGGCGCGCGCGGGGTACGATCCGCTGGCCATGGCCGAGACATTCGCCACCATGCAGCGCGTGATGCGCGTCAACGGCATCGACGTACCCGAGTTCCTGCGCACCCACCCGGTCGACGTCAATCGCATCGCCGATGCCAAGGCGCGAGCCGTGCAACTGGACAAGACATTCGCCAGCGCAAACCGCCACGCGGCGATCATCGACGAGGCGCCGGTCGCTGCGGCGCCAGTCGACACCGGACAGCCACTGAACCTCTCCCTGCCGACGACCGGCAGCCTGGTCCGGCCGGCGCTCGTGCCGAAGACATCGACGGACAGTTCGTATTTCGAACTGATGCGCGAACGGGCGCGCACGCTCAACGCCGATTCCGCGAACGGCATCCTGCGCTACTACGCCGACGAACTGAAACGCGGCCCGTCCTCGAACACTTCGGCCAATCGTTATGGCCATGCGCTCGCGCTGGTGCGCGCGCGCCAGGCGCAGGCAGCCGTGGACGAGTTCGGCAAGCTGACCGGAGATTTTCCGCGCAGTTCCGTGTTCCAGCTCGGCATGGCCGAGGCGGAGGACCAGGCCGGCAAGAAGGATGCCGCGTTCAAGCGCTATGAAAAGCTCAGCAACGATTTCCCGGGCAATCGCGCGATCGCCCTGGCCTTCACCGATGCGCTGCTCAATCGCGGCGATGAACGCTCGGCGCAAAGGGCTCAGGACATCGTGCGTCCCCTGCTTGCCCGCTACAGCGAGGATCCCGACCTGCAACGCAGTTTCGCGCGCGCCAACGAACTGGCCGGCGACAAGGTCCGCGCCGCCGAAGCCTATGCCGAGTGGGCCTTCCTCAATGGCCGCGCCGAAGACGCACTGAACCAGCTCAAGGCGTTGTCCAGCAAGGACGACCTGACCTACTACCAGCGCGCCAGGGTCGATGCGCGCATCACCGCGATGACGCCGGTGGTGCTGGATATCCGCAAGCGCGAGCGGCGCGAGACCGAGCCGGGCGAATACAATGGCATTTCGACTTCGTTGCGCTGCCGCTATCAGGAATGTCCCGACATGTCATTGCGACGTAACATTCCTCGGTTGCAATAAAGCTGTCACAAGGAGCCCATTGCGGGGTCCATCTGCGGGAATTTCGTGCAAAAACGCGTGCTGATCGTCGAAGACGAACCGTCCATACGCGACATGGTGGCATTTGCATTGCGCAAGGCCGGGATGGAAGCCATCCATGCCGGCGATGCGCGCAGTGCGCAGACCTCCATCGGCGACCAGATCCCCGACTTGATCCTGCTCGACTGGATGCTGCCCGGCATGACCGGGATCGAACTGGCCCGGCGCCTGCGTCGCGAGGATCTGACCCGTGACGTGCCGATCATCATGCTCACCGCCCGCGGCGAGGAGACCGACCGCGTCAACGGGCTCGATGCCGGCGTCGACGACTACGTGGTCAAGCCGTTTTCCGCACGCGAACTGGTCGCCCGCATCCGCGCCGTCATGCGTCGCGCGCATGGCGAGGACAACGAAGGCGTGATCGAGGTGGCGGGCTTGCGCATCGACAGCGCCGCGCACCGCGTCTTTGCCGGCGACCAGATCATCCCGATCGGCCCGACCGAATACCGCCTGCTGCATTTCTTCATGACCCATCCCGAACGCGTCTATTCGCGCAGCCAGCTGCTCGACCACGTCTGGGGCGGCGGCGTCTATGTCGAGGAACGCACGGTCGACGTGCATATCCGCCGCCTGCGCATGACCCTGCAGCCCCATGGCCTGGACGGCTACGTGCAGACCGTGCGCGGTGCCGGCTACCGATTCTCCGCGAACGTGTGAAGAAGCGCGTCGCACGTCGCCGGGACCAGCTTTTCGGGCTGCTGCGCGCATTCCGGGATGCCGCCGTGGCCCTCCCCGATGCACTGGTCGCCGTCGACGGCGAGCGGCGCATCCGCTGGTTCAACACGGCCGCAGGCAGCCTGCTCGGGCTCGACTATCCGGAGGATCTCGGCGCCCGCATCGCCGAGGCAGTCGAGATTCCCGCCCTGGCCGCGTGGATCGACTCCGGCGGTGCCGAGCCGCTGACCGACGTCACCGCACCTTCGGATTCCGAACTCCATCTGAACCTGCGCCTGATCCCCTACGACGAGGATCACGCGTTGCTGCTCGTGCGCGATGTCAGCCAGCTGCTGCGCGTGGAAAAGATGCGTCGGGACTTCGTCGCCAATGTTTCGCACGAACTGCGCACGCCGCTGACCGTCGTCCACGGCTACCTCGACCTGATCGAGCCCGAGCAGATACCGGAGTTCGAATCCATCATCCGCGAGCTGCGCAGCCAGTCGCGGCGCATGACGCAGATCGTCGAGGACCTGCTGACACTGTCGCGCCTCGATGCGGAAGAAGCCCTGCCGAAATCGAGGGTGGCGATCCGCCCGCTGGTCACCACCCTGCTGCGCGACGCCGAGGGGCTGAGCCGCGGGCGCCACAGCATCATCGCGAGCATCGAAGGCATCCACGACCTGCAGGGTTCCTCAAGGGATCTCTACAGCGCCTTTTCGAACCTGGTCAGCAATGCAGTCCGCTACACTCCCGTTGGCGGTAAGATCCGCATCGTATGGACCAGCGATGCCAGTGGCGGACGCCTGAGCGTGAGTGACACCGGCCACGGCATTTCGCCGCAGCACTTGCCGCGGCTGACCGAGCGCTTCTATCGTGTTTCCACCAGCCGATCGCGCGAGACGGGCGGCACGGGACTGGGGCTCTCCATCGTAAAACACGTCCTGCAGTTGCATGATGCACACTTGGAGATCCAGAGCGAGCTCGGCGCAGGCAGTACCTTCACCTGCGTATTTGGCGCCGAACAGCTGCTGGCACCGGAGTTTCTGTCGGAGGAAGCCTGAAATGAATTCGTCCCTGGTCGAGTCAAGCGTTGACGCTGCCGGCACCGGCAATGCGCCAGCGGGCTTGCCCGGGCCGCTGGCGCGCAGCGACTTCAGCGATCCTTCCCTGTACCTGAATCGCGAGCTCGCCCAGATCGAGTTCAATTTCCGGGTCATGGCGCAAGCCGAGGATCCGCGCAACCCGTTGCTCGAACGCCTGCGCTTCATGTGCATTTCCTGCACCAACCTCGACGAGTTCTTCGAGGTCCGCGTCGCCGTGCTCAAGCATCACCATGCGTTCGGCGAAGGCCAGCCTCGCGCCGATGCCCTGTCGATCAGCGGGATCCTCGCCCTGATCCGCACGCGCGCGCTTGCCCTGGTCGAAAAACAGTACGCGTTCTGGAACAACACGCTGTTGCCGGAACTCGAGCGCGAGGGCATCCGCTTCCTCACCCGCGATGTCTGGACCAACAAGCAGAAGCGCTGGCTGCAGGGCTACTTCCGCAACGAGACCCTGCCGGTCCTCTCCCCGCTCGGACTCGATCCGGCGCATCCGTTTCCGCGCATCCTCAACAAGAGCCTGACCCTGGCGGTCGTGCTCGAAGGCCGGGATGCGTTCGGCCGCGAGGGCCACATGGCCCTGCTGCGCGCGCCGCGCTCGCTGCCGCGCATCATCCGCCTGCCGGAAGAAATCGCCGAGGGCAGCACGTCATTCGTGTTCCTCGCCGACCTCCTGCACGAATTCATGGACGAGCTGTTCCCCGGCATGCGCGTCAAGGGCTCCTACCAGTTCCGCGTCACCCGCAACAGCGAACTGGTCGTCGACGAGGAAGAAGTCGAGAATCTGGCCCTGGCCCTGCGCGACGAGCTGCGAGGCCGCGGCTACGCCAAGGCCGTGCGACTGGAGGTCGGGTCGAACTGCCCGCGCGCCATCACCAGCCTGCTGGAACAGAACTTCGAGCTGAGCGACCAGGATGTCTACCTGTGCGAAGGTCCGGTCAATGTCAGCCGCAGCGTCGCCATCTACGACCAGATCGATCGCCCCGATCTCAAGTTCCCGACCTTCGTGCAGCGCGCACATCCGGCGGTCATCGAGGGCGAAAGCCTGTTTGCGGCGATCCGTGAGCGCGACATCCTGCTCCACCATCCGTTCGATTCCTTCGTCACCGTCAGCGAACTGGTCAAGCAGGCCAGCCTCGACCCCGGCGTGCTGGCGATCAAGCAGACCCTCTATCGCGCGGGCAACGATTCGCCACTGGTCGACCACCTGATCGAAGCGGCCCGCCTCGGCAAGGATGTGACCGTGGTCGTGGAACTGCGTGCCCGCTTCGACGAGGAGGCCAACCTGCGCCTGGCCAATCGCCTGCAGGAAGCCGGCGTACAGGTTGTTTACGGCGTGGTCGGCTACAAGACCCACGCCAAGATGCTGCTGATCGTGCGCCGCGAACACG
>OEIU01001471.1_pt1 | contig 15106 bp, 13 predicted proteins | sample 1539221 | NCBI WGS metagenome assembly OEIU01 (sample SAMN03792071, study PRJEB22550) | activated sludge metagenome | feature: wastewater treatment plant; material: activated sludge; isolation source: Wastewater treatment plant of a petroleum refinery complex | place: Argentina: Zarate | collected...
CATCATCCGCTCCTTGTTGACCGAATAGCGGTCGGCCGAGCAATTGCGCAGCATCGCCCACAGCCAGCGCAACTGGAACAGGCTGCCGTCGGCGCGGATCGCCAGCGGCGCATGCCGTTCGAACAGCCATTTGAGCGCCTTCAGCGGAATGCCCGGCGCCGCCCAGGGCGTCGAATAGCCGGGCGACACCTGGCCGGCATTGGCGAAGCTGGTCTCCAGGGCCGGGCCGGGCTGGCGGTCGACGACGGTGACCTCGGCTCCCGCGCGGGCGAGGTACCAGGCGGTGGTCGTGCCGATCACGCCGCTGCCGAGGACGATCACTTTCATCGCTGCACTCCTGCAAGACCGGGGGGCGGGGCCGGATCGAAGGCTGTGTGAAAATGCAGTTTATTGGGTGATCGGCAGCGGAAAACACTGAAATAATCACATCTCCTTCGAGAAAGCCCGGGCACGGGCGGCCCGGAAGGCGGCTGGGAGTGAAAATGCGCGAACTCGACCGTATCGACCGGAAAATCCTCGGCATCCTGCAGCGCAACGGGCGCATCTCGGTGACCGAGTTGAGCGAGCAGGTCGGGCTGTCGCCCACGCCCTGCGCCGAGCGGATCCGGCGGATGGAGCGCGAGGGCACGATCACCGGCTACCATGCCCGGGTCGATCCGGCGGCGCTCGGGCTGAAGCTGCTGGTGTTCGTCGAGATCAAGCTGTCGGCCAAGTCGGGCGACGTGTTCGATCGCGTCAAGCGCGAGCTGCAGTTCGTGCCGCAGGTGATGGAATGCCACCTGGTGTCGGGCGACTTCGACTACCTGATCAAGGCGCGGATCCGCGAGATGAGCGAATACCGGCAGCTTCTCGGCGACGTGCTGAAGAAGCTGCCGGGCGCGGCCGAATCGCGCAGCTACGTGGTGATGGAGGAGATCCGCGAGAGCCTGGAGCTGCCGGTGGACCGGTGAGGCGGGGGCGCGCCGCCCCGGCGGTGAGGGGGTGGGGCGACCGCGGACTTCGTCCGGGCGCTGCCGTCTTCGTCGTCAGATCACCAGCTCGGTGCCGATGCTGCGCACGTCCATCTCGAATTCGAGCTCACGGATCGGCGGCCGGCACACCTGCCAGGTCAGCCCGATCCGCGTCAGGCCCTCGTCGTCGAAGTGGCTGGCCAGCAGCGGATGGAAGTCGTGCACCGTGTACACCTGCACGCCGGTCAGCCGCTCCCATTCGCCGCGCAGCCCGTCGACGCGGTTGTGCATCATCTGGATCACGAAGGCGGCCTTGCGGCCCAGACCGGCGGCGCTGACGTCGCCGCGGGCGACGATCCGCTCCGGGAACGGGCTGCCCTCGGGCCACTCGCCGCTGCCGGCGACGACGAAGTCGGCCGACCCGGCGGTCTCGGTCGCGGGTACCGTGTAGCAGAACGCATGGAACGTCGGTTCGGCCGGCGGCGCCGCCAGCGGACAGACGTTGCTGCGCGCCACCGGGTTCAGACCCTCCAGCGTCAGGCCCCAGGCTTTCAGCACCTCGACGTAGCCGGTGTTGAACTCGTGGAAGCCCTCGAAGCTGAACGGCATCGGCGCACGCAGCTCGGCCGCGCACAATGCGGTCAGCGGACGCGAATTGGCGCTCAGGTGGTTGGCGATCGCCTCGAAGCCGCGCGCCACCGGCGGCGGGCGCAGGAAGCGCACGCGGCGGATCGCGAAGCCGGCGTTGGCGATGACCCCCTGGGAATAAGGAAACCCTCCTTCGAGGAAGGAGTAGCCGCCGGCTTCGAACGAATGCAGTCGCGACATGATCGGTGGGCGGTGGGGGGACGAGGATGCGGGCCGCAGAGACGAGTGCAGTATCGCACGACCGTCCCCGTACCTGCGCTTTGCAACGATAATCGCGCACTGATCCGCCCGCACCGATGCGGCGGCCGATGAAGCGAGGCAATCCCGATGGCTCTTCCCCAGACGATGACTTACGTGGCACACGGCGCCGGCGGCCCACCGTCGGTGCTGGCGACGGCCACCGGCCCGCTGCCGGCGATCAACGACGACGAGGTGCTGATCGAGGTCGCCTGGGCCGGCGTGAACCGGCCCGATGTCGCGCAGCGCGCCGGTTCCTATCCGCCGCCGCCCGGCGCCTCGCCGATCATCGGCCTGGAGGTGTCGGGTACCGTGGTGGCGGCCGGCGCCGCGGTGCGCGACGTGGCGGTCGGCGACGCGGTCTGCGCGCTGTGCAACGGCGGCGGTTACGCGCAGTACGTCGCGGTGCCGGCCGGGCAGACGCTGCCGGTTCCGCGCGGGCTGTCGCTGGAGGAGGCGGCGGCGCTGCCGGAGAACTACTTCACCGTCTGGACCAACGTGATCGAGCGCGGCCGGCTCGAGGCCGGCGAGACGCTGCTGGTGCATGGCGGCTCGTCGGGCATCGGCCTGACCGCGATCCAGATGGGCAAGGCGTGGGGCGCCACCGTCTACACGACGGTGGGCAGCGCCGACAAGGCCCGGGCATGCCTGGCCGCCGGCGCCGATGCGGCGATCAACTATCGCGAGCAGGATTTCGCCGCCGAGGTCGCGAAGCTGACCGGCAAGCGCGGCGTCGACGTGATCCTCGACATGGTCGGCGGCGACTACGTGGCGCGCAATCTGCGCTCGCTGGCGGTCGACGGCCGGCTGGTGCAGATCGCGTTCCTCGGCGGGTCGAAGGCGGAGGTGGACTTCACGCCGCTGATGGTCAAGCGGCTGACGTTCACCGGTTCGACCTTGCGGCCGCGCAGCGCCGCCGACAAGGCGGCGATGGCGCGCGAGCTGCGTGCGCAGATCTGGCCGCGCGTCGAGCGCGGCACGATGAAGCCGGTGATCCACGCCCGCTTCGACCTGGCCGATGCGGCGAAGGCGCACGAGCTGATGGAGTCGTCGACGCACATCGGCAAGATCATGCTGAAGGTGCGCGGCGGCTGAGCGGCGTCAGCCGCCGCGCGGCGCGCCGGCCAGCCGGCCGCCGTCGATGACCATCGACTGGCCGTTCATGTAGCTGCCCGCCGGCGATGCGAGGAACACTGCGGCGCCGGCGATCTCGTCGGGCTCGCCGATCCGCCGCATCGGCGTGGTGCGCAGCGTCTGCTCGAGGATCTGCGGATTCTCCCACAGCGCCCGCGCGAAGTCGGTGCGGATCAGGCCCGGCGCGATGCAGTTGGCGCGGATGTTCTTCGCGCCCCATTCGACCGCGATGTTGCGGGCCAGCGCCAGGTCGGCCGCCTTGGAGATCGAATAGACGCCCAGTACGTCGGACCCGAGATAGCCGCCGATCGACGACACGATGATGACCGCGCCGCCGCCGCGCTCGACCATGCCGGGGATCGCCATGTTGCTGAGCCAGAAGTTGCTGCGCACGTTGCAGTCCATGATGCGATCGAACGCTTCGTCGGGCATGCCGCCGGCCGGACCGAAGTAGGGGTTGACCGCCGCGTTGCAGACCAGCACGTCCAGGCTGCCGTAGTGGCTGGTGGTGAAATCGACCAGCCCCTGGAGCTGCTCCCTGTGGGCGCTGTTGCCAGGGCCGCCCCCCCCCCCTCCCCCCGCCGGACGGAGCTCGCTGACCACCTCCTCGCAGGCGTCGAGCTTGCGGCTGGAGACCACGACGCGGGCTCCGTGCTGGGCCATCCGCAGCGAGATCGCCTTGCCGATCCCGCGGCTGCCGCCGGTCACCACCGCCACCTTGCCTGCCAGATCGAACATCGACATCGGTATCCTCCGGTTCGTTGAATTCAGACTCCTGGCAGCCGACTATAGCCGGAATCGGCAGCGCACCGCCTTTGAACGGTGGCCGGCAGCCGTCCGGCGGCGGGTCGGCGAAATGCAGCCGCTTTCAGTGTCTTATCGCAGCACTTCTGCAGCCGCCGGTCTCCGATGATCCGGGAGTCATCGTCCGAGCCGATTCATGTCCGAACAGGATTCTGCCGAGAGAAGCGCCGAACTGCTGCGACTGGCCTTGCCGCTGATGTCGAAGCATGCCGACGGCTTCAAGCCGATCAGCTATGCGGTCTGGTATGAATACGTGGCGGGCAGCAACGACGCATTGCGCCAGGAGATCGACGCCAACATCCAGAACGGGGCGCGGCTCAGCACCGCGGTGACCTTCGATCTGTACAAGCGCTACATGATCGACCGGGTCGAGATGGCCGTGAACAATGCCCGCAGCGGCCTGCTGGACGTGCTGGGCAAGATGCAGGGCACGCTGGTCGATGCCAACAGCCGCGCCAGCGGCTTCAACGAGGACATCGAGTCGTTCAGCCGCAGCATCGCGTCCACCGATGACCGTGCCGAGCTGCTGGCCAATGTCGGCGACATGCTGGAGCGCGCCCGCTCGATGAGCGAGGCGTTCGATTCGATCCGGGCCAATGTGTCCGCCGGCAAGCAGGACATCGACCGGCTGACCGACGAGCTCGACCGGATGCGGCTGGAAGCGCAGACCGATCCGCTGACGTCGCTGATGAACCGGCGCGGCTTCGATACCGCGCTGAAGGCGATGATGGAGCGGGCGGTGCAGGATCACAGCGAACTGTCGCTGCTGATGCTGGACATCGATCACTTCAAGCGGGTCAACGACTCGTACGGTCATCTGTTCGGCGATCAGGTGATCCGCGGCGTTGCCCAGGCGATCAAGTCGCTGGTCAAGGGCCGGGACATCGGCGCGCGCTTCGGCGGCGAGGAGTTCACGGTGCTGCTGCCCAATACCGGCCTGGACGGCGCGAAGGTGGTGGCGAGCAACATCCGCGCGCTGGTCGAACGCAGCAAGATCCGCCGCAACAACAGCAGCGAGGCGATCGGCAACCTGACGGTGTCGATCGGCGTGGCGACCTGGCACCTGGGCGAAAGCGGCGAGAGCCTGGTCGACCGGGCCGACCGGGCGCTGTACGAGGCCAAGCGCAGCGGCCGCAACCGGGTCTGCGACTGCGTCTAGCCGCAAGGTTCTCCGGCGCACAGGGCCTTCGGGCCGGCCGGGGGCACGGGGCAGGGTGAACCGCCCCCGGGTGGCTGTGGTATATCGGTGCGATCAATCCCGGATCGCACGATGCAGCACCTCCTCATCATCAATCCCAACACCACGGTCGAGGTGACCCGCCGGATGGTCGACGCGATGGCGCCGCTGCTGGGGTCGTCGGTCGCCGTCAGCACCGCCACCGCGCGTTTCGGCGCCGATTTCATCGCTTCCGAGGCCGCCTATGCGATCGCCGCGCATGCGGCGCTCGATGCCTGGGCCGATCACAGCGGGCCGCTGGACGGCGTGCTGCTCGGCTGTTTCGGTGATCCCGGCGTCGAGGCGCTGCGCGAGCTGTTGCCGGTGCCGGTCATCGGGCTCGCCGAGGCGGCGATGCGCGAGGCGGCCGCGCGAGGGCGGTTCGCGATCGTCACCGGCGGGCCGCGCTGGCCGGCGATGCTCGAGCGGCTGGCCCGTCAGCTCGGGCTCGATTCGGCGCTGCAGCGGGTGCACTGCGTCGAGCGCACCGGCGGCCAGCTCGCCGCCGATCCGGCCGCCGCCATCGAGCTGCTCGCCGAGGCCTGCCGGCAGGCCGGTCACGGCGGGCAGGTCGACACCGTGATCCTCGGCGGCGCGGCGCTCGCGGGGATGGCCGAGCAGGTCGCGCCGCGCCTGGACGTGCCCCTGCTGGACAACGTCGCCTGCGGGGCGCGAACGATCGTCGACTTGATGCGCGCCGGGCCCGGCCGGGCGCCGGGTCCCGATGGCGCGCGCTACAGCGGCCTGTCCGCCGGGCTGACCGCCCGGCTGAGACCAGCGGCCGGATGAGCACCGTGAGCCAACCCGACGTGCCCGCGCGGCGGGTATCGTCCACAGGTTCCGAGGTGGGGAACGGCGCCGGATGAGCATCGGCAGGTTCCTGCGCGACTTCTCGCTGTCGGCGCTGGTCGCCGGCTTCGTGACGGTGCTGGTCGGCTTCAGCAGCTCGGCGGTGCTGGTGTTCCAGGCGGCGCGGGCGCTGGGCGCCGACGCCGCGCAGACCGCGTCGTGGATGTGGGCGCTCGGTCTGGGCATGGGCATCACCTGCATCGTGCTGTCGCTGCGTCACCGGATGCCGGTGGTGACCGCCTGGTCCACGCCCGGCGCCGCGATGCTGATCGGCGCCGCCTCCGGCGTGCCGCTGGACGAGGCGGTCGGCGCGTTCGTCACCTGCGCGGCGCTGACGATCGTCGCCGGCTACAGCGGATGGTTCGAGCGGATGATCGACCGGATCCCGGTGTCGATCGCCTCCGGCATGCTGGCCGGCGTGCTGCTGCGGTTCGGGCTCGAGGTGTTCACCGCGATGCAGACCCGCTTCGCGCTGGTCGCCACGATGTTCGCGATCTACCTCGTCTGCCGGCGCTGGCGGCCGCGCTATGCGGTACCGGCGGCGCTGTTGGCGGGCATCGTCGTGGCCGCCGGCCAGGGACTGCTGGCGTTCGACGGCGTCGCGCTCGGCCTGGCCGAGCCGCGCTGGGTCACGCCGGTCTGGTCGCTGGCGGCCACCGTCGGCCTGGCGCTGCCGCTGTTCGCGGTGACGATGGCCTCGCAGAACCTGCCCGGCGTCGCGGTGGTCCGCGCATCGGGGTTCGCCGCGCCGCTGTCGCCGACGATCGGCTTCATCGGCATCGTCAACCTGGTGCTCGCGCCGTTCGGCGCCTTCGCGCTGAATCTCGCGGCGATCACCGCGGCGATCTGCATGGGCCGCGAAGCGCACGACGATCCGGACCGCCGCTATGTCGCCGCGGTGTGCGCCGGCATCTTCTATCTCCTGGTCGGCGTGTTCGGCGCCGCGGTCGCCGGCGTGTTCGCCGCCTTTCCGGCGGAGCTGGTGGCGGCGATCGCCGGGCTGGCGCTGTTCGGCACGATCGCCAACGGGCTGGTCGCGGCGCTCGGCGACGACGAGACCCGCGAGCCGGCGCTGATCACGTTCCTGGTGACCGCCTCGGGCGTGGCCGTGGCCGGCATCGGCTCGGCGTTCTGGGGCCTGGTGGCCGGCGCGCTGGCGCTGGCGCTGGCCCGGTTCAGGAGCCGTCGGCGCAGCGGAAAATGAAACCGCGCTTCGTCGCGTGGTTGCAAGCTCATCGGCGGATGTCTACCATCGTTCGAACCGACCGGCATCAGACCGGCTCGTCACCTACGAGAGGAGGCCCCCGTGAAGTTCGCATTCCTCGCACGCATCGGCGTGGCGCTGACATTGCTCGTGGCCGCGTCCGGCGCGGCTGCGCAGCAGCAGTTCAAGATGCGCGTGCAGACGGCGGTGCCGTCGGCCAGCATCTACTTCGAGTTGCTCAAGCGCTTCGGTGACCGGGTCGACCGGATGACCGGCGGGCGCCTGAAGATGGAGATCCTGCCGGACGGCGCGGTGGTGCCGGCGTTCGAGGTGCTCGACGCGGTCGACAAGGGCATCGTCGAGGCCGGCTACGCCTGGACCCACTACTGGTCCGGCAAGCATCCGGCCGCCGGCCTGTTCTCCAATCCGATGGCCGGCGCCGGCGTCGGGCTCGATCAGTTGTCGCATGTCGCCTGGCTGTTCGAAGGCGGCGGCTATGCGCTGTACCGGCGGCTGTACAGCGACATCCTGAAGGTCAACGTCGAGCCGCTGATGATCCAGCCGATGGGGCCCGATCCGCTCGGCTGGTTCAAGAGCCCGATCGCCAATGTCGAGGACTTCAAGAAGATGAAGTACCGCTCGCCGCCCGGCATCACCGGCGAGATCTTCAAGGAGATGGGCGTGGCCGCGGTGGCGCTGCCCGGCGGCGAGATCGTGCCGGCCGCGCAGCGCGGCACCATCGATGCCGCCGAGTGGATCGGCCCGGCCGACGACCTGAACCTGGGCCTGCAGACGGTGTGGAAGAACTACTACCTGCAGGGGCTGCACCAGTCCACCGACATCGGCGAGGTGCTGATCAACAAGGCGTTCTGGAACAAGCTGCCGCCCGACATCCAGGAGATCGTGCGGGCCGCCGCGATGGCCTCGATGACCGAGACCTACACCTTCAACGTGTTCCGCAACGCGCAGGCGATCGTCAAGCTGCGCAACGAGTTCAAGGTCAACATCCAGGACACTCCGAAGGACTTCTTCCCGGCGTTCGTCAAGGCCACCAACGTGGTGCTCGACCGCTATGCCCAGAAGGATCCGTTCTTCAAGCAGGTGCTCGACTCGCAGCGCGGGTTCGCGCAGGTGGTGGTGCCGTACTGGACCAAGATCCTCGACCTGTACTCGAACCTCGGCAACGCGGCGCTGGAGTCCGGCGCGGTGCGCAAGTAGCCGCCGTCATCCCACGTCATCGGCGATGCCCCCGCGTCCGCGCGGGGGCCCGCCCGACCTGCGCACGCTGCAACGATGCCCCAGAGTCCCGATGATCCGCGCTGGCGCGCCGCGCTCGCGCTCGCCGACCGGCTCGACCGCTTCGCCGGCTGGTGCGGCCGCGTGGTCGCCTGGCTGATCCTGCCGATGGTGCTGTCGCTGGTCTACGAGGTGTTCGCGCGCTACCTCTTCAACGCGCCGACCGTCTGGGCCTACGACATGACGTTCATCCTGTACGGATCGTTCTTCATGCTCGGCGCCGCCTACACGCTGATGAAGAAGGGCCACATCCGCACCGATTCGTTCTACATGAACTGGTCGCCGCGGCGCCAGGGCCTGACCGACGCGGTGTGCTACCTGCTGTTCTTCTTCCCGGCGATGGGCGTGTTCACCTGGCTCACCTGGGAGTTCTTCTTCAAGAGCTATCAGCAGGGCGAGCGGCTGGTCACCAGCCCCTGGATGCCGATCGTCTGGCCGTTCAAGTTCACGATGGCCGCGGCCGGCCTGCTGCTGCTGCTGCAAGGCGTGTCCGAGCTGGTGAAGAGCCTGTACGCCGCCGCCCACGATCGCTGGCCCGGACGGGAGCAGGCATGACGCCGGAGTGGTGGGGCATCGTTTCGCTGGTGGTGCTGTTCGGGGCGATCTTCATCGGCTTTCCGATCGCGTTCACGCTGATCGCGGTGGCGGTCGGCTTCGGCTACTTCGTGCTGGGACCGCTGACCCTGCATCTGCTGACCCTGCAGGTGTTCTCGGTGATGAAGGACACCACGCTCGCGTCGGTGCCGTTCTTCCTGTTCATGGGCTATCTGCTCGAGCAGTCGGGACTGATGGAGCGGCTGTTCCGCGGCATCCAGCTCCTGCTGGCCGGCGTGCGCGGCTCGCTGTACCTGGCGGTGCTGATCACCGCGACGATCTTCGCGGCGGCCACCGGCATCGTCGGCTCGTCGGTCACCTTGCTGGGCGTGATGGCCGCGCCGTCGATGAAGAAGAGCGGCTACGACGTGCGGATGTCGGCCGGCGCGATCACCGCCGGCGGCACCCTGGGCATCCTGATCCCGCCTTCGGTGATGCTGATCGTCATGGGCCCGGTGGTCGGCGTGCCGGCCACCGATCTGTTCGCGGCGGCGGTGCTGCCCGGGCTGCTGCTGTCGGGCCTGTACATCGTCTACACGCTGGTGCGCAGTTACCTCGATCCGCAGCTCGGGCCGGCGCTGCCGCTCGAGGAGCGGGCGCCGTCGCTCGGCTATGTCGTGCGCGAGCTGGTGGTCGGCGTGGTGCCGGTGGTCGTCGTGATCCTGTGCACGCTCGGCGTGATCCTGGCCGGCATCGCGACGCCGACCGATGCCGGCGCGGTCGGCGCGTTCGCGACCTTCCTGCTGACGCTGGCCTACCGGCGGCTGAGCTGGGCCGGTTTCAAGCGGTCGCTGATGGCCACGCTGGAGGTGTCCAGCATGATCCTGCTGCTGGTCGCCGCATCGAACTTCTTCGGCGCGGTGTTCTCGCGGCTGGGCAGCCCGGCGCTGATCGCCGAATCGCTGCTGACCCTGCAGTTCTCGCCGACGATCATGCTGCTGCTGATCCTGGCGATCATCTTCGTGCTGGGCTGGCCGCTGGAATGGGTGCCCATCGTGCTGATCGTCGTGCCGATCCTGCTGCCGCTGGTCGACAAGCTGGGCATCGACAAGGTATGGTTCTGCACCCTGGTGGCGGTGTGCCTGCAGACCGCATGGCTGTCGCCGCCGGTGGCGCTGTCGGCTTATTTCCTGAAGGGCGTGGTGCCGGACTGGGAGCTGTCCGACATCTATGCCGGCATGATCCAGTTCATGGTGCTGCAGGTGGTGGGGTTGCTGCTGGTGCTGTTCTTTCCGCAGATCGCGTTGTGGCTGCCGTCGCTGCTGCGCAATTGACGTAGCGTGAATACACCCTGCCTGATCCGATGACCTGGTTGCTCGCCTATGCCGCCGTCGGCGCGGCGGTCGGCTTCCTGGCCGGCCTGCTGGGCATCGGCGGCGGCATGACCCTGGTGCCGGTGCTGGCGGTGCTGTTCCAGCTGCAGAGCTTCGCGCCCGATCCCACGGTGTATCTGGCGCTGGGCACCGCGATGGCATCGGTGATGTTCACGTCGACCTCCAGCGTGCGCGAGCATCATCGGCACGGCGCGGTCGACTGGAACATCGTGCGGCGGATGGCGCCCGGCATGGTGGTCGGCGCATTGCTGTCGACGCTGTCGTCGGGCCAGATCCCGCAGCGGCATCTGGCGCTGGTGTTCGCGATCATCGTGTTCGCCGGCGCCACGCAGATCCTGCTGGGGCGCAAGCCGTCGGCCGGCCGCGGCCTGCCGGGGCCGGCGGGGCTGTTCGCCACCGGCGTGCTGATCGGCGTCATCTGCGGGCTGGTGTCGGCCGGCGGCGCCTTCCTGACGGTGCCGGTCATGCTCTTCTGCGGCGTGGCGATGCACACCACGATCGGCACCGCCGCGGCGATGGGCGTGCCGGTGGCGGTGCTGGGTACGCTGGGCTTCATCGTGTCGGGCTGGCGGGTGCCGGACCTGCCGCCGTCCACGCTGGGCTTCGTGTTCCTGCCGGCGCTGGCCGGGCTGGTGGTCGGCAGCGTGATCACGGCCCCGTTCGGTGCCCGGCTCGCGCATCGGCTGCCGGTGTCGACGCTGAAGCGCGTGTTCGCGGTGCTGCTGTATCTGCTCGCGCTGAAGATGGTGATCACCTACGCGTGATCGGCCGCGGCCCGTCGGCCGCCAGATGCCGCTGACGCAGGCGCTGCGTCGCGTGCATCGCGATTCCGACGAACGGCCCGCCGGCCGCCTTTACAGTCGCGGCGGTCGCACGATAAACAGTCTGCTGAACCAGCGGTATCGCCGGTGCGCCGTCCCTCTCGAGGCGACGCCGGCAACCGGCCACAGGGATAAGCGGATGGATAGCAGCGCATTTCTGATCGATCATCCGAGCCTCGCCAGCACCGTCGCCGAGAGTCACGCCGCGGCGGGTGACGAGACGCCCGATACGCTGCCGATGCTGCCGCCGGATGCGGTGCCGGCATCGAAGGCGGTGCCGCTGGCGGTATCGCTGAAGGACGTCGCGGCGCTCGCGCCGGCGGGCGGCTTCTCCGAGTTCATGGACTCGATCAGCGCGTCCGAAGACCGCCGACATGATGCGTTGTCGCTGCTCATTCGTTCGCATCGCAGCGCGCTGACCGATCTGTCGCGGCTGCAGCGCGAGCTGCGGCTGGCCCGCGCCGAGGCGGCGCAGCAGGCGGCCGGGCTCGCCGAGGCGATCGATCTGGCCGGCCTGCTCGACTGGTCGCTGACCCTGGCCGATCGCCGGCTGCGGGTGTCGCCGGCGCTCGCGCGGTTGTTCGGCTGGGAGCTCGGACAGGAACCCGATCGGGAAGCGGACGGCGCCGCCGCGCATGGCATGTCGGATCTGATCGACCGGGTGGTGGCCGATGATCGCGAGGCGTTCCGCGCGATGCTGATGCAGGTGCTGCGCCGGGGCGTCGCCGAGCGCGGCGAGGTGCGGGTGCTCGATGGCGGCGGCCGCCCATGGCTGCTGCGGCTGCGGCTGAAGCCGCTGCCCGACGGCGCCGGCCGCTGCGCCGGCGTGCGTGCGCTGATGATGCCGGCCGGTGAGGCGGCGGACCGCGCTGCGCCCGACGACGCGCGCGGGCGCGCCGGGACGGTACCCGGTGAAGCGGCCCATGGCGAATCCGTGCGGGGCGATGCCGGACGTGGCGGCGCGCTGCTGCCGATCGGGCTGGCGGCGGCTGACCACCCGGACGGCCTGACGATGCAGGACGTCGTGCAGGCGTTCAAACACGAGTCGTTCCATCCGGTGTTCCAGCCGGTCGTCGACGGGTTGTCGGGCCGGACGATCGGCGCCGAGGCGTTGATCCGCTGGAATCATCCGCAGCGCGGGCAGGTAGCGCCCGGCGAGTTCCTGCCGCTGTGCGAGGAGGCCGGGCTGGACGGACAGTTGTCGCGGCTGATGCTGCGCCAGGCCTGCCGTCACGTCGCCGACTGGCAGCTCGTCGCGGGCGGGCAGGTGTTCGTGTCGGTGAACCTGTCGGCACGGCAGCTCGCCCGCAGCGAGCTGATCTGGGACATCATCGATGCGCTGGCCGAATGCGGCCTGCCGTCGTCGGCGCTGATGCTCGAGGTCAGCGAAGCGACGCTGGCGCTCGATCCCGAGGTCCACGCCGAGCTGATGCAGTACCTGAAGCAGACCGGCGTGCGCATCGCGATCGACAGCTTCGGCGGCGAAGCGGAATCGCTGCGGCGGCTCGCGGCGCTGCCGGTCGATTGCATCAAGCTCGATCAGCTTCTGACGCGCGACAGCGCCGGCGCGACCGCCGCGGTGATCCGCGGCATCGTCGCCTATGCGGCCAGCCGCGGCATCGACCTGGTGGCCAAGAGCGTGGAGACGGCCGCGCAGCGCGAGGCACTGCTGACGCTGGGCTGCCGGCAGATGCAGGGCCATCTGTTCGCGCGGCCCGAGCCGATGTCAGCCGGCGGCGCGCCCGACCGCTGACCGGCGGCCGCTTCGGCGGCGATCACGCCGACCACATCGGCCCGTCGTCCGACGCCCGCGTCGCGCGCGCCTGCCGGTCGTTCAGCGCCCGACGTTGCGCTGGATCCGCATGTTGTTCAGGTGGAACGCGCCGTCGGCGACCACCCGTGCTTCGTCCGGCAGCGGCTTGACCAGCGTGCGCCGGCCTTCGTGCTCGACGCCCAAGTCGACCGGGGTCATCCGGAAGCTGTTCTCGCCGATCTCCAGGAACACGAAGTCGCGATCGCCGTCGCGCACCACCGCGTCGGCCGGCACCACCTGGGCCGGCCGGGTGGGGCCCTGCACCAGCATCGTCATCAGCATCGACGGCTTCAGCAGCCGCTGCGGGTTGTCCAGATCCACGCCGACCCGCACCGTGCGGGTGGCCGGCGTCACCACGTCGGCCACGAAGGCCACCTTGCCCTCGACCCGCAGGCTGCCCAGCGCCGGAATCTCGACCTGCACCTTCTGACCGGGGCGAACGAAACGGGCGTGCTGCTCGGGCACCTCGGCCAGTGCCCACAGATGATCGAGATCGGAGACCACGAACGCGGTGTCGGCGGTGTTGATCGCCTGCCCGCGCGTCACGTTGCGTTCGATGACGGTGCCGCCGATCGATGCGTTGATCGAGGTCTTGGACTGGATCTGCCCGGTGGCCTCGAGCTGATCGAGCCGCTTGCGCGACATGCCGAGCGACACCAGGCGGTCGGCGGCGGCGCGCCGTTCGGCGATCGCGACGTCGTATTCGTTCTGCCGCCGCTGCACCTCCACGGAGCCGATCACGTCGGCATCGAGCAGCGCGCGGGCACGCTCGACCGCGCTGGCCAGCAACTGGCGGCGCGAGGTCGCGCGCAGGTAATCGAGCTGGGCCTGCGCCAGCTCGGGGCTGGACACCTCGGCCAGGGTCTGCCCCTGGCGGACCCGTTCGCCGAGCTGCACCTCGATGTCGACGATCCGCCCTTCGATCGGCGAGCCGACCCGCGACGTGCGGTACTCGTTGACGTCGAGCCGCCCGGCCACCCGGATCATCTCGGTGACGCTCTGCGTCGACACGCCTTCGATGCGCAGCCGCTTCATCAGCGCCTCGTCGGCCGTGATCTGCATCGGATCGGGTGGCGGGCTGGCGGCCGCGGCGGCCTCGGCCTTGCCGCCGGACGGCGAGCAGCCGGCGGCCGCGATCGCCAGCGCCAGCAGCGCGGCAGCCGCCAGCGGGCGGACGGAAAGGTTCGACGGACGACGGATCATCTTCGCTTGCTCATCGTGGCGTTGGCGTGGCATCAGCGTGGCAGGTCGACGAAGGCTGGCGCGGCCAGCCGCTCGAGTTCGGTTCGGGCGACGTTCAGGCCGTGGCGGGCCTGGATCAGTTCGTTGCGGGCCAGCCGGAACTGGCGCTGCGCATCGAGAAATTCGAGGATGCCGCGCTCCCCGGATCGGTAGGCGGCTTCGGCGATCGCGACGACGCGCCGTGCGCGTTCGAGGATACCCGATTCGATCGCCCGCACCTCCGCATCGGCGGCGCGCCATGCCTGCACCGCCGCGTCGAACGAGGTCTCGATCTCGAAGCGCTTCTGCTCGAGCGACAGGCGGTTGCGCTCGGCCAGCGCCTGCGCCTCCTGGATCGGCCCTTCGCGCCGGTCCAGCAGCGGCACCGTGAGGTGCACGCCGAGCTGGTGCACCACCTGCGAGGGATCGCGATCCTGCACGCCGCGGATCGACACCCGCGGCAGGATCGACTGCCGCTCGACGCTGACCTGGCGGTTGGCCCGCTCGACCTCGCGCATCGCGACGCCGATCTCGGCATTGGCCTGCACCGCACGCCGCCGCAGCACGTCGATCGCCGTTTCGTCCAGCGGCATGATGGCGGTCGGGTCGGCGACCCGGATCTGGAAATCGTCCTCGAGCAGCGGACTCACGGTGCGCTTCAGTTCATAGCTCGCCTGGCGCACCCGCAGCGCCGAAGACTCCAGATTGCGTCGCGAGACCGCGACCTCGCTTTCAGCGCGGATCAGGTCGAAGCGCGGCGCCTCGCCGGTGCTGACCCGCACCTCGACCCGCTGGCGGATCTGCTCGGCCAGCGCCAGATCCTCGGCATAGGCCTGCGTCTCCTCGCGGATCCGCTGCAGGTCGAAGAAGCGGCGGGCCACCAGCGCGTCGAGATTGACCCGCGCCGCACCGGTCTGCGCGACCGCGACGGCGACCCGGCTCTGCGCGGTGCCTATGCGGGCGTCGCGCAGCGCCGGGTTCTCGA
>OEIU01001472.1_pt1 | contig 15102 bp, 7 predicted proteins | sample 1539221 | NCBI WGS metagenome assembly OEIU01 (sample SAMN03792071, study PRJEB22550) | activated sludge metagenome | feature: wastewater treatment plant; material: activated sludge; isolation source: Wastewater treatment plant of a petroleum refinery complex | place: Argentina: Zarate | collected...
GGTTCGGCGACCTCGTGACGATGCGCTGGTGGGACGACCTGTGGCTCAACGAGTCCTTCGCGGAGTACATGGCCTACCGGGCCTCCACCGAGGCACTCGGCGCCGACGAGGCGTGGGTCGAGTTCGGCATCGTCCGCAAGCTGTGGGGGTACGCCGCCGAGCGCTCGCCGAGCACGCACCCCGTCGCGGGGTCGCCGGCCCCGGACGCGCTCTCGGCCCTGCAGAACTTCGACGGCATCTCGTACGCGAAGGGGGCCTCGGTCCTGCGCCAGCTCATCGCGCACATCGGCGACGAGGCCTTCGTCGCCGGCGTCGGGGCCTACCTGCGCGAGCACGCCTTCGGCAACGGCGAGCTCGCCGAGTTCCTCGCCGCGATGGCCGAGGCGGCCGGCCGCGACCTCGACGGCTGGGCGCAGGCCTGGCTCCGGACCGCCGGCGCGGACCGGCTCGCCGTCGACCGCGACGGGTGGCTCACCCGCACCACCCCGCGGGCGCACCCCGCCGACCGGCCGCACACGCTCGACGTCGCCGCGTTCGACGGCGACCGCGAGGTGCTCCGCGAGACGGTGGTCCTGGACGGCGACCGGGTCGAGGTGCCCGGCGTCGCCGACCTGCCCGGCGACGCCCTCGTCGTCCCCAACGCCCGCGACCTCACGTGGGCCGAGGTGACCCTCGACGACCGGACCCTCGCCGAGCTCGTCCCCGGCCTCGCCGACGTCCCCGACCCGCTCGCCCGCGCGGTGGCCTGGACCTCGTTGCTCGGCGGGATGCACCGCGCCACGGTCGACCCCGCCCTCGTCGTCGACGTCGTCGAGGCGGCGTGGCCGCGCGAGGACGACGCGTCGGTGCTGTCGCGGGTCTCCCTCGTCACGACGAGCACGGTCATCCCCCTCTTCGTCCGACCGGAGGAGCGCGAGGAGGCCCTCGAGCGTGTCGCCGCCGCGGCCGACTCCCTCGCCGAGCGGGCCGAGGAGGCCGGGGACGCCGCGGGCGACGCGCTCGCCCTCGTCGCCGCCCGCGTGTGGGCCCGCAGCGGCAGCGACACCGCCCGGCTCCACCGGTGGGCCGCCGGCGACGGTCTCCCCGCCGCCCTGGCCGGCGACGACGACTTCCGCTGGCTGGTCCTGCGCAGGCTCGCCGCGCTCGACGCCCTCGAGGACGCCGAGCTCGCTGCCGCCGAGGACGCCGACCGCTCGCTCGCCGGACGGCTCGCCTCCCTCGGCGTGCGCGCCTCGCGCCCCACCGCCGAGGCCAAGGAGTGGGCCTGGGGACGGCTCGCCGACGACCCCGACCTCTCGAACTACGCAGCCCTCGAGCTCGCCCGCGGGTTCTGGGTCGGCGCCGCGCCCGACCTCGTGCGGCCGTGGGTCACGCGGGTCGGCGACCTCCTCGCCCACATGGGCGAGCGGATGGGCGAGGACGCCCTCTCCCGGGTCGCCACGGCGCTGCACCCGAAGTGGGTCGTCGAGCCGGACACGCTCGAGGCGTCGACGGTGCTGCTCCAGCGGCGCGACCTCTCACCCGGGGTGCACCGTGCGCTGCTCGACGAGGACCACGTCCTGCGCGAGGCGCTGGCCAGCCATCGCCGCTTCGGCTGACCCCCCCCCGGGTCTCATCCCACTTCTTGCGGATGACCCACCTCGACCGGCCCGAAAAGGCCCTGTCGAGGTGGGTTATCCGCAAGAAGTCGGGTCGGTCGGGGGTGGTCAGCGGGCGCGGACGCGGTTGTTGCGCGCGTTGTGCTCGAGCTCGACGAGCCCGAGCGCCTCGAGCAGCGGCGGCAGGTACATCCCGAAGCGCCCGCGGTATCCCTTGCGCTAGCCCTTCGACGACCTCGCCGGCCGCCGGGCCCTGCTCGAGGAGGTCTTCGCCGGTCCGCTGCCCGACGACCTCACCGTCCTGCCCCCGTTCCACTGCGACCACGGGCTGGCGACGACCTTCGGCCGGCAGGTCTTCGTCAACCAAGGCTGCCACTTCTCCGACCTCGGCGGCATCACCCTCGGCGACCGGGTGCTCGTCGGGCCGAACGTCACGCTGACCACCGCCGGGCACCCCGTCGAGGTCGACGAGCGGTTCGAGGCCCTCACCCACGCCCCGATCGTCCTCGAGGACGACGTCTGGGTCGGTGCGGCGGCGACGATCTGCCCGGGGGTGACGGTCGGCCGCGGGTCGGTCGTCGGGGCGGGAGCGGTCGTCGCGAAGGACGTGCCGCCGCTGAGCGTTGTCACCGCGACGAGTGCGGTGGAACGCCGCCGGCTGCGCGAGCCGGGCGTCCCCGGGCCGGGCGCTCAGCCGGCCCAGAACCCGCGGCCGCCGAAGAGGTCGCGGTAGGAGCCGAACGCCGCCTGCCCCGGCGTGCGACCGTCGAGGTAGGAGCCGACGACGGCCGCGCCGAGGTCGCCCAGCTCGGGCGCCACGACCCGCCCGTCGGCCCGGCGCGCCATCGAGTCGACGAACCGGGCCAGCCCGGGGTCGTCGCCCAGCCGGAAGAAGGTGACCTGCGCCCCGAGCCGGGCCGAGGCGTCGAGCTCGCGGACGGCGAGCGCGAGCGTGCGCGGGTGCGGCGGGTAGTCGAAGAACACGCCACCGCCGGGCTCGAGGTGCGAGGTGGGCTCACCGTCGGTGACGACGAGCAGCACCGGCTGGGCGTTGGGGTATCGCCGGAAGTGCCGGTTCGCGAGGAGCAGGGCGTGGTGCAGGTTCGTGCCCTTGTCCCACTCGGCGTCCAGGGCGGTGAGGGTCTCGATGTCCATCGTCTGCGCGTACCGGGCGAACGAGATCAGCTGCAGCTGGTCGCCCCGGAACCGGGTCGAGACCAGCTGGTGCAGGGCCAGCGCGGTGCGCTTCATCGGCACCCAGCGGCCGTCCATCGCCATCGAGAACGAGGTGTCGACGAGGAGCGCGACGGCCGCCTGGGTCCGCGCCTCGGTCTCGGTGACCTCGACGTCACGGATGTCGAGCCGCAGGCCGCTGCTCGGGTCACCGCCCTCACCGACCACGCGGGTGATCGCATTGGTCATCGTGCGCGTCGTGTCCCACGGCTCGGTGTCGCCGAACTCCCACTGCCGGGTCGCGCCGCTCTGCTCGCCCGCGGCACCGGCCTGCCGGGTGTCGCGCTGGCCGCCGCGGTTGGACAGCCGGCCGGCGACGTCGCGCAACAGCGACTTGCCGAGCTCGCGCATCGCCTTGGGGGAGAGGCGGAGCGAGCCGTCCGCGGAGCGCGTGAGCATCCCGGTGTCGCGCAACGCCTTCTCGAGGTCGGCCAGCGCGCGCGCGTCGACGGCGGCGTCCGGCCCGAGGAGGCGGTCGAGGGCGTCGAGGTCGACGTCGTCCATCCGGGCCCCGGGGTGCGACTGCGACAGCTGCTCGGCGAGCGCGTCGAGCTGCGCGAGGTCCTGGAGGACCCCGGTGCCGTCGCCCAGCCCGAGGCCCTGCTCGCCCTCGAACCGTTCCGAGCCGCCCCAGTCCTCGCTGGGGCGCAGGCCCTGGAGGAGACCGTCGATGCGCGAGAGCTGGTCCATGAGCGCCGGTGAGCCGAAGGCCTGTTGGGACAACTGCATGAGCTCCGCGCGCTGCTCCGGGCTCATCGACGCCATCATCCGCTGGGCGGCTGCGGCCCGGGCGGCCAGCGCGTCGACGAGCTCCTCGACCGACTGCGGCTGCTCCGGGAAGAAGTCGCCGTGCTTCTCCATGAAGTCCTCGAACTGCTGCGACGTGTCGTCGCCGCGCGCGTGCGCCTCGAGGAGGTCGCCGAGGTCGCGGAGCATCTCCTCGACGGCGGCGCGGTCCTCGTCGGTCGCGTTCTCGAGGGCCTGCTTCATCCCGGCGAACCTCTGGTCGAGCAGCTCGCGGCCGAGGAGGTCCTTGATCTGCTCGTACTTCTCGCGGCCCTCCGTGGAGCGCCAGGGGTAGTCGGACAGCTCGGTGACCGCCGCCGCGGGCGTCGGCGGCAGGTTCTCCATCCGCAGCTCGGCGAACCGGGCGTCGTCGTCGAGGTCGCGGGCCAGCTGCTTGCGCTCGGCGAGCACCGCCTCGTCGAGCAGCCGGCGCACCTCCTCGAGCGTGCCGTCGAGGTTGTGCCGGCGCAGCATCTCGCGGCGCTTCTCGGCGACCCGTCGGGCCAGCTCGTCGAGCCCGGTGTGGTCGCGGGTGCCCTGGCGCAGCAGCTCGCGCATCGCCCGCTCGGGGGAGTAGCCGGCCATGACGTCCTCGCCGATGGCGTCGAGCGCCTCCCGCAGGTCGACCGGCGGCGCGAGCGGGTCACCGCCCGCGTACCGGGTGAACCGCGAACGCCGGGAACGCCGTTCAGCCATAGACGGTCTCCGAGCCGTCGCTGTCCTTGCCGATCCGCCGCGCCAGGTAGAGGCCCTCGAGGGCGAGCTCGACCGCGCTGGCCCGCTCGCCGTCGGACGCCGCCCCGAGCCGCCGCGCGACCTCGTCGTAGAGGTCGGACTCGCCGAGCACCGGCAGCGCGTCGAGGAAGGCCCGCGCGCTGACCTGGTCGCCGGTCGTCACCATCGCCCCGTCCTCGATCGCCTCGACGAGCAGCGCCATGTCGATGCCACCGAGCCGGCGCCGGGCGGTCTCGGCGGTGGCCGTGCGCAGCAGGTGCCCGAGGATCTCGCGCTCGCGGCCCTCCTCGCCGGTCTCGAGCTCGACCTTCCCCCGGAGCACCTCGAGGGCAGCCTCGAGGTCGACGACCCGGGCGACCGCCTCGGGCTCGCCCTGCGTCGTCGCGCGGTGCAGGGCCGCGGCAGCGACCGTCTCGGCTGCCGCGATGGCGAACCGGGCCGAGACGCCGGAGCGCTGGTCGACCGAGCTCGACTCCCGCAGACCGCGGGTGAAGCGGGCGATGATCTCGACGACGAAGTCGGGCACGGTGGCGACGAGCCGCGACTCCTGCCGGATGACCGCCACCTCGTCGTCGACCTCGCGCGGGTAGTGGGTGCGGATCTCGGCGCCGAAGCGGTCCTTGAGCGGCGTGATGATGCGGCCGCGGTTCGTGTAGTCCTCGGGGTTGGCCGAGGCCACGACGAGGACGTCGAGGGGCAGCCGCAGGACGTACCCGCGGATCTGGATGTCACGCTCCTCCATGACGTTGAGCATCGCGACCTGGATGCGCTCGGCGAGGTCCGGCAGCTCGTTGACGGCGACGATGCCGCGGTGGCTGCGCGGGATGAGCCCGAAGTGGATGGTCTCGGGGTCGCCGAGCCGCCGGCCCTCGGCCACGCGCATCGGGTCGACGTCGCCGATGAGGTCGGCGACGCTGGTGTCCGGGGTGGCGAGCTTCTCGGCGTACCGCTCCTCCCGGTGCCGCCACGCGACCGGCAGGGCGTCGCCGAGCTCCGTCGCGCGGCGCCGGGACTCGACGGTGATCGGCTCGTACGGGTGCTCGCCGAGCTCCGAGCCCTCGATGACCGGGGTCCACTCGTCGAGCAGCCCGACGAGGCTGCGCAGCAGACGGGTCTTGCCCTGCCCGCGCTCGCCGAGGAGGACGACGTCGTGACCGGCGAGCAGGGCCCGCTCGAGCTGGGGGACGACGGTCTGCCCGAACCCGTGCATGCCGGGCCACGGGTCGCGGCCCTCACGCAGGGCGGCGAGCAGGTTCTCGCGGATCTCGACGTGGACGCTGCGGGCCTCGTGGCCGGAGGCGCGCAGCTCGCCGACGGTGCTGATGGCCGGTGGGGCGCTCATCGCCTCACGCTACGTCAGCATCGGGCGTGACGGGAGCCCCGGTGCGTCACCGGGTGCCCGGACGGCTCAGCGGTAGTTCGTGTAGCTGAGCGCGACGTCGAGGTCGGCGTCCTTGAGCATCCGCTGGACGGCCTGGAGGTCGTCGCGCGACTTGCTCGTGACGCGGACCTCGTCGCCCTGGATCTGGGTCTTGACGTTCTTCGGGCCCTCGTCGCGGATGAGCTTGGTGATCTTCTTGGCGTTCTCGCTCGAGATGCCCTCCTTGAGCGGCACGTCGAGCTTGTACTCCTTGCCGGAGACGCGCGGCCCGGCCTCGGGCACGTCGAGGTGCTTGAGCGAGACGCCGCGCTTGACCAGCCAGGTCTCGACGACGTCGAGGACGGCCTTGCAGCGCTCCTCGGTGTTGGCCTCCATGCGGATCACCTCGCCGGCCAGCTCGACCCGGGCGCCGACGCCCTTGAAGTCGTAGCGGTTGGCGATCTCCTTGGCCGCGGTGTTCACCGCGTTGGCCACTTCCTGCTTGTCGAACTTGCTGACGATGTCGAAGCTGCTGTCGGCCATCGGTCCCTCCAGACGTCGATTCGGTGGCTCGGATGCGGCTTGCTATCCTTCCATGCGCACCAGGCAGGTTGCCCGAGCGGCCAATGGGAGCGGACTGTAAATCCGTCGCGAAAGCTACGAAGGTTCGAATCCTTCACCTGCCACCCGTGTGTCGAGGGCCCGGACCCGGCGAGAGCCGTCCGGGCCCTCGCTCGTCCGCGCCAGCGGTTGCACCGGGTCCGGACCGGGCGGAGGGTGGGGGCCGGTGGGGCCCGCCCGCCGGACGGCGAGTGCGAGGAGGACGCGATGACCACCACGAGGGCCGCGGGACCGAAGGGGATCTTCCGCAAGAAGCCGATCGCCTCGGGGGGCGAGGACGGACCGCTCGAGCGCAGCATCGGGCTCTGGCAGCTGACCGCCATCGGCCTCGGCGCCATCATCGGGGCGGGCATCTTCGCCCTGACCGGCACGGTCGCCCACGACACCGCCGGGCCGGCCGTCTCGGTCTCGTTCCTCATCGCCGGCGTGGCCAGTGCCTGTGCCGCCCTCTCCTACGCGGAGTTCGGCGGGATGATCCCGCAGGCCGGCTCCGCCTACACGTACGGGTACGCGGTGCTCGGGGAGGGCGTCGGCTGGTTCATCGGCTGGGACCTGCTGCTCGAGTACACGGCCATCGTCGGGGTGGTGGCCATCGGCATCTCCCAGTACGTGCTCTTCCTCGTCCAGGCCGCCGGCCTCGACCTCCCGACGTGGATGCTCGGCGCGCCCGACGGCGAGGGCCACGTGGTCAACCTCTTCGCCGTCGTGCTGTGCCTCGGGGTCGCGTGGCTGCTCAACCGGGGGATGCGCACCAGCGCCAAGGTCGAGACGTGGCTCGTGTTCGTCAAGATCGCGATCGTCCTCGCCGTCATCGTCGTCGGCGCGTTCTACCTGAAGCCCTCGAACCTCACGCCGTACTTCCCGTTCGGCTTCGGGGGCGCCGCGACCGGTGCCGCGACGGTCTTCTTCGCCGTCTTCGGCTACGACGCCATGAGCACCGCGGCCGAGGAGTCCAAGGAGGCCGAGCGCAACCTGCCCAAGGCGATCGTCCTGTCGCTGGCCATCGCCATGGTCCTGTACCTGCTGGCCGTCACCGTCCTCACCGGGATGATCAAGTACACGGACATCGACCCGTCGGCCGCCTACAGCGAGGCGTTCAAGACCGTCGGGCTCTCCGGCTTCGCCGACGTGGTGGCGGTCGGCGCCATCGTCGGCATCGTCACGGTGCTGTTCTCCTTCATGCTCGGCGCCTCGCGGGTCTGGTACGCCATCTCGCGCGACGGGCTGCTCCCGGGATGGTTCGCGCGGACCAACGAGTACCGGTCGCCGCACCGGCCGGTGTGGGTGGTCGGCCTCATCGCGGCCGTCTTCGCCGGGTTCCTGCCGATCGACCTGGCCGCCGAGCTGACGAACATCGGCATCCTCCTCGCCTTCGTCGTCGTGTCCGCCGCGGTCATCGTGCTGCGCCGCCGCTCACCCGACATCGAACGCACCTTCCGCGTCCCGTTCATGCCGCTCACCCCGCTGCTCGGCATCGCGTTCTCGCTGTGGCTGGTCAGCAAGCTCTCGTGGGAGACCTGGGTGCGCTTCCTCGCGTGGTTCGTCGTGGGTGCGCTGGTCTACGCGTTCTACGGGTATCGCAACAGCCGGCTGGGCCGCGGTGAGGCGATCGAGGGCGACCCCGAGGCCGACCTCCGGTAGGGCGCCGCCGCCTGCCCCTAGCATCGGGGCCCATGAGCGCGACGACGCCGGAGGCGGGACGCCCCGCGAGCACCCCGCCCAGCGACCTCCTCGACCCGGAGAGCCGGCACGACCGCCGGCGCGCCCTGGCCGTCGTCGGGGTGCTGCTCGGCGTCGCCTTCCTCGGCTTCGTCCTGTGGAGGGGCAGCGGCCTCGTCTTCTACGTCGTCATGAGCTGGTTCGTCGCGCTGGCGATGGAGCCGGCCGTCTCCCGGCTCACCCGCTGGATGCCGCGGGCCGCCGCGACGGGCACCGTGATGGTCTCGCTCCTGCTCGCCCTGACCGCCTTCCTCTGGGCCTTCGGCAGCCTCCTCGTCGACCAGCTGACGGCCCTCGTCTCCGCGGTGCCGCAGATGGCGAGCGACGTGCTGGCCCAGGTCAACCGGACCACCGGCTCCTCGTACACCTATGACGACCTGCTCGAGCAGGCCGGGATCTCGCCGTCCGACCTCAGCGGGTACGCGCAGAACGTCGCCTTCGGGGTGCTCGGCTTCCTCTCCGCGGTCCTCGGCGCGTTCTTCGGCATCTTCGTCGTCGCCTTCCTCGTCTTCTACGTCTCCGCCGGGATGCCGCGGCTGCGCACCTGGCTCGCCCGCCGGATGCCGCCGCGCGTGCAGGTGCCGTTCCTCACCGCCTGGGACCTCGCGAAGATCAAGGTCGGCAACTACATCGCCGCCCGCGTCGTCCTCGCGACGCTCAACGCGCTGGCGAGCAGCGTCGCGTTCTTCCTCCTCGACCTCCCGTACTGGCTGCCCCTCGCGCTGTGGACGGGCCTCGTCGCGCAGTTCATCCCGAACATCGGCACCTACGTCTCGATCGCCCTGCCGGTCGTCGTCGGCCTCACCTCCGGGGACCCGTGGCTCGGGCTGTGGGTTCTCGTCTGGGGCATCGCGTACCAGCAGGTGGAGAACCTGACCATCGAGCCGCGCATCTCGGCCCGGGCGGTCGACGTGCACCCGGCGGTGTCCTTCGGCTCGGCGTTGCTCGGGGCCCAGCTCTTCGGGCTGTCCGGCGCGCTGATGGGGGTTCCGCTCGCCGCCACCGTCATGGCGATGCTCGAGATCTACCAGCGCCGCTACGAGATCACCGACGACACCGAGGCCCGGGTGGCCGCGCTCGTCGCTCCGCGGGTCGAGCCCGGGGCCGAGGGCCCCGAGGTGCCGGCGCACGTCGAGGCGCGCGACGGCGCCGACGAGGTGCCCGCCCGCGACGCCTGACGCGGGGGGTTGCGGCGCGACCGACCGGCCGTGTCCATTACTCGCGAGTCACCGCGGGGTGATGGCAGGCTCGGGCGCATGTTCTCGCGGATCGCCGTCGTCAACCGGGGAGAGGCCGCGATGCGGCTCGTGCACGCCGTGCGCGACCTCAACGCCGAGCGCGGGCCGGGGGAGCCGCGCACCGAGGTCGTCGCGCTGCACACCGAGGCCGAGCGCACCGCGATGTTCGTCCGCGAGGCCGACCTCGCCCACGACCTCGGGCCCGCGTCGGCGCGCCCCTACCTCGACCACGCGAAGCTGGCGACAGCACTGCGCGAGACCGGGGCCGACGCGGTGTGGGTCGGCTGGGGCTTCGTCGCCGAGGACCCTGCGTTCGCCGAGCTGTGCCGCGAGCTCGGGGTCACGTTCATCGGGCCGAGCCCGGAGGCGATGCGTCGCCTCGGCGACAAGATCGGCAGCAAGCTCATCGCCGAGGAGGTCGGGGTCCCGGTCGCGCCGTGGAGCCGCGGGGGCGTCGACACCCTCGAGGAGGCCAAGGTCGCGGCGGCCGGCATCGGCTACCCGCTGATGCTCAAGGCGACGGCGGGCGGCGGTGGCCGCGGTATCCGCAAGGTGGCCTCCGACGCCGAGCTCGAGGACGCCTACCAGCGCACGCGGGACGAGGCCGAGCGTGCCTTCGGCTCCGGCGTCGTGTTCCTCGAGAAGCTCGTCACCGGGGCCCGGCACGTCGAGGTGCAGGTCATCGCCGACGGGCAGGGCACGGCCTGGGCCATCGGGGTGCGCGACTGCTCGGTGCAGCGCCGCAACCAGAAGGTCATCGAGGAGTCCGCGTCACCGCTGCTCGACGCCGAGCAGGTCGCCGAGCTCAAGGCGTCGGCCGAGCGGCTGGCCGTGGCCGTGAACTACGCGGGGGCCGGCACCGTCGAGTTCCTCTACCACCCGGGTGAGCGGTTCTTCGCCTTCCTCGAGGTCAACACCCGGCTCCAGGTGGAGCACCCGATCACCGAGGTGGTGACCCGCACCGACCTCGTGCGGCTCCAGATCCACGTCGCGGGAGGCGGCCGGCTCGAGGGGGAGCGGCCGTCGGAGCTCGGGCACGCCGTCGAGGCCCGCCTCAACGCCGAGGACCCCGACCGCGACTTCGCCCCGGCGCCCGGGCGCATCGTCCACCTCGAGCTGCCCGCCGGCCCCGGTATCCGGGTCGACACCGGTGTGGCCGAAGGTGACTCGATCCCCGCGGACTTCGACTCGATGATCGCCAAGATCATCGCCTACGGCCAGGACCGCGAGCAGGCCCTGGCCCGGCTGCGGCGGGCGATGCGCGAGACCGTCGTCGTCATCGAGGGCGGGGCGACGAACAAGTCGTTCATCCTCGACCTCCTGGCCCAGCCGGAGGTCATCGACGGCAGCGCGGACACCGGGTGGATCGACCGGGTGCGGGGCGAGGGCCGGCTCGTGTCCAGCGAGCACTCCGGCGTCGCGCTCGTCGCGGCCGGCATCGAGGCCTACCTCGACGCCGAGGCCATCGAGCGGGCCCGGTTGCTGGAGACCGCGCGTGGTGGTCGGCCGCAGGTGCAGCACGACGTCGGCCGGGCGGTCGACCTGAAGCTGCGCGGCACCGCGTACAAGGTCACCGTGCTGCGCACCGGGCCCTCCCGGTTCCGGGTGACGGTGGCCGAACCGTCCGGGACGGTCCACACCGTCGAGGCCGACCTCGAGCGCGTCGGCCAGCACGCCAGCCGGCTGCGGGTGGGTGACCTCGTGCACCGGCTCGTCACGGCGGCGCACGGGCCGGTGCAGCTCGTCGAGGTCGACGGCGTCACGCACCGGGTGAGCCGTGACGAGGGTGGCGTGCTGCGTTCTCCGGCACCGGCGCTCGTCGTCGCCACCCCTGTGGCGGTCGGCGGCGAGGTGGCCGCCGGGGCCCCCGTCCTCGTCCTCGAGTCGATGAAGATGGAGACGGTCCTGCCCGCGCCGTTCCCGGCCCGGGTCAAGGAGCTGCTCGTCGCCACCGGCAGCCAGGTCGAGACCGGCGCACCGCTCGTCCGCCTCGAGCCGACCGGCGAGGCCGGCGAGGTCGCGACGGAGGCCGCCGCGGCCGCCGACCTCGACCTGCCGGAGATGGGCACCGACGGCGACGCCGCCCGGCGGGCCGCCCGCGGCCGCGCCGACCTGTCGGCGATGCTCCTCGGCTACGACCTCGACCCCGCCCACGAGGGCCGGGCGCTCGAGGGCTACCTCACCGCCCGCGACACGTTGGCCGCCGCCGGCGCCGGTGTGGTCCGCGACGAGATCGACCTGCTCACCGTCTTCGCCGACCTCGCCGAGCTGGCGCGCAACCGGCCGGTCGGTCAGGAGGCGCACGTCGAGAACCGGGTGCACAGCCCCCGCGAGCACTTCCGCACCTTCCTCCAGACCCTCGACCCCGAGCGCGGAGGCCTGCCGGCCGACTTCGTCACCCGGCTCGAGCGCGTCCTGCACCACTACGACGTCGAGGGCGTCGAGCGCACTCCCGAGCTCGAGGGCGCGGTGTTCCGGATCTTCCTCTCGCAGCAGCGGTCCGCCCCCGAGGTGGCGATGGCGACCTCCATCCTCCAGCGGTGGCTCGGCGAGCCGGCACCGGAGGGCGACGCCGCCGCGGCCGCCCGCGACCTGCTCGACCGCCTCGTCACGGCCACGCAGCTCCGGTTCCCGATCGTCGGCGACCTCGCCCGCAGCGTGCGCTTCCGCTGGTTCGACCAGCCGCTCGTCGACGAGGACCGTCGTGCGGTGCTCGGCTCGGTCGGCACCGAGCTCGAGCAGATCGACGCCATGCCCCCGGGGGCGGAGCGCACCGCCCGCATCGACGCCCTGGCCGACATCCCCGAGCGCATCGTGCGCTTCCTCGGCGAGCGGCTGCGCAGCGGCGTCCCGTCGCGGGAGCCGATGCTCGAGGTCCTCGTCAAACGGCACTACCGGGAGTACGAGCTGACCGGGCTCCAGGAGCGCGAGGAGGAGGGCCGGGCCGTCGCCGTGGCCGACTACGTCCTCGACGGGCGGCACAGCCACCTCGTGAGCACCGTGGGCGAGGTCGCCGAGCTCGCTCCCGGCTCGGGGCTGGCGACGCTCCTCGAGCGGCTCGTCGCGGACCGCGCGCCCGACCAGGAGGCGGTCGTCGACCTCTACGTCCACTGGGCCGACCTCCCGACCGATGCCGACGAGGCGGCCGCCGCGCTCGCCGAACGCGTTGCGGCGCTGCCGTTCTCGCACGCCTGTCGGCGCGTGGCCGTCGGCGTCGTGCCGGACGACTCCCGCGAGGTCGGCTACTTCACCTACCGTGCGCAGCCGGACGGGTCGGTGGAGGAGGACCGTCCGGTGCGCGGCGTGCACCCGATGGTCGGTCGCCGGCTCAACCTCTGGCGGCTGCGCGACTTCGACCTCACCCGGCTCGAGGCGCCGGAGGACGTCCTCCTCATCCATGCCGTCGCGCGCGAGAACCCTCAGGACCAGCGGCTCGTCGCGCTGGCCCAGGTGCGCCAGCTCGTCGTCGTGCGTGACGAGGACGGCCGGGTCACCGCGCTGCCGCACGTCGAGCGAGCGCTCGCGAACTGCCTCGAGGCGGTTCGCCGCGCGCGCACGACCCTCGGCGGCGGCGCACGGCTCGACATGAACCACGTGTGGCTGCACATCTGGCCGCCGGTCGAGGCCGACCTCGACCAGCTGACCGCCCTCCAGGGCAAGGTCGCGCCGATGACCGCCGGCGCGGGCATCGAGGAGGTCCGGGTCGAGGGCTCGATCGCCACCGACCACGGGCACGCCGTGCCGATCTGCGCGAGGTTCAGCTACCAGCCGGGGTCCGGGGTGACCTTCACCGTCGAGCAGCCGCCCACCGAGCGGTTGCGTCCGCTGGACTCCTACGCGGAGAAGGTGGTCCGTGCCCGACGGCGTGGGCTCGTGTACCCGTACGAACTCGTGTCGATGGTGGCGGCGGGCGGTGGCGAGGCGGTCGAGTACGACCTCGACGAGTCCGGCTCGCTCGTGCCGGTCGACCGTCCGTACGGGCAGAACACCGCGGGGATGATCTGCGGCGTGGTCACGACGCCGACCCCGCTGCACCCCGAGGGGGTCACCCGGGTCCTGCTCTGCGGCGACCCGCTCCGGGCCCTCGGTGCGGTCGCCGAGCCGGAGTGCCGACGGGTCATCGCGGCCCTCGACCTCGCCGAGGAGCGCGGGCTGCCGGTCGAGTGGTTCGCCCTCTCCGCCGGTGCCCGCATCTCGATGGACTCCGGTACCGAGAACATGGACTGGGTGGCCAAGGCGCTCAAGCGGATCGTCGAGTTCACCCAGGGCGGCGGCGAGGTCAACGTCGTCGTCGCCGGCATCAACGTCGGGGCGCAGCCGTACTGGAACGCCGAGGCGACGATGCTCATGCACACCAAGGGCATCCTCGTGATGACGCCGGACTCGGCGATGGTCCTCACGGGCAAGCAGTCGCTCGACTTCTCCGGCGGCGTCTCGGCCGAGGACAACTTCGGCATCGGCGGGTACGACCGGGTGATGGGCCCGAACGGTCAGGCGCAGTACTGGGCGAAGGACCTCGCCGACGCGTACGGCATCCTTCTCGCGCACTACGACTCGACGTGGGTCGCCCCCGGTGAGGCGGGTCCGCGGCGAGCGCCGACCGGAGATCCCGTCGACCGCGACGTCACGGTCTTCCCGCACGTGATGGAGGGCAGCGACTTCACCGCGGTGGGCGACATCTTCTCGTCGGCGACGAACCCGGACCGCAAGAAGGCCTTCGACATCCGCACCCTCATGCGGGCCGTCGCCGACCAGGACCACGACACGCTCGAGCGCTGGGCCGGGATGGCGGACGCCGAGACGGCGGTCGTGTTCGACGCGCGCATCGGCGGTATCCCGGTGGCGTTGTTGGGCATCGAGTCGCGGTCCGTTCCGCGTCGCGGCTTCCCGCCCACCGACGGTCCCGACACCTACACCGCGGGCACGCTCTTCCCGCGGTCGTCGAAGAAGGCGGCAAGGGCCATCAACGCCGCATCGGGGAACCGTCCGCTCGTAGTCCTGGCCAACCTCTCGGGATTCGACGGGTCGCCCGAGTCGATGCGTGGGCTGCAGCTCGAGTACGGAGCCGAGATCGGCCGGGCCATCGTCAACTTCGAGGGCCCGATCGTCTTCGTCGTCGTGTCCCGTTACCACGGAGGCGCGTTCGTCGTGTTCTCCAAGGCGCTCAACCCTCGGATGACCGTTCTCGCGGTGGAGGGGTCGTACGCCTCGGTCATCGGTGGTGCGCCGGCGGCGGCCGTCGTGTTCGCCCGCGACGTCGACGCCCGGACCGCCGCCGACCCGCGGGTGGCCGACCTCGAGGCCCGGGTGCGCGAGGCATCCGCGGCCGACCGGCCGCTGCTGGCCACCGAGCTGGCGTCGGTACGGCAGGCGGTGCGTTCGGAGATGCTCGGGCAGGTCGCCTCGGAGTTCGACCGCGTCCACGACATCCACCGGGCCGTCGAGGTCGGGTCGGTCGACGCGGTCATCGCGCCGCAGGAGCTGCGTCCCCGGATCGTCGCGGCGCTCGAGGCGGAGCTGGCGCCGGGGGAGGTCCCGGCGGTCTGACTGCCCTTCGCTCGGTCCGGCGTTCGACACGAATCAGGTTCTGCTGAGGGCGAACTGTCGCCCAGGGGTCTTGTGGTTCGAACGTGAGTTCGGTACGATGAGGCATGGACAGGGGGAGCGTCTCGAGCCGCATCGCGGGCCTTCGTGCGGAGGTCTCGGCGCTGGGTCGTGAGCTGGCCGAGGGCGGGTCGGGGCTGTCGCCGGAGGACTCGTTCGCGCTCGCCGGGGAGGCTCAGCACCTGGCCAACTCCGCTGACGGGCTGGT
>OEIU01001473.1_pt1 | contig 15094 bp, 15 predicted proteins | sample 1539221 | NCBI WGS metagenome assembly OEIU01 (sample SAMN03792071, study PRJEB22550) | activated sludge metagenome | feature: wastewater treatment plant; material: activated sludge; isolation source: Wastewater treatment plant of a petroleum refinery complex | place: Argentina: Zarate | collected...
CTGCCCCGCTCTCGCCGCCGCCGCTTGCAGACACTCTCCCAGACCCCGGCCCCATCTGTTAACCCTGCTCGAGGGGGGGGCCCGGCCCGTGCCGCCGGTCCGCTGGCCCATGGCATCGACGCGCACGCCGCCACCGCTCGCGCGCGCGAGCTGCTGAAGCTGGTCGGACTGGAGCCGGCCGCGTTCGATCGCTATCCGGGCCAGTTCTCCGGCGGTCAGCGGCAGCGGATCGGCATCGCCCGCGCGCTGGCGCTGGAGCCCAAGGTGCTGGTCGCCGACGAGGCGGTGTCGGCGCTCGACGTGTCGGTGCAGGCGCAGGTGCTGGAACTGCTGGCCGGCCTGCAGCGGCGGCTCGAGATCGCGCTGATCTTCATCACGCACGACCTGCGTGTCGCCGCGCAGATCTGCGACCGCATCGCGGTGATGCAGCGCGGCCGGATCGGCGAATCCGGGCCGCCGTCGCAGATCTTCGACCGGCCGCAGCACGACTACACGCGGCTGCTGATCGCGTCGATGCCGGGCCAGCACTGGCATGGCATCCGCCAGCTACCCGCGGCGATCGAAGCGGTGCAGCCCGATGAATGAACGGATGGCTGAACGGATGGCCGAATGCATGGATGAAGGCATGGGTGGACGCATGGATGGACGCACGACGCTCGCGCTGTTCAGCCGGCGTCACGATCTTTCGTACATGAAGCCGATGCTCGAGGCGGCCGATCCGGCGCTCGACGTCGTGGTCTGGCCGGACCCGCGCTGCCGCGATGCCGAAGTCGCCGTCGGCTGGGAGGCGCCGCCGGGCATCTATGCGCAGCTTCCCCGGCTGCGCCTGCTGCACAGCATCGCGGCGGGTGTCGACAACCTGATCGATGGACAGGACCTGCACGGCGCGCGGTTGTGCCGGGTGGTCGACCCGATGCTGACCGAGGGCATCCTGCAGTACGTGCTGTGGGCGGTGCTGTACTTCCATCGCGGTTTCGATTTCGCGCTGGCCAATCAGCGCAACGCGCATTGGCAGCGGCCGGCGCAGCAGACGCCGGCCGCCGGCTGTCGCGTCGGACTGATGGGGCTGGGCGAGATGGGCGGCCGCGTCGCTGCGGTGCTGCCGGCGCTCGGCTACCACGTCAACGGCTGGTCGCGCAGCGGCCGGCGCATGGATGGCGTCGCGTCCTATCGCGGCGAGCAGGAGTTCGATGCGTTCCTGTCGGTCACCGACGTGCTGGTCTGCCTGCTGCCGCTGACCGCGGCAACCCGCGGCATCCTCGGGCGGCGTACGTTCGATGCGCTGCCCCGTGGCGCGGCGCTGGTGCATTGCGGGCGCGGCGATCACCTGGTCGAGCAGGACCTGCTGGACGCGCTGGCCAGCGGCCGGCTGCGCGGCGCGGTGCTCGACGTGTTTCCCGAGGAACCGCTGCCGCCGGCCAGTCCACTGTGGAACGCCCCCGGCGTCGTGGTCACGCCGCACATGGCATCGGTGGCCGACATGCAGACCGTCGTCATCGCGCAGATCGCCGCCAACGTCGGCCGGCTGCGGCGCGGCGAGCCGCTGTCGAACGTCGTCGACGTCGCCCGCGGCTATTGAGGTCATGCGGACCTTCCTCAGGTCATGCTGATCCTCCCTGGCGCCGCCATCCCTTCCGTTCGCAACCCTCGTCGGAGAGCACAGACATGAAACCCGCCCAAAGCGCCGCCACCCGGCCCGAGCCGCTGGCGCCGGTCGATCCCCAGATCCAGGAGTTCATGCGCCGGATGGCCAGCGAGGGCGCGAAGTATCCGCGCCGCGACATGGTGTCGGTGGCCGAGGGGCGCGAGATCACCGAGAAGGTCCGCGCCCAGTGGACCGTCGGCGGTCCCGGGATGGCGAAGACCGAGGACCTGATGGCTCCCACCCGCCACGGCGACGTGCACTTGCGGGTCTACACGCCGAAGCGGCGCAGGCTGCCGGGCGCATTGCTGTACATCCACGGCGGCGGCTTCGTGCTGTTCAGCATCAACACCCACGACCGGGTGATGCGCGAGTACGCCGAGCGCGCCGGCATGGTCGTCATCGGCATCGACTACACGCTCGCGCCCGAGGGCAAGTTCCCGCGTCCGCTCGACGAATGCGTGGACACCGTGCACTGGCTGCGCGCCAATGCCGGCCGGTTCGGTTTCGATCCCGCGCAGCTCTTCATCGGCGGCGATTCGGCCGGTGCGGTGCTGTCGGTCGGCGTCAGCATCACGTTCCGCGACGCCGGCGTGCCGCCGGTGGCCGGCATGGTGCTGAACTACGGCGGCTATGCGTTCGGCACCGAAGCGTTCCTGCGCTCGCCGGCGTGGCACAAGTACGGCGCCGGCGACTACGGGCTGTCGATCCACATGTCGATCTGGTTCCAGGCGCTGTACATCGACCCCGAGCGCACCGACCCGCGGCTGTCGCCGATCATCGCCCGGCTCGAAGGGCTGCCGCCGTCGTACCTGGTGGTCACCGAATGCGACCCGCTCTACGACGACAACGTGCGGATGATCGAGCGCCTCACCGCCGCGGGCTGCGAGGTGGAGTCCAAGGTCTATCGGGGTACGGTGCACAGCTTCCTGGAAGCGGTGGCGATCGCCGACGTCGCCCGTGAAGCATTCGAGGACACCGCGCGCTGGCTGGAACGCCATTCGAAGCGTGCCGCCTGAAGTCGTCTTCCGAAGTCCGCAGTCCGACCTCCATCACCGCAGCCTGCCGCTCGAAGTCTGCCGTCCGAAGCAAAGGTTCCCTCGCATGTATACACCACCGGCCTATGTCGAATCGAACCTGGCGCTGCTGCACGACCGGATGCGGCAGTGGAGCTTCGCGACGCTGGTGACTCACGGCGCGAACGGCCTCAATGCGACCCATCTGCCGTTCCTGCTCGAGCCGCACGCGGGCGACAAGGGCACGCTGATCGCCCACCTGGCGCGCGCCAATGCGCAGTACCAGGACCTGCTGGCCGGCGCCCGCACACTGGTCGTCTTCCAGGGTCCGCACGCGTTCATCTCGCCGAGCTGGTACCGGAACCGGCTGACCTTCCCGACCTGGAACTACACCGCGATCCATGCGCACGGCCATCCCGTGCTGGTCGAGGAGCCGGAGGCGGTGCACGATATCCTGCGCGCGACGGTGGCGACCTATGACACGCCGCTCGGCGGTGAGTGGTCGTTCCCGGAGATGCCGCAGAGCCTGACGCAGTCGCGGCTGCGGGCGATCGTCGGCGTGCGCATTCCGCTCGATGCGATCGAGGGCAAGATGAAGCTGAACCAGGACAAGTCGGTCGCCGACCGCCGCGGCGTCATCGCGGCGCTCGAGCGCCAGGGCGGCGAGCAGGCGCTGGCGGTCGCACGGATGATCGGCGAGCAGCCGGACATGAGCGACGCTGCAAAGGGGTGACGACATGACCGGCATGGACGGACACGATCCCGCCCAGGCGGACCTCGGCTGGTACATCGGCGCACCGCCGCTTGCGCTCGAGCCGGACGCGCTGTCGCCGCGGCGGATGCGCGAGCGGTTCTCCGACATGCGTGCGACCTGCCCGACGCTGCGGGTGTGGGCGCCGGCGGCTCGCACCCTCGCGCGGCCAGCGCCTTCTCCGATCCGACGACGCTGCCGGCCTATCGTGCACTGGCGCGGCATCTGATGGCGGGGTGACAGGGGCGGCGCATCGACGGCGGGCATCGGCCCGAATCGCTCCGCTATCCTGGCGCCCTCCCAAGCTCGCCGAGCAGTTCCGGCAACGTTACCGCGGAAACGCCTGGCGCCAGCGTGCGTCCGGCAGCGTCATGTGCGCCGCCTTCGTGCACGACGAATGCACGCGCGTCATATCGCTCGATCGCCGCCGTCAGCCGCGTGAGCGGCCGGGCCATGGTCGGTGTCACGGTTCGGGATGCTTTGGCTTCGATCACGGCGAGTCCGCCGGGGCTGGTCGGCACGATGAAGTCGACTTCGAGCCCCTGCTGGTCGCGAAAATAGTAGAGATCGGCCCGCCCGCCGCGATTGACCTGTTGCTTGGCGATCTCGGCGGCGACGAATCCCTCGAACACCGGTCCGGCGAACGGTGACCGGCGAAGCGCGGTCGGACTGTCGATGCCAAGCAGATGGCAGGCGAGGCCGCTGTCGACGAAATACAGCTTTGGCGACTTGATCAGTCGCTTGCCGAAGTTCTCGAAGAACGGTGGCACACGCAGGATCTGTCCGGTGACCTCGAGCACGTCGAGCCAGTCGGACAGGGTTGGCACCGTCACGCCCAGCGGCGCGGCCAGATCGGTCCTGTTCAAAACGGTGCCGATGCGCATTGCCAGCAACGCGAGAAAGCGGCGGAACGTGGCGAGATCCCGCACCGCCGTCACCGCGCGCACGTCGCGTTCCAGGTAGGTCTGGACATACGAACGAAACCACAACTGCGCGGCCGACGGTCTGCCGACGACGCCAGGGTAGCCGCCGCGTGCCTGACTCACTTTCGGCGTTTCGACGGTCGAGAACGGCAGCAGGTGCAGCACCGCGACTCTGCCGGCCATCGATTCGGCGACGCCTCGCATCAACGGCGCTTCCTGTGATCCGGTCAACAGCCAGCGGCCTTTGCGGCCCGGCGCGGCGTCGATGCGCGTGCGCAGATAGCTGAACAGCTCGGGCGCATTCTGGATCTCGTCGAGCACGACGGGCGGGCGCAGCGACTCGATGAAGGCGCGCGGGTCGGCCCGAACGCGTGCCAGTACGTCCGGATCCTCGAGCAGCACGTAAGACGCCTGCGGATACAGGTGCCGCAGCAGCGTCGTCTTGCCGCATTGGCGCGGGCCGGTGATCAGCACGGCGGGGAACGTCCGGGCGGCCTTCTGGATCTGCGGCGACAGCAGTCTCGGGATGTATGGCATTTGAGAATTCTAAATTTTCACTTTAGAATTCTCAATACTTCCCTGAATGAGGAGGTCGCATGGATCGGTTCGAAACCCTCACCCTGGCCAACGACCCGGCCAATCCGCGCGTCGCTCGCGTCACGCTGAATCGTCCGGACAGGCTGAATGCGATCAGCGGCGCGATGCCGGGCGAGATCCGTCGTGCCGTGGAGCTCGCCAATGCCGACGACGACGTGCACGTGATCGTGATCCAGGGCGCCGGCCGGGCGTTCTGCGCCGGCTACGACCTGCAGGATTCGGCCGAGCGGGTCATCGAGAACCCGTGCCAGCAGGAAAAGACGCCGTGGGATCCGATGCTCGACTACGCACGGATGAAGGCCAACACCGAGGACTTCATGAGCCTGTGGCGCAGCCGCAAGCCGACGATCGCGAAGGTGCACGGCTATGCGGTGGCCGGCGGCAGCGACATCGCGATGTGCTGCGACCTGCTGGTGATGGAAGAGACGGCGCGCATCGGCTACATGCCCACGAGGGTCTGGGGCTGCCCGACGACGGCGATGTGGACCTACCGGCTCGGGCCGATGCGGGCCAAGCGGCTGATGTTCACCGGCGACACGCTGGACGGGCGCACGGCAGCGGAGTGGGGGCTGGCGACCGAGGCGGTGCCGGCGGCCGAGCTCGATGCCGCGGTCGATCGCCTGGCCGCGCGCATCGCGGGCGTGCCGCGCGGCCATCTGATGATGCACAAGATGGTCGTCAACCAGGCGATCGAGGCGATGGGCCTCGAGCAGACGCAGATGTTCGCGACCTTGTTCGACGGCATCACCCGGCACAACCCCGAGGGCTTGTGGTTCCGCCGCTATGCGCAGGTGCACGGCTTCAAGGACGCGGTGGCCGGGCGCGACGGCGGACAGCCGATTCCCGAGGGCGACGATGCGCGGGCACGGATCGCCGAGCTGGAGCGGGAGCTCGCGGCGCTGCGCGGCGGCTCTGCATCGGCGTAACGACGAGGGGCGGCCGGGCACTCTCGCCGGCGCCGGCGAGCAGCCTGTGCCGCGGCAACTCGCGCCAGGGCAGCCGCGGCGCGGCTGCGCGCCGCCGACGCTACAATCCCCCGGACACCCCAAGACAGGAGACTCACAATGTTCAAACCGAATCTGCTCGCCGGCAAGAAGATCCTGGTGACCGGCGGCGGTACCGGGCTGGGCCGTGCGATGAGCGAGCACTTCCTGCAGCTTGGCGCCGAGGTGGCGATCTGCGGCCGCCGCAAGGGGGTGCTCGACGACACCGCGGCCGAGCTGACGAGATCGACCGGCGGCAGGATCTCGACCCACCAGGTCGACATCCGCGACGCGTCGGCGGTCGAGCAGATGGTCGACGACATCTTCGCCGGCGGCCCGCTGACCGGCCTGGTCAACAACGCCGCCGGCAACTTCATCAGCCCGACCGATGCCCTGTCGCCGCGCGCGTTCGACGCGATCGCCGGCATCGTGTTCCATGGTTCGTTCTACGTGACCCAGGCGGTCGGCAAGCGCTGGGTCGCGGCGGCCAAGGAGAAGGGCGGCTGGAAGCCCGGCAGCCCGATGAGCTCGGTGATCTCCATCATCACCACCTGGGTCGAGAACGGCAGCCCGTTCGTCGTGCCGTCGGCGATGAGCAAGTCCGGCATCGCGACGATGACGCAGTCGCTGGCACTGGAGTGGGCGAAGTACGGCGTGCGCCTCAATGCGATCGGCCCCGGCGAGATTCCGACCGAGGGCATGAGCAAGCGGCTGAACCCCGGCGAGGAGCCGGGCGCGCGCTCGCGCAAGAACAATCCGCAGATGCGTCCGGGCGAGATGAGCGAGCTGCAGAACCTCGCCACCTTCCTGATGGCCGACGGCTGCGACTGGCTGACCGGCCAGCTCCTCTACCTGGACGGCGGCAGCTACCTCGGCACCGGCGGCAACTTCTATGCGCTGCGCGAATGGACCGACGACCAGTGGCGCGAGGCACGCGAGCGCATCGAGAAGCAGAACGCCAAGGACCGGGCGCAGCGATGAGCGGCAACATGGATAGTGCCGCGTCGCGGCAGGCGCCGCGCCTCGCCCATCCCGGCGTCTACGAGTTCGAAGGCGTGGTGCCGGTGATCGACCCCAGCGCCTACGTGCATCCGAGCGCGGTGCTGATCGGCGACGTCATCATCGGCCCGCGCTGCTACGTGGCGCCCGGCGCGGTGCTGCGCGGCGACTTCGGGCGCATCGAGCTGCGCGCCGATGCGAACCTGCAGGACAACTGCGTCGTCCACTCGTTGCCCGACTTCGACTGCGTGATGGACGAGTTCAGCCACATCGGCCACGGCGCGGTGATCCACGGCTGCTGGATCGGCCGCGACACGCTGATCGGCATGAATGCGGTGATCCTCGACCGCGCGCGGGTCGGCGACCAGACGATCGTCGGCGCGATGGCGCTGCTGAAGGCCGGCGGCGAGCTGCCGTCGCGGGTGCTGGCCACCGGCGTGCCGGTACGGGTCGTCCGCGAGCTGACCGATGCCGAGCTGGCCGGCAAGCGGCGCGGCACCGACCAGTACGTCGAGCTCGCGCGGCGAAGTGCGGTCGGCTTGCGACCTGCCGAGGCGCGCACCGAGCTGGAGGCCGGTCGGCCCCGGCTGGTGTGGGAGTGGAGCGGGCGAGGGGCCGGCTGACGCTGACGGCGAAGGGGGCCGCCGCCAGGCGGCCGACACCGCTGGCGACGAGCGCGGCCGGGCTGCGCCGCGCGAAGCCTGCTATATAGTCCCGGCGATGGATCGGCTGCAGAACATCGAGACGTTCGTCCGGGTCGCGCAGACTCAGAGCTTCGCCGAAGCGGCACGTCAGCTCCGCGTGGCGCGTTCCGTCGTCACGACGCGCATCAAGCAGTTGGAGGACTACCTCGGTGCGCCGCTCTTTCATCGCAGCACGCGCGTCGTCCGCCTGAGCGAAACGGGGCAGGCATTCCTGCGCGACTGCGCCGAGCTGGTCGGCCGCGCCAACGACATCGTCGATCAGATGCGCGACGTGCGCAGCGCGCCCGCCGGCACGCTGCGGCTGCATGCACTGCCGGGCTTCGTGCTCGGACACCTCGCCCAGATCCTGCGGGACTTCCAGGAGCGCTACCCCGACATCACGCTCGACCTGTCGGTCAGCGATGCGCTGATCGATCCGGTCAAGGAAGGCATGGACTGCGCGCTGCAGATCTTTCCGAGCATCTCCGAGGAGCTGGTGCAGCGCCGGCTGTTCCCGGTTCGCCGGGTGTTCTGCGCGACGCCGGCTTACCTCAGGAAGCACGGCACGCCGCGTCATCCGAACGATCTCTTCGGCCATCGCCTGGGGCTGTACTCGAAGTACCCGTCGCGGGACAAATGGACGTTCTACCGCGGCGAAGGCAGGACGACGCTCGAGCTGAAGGCAGCGATGCTGACCAACAGCGTCCATCTGCTGAACGAGTACGCGCTCGAGCACGCCTGCATCGTCTGCCTGCCCACGCTGGTGGCGTCGGACGGCGTCCTCGACGGGCGTCTGAAGCTCGTGCTCGGCGACTACGAGCTGTCGTCCTTCTGGCTCAGCGCGGTCTATCCCCGGACATTGCGAGGCGCGTTCAAGCTGCGGCTGTTCATCGAGGCGCTGAGCGCGAGCTTCTCGATGTGCGAGCCCCCATGGGACCAGGCGCTGATCGAACGGGGCCTGCTGAAAGCGAACCTGATCGAGGCGTAAGGCGGATTGTTCGGCGATGCCGAACAATCCGCTTCGTCTTTGCCGGCTACTCCTTGCCCCGGGGGGCTTCTACAGTCCGCTCCGACCAAGCATGCAGGCGGGCCTGACAGGCTGCCGAGGGAGACGGCATGGATCTTTCCGACATTCAGAAGGCGGCCGGGCTGCGTTCACCGATCCGCAGCCAGCTCTTCATCGACGGCAGGTTCGTGGATGCGGCGTCCGGCGAGACGCTGCCCACGTTGAATCCCCACGACAACTCGCCGATCGTCGACGTGGCGATGGCCGGCGCCGCGGATGTCGACCGGGCCGTGGCGGCTGCTCAGCGGGCGTTTCCGGCCTGGAGCCGCATGCCGGCCGCCGACCGCGGCCGCATCCTGCTGAAGATCGCCGATCTGATCGAGGCCAACACCGAGGAGCTGGCACGCCTGGAGTCGCTGGACACCGGCCATCCGCTGCGTGACTGCCGGATGCTGGACGTGCCGCGCACGGCAGCCTGCTACCGCTATTTCGGCGGCATGGCGGACAAGTTCCAGGGCGAGACGATTCCGGTGGAGGCCGGCTTCCTGAACTACACGCTGCGCGAGCCGATCGGCGTCGTCGGCCAGGTGGTGCCGTGGAACTTCCCGCTGATGTTCACGAGCTGGAAGATGGCCCCGGCGCTGGCCGCGGGCAACACGATCGTGATGAAGCCGGCCGAGATCACGCCGCTGACATCTCTGAAGATCGCCGAGCTGATGGCCGAGGCGGGCATGCCCGCCGGCGTCGTCAACATGGTCCCGGGTCTGGGCGCCACGGCCGGCCAGGCCATCGCCGAGCATCCCGGCCTCGCCAAGATCGCGTTCACCGGCAGCACCGCCACCGGCAAACGGATCGTGCAGGCGTCGGCGGGCAATCTGAAGAAGGTGCAGCTCGAGCTCGGTGGCAAGGGCCCCAACATCGTGTTCGAGGACGCCAACCTCGTCGCCGCGGTCAACGGCAGCGCCTGGGCGATCTTCCACAACCAGGGCCAGGCCTGCATCGCCGGCTCGCGGCTCGTGCTGCACGAGCGGATCGCCGACGCGTTCCTCGCGGAATTCATCCCGCTCGCGCGCTCGATCCGCCTGGGCAATCCGCTGGACGCCGCCACCGAGATGGGGCCGCTCACCAGCAGTCAGCATCAGCAACGGGTGCTGTCGTACGTCGACGTCGCCCGCGAGCAGGGCGGCGAGGTGCTGGCCGGCGGCCGCGCACCGGCGGACCCGGCGCTGGCCAGCGGGTGCTATGTGGAGCCGACGATCGTCCGCGCGGCGAGCTGGCGCGACCGCGTCGCCCAGGAGGAGGTGTTCGGTCCGTTCGTCACGGTGCTGACCTTCAAGGACGACGCCGAGGCGCTGCAGATCGCCAACGGCACCGACTACGGGCTGGGCGCCGGCCTGTGGACATCGAACCTGCAGCGGGCGCATCGCTTCGCACGCGACATCCAGGCCGGCATGGTCTGGGTCAACAGCTACAAGCGCGTCAATCCGGGCTCGCCGTTCGGCGGCACCGGCCTGTCCGGCTATGGCCGGGAGATGGGCTTCGACGCGATGCGCGAGTACACGCAGGTCAAGAGCGTCTGGATCAACGTGGACGCGCGGATCGCGCCCCACTATGCCCGCTGACGACGCGGACCGGGCCGCGATGCGGCAATGGGCACTGAGCCTGGAGTGACCGCGATGCGCGCCTTCACCTACATCGGGCAGCCGGCGCGCGTCGTCTTCGGTGCCGGCTCGCTGAACCGGCTCGCCGGCGAGGTCGAGCTGCTGGGCGCGCAGCGTGCGCTGGTTCTGACGACGCCCGAGCAGGCGGCGCTGGGCGAGCGGGTCGCCGGTCTGCTCGGCAGCCGCGCGGCCGGGGTGTTCCCGCGGGCCGTCATGCACGTGCCGATCGAGGCCGCGCGCGAGGCCCGCGCCGAGGCGCGCCGCCTCGGCGCCGACTGCGCGATCGCGGTAGGCGGCGGCTCGACCACCGGGCTGGGCAAGGCGATCGCGCTCGATTCGGGTCTGCCGATCGTCGCGGTGCCGACCACCTATGCCGGCAGCGAGATGACGCCGATCTACGGCATCACGGAAGGCGGGTTGAAGAAGACCGGCCGCGATCCGCGCGTGCTGCCGCGCACCGTGGTCTACGATCCGGAGCTGACGGTGTCGCTGCCCGCGGGGCTGTCGGTGACCAGCGGCATGAACGCGATCGCCCATGCCGCCGAGGGCCTGTACGCGCAGGACGGCAATCCGATCATGGACCTGATGGCCGTCGAAGGCATCGCCGCCCTCGCGCGATCGCTTCCCGGCATCCGGCGCGACCCCTCCGATCTCGATGCCCGCGGCGACGCGCTGTACGGCGCATGGCTGTGCGGAACCGTGCTCGGCAGCGTCGGCATGGCGCTGCATCACAAGCTCTGTCACACGCTCGGGGGCAGCTTCAACCTGCCGCATGCCGAGGTGCATACCGTCGTGCTGCCGCATGCGATCGCCTTCAATGCGCCGGTCGCTCCGCAGGCGATGAAGCGCATCGCCGGCGCGTTGGGTGCCGGGCGCGCCGATGCGGGCCTCTTCGACCTGGCGGCCGCCAACGGCGCGCCCGTGTCGCTGCGGGCGATCGGCATGGAGGAGAAGGATCTCGATCGGGCGGCTGACCTCGCGGTCGCCAATCCGTACTGGAATCCCCGGCCGATAGGCGTCGGGCAGCGCGGCGAGATACGCGACCTGCTGCAGCGCGCGTTCGAGGGCGTGCGGCCCGACTGAAGCGGCAACGAAGCGGCAACGAAGCGACAAACGAAGCGACGACGAAGCGACGACGAAGCGACAAACGAAGCGACGACGAAGCGGCAACGACCGCAGCGGCAACGACCGCGGCGACGATGACCGAAGCCACAACCCTGGAAGGAGATCAGCATGACCCTCGACCGCAGGCAGTTCTCGAAGATGGCGGCGGCCGTCACCGCAGCCGGCGTGGTGCCGATGGCGCGCGCCGCCGACGTGGTCAAGATCGGCTACGTGTCGCCCCAGACGGGGCCGCTGGCGCCCTTCGGCGAAGCCGACAAGTGGGTGATCGACCAGATGAAGACCGCCTTCAAGGACGGCATCGGCATCGGCGGCAGGAAGCACACGGCGCAGATCATCCTGAAGGACAGCCAGTCCAATCCGAACCGCGCGGGCGAAGTCGCCAACGATCTGATCCTGAAGGACAAGGTCGCGCTGGTGCTGACGGCCGGCACGCCGGAGACCGCCAACCCGGTCAGCGATGCGTGCGAACTCAATGAGGTGCCGTGCGTGTCGAGCGTGGTGCCCTGGCAGCCCTGGTTCTTCGGCCGGCGCGGCGATCCGGCCAAGGGTTTCAACTACACCTACCACCTGTTCTGGGGCCTGGAGGACGTGATCGCGAACTTCACCAACGGGTGGAAGAGCGTGGCCACGAACAAGAAGGTCGGCGGGCTCTTCCCGAACGATGGCGACGGCAACGCCTGGGGCGACAAGGAGCTGGGCTTTCCGAAGCCGCTCAACGCGATGGGCTACTCGCTGACCGATCCGGGCCGCTTCCAGAACGGCACCCAGGACTTCTCGGCGCAGATCGCCGCGTTCAAGAAGGACGGCGTCGAGATCGTCACCGGCGTCGTGATCCCGCCCGATGCCAAGACCTTCCTGACGCAGGCGCGCCAGCAGGGTTTCAGGCCCAAGGTCATCACGTTGGGCAAGGCGCTGCTGTTCCCCGGCGCGATCGAGGCGCTGGGCGAGCTGGGCTACGGACTGACCACCGAGGTCTGGTGGACGCCGTCGCATCCGTTCACCTCGTCGCTGACCAGGCAGTCGGCCAAGGCGCTGGCCGATGCCTACGAGGCAGGCACCAAGCGGCAATGGACCCAGCCGATCGGCTTCGCCCATGCGCTGTTCGAGGTCGCCGCCAATGCACTGGGGCGCGCGAAGTCCCTCAAGGCCGCCGACGTGCGCGACGCTGTCGCATCGACCCGGCTCGACACCGTCGTCGGGCCGGTCAAGTGGGGCGGCGACGGTCCGTTCAAGAACGTCAGCAAGACGCCGCTGGTGCTGGGCCAATGGGTCAAGGGCGGCAAGCGCAAGGTGGAGCTGGTCGTCGTCAACAACGAGGCGGCTCCCAACATCCCGGCCAGCGGCAAGCTCGCGGCGCTCTGAACGGCGACGGCCGTGGCGCTGCTGACGCTCGAGAGGGTAAGCAAGTCCTACGGTGCCCTGAAGGTCACCGACGACATCTCGTTGTCGGTGACCGAGGGCGAGACGCTCGGCATCCTGGGCCCGAACGGCGCGGGCAAGACCACGTTGTTCAACCTGATCTCGGGCGACGTCCGATGCGACGGCGGCAGCGTGCACTACGACGGCAGGAACGTGACGCGGATGCTGCCCAACCAGCGGTGCCGCGCCGGCATCGGCCGCAGCTACCAGGTGCCGCAGCCCTTCGGCAACATGACGGTGTTCGAGAACCTCGTCACCGCCGCCTGCTTCGGCGCCGCCCAGTCCGAGCGGGAGGCTTGGCGGACTGCCCGCGACGTGCTGGAGCAGACCGGCCTGCTGGCGGTCGCGAACCGGCCGGCCGGCGGGCTGACGTTGCTGGACCGCAAGCGCCTGGAGCTCGCGCGGGCGCTCGCCACCCGCCCGAAGCTGCTGCTGCTCGACGAGATCGCCGGCGGGCTGACCGAGCACGAGGCGTATGAGCTGGTCGAAGAGCTGGCGCGGATCAAGGCCGGCGGCATGACGATGATCTGGATCGAGCACGTGGTGCATGCGCTGCTGTCGATCGCCGACCGGCTGTTCGTCGTGAACTTCGGCCAGAAACTGGCCGAGGGCGATCCGCAGGCGGTGATGAACGATCCGGAAGTCCGCCGGGTCTACATGGGCATGGAGGGCTGAGTGGCGGCGTTGCTCCACACGCGCGGTCTGCGGGCCTCCTACGGGGACGCCCAGGCGCTGTTCGGCATCGACTTCGACATCGCGCAGGGCGAGCTGGTCGCGATCATCGGCGCCAACGGCGCCGGCAAGAGCACGTTCCTGAAGTCGCTGGTCGGGCTGGTGAAGGTGCCCGCCGAATCGGTCCGTTTGCGCGACGGTGCCATCGGCGGATTGCCGCCGGGCGAGATCGTGCGCAGGGGCGTCGCGCTGGTGCCCGAGGGGCGGCGGCTGTTCCCGAGCCTCTCCGTCGAGGAGAACCTGCTGATGGGCGCCACCTCGGGACGCAAGGGGCCGTGGAACCTGAAGCGCCTGTATTCGATGTTCCCGATCCTGGAGACGAAGCGTCGCGATCCGGGCACCTCGCTGTCGGGCGGCCAGCAGCAGATGGTCGCGCTCGGACGCGCGCTGATGAGCAATCCCGATCTGCTGCTGTGCGACGAGCTGTCGCTGGGGCTGGCGCCGATCGTGATCCGCGAGATCTACCGTGCGATGCCGGCGATCGTCGCCGAGGGCATGACGGTGGTCATCGTCGAGCAGGACGTGTCGATGGCCCGCCAGGTCTCGCAGCGGGTGTACTGCTTCCAGGAAGGCCGCGTGTCGCTGCACGGGCGCTCCGATGAACTGAGCCGCGAGCAGATCTCGCAGGCGTACTTCGGGTTGTGAGCGGGGCCATGGTCGACGTCATCGTCCAGGGCGTGCTGCTGGGGGGGCTGTACACCCTCTTCGCGCTCGGGCAGTCGCTGATGTTCGGCGTGATGCGGCTGACCAATACCGCGCAGGGCGATTTCATCGTGCTCGGCGCCTACGCGGCGATCGCCTGCGTGTCGGTGCTGGGCCTGCCGCTGCTGGCCAGCCTGCTGGCCGTGCCGGTGCTCGCCTTCGGCTTCGGCTACGCGCTTCAGCGCCGGGTGCTCAACGGCACGCTCGGGCGCGATCCGCTGCCCTCGCTGGTGGTCACCTTCGGCCTGGCGATCGTGATCCAGAATCTGCTGCTGGAGCTGTTCTCGGCCGACCCGCGGTCGATCGAGATCGGCGAGCTGGCCTCCCAGGGCATTCATCTGGGCAACCATCTGGGCAGTGACGTCTCCATCGGCGTGCTGCCGGTGATCATCCTGGTCGTCGCGCTGCTCGCGACCGCCGGTCTGCAATGGCTGTTCGCCCGGACCGCGCTCGGCCGGGCATTCCGTGCCGTGTCGGACGACCGCGAGATCGCCGAGCTGATGGGTCTGAGCTCGGCGCGGGTATTCGCGCTCGCCACGGCGATCGCCTTCATGCTGATCGCCATCGCCGGTCTGCTCCAGGGGATGCGGACCACGGTCGCGCCGGCCGACGGCCCGATGCTGCTGCTGTTCGCATTCGAGGCGGTGATCATCGGCGGCATGGGCTCGTTCTGGGGCACCCTGCTCGGCGCAATGCTGCTGGGCCTTGCGCAGCAGATCGGCTTCCGGGTCGATCCGGGCTGGGGCATCTGGTTCGGACACCTCGTCTTCCTGGCGGTGCTGGTGTTCCGGCCCCAGGGACTCTTTCCCAGGACACGCGGATGAGCGCCACGGTGATCAACCAACCCGTGCCGCC